>Ga0224523_1000024_pt1 | contig 111146 bp, 72 predicted proteins | sample CFST50metaG_FD_182732 | JGI IMG/M metagenome (GOLD analysis project Ga0224523, IMG submission 182732) | Peat soil microbial communities from Stordalen Mire, Sweden - C.F.S.T50 | ecosystem: Environmental > Terrestrial > Soil > Wetlands > Peat | place: Sweden: Norrbotten County, Stordalen Mire... | reverse complement strand
CAAAATTATTTGAACAGAAATAGGGGGGTCTGTTTTTAATTCTAATTAAATATGTCCAAAAAAGTCGATATTCTAAAAAATATTAAATAATTAATTTAGTTCCATTTTTATTTTGGACAGCTGTGCGTTACAATTTGAGAAAAAAAACCAATTGCATAGTAAATTTATGCTAATATTCATATCTTATTGAATAAGATGCAAAAATTTCTTCAGGGTGAAAACAGTTTTATCATTTACATTAAGTTCTCGCATCTTATGATTTAATTTATTAATTATTCAATTTAAATTTTTATAGGAAGAAAATGGAAGAAGCTATTTATAGCGTCATTACAGGAACCGGAAGCTATTTGCCGGAACGAATTGTGCCAAACAAGGATTTCCTGTTAAATACTTTTTATGATAGTAACGGAAAAATAATTGAAACGAACAATTTAGACATAATCAATAAATTTGAAAAGATTACCAACATTTCCGAAAGAAGATATGTTACTGATGACCTTGTAACTTCTGAAATTGCCGCGATTGCAGCAGAACGCGCAATTAAATCTTCTAATACAGATGCTGAAACTCTCGATTATATTATTGTTGCTCATAATTTCGGTGACGTCAGAGCAAATAATAAAAAATCCGATATCGTTCCGAGTCTTGCAGCCCGTGTAAAAGCAAAACTCGGGATTAGAAATCCGCATACTATATGTTACGATGTAATATTCGGATGTCCGGGCTGGCTTCAGGGTGTTATACAGGCTAATTATTATATAAAATCTGGCGATGCAAAAAAAGTTCTTGTCATTGGTGCCGAAACTTTATCACGGGTATCTGACCCTTTTGACAGGGATAGTATGATTTATTCAGACGGTGCGGGTGCAACAATTTTTGAAGGTAAATCAAATCCGGAGCCAATCGGAATTTTATCTCATTCCGCCAGGAGTGATACTTATGATTATGTAAATCTTCTCGGAATGGATAAATCGTATAATCCTAATTGGAATAACTCTGATATTTTTCTGAAAATGAACGGAAGAAAATTATATGAATACGCATTGAACTATGTACCTGCCCTGGTTAAATGCTGTATAGAAAAAGCAAAGCTTACACTGACGAAAATCAACAAAGTTCTGATTCACCAGGCAAACGGAAAAATGGATGAGGCAATTTTGCAGAGGCTTTTTAAATTATTCAACCTCGACAAAACGAATCCGAATGTAATGCCTATGACAATCAACAAAATCGGTAACAATTCTGTAGCGAGTATTCCGATACTGCTCGATTTAATATTAAACGGCAAACTCGAAAATCAAAAAATTTCACCAATGGATAATATCGTTTTTGCATCGGTAGGAGCAGGAATGAATATTAATGCAATTACATACAGGGCAGTTTAAATAAATTTTAACGATACAGATTTTAATAGTTCTTCTGAAATACCGGATGTGTATTTTATTTAAAAAATATATTCATCAATAAATAAAATACATTGATATATAGAATTATAATTGTTATGTTGTAAAAAATAATTCAGCTGTAAAACGCAATCTTAAGGAAGGGTGGGTGAGCGGCTGAAACCAACGGTTTGCTAAACCGTCGTATGGGTAACTCTGTACCGAGAGTTCGAATCTCTCCCCTTCCGCAACAAAAAGCCCTCATATTGGGGGCTTTTTTATTTAATACGAAAATAAAATCTTCTAAAACTGGCAATTTAAAAAATTATTTTATCCAAACCTGTAATGAATCAATTGATAATCTTGTTGCAACATCATAATTTATTATCATAACAATTTTAGTCTTATATGATGCAAATACAGTATCGATTATTCCAGTAGTACTATCGGGAAAAGTAAAATCATAAATTTCGAATGGAGCCTGATTCTTAAGTACGTAAAATGAATTGTTAAAAATAGAAGTATACCTCATATAAAATTTTATCGAATCTTTATTTGTGATGTCTATCGTGTCCGTTTGAAAAGGAAAGTCACAAAACGATGAATTACAGAACATTGTGCCTACACTGTAGTTTTTGTAAGATAAAGCCCAATTACTCAGGGGTGGTTTATATGGATTATTTACAATATCCGAATTTTTATTACAGCCATTAAATAAAATAAGAAGGCAGGGAAAAAACACAACAAAAAGTCTTTTCATAATTTTTGTGTAATTTAATTATACAAAAACAACCGTAGAACATTTTATCTGCAAAAATAAATATACTTACAATTTTTGAAATAATCAATTATTTAGTATTAATTATTCAAAAAAATGTTAACACTAAATCAGTAAATCATTTTAAAAAACAAAAGAGACATTTTAAAATGTCTCTTTTAATATTAAATTATATATATAATTTATGTTTTATAATTTACCTTCTTTTTTCAGTTTTGCAACTATTTCTTCCATCTGTGAAACAAGATTATCGAAGCGTTTGAAAGCATTTGTATATGCTTCGGATTTGTTCAAATCCACTCCTGCATTTTTTAATAATTCCATAGGATAATTACTTCCACCTGCTTTCAGCATTCCGAGATATTTCTCGCGCGCTCCGGGAGTGCCCTGAAGCACTGCCTGGCTCAGTGCCATGGAAGAAATCATTCCGGTACTATACTGGAATACATAATAGTTCATATAGAAGTGAGGTATGTAACTCCATTCGCTTTGAATATAGTCATCAACTTTAACGATGCCTTTATCATCTCCATAATATTGTTTCGTCAGGTCAAGGTATAATTTATTCAAATAATCGGCTGTGAGTGTTTTCCCCTCTTCAACTTTCTTATGAATCTCAAGTTCGAATTCGGCGAATAATGCCTGCCTGTAAATTGTTCCTCTTGCCTGGTCGAGAAATTTATCGAGTAAAAATAATTTAAACAAATCATCTTTTTCATTTTTTACCATATATTCGGTGAGAAGATTTTCATTAAATGTAGAAGCGATTTCAGCAAGGAAAATCGGGTACTGCGAATTAGTATAGTTTTGATTTGAATTTGAATAATATGAATGCATCGAGTGTCCGAGTTCGTGTGCAAGAGTAGTAACCGATTCATAATCACCGTTAAAATTCATTTTTACTAATGGATGAACTCCATATACTCCGCTCGAATATGCCCCGCTTTGTTTATCTTTATTCGGATAAATGTCCACCCAGCGGCTGTTAAATCCTTTTTTCAAATTTGTAACATAATCATCGCCAAGCGGTTTCACGGCTTCGAGAACCAAATTTACGGCTTCGTCATAAGTATATTTTTTACTAACAGACTGAACTGCTGATGCATATATATCATCATATTTGTAAACGTCCAGTCCAAGCAGTTCCTTTTTTAATTTCATGTATCGTTGCAATGGCTCAAGATTTTCATGAACATTCTTAATTAAAGTTGTATAAATACTTTCATTTATGTTATCACTGAAAAGTTTTGCTTCGAGACAATCTTTGTAATTCCGGGCTTTTGCAAAAAATAATTGCTGTTTCATAGCTCCGTCGAGTAACGCTGCAAAAGTGTTTTTGTAATTAAATAAATTATTATAGAACGTGGTCATTACAAGTGTCCTGTCGGAGGCATTATTAGTTCCGCGGTATCTCAGGTAATTTGCGGTGTTGAGAGTAATTTTTGTTCCATTGCTTAAAGTAATTTCCGGTGAAGGTAAATCCACGTCACGCAGGAAATTCGCTGTTTGCGACGGAGTAGATGTCATCAATCCCGTCAATGACATTAACTTTTCCTGGTCCTGCGGTAAAATATGGTCCTTTAAAAGCAATATACTTTCAATGCTGAACCTGTAAGCTTCGAGTTTCGGTTCTTTCTTAAAAAACTCATTCAATTTATCTTTATTCATTTTTAAAATATCATCCCTGAAAAAAGTAAACTTTGAGCCGAGATTGACATAAATTGATTGAAGCTCACCTTTCATAACATTATATTGTGAATTGCTTAAATCAACATTACTCTGGTTACTTGCATAATTAAATAATTTATCTCCCTTCATGAATACTGCATCGTTAAATTCAAACATTTCGAGCATTTTTTGAGGTGAATCTGTCCACCCTATTTTTTTTGTGTCAACCTGAGATGCAAGAGCAATAAGGTCTTCCTTGTCTTTTTGCCATGCTTCATATGAAGGATATAAATCATCAATTTTCCAGGTGAGTTCAACCGGAACATCTTTTCGCGGGGTTGTCGAATAATCAGGAATGATTTTATCCTGTGCAACCAGGTTTAATGAAATAAAAATAAAAAGCAGAATAGAAATAAATAATTTTTTTAACATACACAATCTCCTTAATTTTGAGGTAAGCTAATTTTCGTTTATTAAATATTTTGTTAATTAAATAAATTACTATAATAAAATATTAAAATCAGTTCAGTAAAAATCATATTTAATTATATTCAACGGGATTTCCTGTTAATTACGATGACTTAGATTCTTTTACTGTTAGATGTTTCCGGCATAAATTTATTCTTAAATTTCAAATATAATACGGCAAACAAGGAAATCAAAAAGATTAAGATTAAAAAATTTAAAATGTCCAGCATATTTATTAAGTTATATTGTTACTTTTAATACGTTGAAAAACAGAAATTAGTTACACTATTAAATATATTCTTCAACTCATGTTAATATATTTAAAATCGCTGACCGTCAGTGTAATTTATCTAAGAAGTCATAAAGAGTTTTAATCTGACTAACCGTTTTTAGAATTAATAATCCGGCAATAAGATTTTTGCGGCAATTAATTAAAATATTTTTTATTTGAAAAAAAATCTAAATTAAAAAATATTTGCATTGTGTTTATTTTTGTTTTAATTTATTTTGTGATATTACAAAATAAATTCGGAGGTAAAATGACCGGTTCAGATGAACCTGGCGCTTGTCAGACACATTTTAAATTTTACATTAACTTACCTTAGGAATGACCCTCTGAATTTTTTCGTTGGTTCATAACTAAGATTAAAATCTTTTTTAAATGCCGATGAAAAACTCAAATTTCTTAATATATTCAAATTTATTCGCAACAGATTATTATTTATTTCATAATAAATTCGACTTTTTATTTTTAATAGGAGATAGATAATGCCGCGGTCAATATTTTCAAAAATATCGCAATCAGTATTTACAAAAGCGGCAAAATCACCACACAAGACATCTGAAAACGAACGTCTTTTGATTGAAATTTGCGGGCTAGATGTAAATGAATCTTTATTGCGTTGTAAAGCTAACCTGAACGGTCTTTCCGGAGAGGAAGCCGAAGAACGTCTGGATGAATATGGACATAATGAATTAGCGCATTCAAAAAAAATCGGTTTTTGGTTAGATATTTTTAATAGGTGTAAAAGTCCTCTCGTAATACAATTGATGATAATAGCTATAGTATCAATGATAATTGGTGAAATTGATTCCACTATAATAGTTGGTATGATGATTGCCTTGAGTATCGGGTTATCTTATATACTCGACCAAAAATCCTCTAAAGCGGTAGAAGCACTTGGTAAAAGGGTCAAATCTCATGTGTCATTATTAAGAGATGGGAAAGAAATTGAAATTCCCATGTCTGATATCGTTCCCGGTGATATTGTATTATTACACGCAGGATCAATTATTCCGGCTGACCTTCGATTGATATGGTCAAAAGATTTTTTTGTCAGTCAATCTGTACTTACCGGAGAGTCAATGCCTCTTGAGAAAAAACACGAAGCAGTCAAACTTGATAACAATGGTTTTATCTTTGAACTTCAAAATGCCTGTTTTCAGGGAAGTAATGTCTTAAGCGGCTCAGCAAGAGGCTTAATAGTGAATACAGGCACCAATACATATTTTGGTTCGATTTCGGAAAAACTTACGGAGAAGAGAGCTGAAACAAGTTTCGATATAGGTGTAAAGTCATTTACCTGGCTGATGATCCGGTTTATGGTAATTATGGTTTTTGCAGTCTTTATGATTGTCGGTATAACAAAAGGAAACTGGATAGAAGCATTGTTGTTTGGTCTTTCTATCGCTGTTGGTCTTACACCTGAAATGCTTCCGATGATAGTTACCGTGAATCTTGCAAAAGGAGCATTGGCAATGTCCAAAAAGAAAGTAATTGTAAAACAATTATCTTCTATTCAAAATTTTGGAGCAATAGATATTCTATGTACTGATAAAACCGGTACACTTACACAGGACCGTGTAATACTTGAAAAACACGTTGATATTACCGGGAAAACAAGCAATGATGTCCTTCAATATGCATATTTAAACAGCTTCTATCAAACAGGATTAAAAAACCTTATTGACAAGACAGTTCTATCACACATAGAATTCGATGTCGAAGGTCGTTGTCGTTTAGTTGATGAACTTCCATTTGATTTTCAAAGGAGACGGATGAGCGTTATCGTGGAGTATGAAGAGGACCATGTTTTAATATGTAAAGGTGCTGTTGAAGAAATTTTTACAGTTTGTAATTATTACCAGGTTGATGACGAAATTTATCCTCTTATCGAAATGATTCGTGACGACCTTTATGAAGAGGTTGAAACTCTTAACAATGACGGATATCGTGTACTTGCAATTGCCTACAAGGAATTCCCGGCTGCAAATGAAACTTTTAATGTCAGCGATGAGTCGGAATTGATTTTACTCGGGTACATTGCATTTTTTGACCCTCCAAAAGAATCTGCAGCAGAAGCAATAGCGAGTTTAGAAAAAACCGGAGTGAGAGTTAAAATCCTTACAGGCGATAATTCACTCGTAACAAAAAAAGTATGTAAGGATGTCGGATTGAAAGTCGAACGTGTGGTAACGGGAGACGAACTTAGAAATCTATCCGGTGAAGAATTTTCGAATATAGTTCAGCAATATGACATATTTGCGAAATTATCACCTGCTCAAAAAGAAGAAGTAATTACTTCTCTCAGGCAGTCAGGGCACGTGGTAGGATATTTGGGTGATGGAATTAATGATTCACCTTCACTTCGGGCTTCAGATGTAGGTATTTCCGTCGACTCAGCAGTTGATGTTGCAAAAGAAGCGGCGGATATAGTTCTTCTCGAAAAAAGCTTATTGGTTCTCGAAGACGGAATAATTGAAGGTCGCAGAGTTTTTGCGAATATTGTTAAGTATATAAGGATGGGTGCAAGTTCAAATTTCGGAAATATGTTCAGTGTAGTCGGCGCAAGTTACCTGTTTCCTTTTTTACCTATGATGCCCATACAAATTTTATTGAATAACCTGTTATACGATTTTTCGCAAACAGCAATTCCTACTGATAATGTTGATAAAGAAATTGTGGAGAAGCCATTGAAATGGCATATAGGTAACATTAAAAAATTTATGATATTTATCGGTCCGATAAGTTCAATTTTTGATTATGCAACTTACGCACTAATGTGGATATTTTTTGGGTGCAGTTTATATTTGAATCCACTAACAGGAGATTTACAAAAAGAATATCTCGAAAAACTATTTCAGACCGGCTGGTTCGTGGAATCACTATTAACACAAACATTAATTGTGCATATAATCCGGACTCGAAAAGTACCTTTTTTCGGAAGCCATGCTTCGATTCCGATGACTTTAACCACATTGGTAATCATGCTAATTGCAGGCTGGCTGCCTTATTCACCATTTGCTCAAACATTAGGCTTTGTACCTTTGCCTCCGATTTATTGGGCATGGATAATTGGTTTTTTAATTACATATAGTATTGTGACTCATTTTGTCAAAATTTGGTTTATTAAAAAATATGGAGATAAATAATAATGGATAGTATATTAGATGCACTTCAGGAAGGGCGATTAATTGAATTACCCGACAATGATAAATTTCATTCGCTTCAATTATTATCACATATAATTGAAGCTATTCCATCTGTTCCTGCAGGAACAGATGTCGAAGGATTAGTTCTTGCAAGGGAGAAAAGTACTGTTACGGCTTTAGGTAATGGGTTTGCCTGTCCTCATGGCAGAGTTCCATATGATGAAGATTTAATTTGTTCTCTCGGCTGGAGTCCGGCAGGTATTGACTATGGCTCTCCTGATAACAATCCTATTCATATTATAATTATGTACCTTGTGCCAAATAATCAAAGAAATCAATATTTAAAAGAAATTTCACTTTTAGCAAGAGCATTACAGGCAAATCCAAATATAGATTTTCTTGCTTTATCGAATGATCTGAATAGCGTACGTAATTACCTTCTTGATTTAGTAAGCAGTTCAAAGGATATTGTCGGTTTCGGATCGCGGGCAAGGATGATACAACTTGAAGCTACTGAAACTGCTACAGCACCGAAAATACATCAATTATCAAATATATTGGTCGAGCCGATTACAATCGTAACAGGTCCTAATCAAAAACAAATTATTTTATCACAAAACAAAGAACTTGTTGATTTGCTCGATGATGCTGCCCAGCTAATTGAATCAATTAATAATTATGGCGCTTTTGAACGGAGTGGCTGGAGAATAATTAAAAAAAGTTCATCTGAATATCAATCTAACAGATTGTTATATGAATGTATTGCAGTTAAGATAAATTCGAACAATAATTCTCATTGATAAACATATTTAATAACAATGAGATTATAGTCTTCTTTGACTTTTGCTTAAATTTTGAATTGATTTAAATTACAATCCGAAACCATTTCGAATAAATGAATTATTTATAAGGTTAAATTTTATTTTCTGATTATATCCCCAATTGAAGGAAATTTAAATGTTAAATGCTCAGTATCAGGTATTCAGTTAATTTTATCCTGACATGCCGGGATACAAAGAATGTATTTTTTATTTTTTGCTATCATTTTCAGAATTGAAGTTAACTGATAATACATTTATTTTGTGTGAACTTTAAATTTAACCGTAGTTTTATGAGAATACCCATTACCGTTTTACTTTTCTTTTTTGCCATCTCTACATTACAATCACAGAATCTTCATCCTCTTGGTCTCAAAAGCAAAGAAATGAAAAAAGGTTCTTTTTTTAAAAAATCTGATTTGCAGGTATTAAATCCGCCTTCATTCGTTGACCACTCTGCCAATATACCACCAGTTGGGGACCAGGGTCAGATTGGGAGTTGTGTAGGTTGGGCTACGGGTTATTATTATAAAACTTACCAGGAATATGAAGACTACGGATGGTCTGTTTTTGACAGGCATAATATATTTAGTCCTTCGTTTGTTTATAATCATATAAACGGCGGAGCCGACTATGGTGCAGATTTTGATGATGCGTTTAAATTACTTGTTGATAACGGATGTGCAAACATCAATGATTTTCCATATACTGCAAATATAACTCTCTGGCCTTCTGAAAGTATTTATCTCGATGCTATAAAATACAGAAGTCAGGATGCATATTATATCGATGCTTCGAATCAGAGCGGTATTAATCAACTGAGACAATATATTTCGGACGGGCATTGCGCAGTTCTTGGAATTGCAGTTTATCCGAATTTCGATAACATTCAAAGTTTCGGTTATGTCTATTGTTCATCTGATGTTTACGGTTCATCGAGAGGAAATCACGCAGTTACAATTGTAGGTTACGATGATAACAAGCAAACTCACGACGGAATGGGAGCTTTTAAATTAATAAATTCCTGGGGTGCAAGCTGGGGAATGACCGGATTCTTCTGGATGTCATACACAGCGGTTATGGATTACGTAATTTCAGGTCGCGTCGGATATTATTCAACACCCAAAAATCATTATAATCCCGGATTAATTGCAAGGGTAAAATGTACAGGTAATTCAAGGGGTGAAATTCGAATAAAATTAGGAATAAAAAATTCAGGCACAGAATTATGGTCTAAAGAATTTTTCAATTTTAATATGGGTATCAATGCAAACGTACCGTTCCCTGCCAATAATATTGTTTTTGATATGACCGATGGAATAAATTATATAGATTCATCACAAACAAGAACATTATTTCTTGCATGTACCGATATAGTTCCACAAAATAATAATACTGCCGTTATAACAAATTTTTCATCTACAAATATAAACTGGGGTTTAACATCCGTATCTACCCAAACTCCAAAAAATATTCCTAACACCGGCGAAGAAGTATCGGTATCCCTTGGAATGGGTCCGAATCTTGCTTCTAATGTGGGAGTATATTCTATTGATTTACAGAATAATATTACTATGGGTAATATGATTCCTAAGATAACAGTAAGAAATTTTGGAACGGCTGCCCAGTCATTTCCTGTTTCAGTTAAGATATATAACGCAAGTAATAGCTCTCTCTTATATACCGGAAATTCGAACGTCACAAACCTTCCGCCGGCAAATAATATTCAGGTCAGTTTTTCAAACTTCAATGCGCCGGCCGGAAATTTAAAAGTAGTTGGTATCACCTCATTAGCTTCGGATACTGCGAGAAATAACGACACACTTATAAAATTTATTAGTGTTTATCCTCAGGCACAGGTTCCTGTATTAATTTCACCTTCGAATGGAGCGAACGGATTATTAACCAGCGTTCAGTTGTACTGGAGCAAATCGACCGGAGCGAATAATTATTGCCTGCAGGTTTCGCCGGATTCTCTTTTCAGCACATTCGTTTACAGGGATTCACTTTTAACCGATACTACAAAAATGGTTTATTCACTTAATATTTTATCTAAATATTTCTGGCGAGTTAAAGCTATGAATCCCGCTAACTCAAGCACATTTTCATCTGTTTACAATTTTAAAACAATGGGGCTTCCGAACGTTGTAACACTTGCTTCACCAATAAATAATTCGCAATTTCTAACACTGCCTGTTACATTTAAATGGAATAAACCGTTTGAAATTACTTCAATCAAATTGCCGGGAAAAGGCGGAACAGATGTAATTAATAAATATTTAATTGAATTTACTCTCGATACTTCAAGTCTCTACGGTTACATTGCAAAAGCAGCCGATGATACTTTATTGATCATAGATTCCTTAAACGGTTCATCCTTATATTATTGGAGAGTAAGTGCAAGGAATGAAATGGGATGGGGACAAAAATCAGTATGGTGGAAATTTTCAACTGCTAATGTCGGAATTAACCGGTTAAGTTCGGAAGTACCTGCGGAATATAAATTATTTAATAACTATCCGAATCCTTTTAATCCTTCGACAAATATTAAGTTTAGTATTCCCTTATTGTCATCACCGCATGCTCAAATCGGGAATCCCCTGATCGTTTTAAAAGTTTATGATATCCTTGGAAAAGAAATAGCTACTTTGGTTAATGAGAAATTACAACCCGGAACATATGAAGTACCATTTTCCATTAACCAATTTCCTAATTACCCGGCAGCAAGCGGAATTTATTTTTACCGTTTTATAACGGATAAGTATACAGCGACGAAAAGAATGATTTTGATAAAATAATGATATTTATCTCCACAAGACTTTAAATTTTCAAAACCCGATTAATTCGGGTTTTTTTGTGTATTTTTGAAATTTTTATCAATATGAACGGGAGCACAAATAATTTTCTTTGAATTTGAAAGATATATAAAAAGGAAAAGCAGCCTTGGGGGAATAGGCTGCTTTTTGAGGTGATTTACACATTATGAATGCATCTCGAACTAAACTTGTATTTTGAATTATTATTGCTTTACTAAAATTTTTTTCTAACTTTAATTTTTTACCTCCCGTAAAAAATAATGAAAGTCACTCGGATTAAACTATAAAACCTGCTACGAGAAAAACTACGAGTGTAAGAATAAGAATAATGAAACTTATATCAAACCTGGATAAATTTAATTTTTGTGTAGATGTTTCTGTCATTTTGAATCCCTTTCATTTTAAGATTTTAAATTTTACTCTTTATAATATTAGCAAATTCAATGCCAATTTATTTTTTTGAATTTTATTATATTTTGCGCTAATAAAACAGTATTTAGACTCATTTTAAGAAAATTATATCTCATATTGAGAAAAAAATTAGCATCTACTTAAAGAAGCATAGTACGGAAACTACTTTTTCGGGTTTTGTGTGTTATTTGTTATAAGATAGTGATAATTACTACTTTTGCTGAGTAAATAAAATCAAAAGTATAATTATTTACTACTTGTATAAGACGAATAAGTGTGGAATAAATTTTAGGCAAATTAGTAAAGATTGCAATTCCTATTGTAAGTTCAAATGCTAACATTTTAAAAAACCTCACCCCTTCCCCTCTCCTGAAAGGAGAGGGGAATAAAATAAATATATAGAGCTCGCAATCCGAGATTGGTTCCGGCGGTGCCGGCTTAAGATTTAATTCTTTTTTAATTTATAGGTTTCAATTTTTCTGTAAATGGTAGCTTTACTTGTTCCTAAAATATCGCAGGCAGCTTTGATATCCCATCCGCATTTATCGAGAATCAATTTAATATGCTGCATTTCTAATTCCTCAAGCGAAATATTACTTCCAACAGAACCCGAATCTGATTTATACATCTCTGATTTTCTTAATAATATATTTTCCTTTTCAATCACATCACCCTTCGATAATACGATTGCCTGCATCAAAGTATTTTCAAGTTCTCTAACATTTCCTTTCCATTCATGCTCTTTTAACATTTTCATAACTTCAGACGGAATTTTCCTTACGTTTTTATGTAATGTAACATTAATTTTCTCGATGAAATGTTTAATCAGCATATCAAGGTCGCTTTCTCTGTCCCTTAACGGTGGAGGGAAAATCGTAAAAACACTCAGCCTGTAATAAAGGTCTTCCCTGAATTTTCCTTCCAAAACCAGTTTATGTAAATCGCTATTAGTTGCTGTAATCACCCTTGCTTTCATAGGAATTAATGTTTCGCCGCCAACCCGGTCAAATTCATGCTCCTGTAAAACCCGCAGAAGTTTTGCCTGTAAATTAATTGACATTTCAGAAATTTCATCAAGAAAAATTGTACCATCCTGTGCAAGTTCGAACTTCCCTCTCTTATCTTTGAAAGCATCCGTGAAAGCACCTTTCACATGACCGAATAATTCGCTTTCAAGTAAATTTTCAGGCAAAGCAGTACAATTTATGGCGACAAACGGAAGTTCTTTTGTAATCCCGCTTGAATGAATAATCTTTGCTATTAATTCTTTCCCTGTTCCGCTTTCACCCTGAATTAAAACTGTCACTCTCGTTGCTGAAGCCTGACCGATTTTTTTATAAATTTCTCGCATTACGGAAGATTTTCCGACAAGAGTATTATTAAGTTCATATTCTATGTTTTTCTGCGGCTCGATAGATTCAAGTCTTTTGCTGAGAGCCCGATTTTCAAGACTTCTTTGAATTGATATTTTCAGCCTGTTGATATCTACAGGTTTTTCAAGGTAATCATACGCACCTTTTTGCATCGAGGCAATCGTGGACTCCATATCATCGAAAGCTGTAATTATTATTACCTGTATGAATTCATCGAAGGATTTTATGGCTTTTAAAACTTCCAGACCATTCATATCCGGCATATTAATATCTGATATAACAAGGTCAGGATTTATTTTCTTGACCATTTCTATTCCTTTGATACCCCCCTCTGCAGAATATGTATCATAATTTAACTCATTTAAATACGATGAGAGAGTCTCACGGGTGGATTCATCATCATCGATAATAATTATTTTTGCCATAATGAATATTAATTATAATTTTAGAGGTAAAGTTATGTCAAATATAGTTTCTCCGGGTTGTGATGACATTAATTTTAAAGTTCCGGAGTGTTGTTCAATTATATTTTGCGATATAGGAAGACCCAAACCTGTACCCTGTGATTTCGAAGTAAAAAAAGGTTCGAAAAGTTTATCAGTATTTTGAATACCACACCCATTATCTTTAATATACAGATGTAAAGTGTTGTCTTTTTTATTTTCTGAACTAATTTCAATAATCCCCTGCTCTTTAACTGCGTCATATGAATTCAAAATCAGATTTAAAAAAACCTGTTTTAATTTTTCAGCATCACCTTTGATGGTAATATTACCGGTACTGTTAATAAATTTAATTTGTTTTTCATCGAATGAAGGTTTAAACTGCGCCGAAATATTTTCTATCAAATTAAATATGTTAAATTCGGAGTAAACTAATTCGGACTGACGCGAGAACAACAGCACTTCTTTTACAAGCCTGTCTAACCTGTTAACCTCTTTCTGAATAATTTGTAATCTTCTTTTTTTATTTTCCGGTAGTTCAAGAGATTCAAGTAGTATATCAGAATTTATTTTGATGGAATTTAAAGGATTTCTGATTTCGTGAGCTAATACAGCTGACATTCTTCCGATTGTTGCTAATCTTTCCGCTTTACGCAAAGCTTCCTCAGCTAATTTTCTGTGTTTAATTTCATTCAGCAGTTCAAGGTTTTTCGTGGAAAGTTCAGTTGTGCGCTCTTTTACACGTTGTTCCAGTTCATCATTTGCTTTTCTGAGGGCTTCGAGTAATTTGTGATTATAAGATAACTGCTTTTGCAAAGTCAGTTCAACGTTTGTTATCAGCGTCTTGTTATCGACTGGTTTTACAAGATATCCGAACGGCTCCGTTATTTTAGCCCTCTGGATAGTCTCTTCGCTTGAATCAGCCGTAAGGTAAATTACAGGAATGTCATATTGATTTTTAAGCAGTTTTACTATTTCAATACCATCGATGCTATCTTTCAAAAAGATGTCCATCAATATCAAATCAGGTTTATTTGCTTCAACAAGTTTTAAAGCAGTACTCGCATTAGCCGCAATAGGTAGCACATTATAATCACATCTTAAAAGATATTTTTGTAATACTGTTGCAGTCAGAACATCATCTTCCACAATAAGTATGTCGGCTTTTTTCATTTTGAATTCGGTTCGGTTTGATAATTAATTTTTACTTTTTAAATGACTATTTATTTTCTCCAATAAATTATTAAAATCAAAAGGTTTAACCACGTAATCATCCATTCCTGCTTTCTTAATCATATCAATCTCTTCCGCAGAAGAATGACCGGTTACGGCAATTATAGGAATTTTATTTTTTTTGTCTTTTTCGAGTCTTCTTATTTCCAGAGCTGCATCATATCCGTTTAATTCCGGCATTCCAATATCCATTAAAATTAAGTCGGGTTTTTCGGAAATAAATTTATTTATTACCTCCCCGCCTTCTTTTGCAGTTATAAAATCAAGATTATGCCTTTCAAGCATAATAGTCAGCAATTTTTGATTTAACATATTATCTTCTGCAATTAATATTTTATATTTTTTCCCTGATGATTTTGCCAATTTTTTCTTTGATTTTGGTTAGTTTTTAAAATAACTATAAATTTCCGATTTGATAAGGGAATTATTTATTCTTTTTGGTTCATCTTTAATCCGGATAATATTGCTAATGTTCATTAATTCATAAGTATTTTAAAAATACAACTACATTAATAAAACGCATAAGTGGCAATAATAGTTATCATTTCTGTATTTATTAATGACAAATTACTGACATTATTTGTAATTTTGCCGGTTTGTAATGATTCTAATTTCTTTGAACAAAATATTTCAGCTTTAAAAAACACTGCAATTCGATTATTAACGATTGGATTGAAATTTTTTCAGATTTTTTCTATCTTAAATGTTTGTAATATTTTTCAGAATTAAATAACTAATAGATTTTTAAAACATTACCTCTTGTTTTTAAATGAGAATCCGGAAAATCAGGATTCGGGGTTATGGTTAACGTAAGAAAGGATTTTTTTGAACAAAGTTTTATTTATTTCGTATTATTTTCCGCCTATGGGAATGGGAGGAGTGCAAAGAACACTTAAATTTGCAAAATATTTATTAAAATATGACTGGCAGCCGGTTATATTAACTGTAAATCCCCGAAAATATTTTGCTATCGATAAATACCTTCTTGATGAAGCAACAGACAGCGGCATCATAATCGAACGAACCGGAAAAAGAAAATTTAATACAAGTTCCATAGTTACAAGGATTCCAAAAGAAAGATTCAGATGGATAAGAAGCAGAATATCTCAATTATTTTTTATTCCCGATTCAAAAATCAGATGGAAAAAGAAAGCTTTAAAAAAAATAGATGAAATCTGGAATAAATATGGCGGGTTCGACCTGGTTTATGCAACAGCTCCGCCTTATACAGATTTTTTAATCGGTCAGGAAGTAAAGAAAAAATATAAAATCCCTTTAGTAATTGATTACAGAGATGCGTGGGTAGACAGCCCTGTTCTTAATTTTTATCCGACGCCCATCCATAAACAGGCGAATATTAAAAAAGAAAAAAAAGTAATAAAAGACGCAAATATTATTCTGACAACAAACAGGCGGGTTAAAGAACTTATCATTTCACGATACGGTAATATAGAATATAACGACGTAAAAATATTCCCTCACGGATTTGACAGTGAGGATTTCGAATTTGCTTTAACAAAAAAGCTGCCTCTTACGAATAAAATGAGGGTTACATATTCGGGAAGTTTTTATACACGAAATCCGAAATTTTATTTCCAGGCAATAAAGATTTTATTCGAAAAACATCCGGAGATAAAAGATAAAATCGAATTTTGTTTTCTTGGACTATTCACGCGCGAGCATATTAATATAGCAAAAAAATACGGAATTTATTCAAACCTGAATCTTCCGGGTTATATTAACCATCACGAATGCGTCAAATATATTCTGGCATCGGATGTACTGTTCTTACTTATAAGCAGAGGTGAGAATGAGGATGCTGCTATGCCGGGGAAGGTCGGTGAATATATCGGAAGCAAAAAAAATATTATCGCCTGCATTCCCGAAGGTGTCACGAAAAAAATTCTTGAAAAATATAATGCCATTAAATTCGTACCGGAAGAAAATCCTTATAAAATAGCAGATGCGATTTACGAATATTTTATAATGTTTGAGAATAATCAAATGCCCGTACCTGATGAGAAAATGATTGAAATGTATGACAGGAAAACTATGACCGCTGAACTCGCGAAAGAATTTAATTATCTGCTTGATGTTGAGTGATAATTTATTTAAACTATATTTCGCGGTTTCAGATTTCCGCATAAAACATTTTACGGATTTAAGATTTTATTCGAGTAGTAATTTCTGACTGTTAATGTTAAATTTAGTAAAAAAACATTAAGTTAAAATAAATATGAAAATCCTGATAGTAGGTAACGGGGGTCGTGAGGATGCAATTGCTCACGGAATTTATAATTCTCAGTCTTTCGACAAATCATCTAAAATATTTTCTACAATAGGTAGTCCCGGACTTAATAAAATTTCTGAACCGGTTGATATCAAGCCTGCAGATATTAATTCTCTGAAAAAATTTGCTTCCGAAGAAAAAATAGATTTCACCGTCGTCGGTCCTGAAATTCCATTATCAATGGGCATCGTCGATGAATTCAGGAAAAACGGTTTGAAAATTTTCGGACCTTCAAAAGCCGCATCGGAAATAGAATCAAGTAAAGCTTTTGCTAAAGATTTTATGCACAGATTTAACATCCCGACAGCTTCTTATAAAATTTTCGACGAAAGAAATAAAAATCAGATTAATGAATTTTTAGCGAATTCTAAATATCCTTTAGTAATCAAAGCCGATGGTCTTGCTGCAGGAAAAGGAGTAATTATTGCTGAAAATACAGATAAAGCAAAGTCAGCAGTAAAAGAAATTATTGAAGATAAGATTTTCGGCGAGTCAGGCAACAGGATTGTAATAGAGGACTTTCTTACCGGATTTGAACTTTCCGTTTTTGTGATAACGGATGGCAAGGATTATATTGTTTTACCTTTTTCCCAGGACCATAAAAAAATCGGCGAGGACGATACAGGTAAAAATACGGGCGGAATGGGAGCATACGCACCTGCAAATGATTTAATCGATGATGTTATTTATAACGAAATCAAGAATAAAATTATAGAGCCGACATTAAAAGGGATGAATGAATCCGGAAGGACTTATACGGGCTGTTTATATTTCGGACTTATGATTACAAACGACAAAAAGCCTTATGTAATAGAATACAATTGCCGTTTCGGCGACCCTGAAACACAGGCTGTAGTTCCGTTATTAAAATCCGATTTTCTTGAATTATTAATTTCCTCTTCGGATGGTAATATAAAAAATTACATTTCGGAATTTTATGATAAATATTCCTGCTGTGTTGTCCTGTCATCCCTGGGATATCCGGATAAATATGAAACGGATAAAATCATTTATGGCCTTGATAATATTACATACGATTGTAATGTATATCATTCGGGAACAAAATTTTCCGTTAACGGAGAGATTCTCACGAATGGCGGGAGGGTTTTATCCGTAGTTTCGCTGAGTGATGTATCTATGGAAGATTCAATAACAAAATGTTATCAAAATGTCGGTGAAATAAATTTCAAAAATAAATATTTCAGGCGGGACATCGGGAAAAAATATATTGATTTAAAAAAAGTTTAAGCTATTTATATAACACATACGCATTTTCATATTACTTAAAATTTTAAATTTGAATATTCTTATTACAGGCGGTGCCGGCTTCATAGCTTCTCATATTGTCGATAAATATATCGCCGAAGGAAATCATGTTGTAGTTGTGGATAACCTTTCTGCAGGCAGTTTAAACAATTTAAATAAAAAAGCTGAATTTTATAATATAGATATTTATAAAAATCCTCTCGGGGAAATTATTCAGAAACACAAAATTGATGTTATATGCCATCATGCCGCACAAATTGATTTAAGGAAATCCATATCTGACCCGGTTTATGATGCGAGGATAAATATTGAAGGTTCTCTGAATTTATTTCAGGCTGCTTTGAAATCCGGCGTAAAGAAAATTATTTTTGCTTCATCCGGCGGTTCGATTTATGGAGAACAAAAAGAATTCCCGGCTCGTGAAAGCCATTCAAAAAATCCCATATCACCCTACGGAATATCAAAGTTAGCCATTGAAAAATATCTGAAATTTTATAAATTTCATTACGGAATTGAACATATTATTTTAAGATACAGCAATGTATACGGTCCCAGGCAAAGTTCAAAAGGTGATTGCGGTGTAATATCAGTATTCTGCAAACTATTAAACGAAAAAAAACAACCCGTATTAAACGGAGATGGAACGAATACAAGAGACTATCTGTACGTTCAGGATGTTGTTGAAGCAAATTTAAATGCACTGCACTACAACGGCTCTGCCATAGTTAATATATCTACTGCCGCGGAAACAAACCTTAACGAGTTATTTAAATTAATTAATGAGTCATACGGAAATATTGCAAAAGAAGTTCATGGAAATCCGATACCGGGAGAACAAAAAAGAAGTGTGCTCGATAACAGTAAAGCAAAGGAAATATTAAACTGGGCACCTGAATTTAATATAGAAAAAGGAATTGCAGAAACGTGCAAATGGTTTATAGAAAATTCAATAAATAAATCCGAATGATTATTTACCGCGAATTAGTTGATAAAATTCTTGCTAATGATAAAAGAAGCATATCCCGTGCAATCAGCCTTGTGGAAAATGAAGAAGCCGGCAGCACGGATTTATTAAAATTATTATTCAAATTCACGGGTAAAGCTTATCGAATCGGGATTACAGGTCCGCCGGGAGCCGGAAAATCTACTATTACAAATTGCCTTATTAAATTGCTATCAGATAACGGTTTTAACATTGGTGTTATTGCAGTTGACCCGACAAGCCCATTTACCGGCGGGGCATTGCTCGGTGACAGAGTGCGGATGGCTGACTCGGGAATGCTCGAAAGAGTATTTATACGTTCTATGGCTACGCGCGGAAGTCTTGGCGGATTATGTTCAAATATAGTTGAAGCAAGCGATATTTTCGATGCATCCGGTAAAGATTTTATCCTTATAGAAACTGTAGGAGTAGGACAATCGGAACTCGACATCGCTCAAACAGCTGATACAACAATAGTTGTTCTCGTTCCTGAATCAGGCGATTCTGTACAGGCGATGAAAGCAGGGTTGATGGAAATAGCCGATATCTTTGTAATTAACAAATCCGACAGAGCAGGAGCTGACTTGTTTATTTCCACGCTTAAAAATATTTTGAATCTCAGAGCTCCTGATAATGCTCATTTCAACGCGGAAGTATTAAAAACCATAGCTACAAAAAATGAAGGTATAGATTTATTACTTCGTGAAATATTACAACACAAAAAGCACCTGATTTCATCAGGTGAATTTTCAATAAACCGGAAAGAGCATTTAAAAAGAAAGATTATTGATTTGGTAAATACAAGATTATATATTGATTTCTGGAAAGAGCAAAAATTAACAAATCTTGAAGAAAATTTAGATTCAATTTATAACAAATCTACAGACCCGTTCTCGTTTATAGAAAAATTATTAATGAGCTAAAGCTCTGATAATGTTATATTCCAGTTCCTTAATATCAATCGGTTTTTCTAAAAAAGCAAAAATTTCAAGACCTTCGATAAGTTCTTTAGAATTTTTAAAAGAAGAAATTAATATAAATGGAATCTTCCTGCTAATATCTTTTAGTGTCGATGCTAACTCTATTCCGCTCAATTTTGGCATTAAATTATCTGATATTACGATATCAGGATTCTTATTTTTTATTAAATCCAATCCCATCATACCATCATTTGCTGAATCAACGATATAACCGCTTTCCGTAAAGTACATTTCAAGAGACTCTCTTGTTGACGGATCGTCATCAATAATCAGGATTCTTTTCAAGTTGTTTGTAATTTATTTAAATATAAAGCCCGCAATAATAAGGATTACAAGCACTCCTATGATAATGAAAAATTGTATATCAGATTTTTTTGTCAATTCACTTTGAATATCATTCATTTTAATTTTTATATTATTTATTTATTAAGTTGCAAATTTTGTGCAAAAAAAATCAATCAAAAAAGACCATAATTAATGTTATTTGCAATTTGTGAACTATGAAAATGAGAAAAAGAATTGCATTTTGAGAATGGATTAAATAATTCATCGCATTCCGGATAACGTTTATATTTAGACGATATCGGATTTTATCCAAAAGACTTTTTACTGTAAATTCCATTTCCTACTATCAAATACAATTAAGACTTAGCCTTTAAATTAAAAAAATTTTGGTAAGTCCGGTATTTTATTTTGTCAATTTAAAAAATGAAGAAACTAATTATAAAATATATGAACTTTAAATTATGGGAAAGTGTTCAAAAGACTTTACAATAAGTTCTACATTTTTAATAGTACTAAAGAAAAGGGGAGACTGAAATGAAAAAGAAATATACTATAATATTAATTGCAAGTTATTTAATATTATTTAACCTTTCCGGGTTCGCACAAAATTTAAATTTATCAAATAATATAATTCCGATTATACATTTTGGACAGGGAGACGCTGCTAAAGATTTGCTTTTTTCTTATAGTGTTGGTACGTATTCACCATTATCAGGTCAGACACAAATTATCGGTCCTTCAGTAGATGAAAAACTTTCTTCGGCTATAAATATCGGATTTAATTTTATGTATGATGGAGTCACCTATTCGCAATTTGCGGCATCATCGAACGGATGGATTGTTTTAGGTTTGCCGGGTTCTTTAACACCGGGACCTACAAACGATATGGCATCGACAACATTTAAACCTATATTAGCTCCGCTTTGGGATGACCTTGCGACTAATTCCGCTACCGGGCAAGTATCTTATCTGCTTAGCGGTATTGCTCCTAACAGAATTTTAACTGTCCAGTATCAGGATATGAACTGGTATTATGATTTTCCGATTAATCTGGCGAATTTTCAAATTAAACTTTATGAAACGAGCAATCAGATTCAGTTTGTATACGGTAATGTAGGCGGCTCTCCGGGAGTCAGTGCAAGTGCCACAATCGGTATTAACGATGCAACAGGCGGCTCGGGACATTTTATTAGTGTTACACCGGGTACTCCACCTACTATTTCAACAACAGTAGCAAATAATGGTATTTCTGATAACACAGGATTAAGTATGGGTGCGACATATACTTTTGCACCTGTAGGTTCATCAACTGTTTTTAATGGTAATCTTGTTCCGACCACAACAAATCAAAATGCAGCTTTTGTATCCGGAACAATTCCCTACTGGAGTTTTACAGGAACAGCGGGAAGAACATATAACTTAAGTTTATGTGCCGATGCTGAAGATTCATATTTAAGAATTTATGATTCGACGAATACAATTTTGCAATCTGCAAATGATAATGGTCCGTATTGCACCGGAGTCGCGGCTTCGATGGATTTTGCACCACCGGTTTCAGGCACATTTTATATCGTTGCTTCAGGTAATCCTTACAGTACACTATTGAACAGCAGTTCTCTTGCATATAAATATTCCGTAAATAATATGACTTATAGTTCGAGTACAACGGCACAGACCAATACTTCTGAGGCTGTAATGAACACAACTAACAACCAGATTTTAGATTTAAAAATAGTAATGGCAGGAACAAATTCAGCGTTAAAAGCTACAAGTTTTACATTAAATACAACCGGTACAACTAATTTAACGACGATAGCAAATGCAAAACTCTGGATAACAGGTACAAGCCCGACATTTGCGACTACACTTCAATTCGGAGCAACCATTGCGGTACCAAACGGAACAATGACTTTCACGGGAAGTCGAACACTTTCACCCGGTACAAATTATTTCTGGCTTACTTATGATATAGTTAACAATGCAGCAGCACCAAACGTTGTTGATGCACAATTTACTTCTGTGACTGTCGGAGGAACTGTTCATACACCTACAGTTACAAATCCGGCAGGAGTCAGACAGGTATGGAATATTAATCACGGCGGTGGTCCTTCTTATGGAAATTATTATTTTTCAAATTCAGTGCCCGGTAACGGAGCACCATTAGAACCAACATTTAACTGGATTGACCCCGTTGCAAGCGGGCATACTCTGGTTTCAACATGGACAACCGGTGGTCAGGGAGATGATGATTATTTTCAAATTCCCGATATAGGTTTTGATTTTTATTTCTTCGGAACGGCATACAGGACAAATAATGTATACATTGGTTCAAACGGTTATATCACTTTCGGTGACGGCAATACAGATTATGTTTCTTACAAATTACCTGACCCGTTTGCACCATCAAATATGATTGCTCTTGCTGAAGCGGATTTAGATTGCTCGACTTCTATTTATGCCGATGCTCACGTTTATTATGGCGGAAATGCAAATCAGTTTGTTATCACCTGGGTTCATGCTCACGCAATTGGTGATGCGACAACGTATGTTTCTTTCCAGATAATTTTATTTCCAAACGGAAATGCTTCAAGTAATTCAACGTATATTAATCAATATAATGATGCCCTGTCAAGTGCCCTCGCAACAAATTCTATCGTTCATACTTGTTCAATAGGATTAAATAACGGAGACGGTTCTGAGGGAATGAATTACAGATACAATGGAACAAGAGGTCCAATGTATACAGGGATTGCCAGTCCGAATGGTGTCAATGCTCTTTCGCTTGGATATGGACCTAACACAGGTGCTTTGCCTGTTGAATTGTCATCTTTCTCATCCAACGTATCAGGCAGGACTGTTAATTTACTGTGGACAACTTCTTCGGAAATTAATAATAGCGGCTTTGATATTGAAAGACAAAGTTCTTCATCAAACAACCAGTTTACAGAATGGACTAAAATCGGATTTGTAAAGAGTCTTGGAACAAAGAATTCTCTTTCAAGATACAATTTTCAGGATAATAAACTTGATGTTGGTAAATATAATTACAGGTTGAAACAAATTGATGTAAATGGAAATTATAAATATTATACTTTAAATAATTCCGTGCAAATCGGATTACCGTCAAATTATAATATATCGCAAAACTATCCGAATCCTTTTAATCCTACAACAAAGATTGATTATCAGTTACCTGCGGATAGTAAAGTGACATTAATAATTTACGATATGCTCGGAAGAGAAATGAATAAGCTTGTGAATGAAACTCAAAAAGCCGGTTTTTATACGGTTCAGTTTAATGCAATAAATTTCGCAAGCGGAATATATTTTTACAGAATGATAGCAAATGCAAATAATCAAAATATTGTTTTAACCAAAAAAATGAGCTTGATAAAATAACTTTATAAAGTCCCCTCTTTTTTAAGTCCCCTCTTCAAGAGGGGATTTAGGGGTGTGTGCTCTTGTTCTTCGCTCTTCAGCTCTTATTAAAGTCCCCTCTTTAAGAGGGGATTTAGGGGTGTGTGCTCTCGATCTTCGCTCTTCAGTTCTTATTAAAGTCCCCTCTTTAAGAGGGGATTTTTTTTCTCTTTCCTAAAGTCCTCATTGAGAACGAAGATTTTTTAAATTTCCTCATTACGTTACCAAACTCCAGTTTAGTAATTAGAAAAAAGATTTCACCTCGCGAGGTTTTAAATCATCATAATTTGATTAATTTCTGACCCCACATTTGAATCGCTTCGCGATTTATCTCAACATGAATGTTGAGGTACGGTTTTAATATGAAATAATTATTTTTTTTGGAACGAAATTGTGTTACGTGAGTATAAAGTCTAAAAACAGGTTTAAATTTCTTTATATTTAAATACTTTTAATTTTTTTAATTTAATGGGTTCCACTCTTTAAAAATATAATTTATATACTTATGCAGACAAAATTTTTTACATTAGTTTTTCTTGCCATTTTAATTTTTGTAACTTCACAAGCAAATTCATCCGGGATGATTTCGAATTCGTCTGTAATTTCCGGTAATAAAATAAAACATGCTTCCAACGAACAAACGGATGTGAGGAAAAATTCAAAGATTGTAAAAATAAATTTTTCAGATGATTACGATAAAGACTGGAAACTGACAGATTCTCTTATCAATATGGGGTTGCCTAAATCTGCACTGGAAATCGTTAATAAAATTTATGATAAAGCCAAATCTGAAAATAATGCCCCGAATTTTGTAAAAGCAATTATGTATAAAATAAAATTGCAGGACCAAACACGGGAGGAAGCATTTGTCGCAGGAATAAATGATTTAAAGAGTGAAATGGAAAAATCCTATTTCCCCGTCAAACCTGTTTTGCAGTCAATGCTTGCGGAAATGTATTGGTCTTATTATCAGACGAACAGGTATAAATTTATTAACAGAACGAGAACGGAAAACTTTAAACAGGATGATATAAGAACGTGGGATTTATATAAAATTGTGGATGAAGTAATTTTTTATTATAAAGCATCTTTGGAAGATGCACAAAACCTGCAAAGCTTTGATGTGAGCGCTTATAATGAGATATTAAATAACTACTATACAATTAAAATTATACCTAACGGGCGCGAGCTAAGACCTACTTTATACGATTTTCTCGTTCACAGAGCTATTGATTATTTTGTCAGTTCGGAAGCAGGATTAACAAGACCTGCCGACCAGTTTGTTTTAAATGATGAATCTTATATGAGCAATGCGGAAGATTTTATCAAATTAAATATAAATACAAAGGATACATATTCTTTCGAATATTATGCAATTTTGTTATATCAGGATGTGATTAAATTTCATTTGAATGATGCTAATCCCGAAGCGCTTGTTGATGTTGATTTAAAAAGACTTGAATACGTCAATACCAAATCAGGAAATGAAAATAAAGAAAAATTTTATTTGAATGCACTGGAAAATCTTGAAAGTAAATATTCGGGAAATCCTGTTCTTACATTTATTTTGTATTATAAAGCAAATTTAATTTATGAAAGAAGTTTAAAATATAATCCGAATGTATCGGATAATTTCAAGTGGGATGCAAAAGTCGCAAATGATATTTGTGAGAGCGGAATTCAAAAATTCCCTGTTTCTAAAGGTGCGGATAATTTAAGAAGTCTGCAATCAACCATAAAGACAAAGTCTCTTGTAATAAAAACCGAAGATATTAATATTCCGCAAAAACCTTTCAAAGCTTTCATTCAATATAAAAATCTCAATACATTATATTTCAGGATTATTAAAACGGATTTAGGTGAGTTGACTGGACTAAATGAAAATGTTCTTAAAGATAATAACATAAATTATACGGAACAAATAATAAATTACTTCAAAGAAAAAAAAGCTGATAAGCAGTTTACGATAAGTTTGCCGGATGATGGTGATTTTCAAATGCATTCAATTGAAGCAAAAATGCCCGAACTTTCAAATGGTATTTATTTAATCTTTTGCGGAACCGATGCTGCGTTTTCAGTAGATAAAGATGCTGTAGCTTTTTCTATTACTACAATATCTAATATCAGCTATATGAACAGGGCGATGAAAAACGGGAATGTTGAATTTTATTTGCTTGCACGCGATAGCGGACACCCGCTCGCAAATGCGAAAGCAACAATGTTTGTTGAAAAATATAATTATGATAAAAGTATTTATGAATATATTGAATCGAAAACATATACTACCGATAAGGAAGGTTATTTTATGATTCCTTCTGTAAAAGATTACAGGAGATATTATCTGATGATAGAATCGGGTGAAGACCGCCTGAACACTTCGATATCCGGAAATCTTATTAACTATGGTTATTCGAATTACAATCTGACAATGTTTTACCAGGGACAGTATTATGATTATATGAAAGTTGATGAGGATAAATATATCGGGATTACGTTTTTTACGGACAGGGCAATTTACAGACCCGGACAAACGATTTATTTTAAAGGTATTGTACTTGAAACTTACAAAGGGAAATCCGAAATAAAAACAAATTATTCAACGGATGTTACTTTGATGAATCCGAATTATCAAAAATCCGGTGAACTTCATTTAACAAGCAATGAATATGGAACATTTAACGGTTCATTTACAGCACCATCATCCGGATTAAACGGAAGATATATGATTCAGACAACCGATAACCACGGTTCTGCTTATGTTCAGGTCGAGGATTATAAGAGGCCTAAATTTGAAGTTACATTTAACCCGGTGATTGGAAGTTTTAAACTTGGCGAAAAAGTAATGATGTCAGGAAAAGCAAAAGCATATTCAGGTGCGAGTGTTGATAATGCTGATGTGAAATATCGCGTAGTCAGAAGAGCTGTATTCCCTGACTGGTGGTATTACTGGAGAGGTAACCCGCAATCGCCGGAAACAGAAATCAGTAATGGTCTGGCAAAGACAAATGACACAGGTTACTTTGAAATAAATTTTACAGCAATCCCCGACTTAAGCGTTTCAAAAGAATCAGACCCTTATTATACTTATTCAGTTTATGCGGACGTTACGGATTTGAACGGTGAAACCCGAAGCGGTGAAAATCATATCAGCATCGGTTACAAATCTTTGAAAATAAATGTTGCAGTTCCGAATATAATTGATAAAAATGATAAAGATATTTTTAAATTAACTACGACAAATCTTGATGGTCAGAATGAACCTGTTGAAGGCACAGTGACTTTATTTAAATTAAAAAATGTTGCGAATGCTTATCGCAGCAGGCTATGGGAAGTTCCAGATAGATTTATTTATTCGGAAAGTGAATATCATAAATATTTTCCGAAAGATGAATACAAAGATGAGAATAATATTCAGAAGTGGGAAAAAGAATCAACTGTTTTTGAGATAAAATTTAACACTTCAATAGATAGTACGCTTAAACTCGAAGGTTTAAGCGGATGGAATCAGGGAGTTTATTTAATTGAATCCAAGGCAAAAGATAAATTCGGAGAAGATGTAAAAGAATTAAATTATTTTACAGTTTACAGTACGGGAGAAAAGAATCTCCCCTACCCTAATACCTGCTGGTTTAATCCGGTTAAATATCTTGTAGAGCCGGGAGATAACGCTTCCCTGTTAGCAGGAAGCAGCGATATAAATGTTAATTATTTATATGAGATAGAACAAAATGGAAAGATACTTGAAAAAAATTGGATTACTATAAACAACGAACAAAGATATTTTTCAATTCCGATAAGAGAAGATTACAGGGGAAATATCACTGTTCATACATCTTTCATAAAGGATAATAGATTTTATTCAAACGATGAAATCATAACGGTTCCATTTACAAACAAAATGCTGGACATAACTTTTGAAACTTTCAGAAATAAGCTTCAACCCGGAGAGAACGAAGAATGGAGAATTAAAATTGCGGGAAAGAACGGCGATAAAGTAGCGGCAGAAATGGTCGCAACTTTATATGATGCGTCACTCGATGCATTTGCAAAAAACAACTGGAATTTTAATATTTATGAATCTTATTATTCAACATTAAAATGGAATTCAGATGGTGATTTCGGATTAAATGATTTTTCGGTTTACAGTTTATACTGGAATAATCCGATGTCTTACACGCATTATACTTATGACGTATTGAATTGGTTCGGCGTACCTTATATCTACAGTATGTATTACGGATATGATTATGAATTGGATGGTGGAATGATAAATCAGATGCCTGTAACGAATGCGCCACTAAAGATGTCATCAAAAGATGGTAAAAACAGAGGTGTTGTAGAAAAGGAAGAATCTAAGACAGAGAAAAAGGAAGCACCCGTTAAATCAGATAGAATAGAAGGAGACGAAACAGGTACAATCAGAACTGAAAAAGGACCTCATGAAGTGGGAGAAGTTAAACCTGAAAATATAACCGGAGTTACGGCAAGAAAAGATTTCAATGAAACCGCATTCTTTTATCCGGATTTGGAAACTGATGCGAACGGTGAAATAATTATTAAATTTAAAATTCCTGAAGCACTGACGAAATGGAATATGCTTGGCTTTGCACACACGAAAGATTTAAGTTACGGAATGGTAAGAAACGAACTCGTCACACAAAAAGAATTAATGGTTGTTCCTAATGCTCCGAGATTTTTCCGTGAAGGTGATAAAATAACTTTCAGTTCAAAGATAACAAACCTGAGTGAAAAAGATTTATCCGGAAATGCACAACTCGAATTATTTGATGCATTTACAATGGTGCAGATTGATAATCTTCTTCAAAATAAAGAACCTGTAAAATCTTTTGATGTTAAAAAAGGATTAAGCACTTCATTGAACTGGGACTTGTCTATTCCCGAAGGAGTAGAAGCTGTATTATACAGATTAGTTGCAAAAGCAGATAATTTTTCTGATGGAGAAGAAATGGTTGTTCCTGTATTAACGAACAGAATGCTCGTAACCGAAACGATGCCGCTCCCGGTAAGGTCAAAAGAAACAAAACATTTCACAATGGATAAGCTCGTTAATAACAAATCAACGACATTATCAAATTACAAATTATCACTTGAATTCACTTCAAACCCAGCCTGGTATGCTATTCAGGCACTGCCGTATCTTATGGAATATCCGTACGAATGTGTTGAACAGGTTTTCAGCCGTTATTATGCAAACAGCATTGCCACATTCATAGCTAATTCAAATCCGAAAATTAAACAGGTGTTCGATACATGGAAAAATTATCAACCTGATGCATTGCTTTCGAATCTTGAAAAGAATCAGGATTTAAAAACATTAATGCTCGAAGAAACACCCTGGGTTCAGGAAGCAAAAAATGAATCAGACAGAAAGAGAAGAGTCGGAGTATTGTTTGAAATAAACAGGATGTCGAATGAACTCGAGAAAGCATTGACCAAATTAAGCAAAATGCAGGTTTCGAGCGGAGCGTGGACGTGGTTCGAAGGTATGCCGGAAGACAGGTATATAACACAGCATATTATAACAGGACTCGGACAACTCGATCATCTTGGAATTGATAAAATTTCGACGAATGAAAAAACAAAAACGATGGTTGAAAAAGCATTGTATTATATGGATGTACAGATGAAAAATGATTATGACGAATTAAAACGACTTGAAAGTGAAGGTAAAATAAAACTATCAGATAATCATTTGTATTCAAGCGAGATACAATATCTATATGCACGAAGTTTCTTCAATGAATTAATTTTGACAGATGGATGCAAAGAAGGATATGATTACTTCATGGGTCAGGAAAAAAAATACTGGAATGATTATGATAAATATTTTCAGGGAATGCTGGCACTTTCATTATTCAGAAGCGGCGACCAGACCACACCGCAATATATTGTGAATTCTCTTAAAGAACGTGCAATCATTAATGAAGAAATGGGAATGTACTGGAAAGAAAATACATGGGGATATTACTGGTACCAGGCGCCGATTGAAACGCAATCGCTATTAATTGAAGTCTTCACCGAAGTAGCTAAAGACCAGAAATCTGTAGATGATATGAAAGTATGGCTGCTTAAAAATAAGCAAACACAGGATTGGAAAACCACGAAAGCCACAGTGGAAGCCTGTTATGCATTGTTGCTTCAGGGAACCGACTGGTTAGCAAATACGGATATGGTTGACATAACATTGGGCTCATTAAAAATTGAACCGTCTAAAATAGAAGATTTAAAAGTTGAAGCCGGAACGGGATATTTCAAAACATCGTGGAGTGGTTCAGATATTACTTCTGATATGGGGAATGTAACTGTAACCAAACGTGATGAAGGTGTAAGCTGGGGAGCTCTTTACTGGCAGTACTTTGAACAACTTGATAAAATTACATTTGCAGAAACACCGTTGAAATTAAATAAGAAACTTTTCCTGCAAACAAATACATCTTCAGGTCAGGTAATTACTCCGATTGATGAAAATACTACTTTAAAAATCGGAGACCTTGTAAAAGTAAGAATAGAGCTTGAAGTTGATAGAGATATGGAATATGTACAAATGAAAGATATGAGAGCATCGTGTTTCGAGCCAACGAATGTTATTTCGCAATACAAATATCAGGATGGACTTGGTTATTATGAAAGTACACGCGATGCATCTACAAATTTCTTCTTTGGGTGGCTGGCGAAAGGAAGTTACGTTTTCGAATATCCTTTGAGAATCACGAATACAGGCGATTTTTCAAATGGTATTACAAGCATCCAGTGTATGTACGCACCTGAATTTACTTCGCATTCCGAAGGCGTGAAAGTTCTTGTTAAATAATAAAAAATAAAAAATAAAAAATAAAAAAAAGCAAGAACGCACTATACAATATTTTCCTCGTTACCAAGCTCCGGCTTGGTAACGTTTTTTTATACAGAAGAAATTTAATCTTACTTGTTCCCAAGACTTGTTTCAGGCTTGGGAACGTTTTTTATAACAAAGAAAATTTATCTAAAAAGTATATCCTATACCCAGAGATAATTTAAGTCCGTCTACGAATACTTTTGAATTTAAATCCTGCTGGAATTGATAATTTACTCCTTCGAGGGTAACGTTATCGACCGGAAAATGATTTGATACTTTAAATTCGCCCTGCCTGACGCGCATTTCGAGCAGTAATGAAATATGTTTGTCCATCATATATTCCATTCCGAATAATACGAGTATATTAACGGTTGCAGTTTTTGATGTTGTTATGGTTTCATAGCCGACCATCCTTCTTGACCTGTCGCCGAAATATATTCCTGCTCCTCCGCCAAGAAAAATATTTAAATTATCCAGAGCCTGAGGCAGACTGAAATAAAGTGCAAATTCAACGGGAACAAATTTTATATTTTCAGTCACGTGAACCGGTATAAAATTTGTATCATTTTCAAGAACAGTTGAAAGAGAGTTGTCGGTTATTCTTAAATATTCGGTTGAAAATGAAAAGTAAATATTATCACTTATAATTTTTTTCTTAATTGATAATCCGTAGCCGTAACCGCCGTTTACTTCATCCGTTATATTTCTTTCAATAATGTCGGTTGAATATGGGTTGAGTTGGATTGTTGCCGAAGAAATATAATTGCCTGACAGATAGATTGTAAAATCTTTGAAAAAATCAGATAAAAAGGATTTCTGACAGAAAGCCTGATTTGAGATTAGTAAAAAAAATATCAATATGAAAAATAATTTCCTCAACTATTATTTTTTTCAAACTAATGCTTTGAAATTAAAGAAGCAATTTCAAAAAATAAAAAATAGAAAATAAAAAATAAATAAGAGCGGATTTTCAGTATCAAGTATTCAGTATAAAGTATACGTTTGAAACAAGTTAAGAAGTTAAGAAGTTAAGAATTTAGAATTTAGAATTTGTTCTCTGCTTTTACCATTTTCCAATTTCCCATTTGCTGATTTCGAATTTGTTTAGAATTTAGATATTAGATTTTAGAATTTAAAATTAAGATAAGTTAAACTGAAAGAATCTCAACATAAATGTTGAGTTACAAAAAGAATTTAAATTACAAATCTATAGAAAATTCTTTATTTTCAATTATTATTCTCACTTTAATATGGCTTGTTTCGTCAGAATGTACGGCTCCCCATATTAATGCAAGCTGCTGCATCTGAACTTCGGGCTTATATTTCGCGGATAAACCGATTACAACTTCTCTGACTTTTAAAGAGTGCGCAACATTCATAATGGAATAAAATGCATTATTTGTCGGAACGACAACGGGTAATACAGGCTTACCGATTTTTTCGGCAACGTTCACAACTTCGCTGAATAGCTGTCTTTCATCTTCTTCAATTTCATTTTTGACTTCCATGTTTTGTTTATCTTTAAAAACACGTGCAATCATTACGATTATTTCAGTTTTATCGGTATCTATTTCTTCTATTATTTTTTTTAGATGATTCAGATTTGACGGGTCACGAACGGCAACCAGGATTCTATCCGGTAATTCACTACCGATAGCTTCAGGTGTGATAGCCGATTCATCTTCAAGATTGAAATGTTCGAGTACAGTTTCAAGATGATGTCCGTTTACTTGCTCTTCAGTCATATTATGCTCTTTTATTAAATTATGTTTGACAATCCTTTCGGAAATAACAAAAACTATAAAAAAGCAAACTGTAAAAGAAAATCCTGATATTGTTGCAACAGGTTTTGTAAATAAATTTGTCATTGCAGTAAAGAAAAGTGCCGCAAAAATAATAATAAGTCCCATAGGCAAATGGAATTTCCCGATATCAATATTTCCCGGAACTTTCCATTCACGTGGTCTTTTATCTTTATATCTAAGAACAACCATTGCGAGAGCCTTGAAAGTTAAACTCCATATCACACCAAATGCGTAAGCTTCCCCGAGCATAATGACATCACCCCATGATAATATAATTGTTGTGATTTGTAATATGGCAATTAAATTAAGTATGCGAAAAGTTGTTCCATATTTTTTATGCGGTTTTCTGAACCAGTCGGTTAAAATTCTGTCTTCCGCCACACGATTGAGCACACTATTGGCACCAACAATTGCTGTGTTCACGGCACCCGATAAAATCAATACGCCTACAACTACAACAAATGCCTGCATAATTAATCGAATCCACTGGGGACCATAAAGGAACATTGCAATTCCACCGATAAGGTTATCTATATATTGAGGACGAATATCATCAGGTATGAGCATTACTCCAAGAAATGAAACGCCGGGAGTTAAAAGAACACTGAATATAAAAATTATTAATCCTGTCTTTTCGAAATTTTTAAGTTTGGGATATTCAACTTCCCTGTAAACCTGTCCGAGCGTTTCTTCACCGCTGAGAGCCAGCAGTGAATGTCCGAATGCAATAAAAATACTGACAATTCCAAGTGATTTTGCCCAGTCAAAATCTTTCAACCATCCGTATGCCTCATCTTTTAACTGAATTTTTAATGGTGGCAGATGTGTTAAAACCGGTTCAGGTTTCATAATAAGTGTTGCAACGCCCCAGCATAAAACCAACACACCCATGATAGCAGTTATAGCAAAAATTTTCATTGCTTTGTCAGAAGATTCTTCAATACCTTTAACATTTTCCCACCAAAAATAAACAACAATAGCTATTGCAATTATCATCGAGAAAATATTTCTATCGAGATGAAATTCAATTCCCATCGATTTTATAGTATCGTTGATTAATCCTGAAAGATATTGACCGCCTGATACGCTGCTGATTGGTCCTGTAAGCACATAGTCAAAGACAAGTGCACTTACCGAAACTCTTGCAAACCAGTTGCCAAGTGCAAATTTTACAACTCTATAAACTCCGCCGCGTGTGAACAATGGTGAGGATTCAATATATAATGCACGCACGGCATAAGAAAAAAGCATTACCAGTAAAATAAAATAAGGAGCAACTTTTCCAACAAACTGTTCTGCAATTCCTCCGATGTAATAAGCCGTAGAGCCTAAATCTCCGATTACAACGGCTGATGCACGCCAGGCGGAAATAAATGTGAACATTACCGTGGTAAGGACTATAACCTTAGTTGCTTTAGAAGCAGCGGTACTACCTTTGATATGAGTTGATGAATCAGAATTCATATAAATATATAAGTTTCATCAAATACATAAATTCCATTCTTTAAAAATAATTTTTTTTCGATTCAAAATTTTCAAAAAATATCAATAATTAATATTACTTCTGAAAACAATAAAAAAAATCCATTATATATATAATAGTTCTTAAAGAATAAAATAATATAATGGATTTTATAAATTAAAATTAATTTAAATACCTGTCTCTGTTATCTACAATATCGGATGCATTCTGCAGGTTCGTTAACCAATCCTGAACAATTGACTGCTGTTTTGTTTGAAGCATTTGCTTCCTTATATCCATTTGTTTTGCAAGATAATCCTGCTCGTTAAACTGAGTTATAGTATTCAATTTTACAATATAATAACCCCTCGTACCTTTTATAGGTGCGGATATTTCACCCTGTTTCATCGATAAAACAGTATTAAATAAATTATAATCCATTCCCAGTTTCTGGTCAGGTTTGGTAATAGAAACACTGTCTGCTAAATCATATGTGTACTGCGGATATTGAGCTTTTAAAGAAGCTAAATCACCATTTTGAATTTTGTTTTTTAAATCGTTCGCAATAGTGACAAGGGCTTCAAATTTTTTCTTCTGTTGAAGTTTTGGTTTTATTTGAGTGGTCTTTATAGAATCAAAATTTTTATATCCCTCAGAAATTTTATCTGTAATCATGTAAACTCCATACCCGTTCTGCACTTTTACCGGTCCGAATAATTTACCCGTACTATTGCTTAAACCGAAATTTATGATATTGTTATTCTGTCCTGCTCCGGGAACAAAACCGTTTTTAGAGATTTCAGGTGTTGGCATCGCAGCAAGATTGTAATTTTTAGCTAATGTATCTATTGTAACTTTCTTAACTCCACCGCATGATAAAAACGAACCCTCTGATTTTTCTACTTCTTTCATAAAATCTGCAGCTCTTTTGCGCGCAATTTCTTTTGTTCTGGCACTTGCAACTACGGGTTTCTTGATTTCCGCAACTTTAAATTCTTTTTTTGATTTACCACTGACTTTTATAATATGAAATCCAAACTGTGTTTTAATCGGTCCGACTATATCACCAACATTTGCCTTCATACAAGCATCTTCGAATTCCTTTACCATCTGTCCTTTTGTAAACCATCCGAGATTTCCTTCATTTTGCTTTGCTGATGGGTCTTCTGAAAATTGAGCGGCAAGGCTATTGAATTTTTCGCCTTTTTTTACCTTGCTTAAAATATCCTCAGCCTTTTTCTTTGCCGCAGCCGTATCGGTTCCGAAATTTATAAGAATATGTGATGCATTTACATATGTATCTTCACCATCTTTAGAATCAAGCATTTTTATTATCTTATAAGCATCCTGATCAATAATCAGGTTTGATACATCATTCTGTTTTGCGGTAAATAAAAAATCCAGTGCACCCTTTCCGAAGGCGCTTGGTTTTTGAAATTCATTGTTATATGGAGTTGATGAAAGATCATTTACAAGTTTAATCAAAGATGAATCCTCAATGTTTGAATTTTTCATCTCTTTTACATTCACTTCAAGTAATTTTTTTACATTAAGAGAATCGTCCAAAGTGGGTACATCAGGGAAAACTACATATTTAAATTTTGTTGCTTCTTCCTGCTTAAAATCATCTTTATGCTCATCATAATATTTTTTCATATCCTGGTCTGTAACAGCATATAAATTTGAATCTGTAACAGCGTTTACATCAAGCAAAATATAATTAAAATTAGCTTTGATATTCTCATCTTTGTATTTCTGAAGGACATCTTCTTCGGGAATAAACACAGATGCCGTAACCTGTGTATTTAATTTCTGGTCTAACAATATTTTTTTCAGATATTGCTCGATTTCAACCCATTTTGATTTGTTTTGTGGTTCCTGAATTGCACCCTGAAGAGCTTCCGGATGGAATACTCCCGAGGAATCAACAAAATTATTTTTCAACCAATCGGGAAGAGTTTCAGGCTGATTGTAAACCCAATCACGAATTTCATCATCCGATACAGTAATGCCAAGTCTTCTCATTTCCTGTTCTTTTAACGTCTGCTGGACTAAATATGTCCAGACCTGGTCTTTAATTTGCTGATAAGTAGCATCATCAACGTCCTTTCCCTTGTTCTGTTCACGCATCTGATCGACCTGTCTCTGTAATAGTGTCTCAAACTCACTGTATTGAATTTCTACGCCATTTATTTTTGCAAATACAATTTTTTCACTACTATGCAATCCGAGATAATCCATGCCCCATTGTAAGACGATTGTTCCGAGAAAAGCAACTATTAATATAATAATTATGAGCGGCATTCTATCCCTCATTTTATTCATAATACCGGTACTACGCTTTGCCTTTGGTTTATCCATTCAGTAACTAAACTCCTTTAGAAGAAATTGGTTTTGAAAATTTAAACATTAAAATTAAAGTTTTTAAGCAGCAAAATCAATGAATAATTAAGTAACAGAATTCATTTACCTAATCAAAATCATCAAAGGAACATCAGTTCCTGCGACTATTATACAATTAGTTTATTTACTTAAATAATTAATGGATAAACTTTTTTCAATTCCTTGTGTTTTCAAAATACTTTTATCTCATAATTCAAATTATTATCTCAAAATGAGATAAAATCTGTAGCTGATAACTCCATAATTCTTCAAAAGCACTGATTTTAGATGGTATAGAACTTGCTGCAATTATTAAGCGAAAGTTAATTAGTTTTAATACATATTAGAATTACATTGCCACAGATTTGAGATCATCCATAATTTTATCTGCGAAATTTGCAAGACACATATACCTCATAAAATATCAGCAAAAGTGAATTTAAATAAAATCAAAATAATTTTAAAATAAATTTTCAGGCAGGTTATAATTATGAAAACTTTTTACTTTTTTAAAGCCTCCCGAAATAATTTCATCATTTCGGCAGTTTTGTTTTTTGTTTTATTTTTTCTTTCCTCAAACTTAATTTCGCAGACAGTTATTAAAGTAGGTAATTCCCAATCTTTCACATCAGTCAGTGAAGCTTTTAATTCCTTGCCGGGCACTTTAACAAATGCATATATGATTGAAATTGAAAGCGATTACAATCCCGCAGGAGAGTCGCAAATTCGGGTTTTCTCAAGAACCGGATCAAGTAATTTAAATTATATTTTGGTTGCTCCCGCTGCAAATGTTTCAGCTACAATATCTATTTCTGATAATAATTTTCTATTTTACTTTAGCGGGGCAACTTACGTTACAATTGACGGAAAATATAACGGACCCGGGTCATCTTTGACACTGAAAAATACTAACACATCCGGTTCTACGATTCAATTCACGGAAAGCGCTCAATTTAACACGATAAAGAATTGCAACATAATAGGAAGAAACACTTCGGTTACATCAGGTGTAATAGTTTTTGGCACTGCAACTGCGGGTACCGGAAATTCATATAATACAATAACCCAGAATAAAATAAGCGGTGACGGTACTTTTCTTCCTGCAAATATAATTTATTCCGACGGGTCTGCCGGACATCCTAACGCTAATAATATTTTCACGAAAAATGAACTGTTTAATTATACATCATACGGAATTTATATCACTTCATCGGGAAATGGAAATAACTGGACGATTGGCGGAAATAATTCTGATGATGGAAATAGCATTTACCAGACATCAACTGTAATAACATCACAAATCGCTATTTATTTTAAGCCGGGTAGTTCATCTTACGGAAATTTAATTGCGAATAATTATATCGGAGGACAGAGTTCACAATGTACGGGCAGTCCCTGGACAATTAACGGGAACATTTCGTTAGTTGGAATAAAAGCAAATGTATCTACTTCACAAAATGGAGTCGATATAAAATACAATAATATTCAAAATATCAGTATTACAGGTTCAACATCATCAGCGTATTTTTATGGAATTTACGCTGACTCAGGTGCTATGACTGTTTCACAAAATATAATCGGACATAATTCAACACCAAATAGCATTCTAAGTGATGCCCCGGCTCTTCTTTGCGGCTTTTACGGAGAAGCAATATATGCAACTACAGTTTCTTATAATAATATTGCGAATCTTACAAATACGAATACGGGAAATTCGACAACAAAAATTAGAGGTATTGTACATAATAATATAGTAGGTAATTCGAACGGCAAAATCACAATATTAGGAAATAATATTCATGATTTAAAAAATGCCGGTATAATTCCGTTTCCAGACGGAACAATATATGGAATAGTTTATACTGATTCTTCAAGTTTATCTCAGGCGGAAATAAGCAATAATGTAATATATAATCTGAACTGTACTAATTCATCCGGTGTGAATGTTTATATGGGAGCAATCGAAATAGATAATTGTGCTTATAATTTAAATATTTTTAATAACAGAATTTATAATTTGGTTAATTCCAATCTTGTTGATCCGATGATAGGCGGCGTAATTGTGCATTTAGATTATGGAACACATTTAAGCCACTTGATAAATATATATAACAATATGATTTCCTTAAATAACAATTCGGATGTATTGTTGTTTGGTATATGGGATATGAACGTAGTTTCAAGTCAGGTTAATATGAATGTATATTATAATTCAATATTATTGTCGGGAACTATAACGTCAGGCTCTAATAAATCTTCCTGTTATTCCCGCGGATTCACAGGAGCAACTCCACCAACTTTACCTGTAAAGTCAGTAACAAAGCTGAGAAACAATATATTTATAAACATAAGAACCGGCGGCACAGGGTCACATTATTCGGTTATAAATGCACCGGATGTCTCTATACCTCCGGCAACAAACTGGGCTTCCAATTATTCCAATTATAATTTCCTTACTACTTCAAATGTGAATGCTGTGGGTGGCTGGGGAAACGGTTCATCTTTCACAGATTATAATTTTGCGGATTGGGTAAATCAGACAGGTGTATCGATGCAGGACAATAACAGCTGGTATTTACCATCTTCCTCTGTTCAGATTTACAACCTGTTTAATAGTCCTTCCACTGCTGATTTAAGTATAAGAGCTGACCAGGAAGAGGCCTGGTATGTAAACGGTAAGGGCATTGCAGGACCGGAATCAGGAATGATTGTAACGGATATAGCAAATACAAGCCGTTCCACAATTTATGGAAATGGTACCGATATCGGAGCATTTGAGTTTGATCCTTCATCTATACCGCCAACTCCGGACTTTTCAGGTATTATTGCAATTGGTAATACTCAGACGATTACATTCGGTGGAAGAACACTTGCAACAATTACGTGGAATTCCGGTACATCACTTCCTACTTCTTATTCATTCTCATATTTTACAGGTCAAACACCTCCGGGAGTTTTTACAGGAAATTACGGGGACAGCTACTGGACATTAACACAAACAGGTGGAGCAAATTTTAATTATAATCTTTCATTATATTATGACCCGGCTTTGATCGGAACAATTTCCGCAGAGAATGCAATTAGACTCGCAAAACGGGAAGGTTCAGGCTCATGGAACCACTATACATTTTCAACGGTCAACACAGTGAATAAAACTATATCATTCTCCGGATTTAATACAATGTTAAATACAAGTTTTGGTCTGAGTGATGCAAATTTTCCGATGCCTGTAACTTTGTCTTCATTTAATTTTTCGGTGAATGATAGAAATGTTAAATTATACTGGATGACATCTTCAGAACACAATAATTCCGGATTTGATATCGAAAGGCAAAATAATGATAAGGGTACTAATAATACCGGCTGGCAAAAAATAGGTTTCGTCAAAGGAAACGGAAATACGGCTTCAAATTATAATTTTGAAGACTCAAAATTAAATGCAGGCAAATATCAATACAGACTGAAGCAAACAGACAATAATGGTAATAATGAATATTACAATTTGCAGGGCGAAGTTGCAATAGGTTTACCTGTGAAAACCGAATTGATGCAAAATTATCCGAATCCTTTCAATCCTTCTACAGTTATCAGCTATTCCCTATCAGTAAAAGGTTTCGTTAGTATTAAGATTTATGATTTATCCGGAAGGGAAATGGCTTCTCTCGTAAACACAGAACAAAATGCAGGTTATTATGAAATTAAACTGAATATTAATAATTTAAGATTATCGAGCGGAATTTATTTTTATAAATTAAGCACGTCAAATATATCGAAAATAATGAAAATGATGGTGATAAAATAATTTTCAAATAAAAATGTCTATTAATTTAAACAGCAATTCTAAGTAATGTGCAGCGTACGGAGATTCAGAATAATGGTTACAAAAATCATCAGAAAAAAATAGTTCTAAAGAAATATTAATTAAATAATTATTTAAATAGTAAATCGGATTTATTTTTTATTCAACTTCTCGGGAGTTTTAAATAAATAATACAAAAAAAAATCACGTTCCCGAATAATAATTCAGGAACGTGATAAATAATAAAAGATGATTTTTATTTATTTAATCAAAATCATCTTCAGGACTTTCGAGAAATTCGGTGTAGTCATTTTATAAAAATAAACTCCACTGGATAATTGATAATTATCCGCCGAAAAATCTACTTCATATTTTCCCATTGATAGAGTTTGATTTACAAGCGTTGCTACTTCTTTACCGGAGACATCATATACCTTCAAACTAACCAATCCGCTTTTTGGAATATCAAATTCAATCTTCGTTGTAGGATTGAACGGGTTCGGATAGTTTTGTTTTAACTGGTAATTATCAGGTAAAATATTCGAAATATTTTTAATACCTGTTGGATTAATGGATGTATCTATATAAACATTAAATAATGTACCGCCGTAACCAAAATTTCTTGCATGCACTAATTTACCGCCGGTAATTACACTTCTACCGTCATCCGATACTCCTGCGGCATATAATGACCCCGGAGTATGTACTGTATAAACAGGAACATTCGTAAAAATAGGTGCCTTAAAAAATACGAGATCATCAGTATGATTATCTAACGCACCCCAGGAAGAAGCCACAAGGATTTTAGAATTCCTCGCAAATGCTACTGTAGTAACTTCATCTCCGAAACCTGCATAAGTCCACTTTGGTGTGTTACCATCAGATATTTTAAAGAATCTTACCCTTCCATCATAAGAACTGGAAGTCACAAAAATCAAAGAACCTGTAGCAAGATACTGACCATCGTTTGAAATATCTACAGTTGACATCCAGTTATAATAAGTACCGGGAGGTTCCTGAAAAGACAAGACTAAACTATAAGCGCTTCCTGTCCAATGATAACAATACACGTAACCATTATAATTAATAGTGGCAATATAATCCCCGTTACCGCTTATTGCCTGTTGTGTCTGGGTTCCACCCGTAATTGAAGCTGCATATCGTTTAGCACCCGTGAAAGTATTTAATACAGCATAGCCATAATATGTATTGACTATTAATAGTGAATCGCTACCTCCAATTTTAACCCCCTGAATTGCTGTTGCCATTCTGTATTTCCAGACCGGAATGTTAGAGGTTCTGTTAAATCCCATAACAGTACTCGTATCATTGCGCTGTACACAAGCTACAAGAAAATTACCGCTAAATGTTAAAGCAACGGGTCCTGCAATCCCTGTATCGGGAATTGTTGTTAAATCAAAATTGAATATGGGAGTGTTGGAACCTCTTGTAAAAATTAAAAAATTAAGTTGAGTTCCAACTGCTATGTATCCTGTAGAATCTGAAATTGAAACATAATTTCTATAAACATTCGAACTCGTAGTATATTCCCAAAGAGGGATGTTGCTATTAGTATCGTAAACAGATACCCTTTTTGAATTTAATTGCCAGCCGCATACATCTGTAAGACCTTCACCGCTTATCGCTACGTCATTTGCAATAGCATAAGGATCGGTAAACTGCCAGCGTACTCTTGAATCCAGAGGTGAAAAACTGAAAGGAGGATTATTGACATTTACGAATACATTACTTCCTGTATTAATTTGCGGATTTGTAATTACTCTGCTTTTTAAAATTCCATTTTCAACTGCACTTTCATACGATTTCCCTATGAAATTTTGAGACTGTGAGTAAACATTTGTTATAGTTAATAACAATATTAAGAGTGTTATTTTTTTCATTATTATTAATGTTAAATTAATAAATTAATAGTTTTAAGTTAGGTAATATTTTTAAATTAATCAATAATGATTTATATTCAAATTTTTACGTTCGGTAATTATAATATTATAATTTAGAAATAATTCCGGAGTATTGGAGTTGAAAACAATACCTGATATTCAATTTCTACGGATATATTTATTAATATTTTTTATCGTGTAATATATTTACATTTATTAATAACTAATACTATTTATGAAAAAAGAAAAAATTTACGTTTATATAATTTTATCTGTAATAGTTTTTGCATTTTTCTTTCTTTATGTTTCGCAAAGTAAGCTAGATAATAAAGAAGAAAATAACATTCCCGATTACGATTGGTTTGAAAAACAAAGAGCATATCCATTCGACGAAATTCCTTATGCTGAGAGACTCAAAGCTTTAGATTATGTGAAAAATAATATGACCGCAGATAAAATGTATGCTTCAAGTTCATGGACTCTTGCGGGACCTACTAATGTTGAAGGAAGAATAACTACAATCGCAATTCATCCTGCCAATCCTCAAATCGTCTATGCCGGCTGTGCGAACGGCGGAGTTTGGAAATCTACAAATTTCTGTCAGAGCTGGACGAGTATATTTGATAATGAAAATACATCTTCTATAGGTGCGTTAGCAATAGACCCGAATAACCCGAACATAATATATTGCGGAACGGGTGAAGCTAATTCGCTTCGAAGCTATTATCCCGGGACGGGAATTTATAAAAGCACGGACGCCGGAAATAGCTGGACATTTATAGGCTTAAATAATTCTTTTAGCATTGGAAATATTTCGATTAACCGACTTAATACAAATGAATTATATGCCGCAGCAGTCGGGTCTTTAAGACACACGAATCCCGAAAGAGGAATTTATAAATCTACAAACGGCGGTATAAACTGGACAATGTCACTTTTCGTTGCAGATTCAGTCGGTGCAATTGATGTAGCCGTCGATCCGGTAAATCCGAACAGAGTGTTCGGTGCAATGTGGGAAAGAATGAGAAGAGAAGATTACATAAAATACGGAGGTCCGAAAACAGCACTTTATCTTTCCACAAATTCGGGTCTTAACTGGAATATTTTATCTGGCGGATTTCCATCCGGTGATGCAACACTTGGCAGAATTTCACTCGATATTTCAGTCTCAAATCCATTAATTGTATATGCTTTAACATCTTATGCTAATGGAAATTCGCGCGGACTTTATAAAACAACCGACGGAGGAACAACTTGGAGTTTAATAAATAGTTCTGTTGCAAGTTCATCTAATTACGCATGGTTCAACAGGATTTGCAAAGTTAATCCAACGAATCCGAATATTGTTTACTGCGGAGGATTGTATATGGAAAATTCAACTAATGGCGGAACAAGTTTCACGAGTAATTATTCATTCCACGTAGACCATCACGCAATATGCTTCACGCCATCAAATTCTAATTATATTGTCATCGGAAACGACGGTGGAATACATTCTACGACGAATGCAGGAACAAGCTGGACAGAAAGTACTTCGCTACCGGTCACGCAATTCTATGCCGGGGATATAAGTTATTTAAACCCGGGCGTGTTGATGGGTGGTTGCCAGGATAACGGCACAAACAGAACAACAACCGGAAATTTAAATGACTGGTATGATATTTACGGCGGAGACGGATTTTATTGTTTGTTCGATTATACGAATACGCAAAGATTATACGCTGAATCACAGAATGGAGCGATGGGATACTCTGCTAATGGCGGTAGTTCTTTTTCCAGTGGGACAAACGGACTTGACCTGACATATACAAACTGGAGCACACCATTTATAATGGATAAAACAAATCCTCTTATATTATACACAGGTACTTATAAAATTTATAAAACTATAAATGGAATGCAAAGCTGGACTGCAATAAGTCCTGACCTTACAAACGGGCATGTCCAAAATTTAGGAACTATAACGACACTCGATGTTTCGAAATCAAATCCGGCTGTTTTATACTGTGGAACAGATGATGCAAATGTTTGGGTGACTACCAACAACGGAACGAACTGGACGAAAATTATATCAGGGCTTCCGAACAGATGGGTCACACGAGTAACAGTTCATCCCGATTCTGCAAATGTTTGCTATGTAACACATTCAGGATATAAAGTTGATTCGAGTGGTGCGCATGTTTTCAGAACTACAAACTATGGAAACAACTGGACTTCGATTCACGGTAATTTACCGAATGCACCTATCAACGTCCTTGTAATAGACCCTAATGATACGAAAACACTCATTATCGGAACTGATGCAGGTGTAATGATAACGAGAGATATAGGAGCAACCTGGAATATACTCGGAGGCGGACTTCTTTCCTCAATACCGGTGCACGATTTAAAGATACATAATCCTTCGAGAAAGTTAGTAGCGTTCACTCACGGGAGAAGTGCATATTCAATTAATTTAAGTGTAATTCAAAATATTTCTAATGGTAATAATAAACCTGAACAATATACTTTGTTTCAGAATTATCCGAACCCGTTTAATCCATCGACAAAAATTAGATATGATATTAAAAAAGATGGATTTGTCAGTTTAAAAATTTATGACTTAACCGGAAAAGAAGTTGAAAATTTAATAAATGAAAATCAAAAAGCGGGAACTTATGAATATCAGTTTTCGATTTATAAAAACAACCTTGCAAGCGGTGCATATTTTTATAAATTACAGATTAACGGATTTACAGATGTAAAAAGAATGTTATTAATTAAATGATAATATTGTTTTATTTTTGAATTAACATTTATAATTTAACATTGAGTAGAAATGCCTCCCATATACTCCCATAAAAGGAGGGAGAATAAAAATATCCTCACTACTTGCATATTATGGGAGGTATTTTTTTATAGATCATTTTTCTTATTATTTCGGATATAGAAAACATAAATTCGAATTTAATTCGATTTTTATTCTAAGCAACTTAAAATAAGTTCTGATTTTTCAATAAAATAAAATTTCTATTTTTGTGTCGGGGAGTCTCCTGTCCTTCAGGGACTCCCGACACATTATATTCCAATTATTAAGTTGCTTCCTTTTTTAATAACGATTCATCGTTATTTGGTGCTCATTAACAAATCATTATTATTTCATACCCTGACTAAAATTGCCTTTCAAGTTTTATATATACTTTAGATTTTTTGTGTCGGGGAGTCTCCTGTTCTTCAGGGACTCCCGACACATTATATTCCAATTATTAAGTTGCTTCCTTTTTTAATAACGATTCATCGTTATTTGGTGCTCATTAGCAAATCATTATTATTTCATACTCTGACTAAAATTGCCTTTCAAGTTTTATATATACTTTAAATTATCATCGTTCAACAATATAAGTTACATATTCTTATTGTGGTTATCTTAGACATTTAAACAATTAATTGAGCATAGCTAATCAACTTCTTAATTTTATATGTTAAGGATTTTATTATATATACTAATTCTCATATTGAGAAATATTTATCATAAATTAAATTTTTCTTCTTAAAATGTGATGAAAACACGATGAATTCAATATCTTTTTATGGCATTATAATTGCTTTATCTATGTGGCTAAGTTTATTTGATATACTAAATTTTATTAACGCAATTGAAAAAAATATTACTGGTTCTACTCTTTGTTTCGTGTTCTAATCTAAATGCTCAGGTATGGCAAGAATATACAATCGCAACAGGCATAACCAATAATATCAATTTTACTTCCACAAGCAATTTAAATTCAAATTATACACCCGGAAACAGGGGTATTTTTTTCGATAATGCATCAGCCGATACTAACAGAACTTTCTTTCCTCTTGATATCGTTAATGATGCAAATGCTTATCCATTCAGAACAACCGTAAGAATTGGTAATGTAACCGGAATATTAATAGACCCTTATCATGTTTTAACCGCAGGTCACATAATTTCTTTTTCTGCTTATTTTGGAACTGTTAAAGTAGAACCGGGATACAGCAAAGGAAATGAACCTTACAATTATGCTTATCCTGAAAAAGTATATTTGCTAAGTAATTATTATATCGGTTCGAATACCGATATCGGAATTATTAAACTTGACAGACCACTTGGTGTTGTAACCGGATGGAATGGTATCGGATATAATAATGATGATAATTTTTTTGCAAATAATATTTTCAATAATCCGAGCTTTCCTTCTGCAGGCCTGTTCAACGGCGAAGAAATGTATAACTGGACAGGGAGTTTTGATTGTGAAGCTGCTGACGCTTTATATTCATACAGAACAGGAATATCAGGAATGAGCGGAAGCGGAGCATTTACAAAGGTTAACGGAAACAACGTTGAATTCGGAATTGTGACAAGCGGAGGCATCAAATTTAACAGGATTACACCTTATTTATTTGATGCAGTTAACTGGGTTGTTTCAGCTAATACTCCTCAATCGTTTACTGCAATTCCAATGAATATGGACGTTTTTCCAAAATTGATAGAAAATGGAAATACCCCTGATTCAATTACATTCATAGTTCACAATTATTCAGCAGAAAATAAAAATAATGCAAATATAACAGCTTCCGTATATTTATCTTCCGATTCAATTATCACAACAAGCGACGATTTAATCGGTACTTATAATTATACAATAAATTTAAATTCAAAATCTTCCGTAAAAATTAAGCAAATAAATTCTTTATCTGCTATTAATAAACCGAATGGATATTACTGGATAGGTATAAAATTATCAGGTGACGGAACATCCGCGGGAAGTATAACAAATAATTTTGATATATGCAAAATAGAAGTAACTAACACTGACAAATTTAAAATTTCAGGACGAATTATTTCAACCCGGACGATGGACGGAATAGGCGGAGTTGTATTAAGCGGTTTTCCTAATTCGACATTAACCGATTATAAAGGATACTATGAATGTTACGTTCCTATCGGATGGAACGGGAATATCATTCCGCAAAAAGAAGGCTATATTTTTAATAATTCATCAACGAATTACAATAATATTAATGCAAATGTTATAACGAATTATTCCACCACGACAAAGACTTTCACGCTTAGTGGTAATATAAAATCTCCTATATCTCAAAAACCCGTTTCCGGAGTAAAAATGGCCAGTCTGGTTGGTGAGCCAATTACTGATAGTAACGGAAATTACAGTGCAACTGTATATTACGGGTGGAGCGGTTATGCATCGCCATCAAAAGGAATGTGGTATATTACTCCCTATTTATTTTCTTATTCTAAAGTCACTACTTCCAAATCCGAAACTATGACAGCTGGTTTTTATATAAACGGATATATCTACGATCAAAATGGAATCGGAATCAGTAATGTATCGATACAGGGTTTACCACAGGGTAATGTAAAGACCGATTCAACAGGATATTATAATGCATATTTAGATTCGGGATGGACTGGAACAATAACTCCAATATTAGCAGGACAGCAATTCTCCCCTGCTTCAATGAGTTATAGTAATTTAAGTACCTGCTATTCTTATCAGAATTATTATGAAACTCAGTGTGTAACTGTAAATATGAAAATAATGCTGAGCGGATGTTATGTTCAGGGAACCGATACTATGTCTACAATTTTAAATAGAAAAAATTTAATTCCTTTTACGCCTCCTGATTCAGTGAGCGGAAATACAAAGGCATTTATTTATAAAAGAAAACTATCAGATTCGGTCAGTGCAGATTTTTTCAATAATCACAGGAATATAGTTGATTGGGTAATAATAGAACTCAGAAATATTAAAAATAAAAATCAGTCGGTAGACACTGTTGCTGCATTTATAAGAAATGACGGAAGATTATTAAGCTTAACAGGTGATACACTTGTGCCGCTGGATGCAAGAGTTACGCAGAGTTTCTATTATGTCATAATTCGTCACAGAAACCACGTAGCCGTAATGACAAAAAGTTCAATTAGTCTGACTTATGCAAGCACATTATATGATTTCACGACCGGTACCGGACAATACTACGGAAATACAGCGGAATTACTTAAAACAAATTTTTACGGAATGTTTTGCGGAGATGCGAATTATGACGGTGCCGTAACAATTGCTGATTTCGCTTATTATGATAATGATACAAAAATTGCAAGAAACGGATATATAACTACAGATTTTAATCTTGATGGATATATCACAGGTACAGATTATAACTTATTTGCTCCTAACAAACGAAATAATGTTATAACTAAAATTCCATAAATTTTATATAAAAAATCTATATTAATTCTGATTATGCTTAAAAATTTTAAAAAGATAATTTTGTTTTTGGTAATACTCTTATTATCGATTTACTCTAAACAAACAGTCTTTGCACAGGGAACGACTGTTGAGCAAAAGTTGGAATTAATTCAAAACAATCAGATTTTAGGCGGTGCGTTTACAATAGATTACGAAATAAAAGGTACAAATTTAACCGGCAGTTCAACCCTTGGTACTCTAAATGCGGATATAGTATATGATTCTACAAAATTAAGATTTATAAATGGCACAAACTGGAATACAGGATTGGATTCGGTAAACGGTTATTCAGTAAACATTCAAAGCAATGATGTTGAACATAATTCGAACAGGTGGTTAAGGATATCGCTAACGGCAGTAAATGTAAGTAATTCGAATCCTGCCGGATTTAATTTGACCGGTAGTTATTTTACTGTTGTGAGAATAAATTTTATTATTTTAAACGCCGATAATCCCGTAACTTTAACTATAAAAGATATAACAAACCAGGTAGGGTTTTTTGCTAATTCAGGAAATAGTCCTGATAACTCTATAATTAATAACCTTGCATTATCCCCACCCCTGATTATAAGTGGTCAGCCATTACCTGTCGAGCTTTCATCATTCAATTTCGATGTTTCGGAACGAAATGTAAATCTGAAATGGTCAACTGATTTTGAACATAATAACGCCGGGTTCGATATTGAAAGAAAAAGTTCTTCAAAAAATGACGGCTGGGTTAAAATTGGTCGGACCGATGGACACGGGAATACTTCTTCCTTATCAAGATATGCTTATTCGGATACGAAAATACTTGCAGGAAAATATAATTATAGATTAAAACAAATAGACGTGAATGGTAATTACAAATATTATGATTTAAACGGAATTGTAGAAATAGATAATCCAAAAAAATTCGATATATCTCAAAACTATCCGAATCCTTTCAATCCTACAACGAAAATCGATTATGCACTGCCCTTAGACAGCAAAGTTAATATTGTTATTTATGACATGCTTGGCAGAGAAATTAAATCCGTTGTACAGGAACAACAAAAAGCCGGATATTATACAGTTCAAATAAATGCTACGGATTTCGCAAGCGGCACATATTTCTACAGAATGATTGCAAATGCTAATGGAAACAACAATATAATTACAAAAAAATTAAGTGTCATAAAATAATCTGCATTTTTACAGTCTATTAATACTTACCGATAAAATACTTTTCGGAAATTACATCTTTCATTTAAATAATTTTTTCTTTAAAAATTGGAACTATTCATTTCATTTATAGGTTGATGAAGAAGTTTATAAAATTAAATTTTATTATTCTCGAATTATAATGAGAAATAATTTATCAGAAATACTGCTGTTTTCTAAAAATCACATTTGATAATAATATTTCCTTAATTCATTTTTTTCGATACTATAAATGCAGAATATGTACGGTATAAAATCTTTTAAATTTCAAATTTGGAAGACAAAATGAAAAACATCTTAATGTTTTTTTTGATTTTTGTCGTTCAAAACTCAAATGCTCAGGTATGGCAGGAGTATAATATTCCTACCGGTACTACTACTAATATAAATTTCTCATCAACAAGTAACTTAAATTCAGATTATAAACCGGGAAACAGAGGAGCCTTGTATGATAATGGCTCAGCCGATACATTAAGAAATTTTATTCCTCTTGATATCGTAAATGATGCAAATGCATATCCATTCAGAACAACAGTAAGAATCGGAGGTACAACAGGTATATTAATTGACCCTTACCATGTTTTAACAGCGGGTCACGTAATTTCTTTCTCTTCATATTTTGGAACTATAAAAGTTGAACCGGGATACAGTAACGGAAATGAACCTTATAATTATGCTTATCCGGAAAAAGTTTATTTACTGAGCAATTATAGTGTAAGTACCAATACAGATATAGGGATTATCAAACTTGACAGACCACTTGGTGTTATAACAGGATGGAATGGTATCGGATACAATAATGATAATACTTTTTTTACAAATAATAATTTCAGCAATCCAAGCTATCCTTCATCGAGCGTGTACAATGGTGAGGAAATGTATAACTGGACAGGGAGTTTCAACTATGTTGTATCGGATGCTTTATATTCATTTAGAACGGGAATAACAGGGATGAGCGGAAGCGGTGCTATTACAAAAGTAAACGGGAATAATATTGTTTATGCATTTATAACATCCGGGGGAATTAAATTTAACAGGATTACACCATATTTATTTGATGCTGTAAATAGCGTCATAAATGTTAACACACCTTCGACGGTGAATGTGCTTCCTTTAAAGACAGATGTTTTTCCAAAAACATTGAAAAGCGGTAATGTTCCTGATTCGATTTCATTCCTGATCCATAATTATTCAACTGAAAATAAAAATAATGCAAATATAACTGCATCAGTTTATTTGTCAACTGATTCTATAATTACAACAGATGATGAATTAATCGGGACATTCAATTATACCTTAAATATCGGTGCAAAATCGTCAGTTAAAATAAACCAAATTAATTCATTACAGCCCATAATCAAATCAGCAGGTTTTTATTGGATTGGCATTATATTATCCGGTGATGGAGCAGGTTCCAACAGCATAACAAAAAATTTTGATATATCTAAAATAGAGATAATTAATAGTGATAAATATAAAATATCCGGGAAAGTAATTTCCGTTCAAACTTTTAATGGAACAAACGGAGTCATTTTAAACGGTTTTCCAAATCCAACCGTTACAGATTATAGTGGATATTATGAATGTTACGTTCCGGGCGGATGGAGCGGAAATATAATTATTCAAAAGGAAGGTTTTGATTTTAATAATCCTTCCGCAACATATAACAACGTCAATTCAAATATCGTAACAAATTATTCGTCTGCCAAAAGGACATTCACTATAAGTGGTACTATAAAATCACCTTTATCACATATTCCGGTCAGCGGAGTATTAATTTCTAATCTTGTTGGTACACCATATTCGGATATCAATGGTATTTATAATGCAACAGTATTTTACGGATGGAGCGGATATTTAACACCGTCAAAAGGAATGTGGTATATCATTCCTTATTTAATTTCATATTCAAAAGTAACAGCTTCAAAATACGATACTTTGACGGGAGGATTTAATATAAACGGTAATATTTATGACCAGTACGGAATGGGAATAAGAAATGTATTGATGCAGGGTTTTCCACAAGGAAATATAAAAACAGATTCAAATGGAAATTATAACGCATTTTTAGATTCGGGATGGACGGGAACAGTAACACCGACATTATCCGGACATCAATTCAATCCGTCATCTTTAAATTATTCTAATCTGAATACAAGTTATTCCTATCAAGATTTTTACGAATCTCAGCGTATAACTGTCAATTTAAAAATCATGATAAGCGGAAGCTATGTTCAGTCAACAGATACAATGTCAACAATTCTCAACCGGAAAAATTTATTGCCTGCCACACCACCGGATTCATTCAGCAATAAAACAAATGCTTTTATTTACAAAAAAAAATCATCGGATTCCGTTAATGCTGGATTTTTTTCTCAACACCGGAATATTGTCGATTGGATAATAATTGAACTCAGAGATATGAAAAATAAAAGCCTTTCCTATGATACAGTAGCTGCGTTTTTAAGAAATGACGGCAGAGTATTGAGTATAACAGGTGATACGTTAGTTCCTTTAAGTACAAGGATAACTCAAAATTATTATTACGTTATCATCAGGCACCGAAACCATATCGCAGTAATGACAAAAAGTGCAATAAGCTTAACGCAAACAAGTATATTATATGATTTTACAACAAGTGCATTACAATTTTACGGAGGAATTGCAAAGCAGCTCAAACCAAACTTATTTGGAATGTTTTGCGGAGATGCAGATTTTGATGGTTCGATAACAATCTCAGATTTTAATAAATATGATAATGATACTAAAAATGCCCGGACCGGATACATTGTAACAGATTTCAATCTCGATGGATATATAACAGGAACGGATTATAACTTATTTGCTCCGAATAAACGAAATAATGTAATCACAAATATACCGTAATAAAAAAATAATTTTATTAATACTGATTATGCTTAAAATTTCGAAAACATTAATATTTATCCTGGGAATTTGCTTATTGCATATCTTCACCACAAAAGCAATACTTGCACAGGTAACAACTACAGACCAAAAATTGGAAATAGATGAGAACTCACATATGATAGGGGGTACTTTTTCAGTTTACTACGAAATTAAAGGTACAAATTTAACCGGCAGTTCAACACTGGGAACACTTAATGCAGATATAGTCTACGATTCGACTCAATTAAGATTTGTAAACGGCACAAACTGGGCCACTGGATTAGATTCGGCAAATGGTTATGCATTAAACGTTCAAAGCAATGAAGTCGAACAAGATAATAACAGGTGGGTCAGAATTTCAATCATAGCCAAAAATGTCGCTAATGCTAATCCTCCCGGTATAGTATTAACAGCCAGCTATATTACAATCGTAAAAATTAATTTTATTATTTTAAATACAGATAATCCTGTATCGTTAACATTAAAATGTGTTACAAACCAGATTGGGTTTTTTGCTAACGCGGGAAATAGCCCCGATGATTATATTATAAATGACCAGGTTTTATCCCCTCCTCAAATAATTAGCGGCGTTCCGCTGCCCATAGAACTTTCCTCGTTTAATTTCGATGTATCAGGGAGAAATGTAAATTTAAAATGGTCAACTAATGTTGAACAAAATAATGCCGGTTTTGATATTGAAAGAAAAGGTTTAGCAAAAAATGACACATGGAATAAGGTAGGTTATTCGAATGGGCAAGGAAATAAAAATTCCTTAACAAGATATGTTTTTACTGATTCAAAATTAGCCGCGGGAAAATACAATTACAGATTAAAACAGATAGATAATAATGGTAATTTTAAATATTTTAATTTAAATGGAATTGTAGAAATAGCTAATCCCAAAAAATTCGAATTATCTCAAAACTATCCGAATCCGTTCAACCCTTCTACGAAAATTGATTATGCACTGCCCTTAGACAGCAAAGTTAATATTGTTATTTATGATATGCTTGGAAGAGAAATTACATCGTTAGTACAGGAACAGCAAAAAGCGGGATATTATACCGTACAGTTGAATGCTGCTAATTTCGCAAGCGGTACGTATTTCTATAGAATGATAGCTAATGTAAATGGAAATAATAATATTATTACTAAAAAATTAAGTGTTGTAAAATAATACTTAACTCTGATAATGTTATTATTATATTTTCAGATAACTTAAAAATTGTTTTTGACAATTCAGGTTATTTTCTAAAAATTATCTTAATTTTAACCCTTTATCTTAACAATCTCATTAGACATTTTAATAAGTATATCTTTATATTTGTTAAATGAATCCGGTCTTAAAATTGAGCCTATTTCGAGAATCTTCCCATTATTTGTAGCAACGAGCGCATAATTAATATACTGACCATCATTATTTTTTCCTGACAAAAGAACGACTTTCAAACCATTGATATTATAATATACAGGAGCATTATAGACTGCAAATCTGAAAGTAAAATTCAGAGTTTTCATTACATTATCCAATACTACATTTATTCTGGTTTCATTTACGACATTCATGCCTATGTACAAGTCCTTTGTATTAGCATATATTAAATATTTATCGTTTATTTTTTTGGCAGACCACTCATTTGGAATCTGAAGTTTAAGATTTGCATTCTGAAACATTAATTGTTCCTGCGAATATACAATATTTACAGCTATTATTAATAATGCACATAGACTTACAAGATATAGTTTCATTTTAATTCTCCCCTAAAAAATTAAATTTATTTATTTTATTACTTTTTGTAATGTAGCTTTTAACAAAGTTTATTTATTAAAGTTTATATTATTTTTAATTTTTTAAAAATAATTTCAGGAGTTAATAAATTTGATACATTTAAATATTTATCATTTCCTAAGTTATTTGACATTAATATTTTAAAGAGATATTTTTGAATATCTATCAAAAGCTAACTAATCCTATAAATATTATGATACCAAGATATTCGAGGAAAATTTTATCGGACATATGGTCTGACGAAAATAAATTTAAAATCTGGCTGCAAATTGAAATTCTCGCTTGCGAGGCGCAGTCTAAGCTCGGGCTAATCCCTGAAAAATCATTAAATATCATAAAAAAGAAAGCCAGGTTTAATGTAAATGAAATACTCAAAATTGAAGAAACGGTTAAACACGATGTTATTGCTTTTTTAACGAATGTCGGAAGTTATGTAGGTCCCGATTCCCGATTTATTCACCTCGGAATGACAAGCTCAGACGTCCTCGATACTGCTCTTTCAGTTCAGATGAAGCAGGCGGGGGAAATTATTTTAAATGATCTCGTTACATTGCTTAGAACTTTATATAAAAAAGCTATAGAATACAAATATTTAAAGATGATTGGAAGAACTCATGGAATTCACGCTGAACCAATTACACTTGGATTGAAATTCGCTTTATGGTATGATGAAACGACAAGAAATATTGAAAGATTAGTGATGGCTATTGAAAATATTTCAGTCGGACAAATATCGGGAGCAGTTGGTACATATGAACACATTTCATCCGATGTTGAAAAATATGTTTGTAATAAGCTTGGTTTAAAACCTGCAAAAATTTCGACGCAAATTTTACAAAGGGATATACATGCTGAATATATGACGACACTTGCCATAATTGCCTCATGTATAGAGAAATATTCGACTGAAATAAGACATTTACAAAAAACTGAAGTTCTTGAAGTGGAAGAATCGTTTTCAAAAGGTCAGAAAGGTTCATCAGCAATGCCGCATAAGAAGAACCCGATTACTTCAGAACAACTTTCAGGTCTGGCAAGAGTATTAAGAGGTAATGCACTCGCGTCACTCGAAAATATCTCTCTGTGGCACGAGAGGGACATCTCACATTCATCGGTAGAAAGGATAATTTTGCCTGATTCAACAATATTAATGGACTATATTTTAAATAAATTTAATAATCTCATTGAAAACCTGGTGGTCTACAAGGAAAATATTCAAAAGAATCTTAATCTGACAAACGGATTGATTTTTTCACAGAAAGTCCTGTTAAAGCTGATTGAAAAAGATATGGTAAGAGAAAAAGCGTACAAAATTGTTCAGGATATAGCAATGCGATGCTGGAAAGATAAAATCAGCTTTTATGATTTAATATTAAAAGATAAAACAGCAATCGAATACCTCACAGATAAAGAATTAAAAGAAATATTCAATTATGACATTTTAGATAAAAAAGTTGATTTTATCTTTAAAAGAGTCGGAATCAAATAATTCTTTAATAACTCTTTATTAGCTATTCAAATAATCCCGGCGCAACTCGATAACCTTTCCGATTATTTGGAAAGGTCTGTTCATTATTGATTTATATTTTGAGTTCGCTGCCTCGAGATAAGCTTTGATCTTAGAATTCTTTAAAGTCTTTACAGTTGCTTCGTCATCCAGCAATGCAATAACGATATCACCGTCATCCGCTGAATCCTGCTTTTTTACAATCACGATATCACCATCATAAATACCGGCGTTTATCATGCTATTACCTTTGACTCTTAAGGCAAAATGCATTTTGTGACCTCTTGAATTCTTTTCGATTGCAATATAACCCTGGATATTATTATCCGCAAAAATCGGTTCACCTGCGGCAACATTTCCGTATAGAGGTACATAATCGGTATCAGGCATTTGTTTTAAATCTGTACCATCAGGATTCCTTATAATTCTGAATCCGCGGGCAGTGTTAGGATTTTTATCCAGATATGCTTTTTTCTGCAGAGCAAAAATGTGGTCCTGGATTGTACCTATCGTGATACCGAACTTTTCGGCAATCTCCTTTAGAGTAGGAGGATATGAATTCTGAGATGTATGCTTCTCAATAAATTCTAAGATCTTTCTTTGTTTTTTTGTTAATTTTTCCATAGATTAATATGGAATATATAAATATGATAAGCAAGTTATTTTTTTTTCTCTTTATAAATTTTTAAATGCTAATCGGAATTTTCTTTTAATTCAATCGAGCCGTCATCATCAATTACTAAATCTGTTTCCGGGAAATTCTTTTTCGTTAATGACTGCATAATTTCGATTACTCTGTTGCTCCCGTCTAACACCGGAATTCCTCTTTTTACCTGCTTTATGGAAAAAATTTCACCTCTTGCAAATTCACCTTTTTTATTTATATAAATTTTAACAATGGGTGCAACACCAAGTACACCTGATAAATCGAACTTGGCATAAGTACAAAAATTCCCGAGGCTGTATGCTATGAATTTTCCGTTATATAATTCAATAGCTCTTGTAACGTGAGGTCCCGAACCAAAAACGACATCTGCTCCCGCATCTATCATGTCATGGGAAAATTCATAAACATCTCCCCTGTCTTCTCCTAAAAATATTTCATTCCTTTTTGGTACAATTTGAGCTGATGAACCTTCGGCACCACCATGAAAAAAAATGATGACTATATCAACCTTTTTTTTAATTCCGCTTACAATCTCCTTCGCTTTTTCTATATCATTGATGCTGCACGTTCCTTTATTTGGTGCAAAACCGGCAAATCCAAATTTTATTCCGTTTCTCTCTATGATAGAAGTCGGATAATCGGGAGTTCCTGCAAAACTTAATTCATAATATTCCAGAGTTTGAACCGTTGATTCACGTCCCTTTAAACCCATATCACCACTGTGATTATTTGCGATATTTAAAAAATCAAAACCTGCATCTTTCAGGTAGGAAGCATAATGTTCGGGCATTCTAAAAGATACACAATGTCCGCCGGAATCATTACATACTTTCGGAGTGCCACCGGAGTTTAAGAGCGTTCCCTCTAAATTTCCACACGTTATATCTGCAGATTTTAATATTTCCTTTACGTCATCAAATAAATATTTTCCGTCATCCGGTGGAAGTGAAGAAATTGAGGGATAATTTGTTCCCATCATTATATCACCCACACCTATTATGGAAATTAATGAATCATCTGATTTAGTATCAGTTAAATTACGGATTGAATCTTTTTCGGAAAAGGAAACTTGTTTTATTGAATTTGTTTGTTTGCAGGAAAATGTAATTACCAACAATATACTCAGAACTGTAACTAATGATTTCATCTATTCTGATTTATAAATCTTATTTTAAATCCGCCAGGACAAGTTTATCATTATCTAATTTCATCTTAAAAGGCTTTTTTATTGACGGACAACAAGCAGGGTCTGTATGTCTGAATTCTGTCCTCACGCAATATAATAGATTATCTTTAATTTTATCAACGAAAGCCGTATATGGAAAATCATATTGTAATAGTTGATTTAATTTATCATTTTCATATTTATATATAACAACACCTGTCCTTAAAGTTATATTTCCGCCTTTGGGTACTATCACATAATAAACGAGGGCTTCTTCTTTACCATCGTTATCTAAGTCTCCGAACTTTATTTCCGTACTGCCAATCGTTTCATCCTCTTTTTCAAATGTATATTTTATTTCATTAAATTTTCTCTGAACGTCTTTTTTTGTAATCTTTGAATCGGGCGTTCTCGTAGATGTTGTGTCGGCACCTGCAGTTTGATTTTGTGAGGTTATAGTATCGATTTTTGGGATTTCACTTTGTGGTTGTTCTTTTTTCCCGCAGGAAAATATGAATAAAGAAAAACCAAAAATAACGATTATAAAATAATAATTAAATAAAATTTTCATAATAAAATATTTAGCACGAGCAACAATTGCTTCCCGGCAGCTTAAGTATTTTTATAAAAGAAAAACTATATAAATAAAGTAATATTATTGCCTTTCATAAAAATCATACCCTGAGCCTGTTTTATGCTTCCTGAAAAATCCGCGAACGGATATCTCCTTACCTTTATTTGTATATGTGAGTATAACAAATTTACCCGACATTTCATCCGAATAAAATGTACTTCCCACTATAGATGGATTTCCCAAAGGTACGCTCTTGATTGGGTCATCTACAGCATATTGTCTGAAATGCGACGCAGTTAACACCGAACCCGTTTTATTGCTTGTTATCGTTAATGTAAAAATATATGGTTTTCCTTCGTATTGATCATTTTCATCAAAGCCGGGATAAACATGAACATAACTCGCATTATACTCAGTAAGGTCACTTCTTACATCATCTTTGTAATCCATCTTAACGTATTTTTCCGCAGTAGGAACATATATTTTTTGAGCATACGTTGTACTGCAAAAAGAAAAGGTAAAGATTAAAAAAAGTATAATTGTGCTATATAGGAATTTCATAAATTTTAAAATTAATTTATAAAATTTGATTAATTATGAAAAATCTTCGATTTAAAATGATACAATAAATCATTTATATGTTGAATTTAATTAAACTTTTAAAGAAAAGAAATAAAATTAACAGTATTTATTTTATGCAAATTAATATGAAGCATTAATACTTTAAATTCACATTAATCATAAATTAAATATTTTTTGATTTGATTCTTATATTCTTCGACTTCATCCCGCCATGAATTTATTATTTCTTCGAATTTTTTACCGCTGTCAATCATTTTTCTTAATTTATCCGTTCCCGCAAGTTTATCTATATAATTTTTATTTATCCATTTGAATTCATTGCATGAATTTTTCAAAGCAATTAATATAGCTACGGATACTTCAACTGGTTTGAAATAAAAATAATCGGTTACGGTAATTTTTATTCCGTTACATTCCCTGTTCATAAATTTCGGCTCATAAGCTGATATTCGGGAGCTTGGTGTAAATACTACCCGCTCGAATTTCACACCCGGAAAATTATAAGCATTTAATTTATCCAGTAATGCGGAATTGTCACAGTATGGCGCCCCGAACAACTGGAAAGGCGTATCCGTGCCTCTTCCTTCCGAAAAATTTGTTCCCTCGAGAAAACATAATGCAGGATATATTCGCGCGCTCTCAAGACTTGTTATATTCGGAGACGGGTTTACCCATTTTAAATTTAAATCTTCATAATTCGTCTTACTTGTATAATTTTTCATCGGAATAACGTAAAAATCATCATAACCCGGAGAAATGATATCCTTTAAATATTTTCCAAGCTCCCCTATTGTCAGACCGTACGTGACCGTTGTAGGTATCATACCTACGAAAGAACTGAATTTTTCTTCGAGCATAAAACCTTCAGCCGAATTTGCACTTCCGATACACGGTCTGTCACAGATAATAAATTCCTTTTGATATTTAACAGCGTCCTTCATGGCAAGATACAGAGTGGAAGTATAAGTATAATATCTTGCGCCTAAATCCTGAATATCAAAAATTAATACATCCACATCTTCTATATCATTTTTGGAAAAAGATTTTTCGGAATTGTAAAGAGAAATAACGGGAATGTTCAGGTTTTCGATGTATTTATCATCTGCAGAGAACCCATGTTCGGGCGTGAAAATTTTCACCACATTAAAACCGTTATTCAGCAATTCAGAGAAAAAATAATTCCCGTTGCTTACCACGCCGGTTTTGTTTGTTATTAATGCTAACCTTTTGTTTTTTATAAGCTCAGACTTTTCACTTATGAGCACTTCGTCTCCAAGTTTAAACTGACACAAAGAATCATTTATAAAGTAAAACAATAAAAAGATTACAAATAATATTTTAAAAATATTATACATTATTAATTTTCTTCCCCGGTGTTAATATGCGTTTTACAGTTTTGTAATCAAAAATTTTAAGAACAAACATCAATATTACAAAAATAATTAAAGATAATAATTTTAGAGTCCAGTGATTATAAGTGTTCAATGTGAAAATATAAAATGAATATGAAACGGCCATGGACAGAAACATTAACAAGATTTTCCTGTATTCGTAATTTATTTTGTAATATTTTTGAGATACAATAAAGATTCCAATAACCATCGTGATATAACTTAATAATGTAGCTATTGCCGATGCCATCATATTTAGCTTAGGAATTAAAGCAAAATTACAAATAACATTGATTACAGCGGCAACACCCGTAATGTACGGAAGATATTTTGTTTTCTTTCTGATATATATCCCTGCCATAAGATTTATGTATATACCATAAAACAAATATCCAAGCAGGATTACAGGTACAATGTTCAGCCCTCCCCAGTATGCCTTCCCTATTAAATAACCTTTAAAGGGAATTCTCATGTGTGCAATGTTATCAATGAAGAAAGTGAGAAAAAGAAATATTAATGCCGAAACCAGAATAAAAAGTGTCATCACTTTTGAAAAAATATCTTTTGCATTTTTTTCCCTTGCGTTTTGCAGGAAAAACGGGCGCCATGCAAATTCAAACATAGATACGAACAGCATCATAAATATTCCGAGCCTGTAATTTGCCTGAAAAATTCCCACCGTAGCATCATCGGTTAATGCCGTTAAAATCGGTCTGTTAATTACCTGTATGATATTTGCGCTTATTCCGGCGGGAATGTATGGTAATGAAAATCTTAATAATTCCTTCACCAATGCCTTATTATATGTAAATGTAATATTTTTAATAACAATAGGAGAAAGAAGAATAAAGGTAACCGCCGAAGCTACAAGGTTGCTTATGAAAACTGATTCAATTCCGAATTTGAATCCCAGTATTAATATCAGATTCAACGCCACATTTGTGGAAATGTTAATAACCCTTATAAGTGCAAACTGCTTCGGCTTATGTTTTAATCTTAAATAACCGAACGGTACAAGTACGAGAGCATCAAAAAACAATATTGCCGCGGTATATCTCAGAAGATAAGCGCGGCTAACATCTATCTGAAATAAATAAGTAAACTTTTCGGCAAACACGAAAAGAATTGCAGATAATATGAAAGAATTGAAAAATATTCCGAGGAACGGGTGTGAGAAATTTTCCTTTTCAGTTCCGACTTCGACTGTTGAGGCAAATTTAAAATAACCCGATTCAAGACCAACAGAAAAAAATACGTTTAAAATAGCAATATAAGCATATACATTCGCAACTATTCCAAACTCCCCCGGTAGAAATATATTTGTATAAACGGGCACAAGTAAAAAGTTCAGAAACCTGCCTATAATTGTGCTTGTCCCGTAAATCATTGTATCTTTGGAGAGACTCTTTATTTTATCGAGCATATATTATTTATTCATAATAATATCAATTAATAAAAATACCGAATACTTATTATTATAAAAATATAATTATTATTAACTAAATTAATAATAAAAAGTAAGAAGGATTTTAATAATTATGAAAGTGCAAAAAAAAAGTTCCCGATCCTCAAATAATGTTTAAGGATTGGGAACATAAATATTAAAGAATTTCCGGACTAATAATTATCTTATAATTTCAATCAAACTGCTTGTAATCGTTTTCCCGTTTGCATCGAGTAAAAATACTCTGTATATACCGGGATCCTTGAAGTTTATTTTCTTGGTAGTTCCTTCAAAATATATATATTTCATATCAGCGGTTATGGAATAATCCGATTTGTTGTAAAAGTCAAAGCTTCCGGTATTGCAATTGTATTTATCCAATTCAATCGATACACTGGTTAATCCAAGTGCATAATCACATTTTACCATTACGGTAAGAAAACCTACTGTGAATCTGTCGCTGATACTTTCTTCCCCGTTATCTCCGTATTTTTCACAAAAATATAGAACGGGACCATTTTGTGCATAAGAATTTGTTCTGAGTCCTATAACACAAAACAACATTACAATGGCGAATAGCAATGTAAATTTTTTCATGTATTATCTCCCTGGTCTTATGACCGTTTATTTAATAAAAAATATACCTCTGTAAATATATAACAATTAGTAAATAGAAAAAAATTATTCTTCGGCATCATCAACTATTTCAACCTCTCCGCTCGCAATAGTTGTTCCGTCTTTCTTCCGGCAGATCACTTTGAATGTTCCTTTTTCACTGAAACCAACCCGGTCATTATCTGCAAAATATATGTAATCCCAATCGGGTTCAACATCGAACGGAATAACATCAATTGTATCGTTGACCGGATTTCCGTCTGAATCTTTGATTTTAACAATTACGAGTTCAACTTCGCTGGTATTCATTGTCTCTCCGGATTCACGGAGGTCAACCATAACAGTAAGCCAGCCGGTCGTGAATTTATCGCTGATACCTATTTCTTCGGAATTCTCGTATTTTTCGCAAAAATATAATTGCTTATTTTGTGCGAATGAATTTTTTCCGAATATGACAGAACATATTACAATAAAAAAAATTAAATATGTTTTTCGCATCAATTTTTGAGTTACTGATATTTATTTTGGAATTACGACAACTTCACCGCTAACGATAGGAGTGCCGTCAACTTTTTGACACGTTACTTTATAAGTACCCGGTGTCTTAAACTTCAATCTGTCTGTATCTTTGAAATAAGTATAGTCCCAGCTTGCTTCTACTTCGAATGGTACAGTATCAATAATTTTTTCACTTATCTTATTTCCATCCTCATCTTTTATTTTTGTGAGCCTGAGTTCAACTTTACCAACTCCGAGTTTCTTTCCTGTAGGTCGCAGGTCAAGCATAACAGTAAGCCAGCCCGGGGTAAAACGTTCACTCACATTTATTTCTTCTCCATTTTTATAATCTTCGCAAAAATATAATTTTGCATCCGATGTTGTTTCCTTGCTTTTGGTATCCTCTTTTTTCGTTTCTTCCTTTTTTGTATCTTCCTTTTTTGTATCTTCCTTGGAAAGATCTTTTAATTTACTGCAGGAAAAAACCAAGAACACGGACATGACTAACACTACAAAAAATGTAAATCTGTTATTAAATGTTCTCATAGAAATGAAATTTAAGTTAATGAAATATTTTTTGAATTTATAATAATATTAATATTTAATCAAGATATAAAGTCCAGAGATATATCTGCCGATTTTACGGAATGAGTCAGTGAACCGGAGGAAATAAAATCAATTCCTTTAATTCCGGAATATAAATTTATCGTATTAAAATTAATTCCTCCAGATATTTCAATTTTAAATTTTTTGTCTATTAATCTGACAGCTTTTTTTACATCCCCGATTGTAAAATTATCGAGCATTACGATATTTACAATATTAATCCCGTTTTTAATAACGGTCTTCAGTTCATTTAAGTTTTTTACTTCTATTTCAATTTTAAGTTCCGGTTTTTTCTTTATTTTTTTTAACCGCTTGAGGGTCATCTCAATTCCGCCGTTTGCAGAAATGTGATTGTCCTTTATCAAAATCATATCATATAAACCGAACCTGTGATTTTCCCCACCCCCGATTTTCACTGCAAGTTTTTCAAATGCACGGAAATTTGGCGTGGTTTTTCGCGTGTCTAATATCTTAATCGAATCGTTGTTAAGCCTTTTCCTGAAATTATGTACGGAGGTAGCAATTCCGCTTAATCGCTGTAATATGTTAAGACTTAACCTTTCACCCAATAATAGTTTTCTTGATTTTCCTGATATCTGACCTATGACAGTTCCTGTCTTCAAATAGTCTCGGTCATTTACATAGAATTTGATTTTAATTCTTGCATCTATAACATTGAAGACCAGTTTGAAAAGTTCAAGCCCTGCAATTACTCCCGTATCTTTAAAAATAATATTTGCAATCGAATCGTTGTTGACAGGAATTAATAAATCAGAGGTAATGTCCCCTTTTCCTGCATCTTCCTTTAAAGCTTCTCTGATAAATTTTTCAGCAGATTTAAAATCGAAATTCTCGTAATAATTTTTTTCCTGCATTTACGAATTAATTTTTTAATTTTTTTAAAATATTTAAAAATTTTTCAGGAGGTCTGACCGGTTTCATCTTATCTAAATTTACAAAAGAGTGTATAGTAAATCCCGATGCAATTAATTTGTCTTTAACATATACTTCATAATCAATTTTTATTTTCACTGTCGGCATTTCTTTTAAAAATGATTTAATAGTCACCACATCATCATACTTTGCACCTGAGAGATATTTGCAGTTTGCTTCGATTACCGGAAGTGCAATATTCTCTTTTTCAAGTTCTGTATAAGGATAACCTGTTTTTCTGAGTAAATCATTTCTTCCCGCCTCAAAATATTCGAGATATCTGGCATTATTAACTACGCCCATCTTATCTGTATGTGCATATAATACCCTTAACTGTATTGTAGATTCAATCATAAATGTTATTTAATATTCGAAACCACTCATTCCCAATCCCCGATTGGGAATGAAAAGATGTAATATAAAATCTAATCCGGAAATATTTTACCCGGATTCAATATATTATTCGGGTCAAATGTCCGTTTAATATCCTTCATTAACTGTATTTCAGAATTCCCCAAAGCAATTGATAAATAATTTTTCTGTGAATATCCAATTCCGTGTTCACCTGAAAGCGTACCGCCAAGTGAAATTGTAAGATTAAATATTTCTCTTATAGCATCATCGATTCTATCATTCCATTCTTTATCAGACAATTTATCTTTTAAAATATTTACGTGAACATTACCATCCCCCGCATGCCCGTAACAAATTGACCTGATTCCATACCTCGAAGAAATCTCCTTCACACCTTTTATCAGTGCAGGCATTTTATTTCTCGGAACAACCGTGTCTTCTTCTTTATAAGTTGAAATAGATTTTACTGCATCACCCGTACCGCGTCTCAGTTCCCAGATATCATCCATTTTTTGCCTGTCCTCAGCAAGAATTATATCTATTGCACCGAATTTTTCCGCAACTTCAGCAATTTTTTGTACGTCATTGTTCAGCGCTTCTTCGTAATTTCCGTCCACTTCGATAAAAAGCTGTGCTTCCGCATCACTAACGGGGTATTTTTTATTCAATTGTGTTTCTGCGGCTTTAACTGCTGATTTTTCGAGGAATTCGAGAGCAGAAGGAGTTATACCCGATGTGAAAAATTCTGCAACGGAAGAAATACAATTATCAATACTATCGAATGGAATCAGCAATAATTTCCTGAATTTCGGAAGGCTTATTAATTTGAAAATAATTTTTGTAATAACACCAAGTGTACCTTCACTTCCTATAATAAGTTGTGCTAAATTATAACCTGTTACATTTTTAATTGTACGAGCTCCGTTTGAAATTATTTCACCCGTCGGAGTTACAAATTCCAATGCAAGCACGTAATCACGTGTGACTCCATATTTAAGAGCCCTCGGTCCTCCGGAACATTCTGCAAGATTTCCGCCGATAAAACAACTTCCCCGTGAAGCCGGATCGACAGGATAAAACAATCCGTATTTTTCAACTTCCTCCTGAAATACCTGCGTTATCACACCCGGTTCTACCACCGCCTGAAAATTTTTCTCGTCTATTTCAATAATCCTGTTGAATCGTTCCATCGAAAGACATATTCCGCCGTAAACATTAAGCGCTCCGCCTGATAATCCTGTGCCGCCACCTCGGGGAACTACAGGAATTTTATATTCATTTGCAAACTTAATAATTTCCGAGACCTCTTTTGTATTTGCAGGTTTTACGACAACTTCGGGCTGAAATATAAGGTCTTCAGTTTCATCTTTAGAATATTTGGTAAGCAATTCGCTGTCGGTAGAAACAAATTCATCTCCAACTATTTTTCCAAGCTTCGCAAGTATATTTACATCAACTTTATTATACATTTTGTAAAAATAGTGAATTATGCGAATATATAAACTTCAAATCGGAAATTCCGAATTTAAAAATTAATTAAATTTATAAAATTTATAAAATTTATAAAATTTGTAAAATTTGTAAAATTAATAAAATTTGTAAAATTAATAAAATTTGTAAAATTAATAATTCGTAAAATTAATAATTCGTAAAATTGAAAATTGAGATGTTCGAATTATTAATTCGATGAATCCCGTAGGGATTTTCCGTTTATAGCGTATTGATAAATAAATGTAAACCTCGTAGGGGTTTTCCGTCTGTAGATTTTTATAAATAATTACACCTTAAAACGAAACAACCAAATTTATATTACTTAATCCCGGGTATAATTTATACGACAATTTATTTTTGGAAGATGAAACGCTGTTTGACGAAATATAATCTCCAATAAAATATCCTATCGCAGAGCCGAAAAACGCATCTGATACCCAATGGTCATCTCTGTAAACTCTCGATATGGAAGTCACACCCGCAAGAGTATACAACCCAACCGATGCATAAACATTATGAATTCTGTTGGAAAGAACTGAAGAAATTGCGAATGCGACAGTCGAATGCCCTGAAGGAAATGAAAGCCTGCCTTCGTCTATCTGCATGGGAAGGAAAAAATTAGAGCCTGCGTTTGTATAAGGACGGTAACGACCTGTAACACTTTTCAAAACGGTAGTGACTATTCCTGAATATAATACAGATTCAAAAACCATTCTTCCCGTAACTCGTACATAATCATCCGTAGCAGCTAATCCATACAAATAAACACTTCCGCCGATAGCAACCGGCGTAATTAAATTACCATAGGCAGAACCAACATCCATAATTTTGTCGTTTATGTCGCTGTGATTTTTTTTCGAGTATGCTCTGAATGACTCATCTTTTAGAAACAATGCTGATGTTGTAATTAATACCGCGCCGGTTGTAATCCAATCTTTTGCATTAAAATGTAACGGTGCGGAATAAGTTTTTATTCCATCCTGAAAAGAATCGCCAATGTCATTTTTGATTATTTGTAATACTGATTTTTGCTGTGCAAAGGAAATATTAAGAGATAAAATTACGAATAAAAATATAAATATATTAAATCTGTAATATCTGAGTTGACTAAACAAATTTGATGTTAAAAATTAAAAATATTTTTTTATAATATTCCGAATTATGAATCGCAAAATAAACTTCTTTTCATCCTATTACCTGAAAAATAATATATATTCATCTATTCTTATTAAAAATAATTTTTAGATATAAAGCAATCAATACAGAAGCAACCGCGGAAAAAATAAAAGTAAGAGACGGAAAGAAACTGCTCCAGAGCCATCCCGCGATAATGCTTGCAAATAATGTAAATACACTGCTGAATCCCGTATAAAATCCTATCGCAGTTGCAGTGTCGCTTTTATTTACGATATTAGATATCCACGCTTTCGATACACTTTCAGTTGCTGATGCGTATATACCATAAATTAAAAATAAAATAAAAATAATAAATAGTGATGGTTGAAATGCCATTCCGCTGTATACAATTGCGAATAAAATTAATCCAAAGATAAATATATTCTTTAATCCTAACTTGTCTGCTAATTTCCCCATTGGATAAGAAGTTACTGCATAAATAAAATTATAAAAGATATAAGCCGCTATTACTTCTGTATTTGTATAGCCTATTTGCTTTATCATCAATAACAAAAAAATATCCGAACTGTTAATTAAAGAAAAGAAAAGCAGACCAATAATTAATTTTTTATATTCACTTCCTGCAATTTTCCAGTATGTAAGGAATGAAAAGAATCCCCTTCCCGTGATATTTGGTTTTAACTGATATATTTTTTCTTTTAATAAAAAAGAGAGTGAAACTGCAATCAAACCCGGGATGAATGCAATCAGAAATAGTGATTTAAAATTATCAGGATGACCAATCAGGAAAAAAAGTGCAAACAAAGGTCCTATCATTGCACCGGCTGTATCCATTGCCCTGTGCAGTCCGAAGACTCTTCCTTTTGTTTCGGGTGTAGATTCCGATGAAAGTATTGCATCTCGGGCGGATGTTCTGATTCCCTTTCCTAACCTGTCGAGTGTTCTGGAAAAGAATACCCAAATCGGAAATGTGAATGCAGCGAGCATCGGTTTTGATACGGAACTTAAGAAATATCCGAATCGGATGAACGGTACGCGTTTTCCTATGCGGTCGGAAAGATTTCCAAAATAACCTTTGCTAAATCCCGCAGTTGCTTCGGCTAATCCTTCAAGCACGCCGATTATAAGAGCCGAGAATCCGATTGATTTTAAATAGACAGGCATTACCGGATAAAGCATTTCACTCGCAATATCCGTGAAGAGACTTACAAAACTTAGTACCCATACCGTTTTCGTAATCAGTGCACGATTCATTTTTCAATCTATGTAAAATGGAAATGCTTTTAAAGGAATTTTTTTTTAATTATGAATTTCATTCGCGGGGATTTGAAACTAATGTTGTGAAAAAAATATTTCATAATTCTCAATTCTTAATTTTAAACTCATTCTTAAAATTCGGAACATTATTCCTGTTAAGTAACAGATATTTTTCCACATCGGGGTGATGTAAATTTTTTGTGAATAATAAATCACTGATAAAATTTGCAATTTCTTTATCGGATTTTTCTGAATTTAATAAATTTTTCAGTTTCACATCTTTATTTATCGTAGAAAAAAGACACATCAATAAATTTCCTTCGGCTGTAATTCGCAGGCGATTGCAGGAAGAACAAAAATGATTTGATGTAGAGCTAATGAATCCTAATGTTCCTAAAAAATCTTTTATTTGATAATTTTTTGCAACATCGAGCATATCAGATTTCATTTTTACAAGCGGATAAACATTATTTATCTTTTTATAAATCTGCTCGACGCTTATATATGAATAAGAACCCCTGCTGTCATCTGTGTATGGAAGAAATTCAATAAAACGAATATTAATATTTCTGTTCTTTCCGAATTCAACAAAATCAAATATTTCATCTTCATTAAATCCTTTCATAACCGTACAATTTATTTTCAAAGGATTAACGCCCGATTTCCCGGCTTTGTCGATGGATTTAAGTACAACTTCAAGGTCAGTATCAGGATATATTTTTTTGAATTTTTCCTTTTTTAAAGTATTCAGATTAATATTAATACTATTAATCCCATAGTTTTGTAAAAGTTCGATTTTATCGTATAATAAAATACCGTTAGTTGTAAGTCCTAATGAAATTTTATTCTCCTTATTGTATTCCGATAGTTTTTTAAAAAAAGTCAGAACATCGAGTCTATACAAAGGTTCCCCGCCCGTAAATTTAATTTCGTTAATACCGAGTTCGGAAACGAAAATGTGTATAAGTTTCAGAATATTATCAAAAGAAAGAAACTCGCTTTCATCTGATTTTGATTTTAATGACATCGAAGAATTATAATAGACACAATAATAATTATTATCTTCTGAAAGAGACATTCTTAAACTATTATGCTGCCTGTCAAATCTATCTTTTAGTTGAATCATCTGGAAAAAAGAGATTTTATTTTAAAAAATTGCCCGGTTGTAATTAAACAGGATTGAATAAAATGTAAATTATCGAAATCAAAAATTACTTTATTTAATCATATCTCTCCAAAAATAAACAGTGAATCATTTAATGATGAATTATGATGTCTGAAAACAAATATTAATCACACGACTTACGAACATATTCCGATAAAAAGTAAGAACAAAACTTTAATTTTTTAACAAATAAACAAACATAAACGTTTACAAATTGACAGATTAAATTAATATCAATAAATTTTAATGCCGAAGGCGTGATATCGTATTTGCATTAAATTAATTAATCGTTGTCAAACCACATTTAGGTTTTCAAATGTACGCCGGAATGTTTCGGATGTAAATCAGAATGTTTTGGATGTACGCCGGAATGTTTTAGATGTACGCCGGAATGTTTTAGATGTACGCCGGAATGTTTTAGATGTACGCCGGAATGTTTTGGATGTACGCCGGAATGTTTTGGATGTACATCCAGGGGAAAAAAATGTACGTCCGAAGTATTTGGACGTACATCCGGAAGAAAAAAATGTACGTCCGAAGTATTTGGACGTACATCCGGAAGAAAAAAATGTACGTCCGAAGTATTTGGACGTACATCCGGAAGAAAAAAATGTACGTCCGAAGTATTTGGGCGTACATCCGGAAGAAAAAAATGTACGTCCGAAGTATTTGGGCGTACATCCGGAAGAAAAAAATGTACGTCCGAAGTATTTGGATGTACATCCAGAGGAAAAAAATGTACGAAAACAAGCAAAAAACGCATATTATGTTAAATTTGCGAAATCTTTTAACCCCGTAGGGGTGAAATCTTGGTAGAAAATCGAAAATTAAGAACATTAAACCCCAGAGGGGTGAAATCTTGGTAGAAAATCGAATAATTAAGAACATTAAACCTCGTAAGGGTTTACCGTTTATTGCTTCTCAATTAATAAAAATTCTTGATGATATTCCAATATATCGCGGCTACGCCGCTAAACATTTTGTATTATTTTTTCCTGCTCAATTGCCACGAGCTTTAGCTCGTGGAATAATTAGGATTAAACCGGGCTTTAGCCCATAATATTAAAGAGTTTTGGGCTAAAGCCCAATAAAAGGATAATCTAACCCACGACTTATCCCGATAAATCGGAATGCAAAGAACGCAAAAGTCGTGGCAATTGAGCAAAACAATCATAATGAAAACGCAATCTAATGTTCCGATAAATCGGAATCCTCGACCTGCGGCTACAAAAGCATTGGATTCTAATACAATCTGAAAACTCCAACAGCACGGTAATTATCAATTGTTTATTATTTGCCTTAACGTTATTTTTCATTTAAACAATGTCAGGATATTTTTTGAACATTAAATATTTACTATGTACAGAAAATCTTTACTATTTATTCTACATCAACTTCATTCATTCGGAATCAATAAGATTGGAATATGAAACCTCAAAAATATATTAAAAAGGTTTTGTATGTTCTCTCCGCATTGTACCTGCTTGTATTTTTTTCATCAACAGGTTTTCGTGATAAAACCACAACCGGCGGGTGGTATCAGCAGTATTTACCAACAGAAATAAACAAACCAATTACGGGAATGGTTTTTATAGATAGTCTGACCGGTTTTATTGTCACCGGAGCTGATACTGTCGGAAATACAAATTATATTTTAAAAACTACAAATGGTGGGGATAATTGGGCAATTAATTTTTCTGCTATTACAAAATTTCATAAGATTCAATTTATAAATGATAGTACAGGATTTGCGATGGGGGCATTATCATTTTATAAAACAACAAATAGAGGAGTGAGTTGGAATTCAATAGGATTACCAGGTTATCCTGTCGATTTGTATGTATTAAACACTGATACAATGTTTATGGCGGACGACGAATCCATAATCGGCGGATTATGGCGGACGACTAATGGAGGAACAAGCTGGCAAATGCTTGTTAATTTTGGTTCGGGAAATCCCGAGGCTGTTTATTTTTATAATAAAAATATCGGGTTTATCGTTAGGTATGGTACAGATACATATAAAACAATTGATGGGGGATATAATTGGTTTTATATACCATCCGGTGGATTTGGCGATATACATTTTTTTGATAGTCTAACAGGTTACATTGTATCTGGATTTAATTTTAAGAAGACTACAGACGGCGGATTAAATTGGTTCACATCACAATTCTCCAATATTTTCCAGTCGGGAATGACGAAATTTAGTGCAATTAATAAAGATACAATATGGGGGGTAGGTGGGACGGCCTATATCAATGGAAATTATTCTGGAATTATTTATAAGACTACGAATGGTGGTATCTCTTTAGGATATCAAATACCTTTATACAACAATAATATTGGAATATATGTATTAAATTCATTTAGTAATAAAAATAATGGTTGGGCTTATTTTTATCAAAATACAGGAGTACATACTAATATGGGTGGCTCTGATACGACATTTTTCACAGGTATAAAATTAGTCGAAGAATATATTCCGACGGGATATTTATTGAGGCAGAATTATCCGAATCCGTTTAATCCTCAAACGAATATACCTTTTGAACTTAGTGAATCCGGATATGTGACATTAAAAATTTATGACATAACTGGCAGAGAAGTGAAAGAACTTATAAACGGCAAATGGGGAAAAGCAAGTTACGTAGCGGAATTCAATGCGGAAAATCTCGCCAGCGGGATTTATTTTTATAGATTAAGATTTGTAAGCGATGCGACGAAGAAAGAGTTTATTGATACGAAGAAAATGATGCTAATCAAATAAGAAGAATGCTGAATTTTGAATGCTGAATGCTGAATAAAAAACAAAACCGTTCTTTATACAAACCAGATGGGGATCCCCGACAGGAGTCCCGATATACAGAGCATCGGGATGCAAAGAACGCACATTCGGAGATGACACGTTTGTGAAAGTTCGGGGATGACACGTCGTAGTTTCACTTTTCACTTTTTCATTCCACCTTTTCATTTTTACATTTCAATTCTCAGCAGTAGCAAAAACATCAATAATAAGCCAATAATGCACTTTTTGAGAAAATAATGTGCAAAATATTGTCAACATTTTGCACATTCCTGACAACATTCTGCACATTCTTGACAACATTCTGTACATAAACGACAACATTCTGCACATAAACGACAACATTCTGCACATAAACGACAACATTCTGCACATAAACGACAACATTCTGTACATAAACGACAACATTCTGCATATAAACGACAACATTCTGCACATAAACGACAACATTTTGCACATAAACGACAACATTCTGCACATAAACGACAACATTCTGCACATAAACGACAACATTTTGCACATAAACGACAACATTCTGCACATTTATGTTAACATTTTTTACATTTTTGGGAAGAATGCGTAGTAAGGAAATAATAAATGGAATCTTTAAACAAACCAGATGGGGATCCCCGATAAGAGTCCCGATAAAGAGCATCGGGATGCAAAGAACGCACATTCGGGGATGACACTTCAAATAATAAAAAATAAAAAATGCGCTCTTTGCATCCCGACTTGTCGGGATAAAAAATAAATAAGAGCTTTTACCACGTAGGCACGGAGAAGAGCAGAGATAATGCTGAGCAGAGAAAATTATTCAGGATATAAACGTGAAATAATTTTTTGATTTGTAATAATTAAATGCAGTTTCTGCTACACCGCCCTTTTCAAAAATTCCGAACATTGTGGCTCCGCTTCCGCTTAATGATGCGAATAATGCACCGAAGTCAATTAATTCTTTCTTTATAATTTCAAGTTCCGGATTTTTATTAAAAACATTAATTTCAAAATCATTTACAAGCAGCGGTATGGTTGATTTATCGAACACAGTTACATTTTTCAAATCATAATGACGCATTTCTTCTTCCGAAAAATTTAATCCTTCGAAAGCCGACTTGGTTGAAATATGAAGATTCGGATTTACAAGAATTATATCATAAGTTTCAAGGCTGAAATCTTTTAATATACTCAGATTCTCTCCCCTGCCTGAAGCAAAACACGGTTTATGTATTAAGAAGAAAGGAACATCGCTCCCTACGGATAATGCAATATTTAAAATTTCTTTTTTCGATTTCGTAATATCAATTTTAAAATAACTTATCAGGTATTTTAAAATTGCTGCGGCATCAGAACTCCCGCCGCCGAGTCCGCCGCCGACAGGTATATTTTTACGTAAAAATATTTTTATGTTATAAAAATTGGTTATGTGAAATGTTTTAAAGAATATTTCAATAACCTTAAAGCATATATTGTTCCTGTCGTGAGGAATAAATTTGTTATCGGAATTAAAAAAAACGGAATTATTGTTTTTATTTGACTCGGATATTTCAAATGATATTTCATCTGCAAGTTTTATAGGATAAAAAATTGTTTCAAGGTTGTGAAACCCATCCGTTCTTTTATTAATTATCTTTAAACCTAAATTTATTTTAGCGGGTGCTTTTATGTTCATCTTTTTATATATAAAAAGGTATTGCTGAATTTATTAAGAAGCACAATACCTGTATTTAAAAAATTATTAGCCTAAAATTACAAGCGAAAAAATTGTTAAAAAATTCCGTTAAGGAAAAAACACATATTCAATTACAGGCAAAAAGTATCACATCCTGGCAATAATGATATTATTTAAGATAATTAAATTGCCCATTTTAATAATATCGAACCCCAGGTGTATCCTGCTCCGAAACTTGTCAGAATAAGATTATCACCTTTTTTTATTTTCCCTGCCTGCCAGTATTCGGAAATACAGGAAGGGATTGTAGCAGAAGTCGTGTTTCCGTATTTATGAATATTAACCATAACCTTATCAATAGAAACACCCATCCTGTCTGCGGTTGCCTGAATGATTCTTAAATTTGCCTGATGCGGAACCAGATAAGCAATGTCATCCGAACTTAGATTATTTCGTTTCATTATTTCTACCGAAACATCCGCCATACCTTTTACTGCTTCTTTGAACACATTCTGACCGGACTGATGTACAAAATGCATTCTCTTTTCTACGGTCTCAAAAGTTGTCGGATTTAAACTACCGCCGCCCGGCTGATATAAAAATTTTGCACCTGACCCGTCTATATGCATTATATTATCTAAAAACCCGGAATTTTTATCATCCGTAGCTTCTATAATAACAGCTGCCGCAGCATCGCCGAAAAGAAGGCAAGTATTACGGTCCTGCATATCAACCATCATAGACATTTTATCCGCACCAATGACCATAACATTTTTATGAACGCCGGTTTGTATAAATTGCACCGCAGTTGTAAGAGCAAAAATGAACCCTGAACAGGCAGCAAGGATGTCGTATCCCCAGCAATTTTTTGCACCGAGCTTATCCTGAACAATGCAGGCTGTAGATGGGTAAATCATATCAGGACTTACAGTTGCGACGATGATTAATTCGATTTCATCGGGAGTCATCCCTCTGTTTTCAAGTGCCATTTGAGCGGCTTTAACTGCCATGAATGATGTTGGCTGGTCAGCTTCAGCAAATCTCCGCTCGGCAATTCCTGTTCTTGTTCGAATCCATTCATCTGTCGTATCGAGGTAGTTAACATAAAATTGGTTGGATATTACTTTTTCGGGAAAGTAATGCCCGACTGCGCTTATGTAAGCGTTAAACGGTCCTGTATTCTTCATCAAATAATTTTATCCTTTTTTTTCTTTTGGTTCTTCAACTATATCTTCGGATGAATCTCGTTCTGATAAATTTGATTTTGTTACATCTTCAAAACTTAATTCTTCCGTGCCTTTCTTATATTTAATTCGGATTTTACTATTTTCTTTTATGTTACCTTTAAGAATTTCTTCGCTTAAAGGGTCTTCTACAAATCTTTGAATTGCTCTTCTCAAGGGACGTGCACCATAATTCAAATCAAATCCCTTATCGGATAAAAATTCCTTCGCTGATTTGGATACTTCGATAGAAATATTCTGAATTTTTAATCTGTCAAGCAATCTGTGAATGGCTATATCCACAATCTTGAGAATACTTTCTCTTTCAAGTTGTTTGAATACTATAAAGTCATCAATACGATTTAAAAACTCCGGTGAGAAAACTCTTTTTACGGCATCATCGATTGATGATTTCATTTTATCATATTTTGTTTCATCTTTAAGGTCACCGAATCCGAGTACTTTATCGAGCTTAATATCCTTTGTACCGATGTTCGACGTCATTATGAGTATAGTATTTTTAAAATCTACTCTTCTTCCAAGACTATCGGTAAGCAATCCGTCATCGAGTACCTGCAATAAAACATTAAATGTGTCCGGGTGAGCTTTTTCGACTTCATCGAGTAGAACTACACTGTATGGTTTTCTCCGAACTTTTTCGGTAAGCTGTCCGCCTTCTTCGTAACCAACATATCCCGGAGGAGCTCCGACGAGTCTCGACACATTAAATTTTTCCATATATTCGCTCATATCTATACGAATCAATGCGTCGTCCGAATCGAATAAAAATCTTGCAAGTTGTTTTGCAAGTTCGGTTTTTCCTACACCTGTCGGACCTAAAAATACAAATGAACCTATTGGTCTGTTCGGGTCTTTTAATCCTGCGCGTGCACGGCGAATAGACCTGGAAATTTTTTCTATAGCATCATCCTGACCGATAATATTTTTCTTAAGATAATCTTCCATCTTAACCAGTTTCGATGATTCAGCTTCAGCAATTTTATTTACGGGAATTCCCGTCATCATGGCAACTACATCCGCTACGTCCTGCTCGGATACTTCATAAAAAGTACTTTGAGATTGCAAATCCCAATTGAATTTTGCCTGCTCTAAATCCGATAATAATTTCTTTTCATTATCACGAAGTTTTGCGGCTTCTTCATAATTCTGATTTTTAACAACCTGTACTTTTTCAACTCTTACATTTTCAATATCCGCTTCCAGCTTAACAATATCTTCGGGAACGGTTATGTGTGCTAAATGCACTCTCGCTCCTGCTTCATCGAGAACATCGATTGCTTTATCAGGTAAAAATCTATCGGTAATATACCTGTCACTTAACCTGACAGCTTCTTCGATTCCTTTATCGGAATATCTTACCTGGTGATGTTCTTCATATTTGCTTTTAATGTTTTTCAGAATCTGGATTGTTTCTTCTACGTTGGTCGGGTCAACCATTATTTTTTGAAAACGCCTGTCCAGTGCACCATCTTTTTCGATGAACTGCCTGTATTCATTTAAAGTTGTTGCTCCGATGCATTGCAAATCTCCCCTTGCGAGTGCCGGTTTAAAAATATTCGAGGCATCGAGCGAACCGCTTGCACCACCCGCACCAACAATCGTGTGTAATTCATCGATAAATAATATAACATCTTTGGATTTTTCGAGTTCGTTCATTACAGCTTTCATTCTTTCTTCGAATTGACCACGGTATTTTGTACCCGCGACCAATGCCGCAAGGTCAAGCGTAACTACTCTTTTATTATGTAAGATTCTTGAAACATTTTTATTAATAATTCTGGTGGCAAGTCCTTCCGCAATCGCAGTCTTACCAACTCCCGGTTCACCAATCAGTACCGGGTTATTTTTCTTTCTTCTGCTTAATACCTGCGCGACCCGTTCAATTTCTTTCTCCCTGCCGACTATCGGGTCAAGTTTATCTTCAGAAGCGAGTTTTGTAAGGTCTCTTCCAAAATTATCAAGAACCGGAGTTTTTGATTTATCATTTTTCTTTTCAGCCTGGGGTTTCTGAGATGTCTGCATCGAGCTTTGCTTGCCCGTCAAAATATTAACAAGTTCAGTTTTTACAATGTCATACGTAATATTAAATTGTCTTAATATCTGGGCGGCAAGATTATCATCTTCCCTCAGAATTGATAATAACAGATGTTCCGTACCAATCACATCTGATTTAAAAAGTTTTGCTTCGAGATATGTGATTTTTAAAACTTTTTCAGCTTGTTTGGTCAACGGTATATTTCCAACCGTTAATGTTCCGCCGGCTTGCTTTACAGTTTCTTCAATTGTCTTTTTAATCTTTTGGGGATCAACTCCGATATTCCTGAATATATTAATTGCAAGCCCTTCACCTTCCCTGATAATTCCTAAAAGAAGATGTTCGGTACCTATATAATCGTGTCCGAGCCTTAAAGCTTCCTCACGACTTAATCTTATAACTTCCTGCACTCTTTGAGAAAAATTACTATCCATTTTATTTGTTGTTTCTAAATAATAATAAAAATGATTTTACTAACAATATTTATCGAAAACCCTAATAATCTTTTGCGCTACAGAATCTGCATCTTTATTCTCAATTTCATCCCGCTGAATTAATGAGATTAACTCGCCATTTTTCATTAATCCCATTTGCGGAGAAGATGGAGGATAATCTTTAAAATGTTTCCTTAATTCATTCACCGAATCTGTATCCACTCCTGCAAAAACAGTATATAATTTATCCGGTAATTTCGAATTATTTATAGCCCATTTAATTGCAATCGCTAATCCCGGTCTTGCTTTGCTCGCAGCACAGCCGCAAACAGAATTAACAAAAATAAATATACTTTCCCTGCTATTCATCAACTCTTTAACATCCCGGGGAGATTTTAATTCCTTAAATCCTAATCGAATCACTTCTTCCCTCATAGGATACACTAAAATATTTTCGTACATAACGTTAAATTATAAAGATAAAATGCTTTCTTTAATAAAACATAACATTAAACTTTATAATTTCAAAAACGAATCATACCAATTTTTCCTCATCAGTGAAATTTCTTTTTTTGAATCTTTTAAGTAATGGTCACCGCCATTAATTAATTTTAATTCATATTTCCCTTTTTGATTGTAAAATCTTAGTTTCTCATACATTTCCTTAGAATCGAGATATGATACTTTTTTGTCATTTGTACCGTGAATTAAAAGAACAGAAGTATTTTTACTAATATTATTTACAAAATGAACTGCAGACCTTTTTATTAATTGTTCATTTACTTTAATTTCGTCTTTTGAATTGATTTTTTCAAGTAATTTATTTGAAAAAATATTGATAGATTTCGAATTTCTTTGCAAATCAGCAATTCCGGAAATTATAACCGCACATCTGATTTTGTCGGTAAGAGTCAGCGCCAGATAAGTCATCATCCCGCCCCTGCTCCAGCCTTCCATTCCTAATTTATCTGAATCACAAAAATCAAAATCATCAGCGAGGTCAATTAAATTGATAACATCATTTATATCCGACCCGCCAAATTCATCATCATTTCTATATTGTGAAGCTAATACCAAATAACCCCAGTTTGCGATTTCACCTAACAATCCAAAAGCAAGAAAATTATCTATTAGTCCTGATTTATTATCTCCACCCCGATTCCATATTATTACGGGCAGTTTACCATCAATTTGTTTGGGATAAGCTGCAAATCCTGTTACTTCCATATCATCGGAATCATATATAAATCTCTGTATAACAGTATTTTCTGCAACATCCTTACCCCATCCTCTTTCGACAAGTAAATATTCCTCTTCAGTCAATTTAATATAATTAATATCTTTTATCATATTATCAAAATAGATACTTATCTTTATAAATTTAACAAAAAGAAATTCTATTTTTAAGTCATATTTGTATACTAAAGCTTACAGAATAGAGTTACAAATATTAAATGGAATCAATAACAAAATTATTCCGGTATCAATGAAATATTTATATTTAAAATCCCAAAAAAAAGCCCTGCGATATTTAAATCACAGGGCTTAATATCTACTAAAAAATAATATTTACTTAATCAACATCATTTTCTTAATATCTGAGAATCCATTTGCTTCGAGTTTATAGAAATAAACACCACTCGATAAATCTGAAGCATTGAAATCGACTGAATAATAACCAGCCACTTTTGTTTCATTTACAAGATTTCTTACTTCTCTGCCAAGCACATCATATATCTTTAACGATACCAAACCGTTTTTCGGCAAAGCGTATTCTATCTTCGTTGTCGGGTTAAACGGATTCGGATAGTTTTGTGATAATTTGAATGTGTTCGGAATTCCCATGTTACTATTTCCGATTGCATTAGGACCCGGATTCATAAGCATACAGATATTATCCCTGTATGCTAAGGCTGACGCTGTCCATGTTGGTTCTGTGCAACCATCACCGGAGGGCAGATCCATTTCATATCCAATCATAAGACCTGTTGCAGTAGATGCGTTCACAGGTGAATATGCTGTCCATGAATTATTATTATAACAAATTTCCATTAACAAGTTTTGACCACTTGTCCAATAGAATGGTGTTGTTAATGTAATATATTGCCATCCTGTTGCAGCAACTGTATAAGTACCGGAATAACAAGTTGTCCAGTTTGAGCTAGTCCAGGCAGAAATAGTTGAAACTGAAGTATTCTGCATTCTGATGTTAAATCCACTCATCGCAGGTCCGCCAACTGATTGTACATTAAATCCAATTGATTGAATAAATCCTGAGGCACCACCCGCAGCTACTATTTCTGAAGATAGATAAAGCAATTGAGTTCTTCCGTCTTCCCAATAGGTACCGAAAGGATAGTCGGATGCTGTTGTACCGGATCCGATACACGCCGTAACCTGATTTATTATTTTGAATTTATAAAGTGCTGTAGAATCTCTGTTGTGATTGCTTGAAATATCCTGAGCAATAATACGATAAAATATACTGTCGCCCGGATTTACGTCAGCCATTACTGAATTAAACGCAGCCGCATAAGTGCTTCCGCTTGTATTAGTTAATTTAAATCTTTTTACTGTTGTCGGGTTATTAATATACCATCTCACCCAGGCTGAGTCAACACCAATGTTATCTGTAACTGTTGCTGTAACAGTTGCAGGCCATGAAGTTTTAGGAGTATTTGGAAGAGGCGTAGTAACAATAACCGGTTTTACTGTATCAGCAGATGCAGTAAACATATAATATGCTGCAGGTGCACCAGCAGGAGCGGTAGCTACTCTGCTCATTGAATCTGTCGTTGTTAAATAATAATCATATGTTCCGGCTCCACCCATCGTGATATTTCCTGCCCAGTTAGTTCCACTTGAATTTGTTAATTGAACCAATGTCCATGTTGTTGTAGGTTCAAGCCTATAATACAATCTTGTTAAACTCGGATTGATTCCCGAACCTGCAGGAGTTATGGTGCAGGTCACTGCTCTTGTTCCTGTAGTTTGTTCAGTATTTGTGAGCGGTGTATGAGCAATTGAAGGACCTAAATCGATTTTAGCTGTCCAGACCTGATAAATTCCTGAAGAATTATCAGCCCAGAAAGGATAAACTGCATTATTTGAATATGCAATTCCGATATAATCACCTTGATAGCCGCCGGCTAAACCACTAATTGGAGCAGGTTTAAACCTATGGTCGGATATTTTAGTATCTGTAAATGTATTACCGCCGTCAATTGAACGTGATAAATATACTTCTACAGTATCATTTGTAGTTGGATTCCTGCTGTCGTAGTAGTCAATATTTATTCCGCCGCTTGCATCAACACAAATATTTCCGAAATATTGATCTCTTCCGTTATTAATCGGGTCTTGATTTACACGAACCGGAGTGCTAAAGCTTGTTCCACCGTTTGTTGATTTGGCGAAACAAATATCAGGGTCACTTCCTGCAGGTGCAAGACTCTTCTGAGCCCATACAATATAAATATTTCCATTATATAAACCACCCGTTTTATCAACTGCCATCCACGGAAAACTGTTAACACGTATAGCTGTTGATTTTAAATTTCCACGAATTCCATTAACATCAATTGCCTGTTCATTAGCAGTAAATGTCTGTCCACCGTTAGTGGATTTTGCAAAACAAATATAATCTTCTGTATATGAACCTGTTGTGAGAGGTTCTGCACAAATCATATAAACATCACCGTTCGGTGCAGTGTTTATATTCACACCCTGTGAATAATGCCCGGAAAGCGGTGTTGTTATCTGCACTGCTGTTTGCCATGTTGTACCGCCATCTGTTGAACGTGAAAATTTTGCAGGCCATGTTGAACCTGAAAAATCTGTCCAGGCACAATATTGATAATTATAATAAGGACTGGTAGATTTATCATCTATATACACATGATTTTTATCTTCCGAACTTGATGAAGCCACCGTAAAAGGTCCTGTCCAGGTTGTACCATTATCAGTACTACCATAATGAACAACTCCTGTGTATGCAGAGTTCAAAGCGTTCATAAAAACTTTACCGCTGCTGTTAATAATAACAGACGGGTCTCCGCCATTCAGCAGAGATGCTGACAATTCATAACTACCAACCCAGTTAACACCTGTGTTCGTTGTTATCGCAAAACCTGTCCCGTAAAATGAAGGACTGTATGAATTCCATCCGGCTATTATTTTGCCGGGTACATTCGGATTTGCGAAAGCTTCGACCTCACTTTGTGTCGCCGTATGCGGAAAGGGTCTGAAGTTAGGACCTACAGCACTTATTCCCGAAGGGGAATTTATGTAAGCTATTTTTGTATTAACAGGTACCGGATAATCAGTCGGAAGATACGGTGAAGATGTACCTGAAAAATAAACGTGTGTTTGTGGAATATTCCACTTTTGACTATCCTGAGTTTTTTGACCTGTAAAGATAAAAAACGCAAAGATAGAAATCGAGAGAAGAAGAAGTACTTTTTTCATTATCTTATATTAATTAATTAAAAAAATATACGAATTGTAAATCATTTCTTTTTTAAGAAATAATTTAGAACGGTAAAACAATAATGTAAAATAGAATATTAATAAATAAGATTCAACAGAAAATATTTAATATAAGCTAAATTAATCTTAATGACTTATGGGCTAAATTATAAAATCTTTAGAATAAAAAACGGACAAATAATAGGCGACTCAATAATTTCATTTGATATCATAAATTAAATAAAAAAGCCTTTCAACAAAAGTTGAAAGGCTTTAAAATAAAATTAAATAAAATAAATTTTATTTAATCAGCATCATTCTCTTTATATCCGAGTATCCCATTGATTCAAGTTTATAGAAATAAACACCACTCGATAAATCTGCAGCATTAAAATCTACTGAATAAGATCCGGGTGATTTTACTTCGTTTACTAATTGTCTGACTTCTCTTCCGAGAATGTCATAAATTTTCATTGTAACTAATCCTTGTTTCGGTATATCATAACTTATTTTAGTTACAGGGTTAAACGGATTCGGATAATTTTGTTTCAAAGCATAAGTAGTAGGAATCGGACTGCTAATATTTTTTTCACCTAACGGTATAATGTTAAAACACATATTCGCTCTGTATCCCGGCGATGTTGCTGTCCAGGCTGCAGTGCATCCGTCACCGGTCGGAAGGTCAGTATAATAACCAACCATCATATTAGTTTGCGTAGTTGCATTAACATTTGAATAAGCTGTCCACGCAGCATTATTGTAACATACTTCTATTAACAGGTTATTAGTTCCATTCCAGAAGAAAGGTGTAGTAAGAGTTATCGGCTGCCATCCCGTTCCGGATACAGTATAAGTACCACTGTAACAAGTTGACCATCCCGAGTTAACAAATGCAGTTACGGATGTCATAGATGTATTTTGTAATCTTACATTAAATCCACTCATTGCAGGTCCGCCAACAGAAGTTACATCGAACGAAATTGTTGTAATAGAACCCGGACTTAATCCTGAGCCGCTAATTTCAGAGGCTAAGTACAGAATATCGGTTCTGCCATCTTCCCAATATGTTGAGAAAGGATATCCTGAAGATGTTGTACCTGTACCAATACAAGCATTTGTTAACTGAACTATTTTAAATTTAATTAACGCAGAAGAATCTCTGTTATGATTGCTTGAATTATCCTGTGCAAATACACGGTAAAATATTGAATCATTAACCAATACTTCAGCCTGAGTTGAGTTAAATGCTGCAGAATAATTACTTCCACTGGTATTATTTAATTTGAATTCTCTTGATAAAGTTGCAGGAGTATTTTTATACCATTTAACCCATGCAGAATCGACTCCTATGTTATCTGTTACTGTCGCAGAAACTGTAGGAGGCCACGCAGCTTTTGGCTGATTACCAAGTGGTGTATGAGTAATCACAGGTTTAATAGTATCAGGAGAAGCAATGAAAGAATAATAACTTGCAGGAGCACCTGCAGGTGCAGTTGCTACTCTGCTCAATGAATCTGTTGTGGTTAAATAATAATTATATGTACCGGCACCACCCATAGTAATATTTCCTTGCCAGGTTGTTCCGCTTGAATTCGTTAACTGAACTTGTGTCCAGGTTGTTGTTGGTTGAATTCTGTAATATAATCTTGTCAAGCCCGGGTTAATTCCTGAGCCTGCAGGATTAATTGTACAGCTGACTAATCTTGTACCTGTTGTTTGTTCTGTATTTGTAAGTGGAGTATGAGAAATTGAAGGTCCTAACTCTATTGATGCTGCCCATGATTGATATTTTCCGGTAATGTCATCCATCCAATTACCCCAAATCTTATTGTTACCTGAGGTAATTCCAATATAATCTCCCATATAACCACCACTCATCCCATTTTCACCTTTTGGTTTGAATGCATGGTCACAAATTCTGTATTCTGTAAATGTATTTCCACCATCTGTAGAACGTGAAACAAATACCGTGCATGAATCACCTGTATTTGCCCAAAATCTGTTATCATAATATATTACGTTTACTCCGCCACCTGCATCAACATTTACTGCCGGGAAAAATTGTACTTTTCCGTTATTCAAAGCATCCTGATTTACTCTTACACCTGTGGACCATGTTACTCCACCATCAGTTGATTTATTTAAAACCACATCCTGATCGGTTCCGGCAGGTGCCTGAGTGATTTGTGGATGGACTACATAAATCCAGTTATTCCTTGCACCTCCACTTTTATCAATGCTTATTCTTGGAAAATCATTTGTTCTGATTCCCCATCCGTTGAAGGATGCGCTTCTGTTTCCGGTTGCTGTAAATGCCGTTTCATTTGCGGTAAGAAAGTTCGCACCACCATTTGTTGAGCGTGCAATTCCATATCCCATTGCCGCATAAGGTGATGAGCTACTTTCAGAAGTCCAAACTACTATTACAGTTCCGTCTGTCATTGCATCAACATCATGACCTTGCGCATATCTGCCTGTAGGTGTAGAGTTTATCCCAAAAGGTGTTGACCAGCTTACGCCGCCATTAGTAGTTCTTGAAAAATAACTTGTCCATGTACCGGACGTGTAATCAACATAAGCAATGTAACTATTTCCATAATATGGACTCGTTGGTGAATCATCAGTTCCGGTTAAATTTTTATCTACGCTTGTAGCTGATGAAATTTGAAAAGGTGTGGAAAAAGATACACCGAAATTTGTAGAATATTCTGCAGCCATTCCGGTCAGCCCACCAAAATTTGTTGCGCTTGCCAAATGTGTTATAATGAGCCTGCCGTCTTTGCAAACTACCGGTGCAACATCTCCGCGTTGTATGTTATAATTTCCACAAGGCGTTGAATCTGACCCGTACCAGTTTGCTCCGCTGTTTGTTGAAAGATAACAACCATCAAAAATACCGACGGAAGTTATATTTACTGAGTTCGCTGAACCGTATAAAATATTTTGATTAGTAAATCTGCCGCAGGCAAGATAAACCTCAGCCTGGTCCATCACTGAACTTGGATGTACTCTGAAACTCGGATTTATTGCCTGTACACCGTCAGGAGCATGATAATAACGGGGTACAGTTGAAAATATTACCTGGTCATTTAATAAAGGAATACGAACATTTCCTGTATTACTAATGACCGGCGTTAATACCGGACCTTGACTCCACCTCGGACTGTCGATATTCTGTCCGGTGAACATAAAGAATCCAATAATAACAATCGAGAAAAGAAGAAGTGCTTTTTTCATAATATATTATTTATGGTTTTAAAAAAAATCTTAAAAGAATAATACTTTTTTAATTATGGTGAAACTTCGATTTGAATAGGTATTATTCTAAATGTAGTTAAATTTATAACATTAATTTTTAAATAGCAATTTAATTTACTGAGTATTTTTTACCAAGTTTATTTAGCTATTTTATTAGAAAATTTTCGGGAGAAATTTAATATGAATTAAAGGAGATAAAAAAGCCTTTCAATAATACTATTGAAAGGCTTTAAATAAAAATTAAAATATTTAATTTTTTACTTAATTAACATCATCCTCTTGATATCCGAGAACCCATTTGATTCGAGTTTATAGAAATAAACGCCACTCGATAAATCCGTAGCATTGAAATCAACAGAATAATAGCCTGCGGCTTTTGTTTCATTCACAAGGTTCTTAACTTCTCTGCCAAGTACATCATAAATCTTTATCGATACGAAACCGTTTTTCGGTAATGCAAATTCTATCTTTGTTGTCGGGTTAAATGGATTAGGATAGTTTTGTGATAATTTATATTCACCCGGAATAATGTTGTTAACCGTTCCAACTGATGTTCCCGGATTCATAACAAAACACATATTATCTCTGTATGCAAGAGAACTCGCAGTCCATGTTGGTTCCGTACAACCGTCACCTGTCGGAAGGTCCATTTCATAACCTATCATCAGCCCTGTTGCAGTAGATGCATTTACGGGTGAATATGCAGTCCATGAATTATTATTATAACAAACTTCAATCAACAGGTTTTGACCATTCACCCAATAGAATGGTGTCGTTAAAGTAATATATTGCCATCCCGTTGAAGCAACTGTATATGTGCCGGAATAACAAGTTGTCCAGTTTGAGCTAGTCCATGCGGAAATAGTTGAAACTGAAGTATTTTGCATTCTGATGTTAAATCCATTCATCGCAGGTCCGCCTACTGATATAACGTTAAATCCAACTTGCTGTATAAAACCTGTTGCACCACCGGCAGCTGTTATTTCTGATGACAGGTATAATAATTGAGTTCTGCCGTCTTCCCAGTACGTACCGAATGGATAGTTGGAAGATGTTGTACCAGTTCCGATACACGCTGTAACCTGATTTATTATTTTGAATTTATAAAGAGCCGTTGAATCTCTATTGTGATTGCTTGAAATATCCTGAGCTATAATACGATAAAATATGCTATCACCGGGATAAACATCAGCTTGCACTGAATTAAACGGAGCAGTATATGTGCTTCCGCTCGAATTAGTTAATTTAAATCGTTTTACCGTTGTAGGTGTATTAATATACCATCTTACCCAGGCTGAGTCTACACCAATATTATCTGTAACTGTTGCTGTAACAGTTACAGGCCAGGTTGATTTTGGAGTATTTGGAAGAGGTGTAGTAGTAATAACCGGTTTTACAGTATCTGCAGAAGCAATAAACGAATAATATGAAGTCGGTGCTCCAAAAGGAGATGTTGTAGTTCTGCTTAATGAATCTGTCGTGGTCAAATAATAATTATAAGTACCTGCACCACTCATCGTAATATTGCCGGTCCAGTTAGTCCCGCTTGAATTTGTCAATTGTATAAGCGTCCAGGTCGTTGTCGGTTGAATCCTGTAATACAACCTCGTCAAGCCCGGATTTATTCCGGAACCCGATGGAGATATTATGCAGGTCACTGCTCTTGAACCGGTTGTTTGTTCGGTATTTCCAAGTGGTGTATGATTGATAATAGGACCAAGCATCTGGGAAGTTACTGTCAGTAACCTGAAAGCATTTACTTTTCCATAACCCATCTCAGATGTCCAGGTATTACCAAGAACTGAAAGAGGTCCGGAACTTGTATATGAATAAGAGCCAACTTTATCGGCAGTCCTGCATAATCTAACTCTTACAGTATCCCATCTTTGATTCGAATCAAGAGAAAGGCATAATGCACAAACTCCGGCGGTATTTGGTGTTGCACTGGATGTACCATTAAACGTACTATCGTAATTTGTAAGTGTATATCCATTGCTTCCCATTCTGTCAGTTGCATATACTTTTACGCATGGTGAAACTATATGTAGACCAGTGCCGTAATCTGCACCCCACCACGTTTCGCCATCACAGCTTGTTGTGGATTTTCTTTGATTACATGGAGAATTTCCACCAACCGCGATACAATATGCGTTAGTAGATGGCCAGGTTAATGCACCATTATTATTACCGGATGCAAAACAGAAAACAGTCCCTTTTCCTGCTCTTCCTAAATTTGTGCCATCCTGAATCGCCTGGTCAGCTGCGGAGACCGGACTGCCGCCTCCCCAGGAATTACTTGAAATCCATTCACCCTGTGTATATGAATAAATTAAACCATTTGTTAAAGCTGTTGTGGTCGTGCTGCCCGCTGAATTAAATATTTTTATTCCAATTAATTTACAATTTGGCGCAATACCGGAAATTCCCATATTATTATTACCTACTGCAGCAACAATTCCACCGGTACACGTTCCATGATTCATATCGTCAGTTTGCAACGGGTGCCCGTTAATGAAATCATATCCTAAAGAATTTATTATATTTGCTCTGATATCTTCGTGTGTCGTGTCTATTCCGCTGTCAACCATACCTATTATACATTTGTTTGTTCCTAATGTATAATTCCAGGCGCTGTCAACTCTCATATCACATCCGGCAGTGCCGCTTATACCTTCCGGGATATTATTGCCTGTGTTCTTTATAGACCATTGCCTCGGATAAAACACATCGTTCGGAGTGTAACAAAGCAGTCCCGAATAATAGAAATTTGGCTCAGCCCAATTTACGAGTCCCGTATTATATACTTCGTTAGCAACATCGATTGAGAACATTCCTGCATCCTTAGATACTTTCAGGACATAAGAAGTTCCACCTGTAAGGTTCAATGACTGAACGACCGTCAAATTTTTACTTTTAAGGTAATCGTTTATTTTGTTTTCAGAAACACTCGGTTTAAACTGAACAAGAATTTCATCGATTAATCCCTGCAAGACTTTATTTCCGCTTCCGTCAACAGGTGAATATACGGGCGATGAATAATCTATTTGCGGATTCTGATTCAATTCTTTTATCAGATTATCAATACCGGAAGCTGTAACCGGTACCAATAAATCTATGAATTGCATTTTTTCGTTTGCATCCATCTTAGTTACTGAAGCAATCTGAGGATATTTGTTAAGAGTGGTTCTTAATTCATCTGTCGTAAGAGTTTGTTTTGTTTTAATGAATATTTTATCCATTCTTAAATTCAAATACATCGGCTTGTCTTTGTAATAATAATAATTCGTAAGCGAATTATTATTAAAAATAAAACCTGCTAATGAAATTATTCCAATTAACAGGGAAAATGTTAAGAAAATTTTTAATTTCTTTGTGGAAAATAACTTTAGATTCATTTTATCTCCATAATTTTTAATTTTTAAAAAAATATTGAATTGGAAAAATTAAATAATAATTTAATTTGTTATAAATAATTTTCTATTTTACATAACCGTGTTTAATAATTTTGGTTGTTGTATAATAAAAAAGTGTTTACAGGTTTTAACCTGTTAAGATATAAAACATTTGTGGAGATAAATTAGAAGTGCTTACTGATTGAACTATATCATAAAAAAATTAATTTCTATTCACTTAGCCTCCTTGATTTTTTAAATTTAAAAAATTTTGTTCTGATAAAATCAAATAATAATTAATAATTTTATCATTTTTTAAAAACGAATTTAATAATTTCGAGTATTACATTAAAAAATATTTAACGGTTTTAACCTGTTAAAGAATAATACATCCGTGGAGAAATACAGAAGTGCTATATAATTGAACTCTTAAAAATAATTTACGAAATTAATCGAAAAATTATATGTGTAAATATAAAATATTATTTTTCAAATATCAACGGTAAATATTTAATAAAATTTCTTTTATTTCTGATATAAAAAAAGCCTTTCAACTTTACGCTGAAAGGCTTCGATGAGAATTGATTATGAAATAAAGTTACTTGATTAACATCATTTTCTTGACATCCGAGAAACTATTAGAAACGAGTTTGTAAAAATAAACACCGCTTGAAAATTCCGAGGCATCGAATTCTACCGAATACCTTCCGGGTGTTCTGATTTCATTTACAAGTGATTTAATTTCTCTTCCGAGAACATCATATATTTTAATTGATACAAGACCCTGTTTCGGAATAGCAAAATTTATCTTAGTAACCGGGTTAAACGGATTAGGGTAATTTTGACTAAGTTCATATTGAATTGGTATTGTTCCGGAGTGGCTTAATCCCGTAACAGTACTGTTGCCTGTAATAATGCTATCTATAAAGAGATTATTTCCAAATCCGCTGACACAATTAAACCTTACAACATTTGTACCCGTTGGAAGCGGGTAAGCTCTTGTTATCCAGTCACCTGCATTTGGTGTGTATATAGAAGTTGAACTTATTGTTGACATACAATACGGCTGACCGAAATTCGTACTGCTGTACATGGTAATTACATTTGTAAATGTTGTTCCGCCATTTGTTGATGATTCAACTTTCATCGTATCTATACTGGTCGCATTATAGTATGCATGAGCCCTGTCGAATCTCAGAGAATCCCCCGGATTTGTCGGGTCAAAAGTAAACGTAACTAAAGATGCCTGAACACCACTCGTTGCACTCCAGAAATCAAATTTTGCACTGCCAACGCCAATTCCGTAACTGCTTGGGGTTTCACGTGTCCAATCTGCAGCTCCGGCTCCGACTACAGTCCATCCGTTTGGCGGGAATACAGGATTAGTAAATCCTTCAGCAAGTCTGAGCGGCGTTATCAGGAACGAATTATATCCTGTTGCCGGAAAACTGGCAATATTATGATTGCTTGAAATATCTACTGCTTTAATTACATAATAAATATGGTCTCCGATAACCACATCAGAATTTATAGAATTAAACACCGCGGAATATGTACTTCCCGAGGTGTTAATCAGTTTGAATTCTTTAATTACAGTCGGCGTATTTTTATACCATAACACCCATGAACTATCTACACCTAAATTATCGGTAACTGTTGCTGTAACAGAAATTGGCCAAATAGCTTTTGGAGTTGGACCAATAGGTGTGTGTGTTATTGTAGGTGGAACCGTATCAGCTGAAGCTGAAAATGAATAATATGCAGCAGGCGCACCTGCGGGAGCCGTTGCAGTTCTGCTTAAAGAATCCGTTGTTGTAAGATAATAATTATATGTGCCTGCACCAGATAAAGTGATATTTCCTGTCCAGTTGTTTCCTCCGGAATTCGTCAATTGAACAAGTGTAAATGTAGTACTGTTTTTCGCATAATACAAACGCGTTAAAGCCGGATTTATTCCTGAACCCGCAGGAGAAATTACGCAATTTACAGCTCTTGTACCGGTAGTTTGTTCCGTATTTCCAAGTGGAGTATGTGCAATTGACGGACCTAAATCTATTCTCGCACTCCACACCTGATAAACTCCGGATGAATTATCAGCCCAGAATGGATATAGTGCATTATTAGTTTGAGAAATTCCTATATAATCTCCCTGATACCCACCTGCCAATCCTGATATTGGTACAGGTCTGAACCTGTGGTCTGAAATTTTCGTATCGGTAAATGTATTACCGCCGTCAATTGACCTGGATAAGTATACTTCGACTGAATCATTTGTGGTTGGATTTCTGCTATCATAATAATCAATGTTAATTCCACCGCTTGCATCTACACAAATATTTCCGAAATATTGGTCTCTGCCATTATTCATCGGGTCCTGATTTACTCGAACAGGCGTAGTAAATGACGATCCTCCATTTGTTGATTTACAAAAACAAATGTCCGGGTCTGTACCGGCAGGAGCAAGATTTTTTTGAGCCCAGACAATATAAATATTACCATTATATAATCCACCTGTTTTATCTACAGCCATCCATGGAAAACTGTTTACACGTATAGCAGATGATTTTAACGAACCACGAATTCCGTTTACTGTAATAGCCGTTTCATTTAAAGTAAAGGATGTACCACCATTTGTTGATTTTGCAAAAGCTATGTAATGTTCAGTATAGGGTGAAGATGTTGTTGGTTCGGCACAAATGAAATAAACCTCACCGTTTGGACCGGTATGCAGATTAACTCCCTGCGAATAATATCCTGAAATGGGACCGGTTATCTGAATCGGTGCCTGAAATGTTACTCCCCCATCAGTTGAACGTGCGAATTTTGCGGGATATGTTGAACCCGAAAAATCAGTCCATGAGTTATAAACATAATTATAATAAGGACTCGTAGATTTATCATCAATAGTTACATGATTCTTATCTTCAGATGATGAAGTAGCTACAGTTACGTAAGGAGTCCAGGTTACTCCATTATCTGTACTTGTTGTATTTACAACTCCATTATAAGCGGAGTTTAATGCATTAACAAATAACTTGCCACTGCTGTTTATAACAACAGATGGGTCACCGCCATTAACCGGAATAACGGGTAATGTATAATTACCTGTCCAATTGACACCTGTATTGGTTGTTAGTGCAAAACCTGTTCCCCAAAATGTTCCACCGTATGAATTCCAGAGAACGAATAACTTACCCGGCACGTTTGGATTCGCATACGATTCAACCTCACTTTGTGTATTTGAATTTGGGAAAGGAATAAAGTTTGGTCCGACCGATTTGATTCCGTTCGGAGAATACAAATAAACCGTTTTTGTATTCATAAACATGTGATTATCCAAAGGAATATATGGCGAAATTTCTCCGGACAAATAAACATGTGTCTGTGGAATATTCCAACGCCTGTCATCCTGGGCTTTTTGACCTGTAAAAATTATAAAACCTAAAAGAAGGATTGATGTTAGAAGAAGTGATTTTTTCATAACTTTGAATTTTTAATTTTATAAAAAATTTCATTAACTATTTATATTATTGATATAGCAATTAATAGTTAAACAAAATTTATAAAAAAAAATTCACTGATTATTTTTGCCGGATGAAATGATAAATGAAATGAATTAATTTGAATTTGATGAATAATACGAAACAAAAAAAGGTCAAAGTACTACACTTTGACCTTTTTAAAATATATGCTAAATAAATATTATTTTATCAACATCATTCTTTTTATATCCGAGAAACCGTTTGCTTCGAGTTTATAGAAATAAACGCCGCTCGATAAATCTGTTGCGTTGAAATCAACCGAATATGACCCGGCGCCTTTCACTTCGTTTACTAATTCCCTGACCTGTCTTCCGAGAATATCATAAACTTTCATCGTAACTAATCCTTGTTTCGGAATATCATAACTGATTTTAGTTACGGGGTTGAAAGGATTCGGATAATTTTGCTTTAACGAGTATGTTGTCGGAACCTCTATTGAATTATGTTCAGTTCCAAGCGGACCAATTGTAAAACACATATTCGTTCTATATCCCGGTGATGTTGCCGTCCAAGCTGCCGTGCAGCCGTCACCGGTCGGAAGGTCGGTGTAATAACCAACCATCATATTAGTTTGTGAAGTAGCATTAACATTCGAATATGCCGTCCAAGCTGCATTATTATAGCACACTTCAATTAATATGTTACTTACTCCATCCCAATAAAATGATGAAGTAAGAGGGATTGTTTGCCAGCCTGTACCGGCAACTGTATACGTACCGCTGAAGCAGGTTGTCCAGCCCGAGTTAACAAATGCGGTAATTGATGTTGAAGATGTATTTTGGAATCTGACATTAAATCCGTTCATTGCCGGTCCGCCAACAGAAATAACATCAAACGCAATAGTTGAAATATTACCGGGATTCAATCCTGAACCCGCTATCTCAGAAGCTAAATACAAAATATCTGTTCTTCCATCTTCCCAATATGTTGAGAATGGATAGCCTGATGAATTTGTACCTGTTCCAATACATGCATTGGTCAACTGAATTATTTTGAATTTTAATAAAGCCGTTGAATCCATATTATGATTCGAGGAATTATCTCTTGCAAAGATACGATAGAATATTGAATCGTTAATATTTACATCCGCTTGTACCGAATTAAATGGTGCAGCCCATATTGAGCCTGATGTATTTGCAAGATTAAATCTTTTCGATAATGTTGCAGGTGTATTCTTATACCATTTTACCCACGCTGAGTCAACACCGATATTATCCGTTACTGTAGCTGAAACTGTAACAGGCCATGAAGCTTTTGGTGTATTACCAATTGGAGTATGTGTAATTACGGGTTTCACTGTATCTGCGGATGCAACGAAAGTATAAAAATTAGTCGGAGCACTTGCAGGAGCAGTTACGGTTCTGCTCAATGAATCTGTAGTAGTTAAATAATAATTGTATGTCCCTGCACCACCCATCGTAATATTACCTGTCCAGTTTGTTCCGCTTGAATTTGTCAACTGAACCAATGTCCAGGTTGTAGTTGGTTGTAATCTGTAATATAATCTTGTTAAGCTGGGATTAATTCCCGAACCTGAAGGAGAAATTGAACAATTAACTGCTCTCGTACCTGTTGTTTGTTCTGTATTTCCTAGTGGAGTATGTGCAATTGAAGGACCTAAATCTATCGGGGCAGTCCATGCCTGCATCGAACCTGTTTTATTATCAAACCAGAAAGGCCAAATTTTTCCATTTGCACAAGTAATTCCTATATAATCTCCCGCATAATCACTAAATTCCGGTGCGGGTTTCCATCTGTGGTCACTTACTTTAATATCAGTCCATGTTGTTCCGCCGTCTAACGAACGTGACATATATGTTTCGCAAGAATCACCAACAGATGGATAATTTCTGTTATCATAATAAAGCACATTCACACCACCACCTGGGTCAACACATACAGTTGGGAACCACTGAACTTTTCCGTTATTAGCAGCATCCTGATTTACTCTGATACCTGCTGACCAGGTTGTTCCGCCGTCAGTTGATTTGTGAAGAATAACATCTGCATCACTTCCTGCCGGTGCTAAACCCTTTTCACATTCAACAATATAAATCCATCCATTTCTTGTGCCACCGGATTTATCACAAGCAATTCTTGGAAAATCGTTTACTCTCAATCCCCAACCGTTGAAGGGAGTTATGCGCATCGGTCCTGTTGCATAAATAGTTTCATTCGCAGTCCAACTCACACCGCCATTAGTTGACTTCGAAAATCCAATTCCAACTGAACCACTACTTTGCTTAGACCAACAAGCATATACTGCTCCACCGGGACCAACGACAATATCAGCGCCCTGAGACATAATTGTTGGGTTGTTAATTGCTTGAGCTGTTGACCAGCTTACACCACCATTTGTCGTATATGAAACTCCTATTGGATATGCACCGCTCCACATTGTCCAGGCTGTATATGTTCTTCCATAATAAGGACTTGATGGAACATCATCAGAGCAAGAAAGATTTTTATCCGAGCTACTCCCATAAATTGTATATGGTGTTGACCAGTTCACTCCATAATTAGTAGAATATGTACCATACATAAACGCAGTTCCGTTCGTGTTTAATGAAGTAAAGATAAATACCCCATTTTTATCAATCGCAGGAGCGGGATCACTCGTATTTGCCGGTTCATTCGGCATTAAATCAGTACCATACCAATTCAATCCACCGTTTGTACTTACATAATCTCCCTGTCCATAAGAAGAACCGGCAGTTGTGTTAGCAGAGCCAAAAAGTAACATTGGCTGATTTGGATTTGACGCAAGATAAACTTCATCCTGCTGATTAGAGTTCGGTAGAACTCTGAAATTTGCACCGACTGATAGTACACCGGCAGGAGTATAATATACTGTAGTTTCTTTGTTTGGATTTTCCCACGGAGTGAGAACTCCGGGAAGTCTTTGATACTTGCCTAACGGTGGCTTAACGGTTATTGTCCATCTCTCCTGAGAATAAGCCTGACCTACTACCACCAAAAGAAGTAATACGTAAAACAATTTTTTCATAAAAAAAATAATTAAATTTAGAAGGATAATTCAAAATAGCTGAATTATCTCATAAAAAAAACACAAAATTTCAATTTTTTAAAGCGTTTTTATTTGTTAAATTAAATGAAATTATTTTATATTAAAAAATTGGATTCATTCAATAAAATATTTGACAAGAAACTTGCATTAGCTCCTATGGAAGATGTTACTGAGCCGCCGTTCAGGTTGATTTGTAAAAGACTTGGCTCGGACATTTCCTACACGGAATTTATATCTTCGGAAGGATTGATTAGGGATGCACGTAAAGCAAGAAATAAACTCGTTTATTATGAAGAAGAAAGACCTGTCGGAATACAAATTTTCGGGGCTGATACAGGAGTTATGATTGAAGCCGCAAAAATTGCAGAATCTGCGAATCCTGACTTCATAGATATTAATTGCGGGTGCTGGGTTAAAGATGTAGCTTTACGCGGTGCCGGAGCAGGTTTATTAAAAGATATTCCGAAAATGCGTGAAATCGCAGAATCAATTATTAAAAATGTAAAATTACCGGTAACATTAAAAACAAGGCTTGGATGGGATAGCGATTCAATTGTTATACTCGAAGTTGCAAAAATCATGGAAAATATAGGAATCAAGGCGCTTACAGTACACTGCAGGCTTAGAAATCAGGGAAATAAAGGTGATGCAGACTGGAGCTGGGTTAAGAAAATTAAAGACAGCGGAATTACAATTCCTATTATAGTAAATGGAAATATTAAAACTCCTGAAGATGTAAAATTTGTTTTCGAAAATTATTTACCCGATGCGGTTATGATTGGTCAGGGTGCAATAAATAATCCGTGGATTTTCAGACAATCAAAATTTTTTCTTGAAAAAGGTTATCCTGAACCCGAACCATCGCTTGAAGAAAGAATAGATGTTTGTCTGGAACATTTGAGATTGGCTGTCGAACTCAAAGGAGAAAAATACGGAGTACTTGAATTCAGGAAACATTATTCGGGTTACCTGAGAAATATGAAAAATGTAGCTAAATTCAGGCTCGAATTGATGCAGTTTACTGAACACGAACCGATTAAGGATAAATTGCTCAGGCTTAGAGAGAATTACGATTTAATTGAAAACGATTAATATTTTTAAAAGTATTTTGATATCGGCAGTATTAGCCAAAATGCTGATTTTTGCTTAAAAATGATGTTTTTGATGTTTTTTTAAATATAATTTTTGCTTGCAGAACTATTCTGCACACTTGCGGAACTCTTCTGCAAGCATGAGGACTCTTCTGCAAGCCTGAAAAACTCTTCTGCAAGCATGAGGAACTCTTCTGAAAGCATGAGGACTCTTCTGCAAGCATGAAAAACACTTCTGCAAGCATGAGGAACTTTTGCTCATGCCTGCAGAACTTCATCTCATGTCTGAAAAACTTTATCTCAAGCCTGAGGAACTTCATTGCAAACTTCAAGTGTTTCATCTCAAGCTTAAAGAAAACCATTAAAAATTAACGGAATTCTTTTACACACTTTAAGTGTTCTAATGAAAATATAGTATCCTCTGTCTTGGGAATCTCCTGAAATTTTGGAGTGTACAAGAGTAATAAAAGTGTAATAAATACTATTAAAAAAAATTGATATTTATTTGTTAATATTTTAAAAATGATGTTATGACAAACACTTATACTCAACTATACGTTCAGATTGTAATTGCCGTAAAAGGCAGAGAAAATCTGATATTAGAAAGACATCGCATGGAACTGGAAAATTATATCCGGGAAATAGCGACAAAAAAAAATTGTAAAGTCCTTGCAATCTATTGCAACCCCGACCATTCTCATATTCTCGTTGAATTGGATTCTTCAATATCTATATCGAACTTAATATTTTACATCAAAGCTTATTCTTCAAAATATATAAATGATAATAACTGGATGCCGGGTGTATTCGACTGGCAGGACGGATTTGGCGCGTTTACATATTCAAAATCACAAATAAATGACCTGTCAAAATATATTTTAAATCAGCAGGACCACCATAAAAGAAAACTGTTTAGAGAAGAATTTATTACGATTTTGCGTAATTCTGAAATTGATTACGACGAGCAATTCTTGTTTGAATGGTACGATTAGAATTCTTTTTTGTTTTCACATTTCGTTTAATGCAATTCTATTTGTCTCGGGGAGTCTCCTGTTCTTTAGGGACTCCCGAGACAAAGATTTAAATTTTTATTTGACTTTAATTAATTATTCCTTTTTACTTTATTCGATAAAAATATTTCATAACCATCACATTTAAAATCGGAGGATAAAATGAATTCAGCAGTATTAAGTGTTTTCTTTGTATTTGCTCTTTTCTTTGGATTTATAATTTTAATAATAATTATCAGGGCGTTTAGAATATTAAACGAATATGAAAGAGGTGTTATATTCAGACTCGGTAAATTTTCGCAAATCAAAGGTCCGGGTTTGATAATATTGATTCCGATTATGGACAGAATGGTGAAAGTAAGTCTGAGAACCGTTGCGCTCGATGTTCCTTCTCAGGATATAATAACAAGGGATAACGTGTCCGTTAAAGTCAATGCGGTAGTGTATTTAAGGGTTATTGAACCTCAAAGAGCGATAATACAGGTTGAAGACTTTTTATATGCATCATCACTTGTTTCGCAGACAACTCTGAGAAGTGTGCTCGGACAAAGTGAAATGGATGAACTGCTTTCCCATCGCGACATTATAAATGCAAAACTGAAAGAACTTATCGATGCAGAAACAGAACCTTGGGGCGTTAAAGTTATGAACGTCGAATTGAAAAATGTTGACCTGCCGCAGGAAATGATAAGAGCAATGTCAAGACAGGCTGAAGCTGAAAGAGATAAACGCGCAAAGATAATTAATTCCGAAGGTGAATTCCAGTCGGCTACAAAACTTTCCGAAGCAGCAAATATTCTCGGCAGCAATTCCTATGCGATGCAATTGAGATATTTACAGGTCATGACTGAAATTGCTGTTGAAAAAACTTCAACATTAATTATTCCTTTGCCTATGGAAATGCTGAAATATTTTGACAACAAGAATGCATTGATGGAAAAAGATTTGCAGAAAAAAGATTAAGAATTTCGATTTATTAATAAAGTAAGAAATTTGTAATTCCAGCGAAAGCTGGAAACGTTTTGTGTTCAGCGAAGCTAATCCAGTTGAAACATACGGCGTTATATTTCGCAAGCGTTTAAAATTATTAATAAATTGGTTACTGATAATATATATTAAAATAATTTTATGAAAAGATTATTTCTTTTACTTCCGTTATTCGTTTTATTATTAAATTTTTCCTCCGATGACGGCGTCTCGAATTGGGTAGAAAATAAATTGAGGTCAATGACTCTGCGGGAAAAGATTGCACAGATGATTGTTTCTTATTCGGACGGATATGCACTTGAAGAAAATTCTACGGAATTCAGGAGACTAAATAATCTCATCGTAAATGAAAAAATCGGCGGAATAATTTTTTTTAAAGGGAATGCTCTCCAGCAGGCACATCTTACAAACAGATTGCAGGAGCTCGCGGTCACTCCCCTTTTGATATCACAGGATTGTGAGCGGGGAACGGGAATGAGACTCGATGACGGTTCGATATTTCCGAGCAATATGGCTTTGGGTGCTTCTCGCGATTCATCCCTTGCATATCAAATGGGAAGAAGAATCGCTATCGAATGCAAAGCAATCGGAGTTAATCAGAATTATGCTCCTGTTATGGATGTAAATAACAACCCGCTCAATCCAATTATTAATGTCCGCTCATTCGGCGAAGACCCGGCACTCGTTTCATATTTAGGTATCAGTATGATAAAAGGTATGCAGGATAACGGCATAATTGCAACTGCGAAACATTTCCCCGGACACGGTGACACAGAAATTGATTCTCATAACGACCTTCCGGTTTTAAATATAAATATGGAGCGGCTCAGGAATTTAGAACTTGTTCCGTTTAAAAATGCAATAGATGCAGGAGTGGAATCAATTATGATAGCACACGTTTCTATACCCGCTATAGATGATAAATCAAACTTGCCTGCGTCACTATCTCCGAAAATAGTAAATGATATTTTATCCGGCGAACTCGGTTTTAACGGATTAAAAGTCACTGATGCTTTGAATATGGCAGGAATTACAAAACACTATTCCGTAAAAGAAGTGGCTGTGATGTGCGTGAAAGCAGGCATAGATTTAATTCTGATGCCTCAGAATGAAACTGCGTCAATCGATGCGATTGAAAATGCAGTTTTAAAAAATGAGATTAGCGAAGAAAGAATAACAGCTTCTGCAAAGAAAATTCTTGAAGCAAAAAACCGGCTTGGCTTGAATGAAAAAAAATATGTAGATGAAAATGCCGTAAGCTCAATTGTAAATTCCGAAGATTCAAAATCACTTTCACAAAAAATTGCGGATGCTTCTATTACTAAAGTTAAAGATATGAACGGAAATGTTCCGTTCGGAAGAAGAATGATCAGGAGAAAAGAAAATTGTTTGATTGTATCTTTAAATAACGGAAGCGACGTAGCGAATTCTGATTATTTTATAAATAAATTTAAAGAGAAAAGTTCAAATCATTTCACGGATATATTTTCTTATGACATAATTGGCGACGTTAATAACACTGAAGAAATATTAAAAAAGGCAAACGATTTTACGTATGTTGTAATCCCTGTTTTTGCAAAAGTGAAAATAAAAACGGGTACTGTAGGTCTTCCTGCATCGCAATTAAGTTTAATAAATAGTCTTATTCAAAACGGCAAACAACTTATAGTCATATCTTTCGGTAATCCTTACCTGATTCAGGGTTTTAAAGATGTTGACGCTTACATTTGTGCTTATGGTGACAGCGAGCCGTCTATAAATGCAGCGATTAAGGCTATGTTCGGAGAAATTCAATTTAAAGGAAAACTTCCGGTAAGCATATCGGAAGAATATAAGTTCGGAGCCGGCTTAACAGATTAATTTTAATTACCTCTTAATCGGATTTGTATTAAATAGTATTTCTGTTTTTGACTTTAGAGTTAATTTCCTGCTATTTATTTTTAAATTATGATTGATAAAAAAATTTTACAAAACTTAAGGCGAAATTATAAATATAAATCTCTTGACCAGAAAGATGTTGAATTAAACCCATTCGAACAATTTTCAATTTGGTTTGAAGAAGCGATTAATTCGCAATTATATGAGCCAAATGCAATGATACTGGCTACGGCATCAAAAGAAGGAAAGCCTTCCGTCAGAGCTCTTTTATTAAAAGGATTTGATGAAATTGGATTTGTTTTTTATACAAATTATGAGGGTAGAAAAGGAAAGGAACTTGATGAAAATAATAATGCTTCAATTTTGTTTTACTGGGCTGAACTTGAAAGGCAGGTAAGACTGGAAGGGAAAGTAGAAAAAATTTCAAAAGAAGAATCCGAAAAATATTTTAAGACAAGGCCATTTAAAAGCAGAGTTGGAGCCTGGGCATCAGCTCAAAGCACAGTTATAGAAAGCAGATTCGTAATAATTAAAAAATTTATAAAATATTTATTTAAATTCCACAGCAATGATGTACCTTTGCCGCCATACTGGGGAGGATACATATTGAAACCTGATGTTTTTGAATTCTGGCAGGGAAGAGCAAACAGGCTTCACGACCGTGTAAGATACAGAAAAGGAGATACGGAATGGATAATAGAAAGATTATCTCCGTAAATAATTATCATATTCAGCGTTCTATTATGAAATTAATTTTATCAATCATTTTTATATTATTTGCTGCGCAGGCATATTCCCAGAAAGAATACAAAAATGAAATATACAATTTTAAGATAACAATTCCGGATGACTGGGAAGTCGTTCACGGTAAAAAAAATATAGTTTTCGAAGCATCTAGCGGGATTTATTTAAATTTATACGTTCAGGCACAAAAACTAAATATTTCAGATTCTGTTTCCATATATTACATGCCGATTGATACTCTCAAAAAACGAATTGAAAAAACCTATGCTCACAGGTATACTTATTATGAAGTTTTGCAATATGGAAAAAATATAATCGATTTTGTTGATGCATATTATTTCTTTGTCAAATACGCAAGTGATTTTGAAGGGTTTTCTGCAAAATTTATTTCTTATCAATACCAGTTTATCTACAATAAAATATTTTATTCCCTTATCATAACCTGTCCCCAGAAGAATTTTCCGAAATATGAAGTTGAATTTAACAAAATATTTTCAACTTTTGCGTTTCTGGAAAAGAAGTGAATGGTCTATATTTTTTTAAAGAAACATCTTCTCCGCTTATGCTGGTATGATGTAAAATACTTCCAGTGACCACGGACAGATAAATTTGATTCGAGTTCTATATTGGATTCAGCGGAAATAATTTTATGATCTATGCAAGATCTGGTCAATTCTGTCATTAACAATGCATCGGCTCCCCTGCCCTGTAAATCAGGTCTGATAGCACCAAGATACAAATCAACATACTTGTTAAATTTTATCGCCTTTAATAAGTAAAATATTCCGAAAGGAAAAAGTCGTCCTTTGCATTTTTGCAATGCTCCGGTCAATGATGGCATTCCTATCACAAAACCTGCAACTTTATCCTGACTATCAATAAGTAATTTTACATAATCAGGGACAATAAAACCAAAATATTGCTTAATGTATTTATCTATTTGCTTTTCGGATAAGGGGACGAAACCAAATAAATCTTTGTAAGAATTATTAATGAGTTGAAATAAATCCTTTCCATACGGTAAAAAATCTTTTGCTTTTTTCGCTTCTAATACTTTGATTTTAGATCTTTCTTTTATAATAGAAGCTATGCGGTCGGCTTTCTCGGGAATTTTATCCGGAACCATTATTTTGTATTCCACCCAGTCGACTTCCTTTTCAAATCCCATTTTCTCCATGTGCCGCGGATAATATTCATAATTGTAAATCGTAGCCATCGTACTCGTTTCATTGAATCCTTCGATTAACATTCCTTCATAATCGAGATCTGTAAACCCCAGGGGTCCGTGAATAAATTCTAAACCCTCTTTTGAAGCCCATTTTATCACTTCATCAATAAGCGCCTTTGAAACTTCTTCATCATCAATAAAATCAAACCAGCCGAATCTGACAGCTTTCTTTTTCCAGATTTCAATATACTTTTTATTTATTATCCCGGCAATTCTTCCGACAACTTTGTTATCCTTGTAAGCAAGCCATAATTTTGAAAGACAATATTCCGAAGCAGGATTTTTATCCGGATTCAGAACTTGTTTCTCATCAAATAATAAAGGCGGAACCCACTGTTGATTTTTTTTATAAAGTTGAAAAGGAAATTTAATAAAAGCATTAAACTCTTTTCTTCCCTGAACTTCTTTTATGAGAATTCTCAATTGAGAAATTTTAATTATTAAATAATTAAAACAATTTACTAAAATATATTATTTTAAGAAATATTATTATTTGTAAAGTTTTTATTGCTTAATTCAGATACGTTACTATAATCACCCGCAAAAGTTAACATCATTCTAAAATAATATTTTTTATGAATGGTTTTAATTTGATAATAGCAATAAAAAAATATCTCATGTATTTAAAATATATGAGATATTTTCCAAAATTATATTGGAGCGTTATTATACTTATGTTGATTTATTAAAAAAATAATCCGGTGATAATGTTGCGATTAAAATTTTCTTACAACATTCACTTTTATGCTTATTTAGGATAAAACATGCAAAATACAATGTAATATATTTATCCGTTTTTCCCGGGTAGTTTTACGGATTTAATTTTAGCCGTTTATTTTAAAAGTAAAATATTTTGCGAAATCACTGCATGTAGTAAACGATAACCCGGCCGCCCATGCATAATTGCAATCCGGATGGTCTACGGAATTTTCGAAATCAATTTCTGCTGTTATATAATAGTAATTATAAGCTACGGGATATTTTATAATCGGATAGCTAAAGGCATAACTTTTCGTATTAGCCGGTAAGTTATGTATTGTATATCTGAATTTATCCAGATCAGGACAACCTCCTGACATAGGAATTTTACTTTTATCTGGAGTAATATGAAGATGAATGTTGCCAAAAGAATAATTGGATTTAGCTGTAAATTCACAGTGCATAAAATCTCTGTCCTTCCAGACTTTTAATATTCCGATTGCAGTATTACCGGACGTAATCATATTCACTATGTACGGATCATTCGGTCCTAAACCCGGATTGTCTAAGTATTCGCAATCCGACATAACCACGGGATTCTGGTAATTGCAGCCTGCTATCAGAAATATTGCTACTAAGATTGGTAAATAGAGTAAAAACTTTTTCATATATCCTCCATTTTTTTATTTTGAGAAGTTAATTTTGGATTGCAATTACCGTTCCCGATATTTTCGGTTATTTTACAATAAAATCAAGTGGTTAGTTTACGAATTAGTTTGAATTTGAGAAAATATTTCTCAAAAAGAAACGGTTCCGGGATAGGAATGAATTTTAAATTATTGAATCTGAAAAATTAATAAATCCGTTATGATACTAAGAACCAACAGAGTTTTTGTATGAACTATAAAAACTTTTTATTTTAACCGAATTGAAAAGAGGATTCATCACCTTTAATCAGCAAACAATTCATTAAAATAATTAAAATGAAACATTATAAAATAATATATAACGAAACAAGTTAACTATTTTTGAACTTCATATTCAATAAACACGGTTTTACGCCCGCCGCAATAAGGACAAATCATTTTCAATGTTCTGGTTCCTGCATTAGACTGATAATTATCAGAAGGACCTCCATAAATTGCTAAAGGAGAATTTTTTCTGATTTGAAAGATAGTTGAATTAGGACAATAAATCCAACCGAATCCCTGGCAATCAGGGCAAACGATTTCTTTCTGAATTATTGTTATTGGACTTTTTTCCTTTTTATCCTGTGAATGTAGAAAGAGTAGAGGTATAAATGTGAGCACAAAAATTAACATAATCTTTTTCATATACTAAAGCTCCTTTCGATTAATGTTATTATAATATAATACATTTTTTCTCAAATATCAACAGTACTTAATATTGTATATTAACGGCATAATATTTTAAAATTAACATATTTTAAGTCTCAATATATTATTTTATAAGAATTATTGTATCTTTAACCCGGATTAAATTTGATTTTATTTATATTTGCAATTAACATATTTTTAACTTTTAAATTATGCATTTCTCAAAATACACAATTAAAAATAAATTTGAAATAATTTCTGACATAATTTGTTACAATATTTTACCTGTCTGAAATGTTTTAATAAATCGTTATTTATATTTTACATAAAATTTTAAGTTTCGGTCTTTAAGTGATGTTAAATACAGCCGATGTTTTAACGAAAATTTGATTATAAATATTTTTTAAATTTAATTTACGAACCATGAATTTTAGATTTACATGTTTTATGATCGTTATTTTTTTGAATATTTTCCTGCAACAAATTGTAATTGCAAATTCGGTAATATATATCTCCCCTCTACCCGATTCAAAATATAATTCCGAAGAAACAAATATTATTATTGGATATTCAAAACAAATTCCTTCAACAAAAATCAGCTCATTAATTTTAACCGTGACAGGTTCAAATAGCGGACAACATACGGGTAAAATATATTTCGCTGAAAATAGCTTTAAATTAATATTCAAACCGGATGCCCGGTTCGAATTTGGAGAAAAAGTTACCGTTTCCGGGTATAACAATTCCGATTCTTTTTCCTTTTTTATCAGATACGTTAAAGCTAAGCAAATAGATTATTTACAAAACGAAATGAAAATTCCGGAAATTACGGATAGAAACTCAGTTAATAATATTAATCCTTATAAATATTCCATAGATTCTTTGCCTCATTTTACAATTTGGGATAACGGTCCGACAGCAACCGGTTATATTTTCATATCAAATTTTTCGAATAATCCAACGGTTGCAAATTATCTGATGATACTTAATAATGACGGCACACCTGTGTTTTCCCGTTATTTAACAGGAAACGGTTTCGATTTTAAGGAACAAAATGATCATTTATTAACTTATTATGATGAAATTCATCAAAAGTATTTAGGTCTTGATAATAACTATAATATTGTGGATAGCTTTGCGTGTGGTAACGGGTATACAACAGATTTTCATGAGGTAAGGGTAATGTCTGATAGTTCAGCCTGGCTGCTTAGCTATGACCCGGAATTTGTAGATATGAGCAAAATAATAACCGGCGGAAATCCGAATGCGACTGTGACCGGATTAATAGTTCAAAAAATCAACGCTGAAAAACAAGTTGTATTTCAATGGAGAAGCTGGGACCATTATCTTATAATTGATGCAACTCATGAAAACTTATATGCGGCAAATATAGATTATGTGCACGGCAATGCTATAGAAATTGATTATGACGGAAATATAATGATTTCCTGCCGGCACTTGGATGAAATAACGAAAATTAATTCAACAACGGGTGACATAATCTGGAGACTCGGAGGAAAAAATAATCAGTTTACTTTTATTAACGATTCAATCGGATTTTCCCATCAGCATCATGTCCGTCGGGTAGACGAAACTCATATTTCTTTATTCGATAATGGAAATTACCATACACCTTCTTTTTCCCGGGCAGTTGAATATTTATTGGATGAGAATAATAAAACGGCAACCCTTTCATGGCATTATAGACACGTTCCGGATATTTATAGCTCAGCAATGGGAAGCGTACAAAAACTTTCAAATGGAGATTTCTTTATCGGCTGGGGTTCTTCTAACACAACTCTGACAGAAATAACAGATGAAGGTAGTGTAGTTTATGAACTTTCACTCCCCCCGGGTGAAACGAGTTACAGGGCTTTCAGGTTTAACTGGCAGAATAATATAACAGGAATTAAACAAAATAATACAATCGCATCAAAATATATTTTGAATCAGAATTATCCCAATCCGTTTAACCCTATGACAAAAATCAGTTTCAATATTACAAAATCGGAATTTGTAACATTAAAAGTATATGATATTCTCGGAAAAGAAAAATCGACAATTGTTAATAAGGATTTAAATGCCGGAAGTTATTCGTACAGCTTCGATGCTTCAAATCTTTCAAGCGGAGTTTATTTTTATAAACTTACATCGGGAAGTTTTTCTGATGTTAAACGAATGGTTATTATAAAATAAATTAAATTTTCTATCGGGATGTTGTGGCAGCACAGCATCCCGTTAATAAATATAAATAGTTTTACACTCCGAATTGCCTTAAATGATGGTCAAGGTGCTTCCAAATAAGAATATCCCATTCATCAACAGTCATATAACCAAAAAACGGGTGAGTATCTTTGGTAACACCTGCTTTTCCTGATTCAATAAATTTTTTTATATATGATATCAATTTCGATTTTTCTTCTTCAAAATTTTTATCATCTTTAACTAAAAATTCTTTCGAAGTTGGTGAATTTTTACCGAAAGGTCCTTCCTTCATAATTTTCTTCTTTATCATATTACCAAATAGAATTCCGATTAATACTCTTTTTGGCTTTATTTCGCCAAAACACGATTCGAGTGTTAATGAGCAATGGTGCAACATTTGAGCGACTTTCATTTTGCCCCATTCCGGATTTTTACCGGGAGTTAAATTATCAACACGCTTGATAATTTCCTGATTATCATTTTCATTAAATAAACTTTTCATAGTTACTATTTATTTTATAATATTATATCAAATTTTATATTAAAAAAGTTGCTTAATAATCAGGTAAAGAATTTTCCGGCAAGGTAATCTGTAAAAAATCATTTTTCGTCAGTGAGTATTCCAGCTTCTCTGAAATATCATATTTTCCAGGGACAAAATATATTTTGCCTAAATTAATTGTTGTGAAAAATGATCTTATTTTAACCGGAAATTTTATTTCCATAGTTTCGGATTTTCCGCATTTTATACGGCTGATTGTAAATGTATAAATTTTCTCAAATGCATATTCTATTCTGTCAAAAATATATTCAATGACATAAGATTTTTTAGTTACTGAATTATATTCATCACATTTGATTCTTTGAAATAAACTATCCGGAATATTATTCCAGTCTATTGACGATGTGTCATGTGCCTGTTTAACAGGATTCCTCGGAAATTCGCATTGCTTTTGTTTAATTGTATAAACACTCGCACAAGTATCCCCGTGAGACATTAATTCTTCGAGCCTGAATGATACTGTGACTTGCGGAGACTGGGAAAATGAAGTGGCGTAAAATAGAAATAAGCAAATTATTACTATAATATTTTTCATAATTTAGTTATTTATTTAACTAACTTATATTAAATTAACAAAATTTTAATTAAGAAAATAATCAGATTAAAAATTTTAATCTTAACTTCAGGATATTATTTTATAATCTACAGATACTTCAGTATTATTCTTAATCATATCCCACACGGGACAATATTTTTCTTCTGCTAATTTTAATAATTTTTCGAATTCAGCTTCAACGGTATCAGGTGATTTCAAAATTAATTCGAGATTAATTTTTTCAAAAGAAGTAGGATGAGTTTCTCTTCTGATTCCGCGCGCTGTTGATTCAAAGCCATTAATTGTTTTTTGCATTTTCCTGAGCAGGGGCAAAACAGTAGAACTTACACATGATGCAAAACTAAAAAGCAATAATTCTAATGATGTGTAACCAAGATTATCTCCCTGCGGCGGTACGTAATCTATGCTGAGAGGCTCGTTTTTTCGTGATTTTCCGATGAAATGTAACCTGTCATTAACAAGATTCATCGATACTTTAAGTTCCTGAACTGTAATATTCTGTAATGTAACTTCACTCATATATAATATTTTTTATTAATAAATTTATTAAACTCCGAATTGTGATAAATGATGATTTGTGTGTTTCCAGATTAACATTCCCCATTCTTTAACTGTCATATCACCGAAGTACGGATGCGGTGCCATTTTAGTATCATTTATATCGGTTAAAGAATATTTATTTATATATTCAATGAGAATGAATTTATTATTTTCAAAATCTTTATTGTCAGCAACAAGAAATTCTTTAGTCGTAGGAACATTCTTAGTGAACATTTCAGATTCGAATAATCTATCCTTCACCTGCCTGCCGATTTGCAAAAATTTTTCATTAAGCTCCGGAATTATTTCTCCGAAAGCAAGTTGCAAGCTCACAGTACAATGTGCCAGCATTTGGGAGACGCTCATCGTACCCCAAAATGGCATTGTGTCTTTTGTCAGTTTATTAATTCTTTCGATGAGTTCGAGCTTTTCGGATTCTACAAGGATACTTTTCATCAATTTTTTTATTTTAAAATTAAGGATATTGGAAAAGTAATTAAATCCATATTAATATCTCTCAGCAATAATTGTAATTATTTCTTATATCTCTCTATAAGCTCACTCGTATTTTTTTCGAAAAGTTTATGGCTGGCAGAATTGATTGAATCAGTAGAAACAGATTTCCATTTATAATAATCACTTTCAAATTCTTCGTTGAATAACATTTCAGATAAATCACTTATTACGGCATAATCTGCATTTGCATGCGGACTGTCGCTTCCTTTTACAGCAGTTTTAATAAAAAAATCTATTGTTTGGTATAGTGTTTCTTTTGCAAGACTTAACTCGGTTAATTTTGCCCGGTATTCAAGCTCATTTCCCGGCAGTCCCGCAAATTTTTTATAATCAGAAAAATGAGTGCCCTCGTGTGCAAGATAGCTGATTAAAAAAGTTTCACTTTGCAAATCATATGCTTTCTTAACACAGTACAGTCCCTTATCATCCGCCCAGCCGCCCGGGTAATATATTCCGAGAGTTGCATATTCTTCCCAACCGAGTGTGATAAAATTATCCATAAAAGTAACATTTACATTTATCGTATCTCCGAAAATATTAAAATTATAAATAGTATCATTTTGATTTTTCCATATTAATAAATCAATTAATCTGCCTGTCTTTCCGAAACCCGTAGTTTTATAACCGAGTGATGTTATGTAAGCGGTCAAAATATTGTTAATATCTTCATCTTGTGATGATATATTTAATGAACTTGCCGGTTTATAATTTTTCTTTAAAAACTCAATCAAAGAAATTGTTAATAAAGTATCGTAATTTTTATTAACATCAAGCAAAGCTTTTCGCCAGTAACTATGATAAACTTCAAGCAATGGTCTTGCCTTCGGTTCAATGTTATCTATATAATCGCTTTTGTCTGACGAATATTTGAACCTGTTTTCGAAATTTGTTTTAAATCCCTTTTCATATTCAGATAGAGATGTATCCGGAATTTCCATGATTTTAAGTGCCGATGAAATATCGGTATTTAATGCATAAGAGAATATTTTACTTTTATCAATCTTAGTGCTGTCCGAGACAGATGCTTTGAGCTGAGAATTGATAAAAATAAATAAAAACAAACAAATGTATTTTACTGATTTCATTATATTTTTAATTGTTGATAACCCTTGTAAAGATTATTCTGTTCCTGAAAATTTTCGAACCTCTCGTTACAACGCTCCAGAGGCTGTGTGATTATGCTTCCCAAGGTTCTTGTCATTCCAGCGAAAGTCGCTTTTTGCTTTTGATCCCGATGTTTTTTATCGGGACTGGAATCCGGACAAAATACCAGGTCTTTGTTTCACACTTCTTCTCAGATTAATCGTTTTCGAACAGCCTTTCCGGCGTTGTTACAAAAATTTCCCATTTACAAATTACTCACCGATGCGAGTATTTCAATTTTTTCTTTGCCACGATATTTCACATCGATAGTTTTTCCCTCCTGAAGCTTTGCAGCATTTTCGGTCTTAATCATTATATTTGTTTCAGAATGAAAAGACGTACCATCCGGTTTCTTAACGTCGAGCAGAACTTTAAAGAAACTAAATTTTTTCTTTTGGTTAATAAATTGAAATTTCAGTATAGTCGCTTTGGTCCATTTAACAGGCAAATATTTTATAGTTGTAATTATGGCGCGGTTCAAAGCAAGAAGATTAAACGCAGAAGCAAACACCAGCACCCAGCAGATAGTATTTAAGAGTGTATCCTTTGCCGCACCTGAAACCAAAGCATAAATTGTTGCAATAAAAATTAGCAGAAAAAGCGAACAAAACAAACAACCTTTCACGGCGAGCGGACGGTTCAGGATTAAAACATTTGTTAACCTGCTTAATAAAAAATCAACAAATTTTTCTGCTTCGGGCTTTCCGACATTTGCGGCTTTTTGATATTTCTCAATCGCCTCTTCTTTATTTCCGGATAAGACCAGTTGTTTGATTTCACTTATTACTTCGGGTGGAATTTGAATGTGAGTTACCTGATGTTCACCGGTTTCCTGATGCTCTCCGGTTTCCTCATGTTTGCCGATATGAATGCTTGAATTGCAATACAGGCAAAATGTAATTTCCTCTCCCGGCTTTACATCCAGCGGCGCACCGCAGTTCGGACAGGTCAAAGCTTCGATGTCGTATTTCATTTGTATTATTTAATAT
>Ga0224523_1000022_pt1 | contig 112249 bp, 94 predicted proteins | sample CFST50metaG_FD_182732 | JGI IMG/M metagenome (GOLD analysis project Ga0224523, IMG submission 182732) | Peat soil microbial communities from Stordalen Mire, Sweden - C.F.S.T50 | ecosystem: Environmental > Terrestrial > Soil > Wetlands > Peat | place: Sweden: Norrbotten County, Stordalen Mire... | reverse complement strand
GAATAATCCTACTAATGATGAATATTTTCTGGTCACACTTACAAATACTGGAACAGTTATATTTATTATGATATAGATGATTTTTATGATAAATTAAATATTCCTTCTCTGATTATTATCGGTGAGAGAGATATGAGTGTGCCCTGCGAGAGTGTATCCCATCTTAAAGAAAAATATAAAAGCAAAAAGAATTTTAGTTTACATATAATCCCAGACCTCGACCATCAACTTGTAGATTCAAAGGGCAAAAAACAATTTAATAAAATAATGATAGATATTGTTTATCCCTGGTTCGAGAAAACATCAGTCAAATAATGAATTTTTACAAAGTGCTTTTTATAAAAGAAATATCTTTTGCATTTAAAATTAAATTTTTCTTTAGTATTTATTCATTTTAAATTAATTTCTTTGCAAACAGGCGAGAATAATTTTGGTTACAAGGCTGGAGAGACTGTGTGAAAACGACAAATCTGAGAAAAAGTGTGAAACAAAAACCTTGTATCTCGTCTGGATTCCAGCTTTCGCTGGAATGACAAGAACCTTGGGAAGCATTATCACACAGTCTCTGGAGCGTTGTAACCAGGACACCTTGGTTTGGCTTAGCCGGTTTAGGGATTACTAAACAGAAGAAAATATTTGCATCGTGAAAAAAATTCTGATATTAATATTTATTTTCATTTTCTCAAATGCGTTTTCGCAAATTCCGGAATATAAAAACGGTGTTGTCAGTTCGGCTCAGGAACTCGCTTCACAGGTCGGAATAGAAATCCTGAAAAACGGCGGGAATGCCATTGATGCTGCAGTTGGTGTTGGTTTTGCATTAGCCGTAGTTTATCCACAGGCAGGTAATATTGGCGGGGGTGGATTTATGGTAATACATTTTCCAAACGGGATGAACACTTCAATAGATTACCGCGAAAAAGCTCCCTTGCTTGCAAATAAAAATATGTATCTCGATAACGCCGGAAATGTGATAGAGGATTTAAGCACACTCGGACATCTCGCAGCCGGAGTACCTGGTTCTGTTGCAGGTATGCTGTACGCTCTCGATAAATACGGAACACTGAGCAGGGCTGATGTTTTGAAATATGCAATAAGTTATGCAGAAAACGGATTTATTATTAATGCAAGATTTGCTTCAGCTTTGAATGAGAACAGCAAGGAATTTAATAAATTCAATGGTTCTTCGAAACTTTTCGGACATCATTACAAAGCGGGCGATTTGTTTATTCAAAAAGAACTTGCCAATACTCTTAAAACAATTCGTGACAATGGAAAAGATGGATTTTATAAGGGCTGGGTGGCTGATTTAATTGTTACGGAAATGAAAAATGGTAACGGAATAATTTCGTACAACGATTTGGAAAATTACAATGCAGTTGAACGTGATGTAGTTAAAGGTACTTACAGGGGTTATGAAATTATTTCGATGGGACCTCCCGCAAGCGGCGGGATTTGTCTGATATATTTGTTAAATATACTTGAAAATTATAATTTGAAGGATTATGGCTTCGGAAGTGTAGAAAATGTACATTTAATGACTGAAGCGATGCGAAGAGTTTTTGCGGACAGAAGCGAATTCATGGGAGATGCAGATTTTGTTAATGTACCTATGGAAAGTTTAATTTCAAAAAAATATGCTCTGAAACAAATGTGGAATTATGATACAAAATTCGCTACTAATAGTAAAGATGTTAAACCCGGTGACCCTTATTACAAGGAACACGACCATACTACGCATTATTCCGTCGCTGATAAATTTGGAAATCTTGTTTCGACAACGACTACTTTAAACGATAATTTTGGAAGCAAGGTGGTTGTTGATGGCGCCGGATTTTTACTTAATGATGAAATGGATGATTTCTCTTCAAAGCCCGGTGTACCGAATATGTTCGGACTTCTCGGGAGTGAAGCAAATTCAATCTCACCCGGGAAAAGAATGTTAAGCTCGATGACCCCGACAATAATAACTAAAGATAATCAACCTTTTCTTGTCCTCGGTTCGCCGGGCGGCGGAAAAATTATTTCATCAGTTCTGGAAACCATTGTTAATATTATTGATTACGGTTTTGTTTTAAGAACTGCAATAGAATTGCCCAGATTTCATCATCAATGGTATCCGGATGTTTTGCAGGTAGAGGAAAATATGATGCTTAAGATGAATTACAGGGAACTAAAAAATATGGGTTATGATATTAAACAGGTTTCTGAATTCGGCAGGATTGATGCAATAATGTTCTTACCAAACGGCTCTATGACAGGTTATTCGGATTCACGAGGATACGGAAAAGCAATCGGGTATTAATTCAGCCTGAGAGTAATTACATATATATAATACATGAATTAATAAATATTTGAAATTAATACATTACAATCATTTTATGTATTATCTCAATAGTTGTGAAATTTAATCTAGATATGTATTGTTTTATAATGATATATAATCTATATAATGACGGATTAATATTGGTTAATGATTTTAACCAGAATTAAAGAAATAATTAATTTAAAAGCTTATGAAGAGACTTGTTTACTTTTTGCTTGTGTTTGTATTTAGCACTAACATTACCGGGAAAATATTTTCCCAGCAATATTGCATCACGGGCAGGTTCGATACAACATATTATTTCAATGCTTTGCAAATTGATACTTTAGGTAACGTTCAGTTCGGACAAAATACCGATTGGTTAGGAAGCACGATAAATCTGAAATTCATAATCGCTTATCCTAAAATTTCAGTTGACCCTCTGAATAAACGTCCGTTTATTCTTTTAATACATGGCGGTGGTTTTATTGACGGAGATAAGTATGATATGAAACCCGTAATGCTCGATTTTGCAATGAGAGGTTATGTATGTGCTTCAATTGATTATCGCCTCGGCTGGCAAACTAATGGTGATCCTACGAATTGTCTTGGAGACGGCTATTCGCTTGCTAAAGCAAATTACCGGGCTTATCAGGATTCTAAAGCGGCTTTAAGATATTTTGCTGCAAATGCAAATACTTACAAAATCGATACAGCTTACTTTTTTGTTGGCGGTATAAGTGCGGGTGCGGTAACGAGCCTTATGATTTCTTATGCGAACCAGCAGGATATTAATTCTGTTTATCCTTCATTAGTCACTGAACTCGGTTCGCTGGATTCTGCATCGAATACTTTAACAAATCGATTTACAATTAAATGTGCGTTAAGTTCATCCGGTGGTGTATTTGATTCAGCTTTTGTGAAAGCGAACACAAAAATTCCGGCAATTATGTTTCATGGAACGCTTGACCCGGAAGTGCCGTTTAATACAGGTTTCGCGTATTCGTGCACAAATTATGTACGCACAGAGGGTTCAAATGAATTAAAAAAACGTTTTCTTCATCTTGTAAAACCATTTGAAATAGATTATGTCCCGGGCGGCGGACATGAAAATTATTATCCATTGCCGTATGTACAATATCGTTCAATATTATTTTTAAAAAGATATTTATGTAATAATGCGCGGCAAATTATAATAGAAAATTATACAACTTTATTCGATTCTTCGCTTGGTGCATTTAACGGCGTGATTGCCCGGAATGAATCTGTTCCGGCTGAATATAGATTATACCAAAACTATCCTAACCCGTTCAATCCGATTACGATTATAAGATACCAGATTAAAGATTCAAGATTCGTAACTCTGAAGGTTTATGATATACTCGGACGGGAAATAGAAACGCTGGTCAAGGAATTACAAAATGCGGGTACATATGAAGCTCAATTTACTGAAAATCAAATATCGAGTGGGGTTTATTTTTATTATCTTGAAGTTACAGAACCCGGCAGTCAGAAATTGTTGTTCAAAGATGTTAAGCGAATGCTGCTGATAAAATGATTAAGTTTGCTATTCCCCCTTTCCTTTCAGGCTGAGTGTTCTTGACGGGGTACCCTCTGGGTCAATCCCGATTTTTCGGGAAGAGATGCGCGGGCAGGAGTGAGGCATTAAAATATTTCTTATATTAATCAACGATTTAGAATTATATAAAATTGTTTTTTCAAATTTAATAAAATTTCTTAAAGAAATCATCTTTAAGCCAAAAACTATTATAATATTGTTTAGCATCTCTATAAAATATAGCTCTATCTAAATCAATCGTATGCCATGTTTGGGCTGGATTATAACTACCTTCAAATTCATTACTATAAAAAGTTCTCATAAATTCTGTACCTGAATATTCCCACCATTTATTCAACTCAAGTTTAATACGGAATTTTGTTTTAATGCTGCCTTTAAATAAAGGGAAATTAAATTCCCAATAACAACCTTTCCCAAGATAATAAGGATGTGAAAAAATATCCGCATCGGTTGCATAAAAATTATGATACAAATATTCTAGGTCCTTCCAATTACCTTTTGAATCCAACGCTTGAATCTTCATATTCAATAATCTATCAGTTCTGTCCAATTTCATATCTTTATCAGAATCATTTAAAACATATACTTTAAACCCGGCATATTTAATTCCAATTAATGCTTTATTGTTTGGCATTGCCAAAATACTAATTTTTCCTTTTGAATAATTTTCATCCGAATTTTTTAAAGAATATCTTCTATCCACAGAATCATTTGGCAGGTAAGAATATGGTGAATAAATAGTTTTTGAATGATAATGCGAATACGCATCATACATATAATCAATATCCAAAGTATCCGGTTCAACTGTTCTGTAACGTTTTTCTTTCCATATTATCTTTCCTTCTAAATTTAAATAAGCATGTAAACTATCGATAATTATTTTTATTAAATTATACTTCGGCGTCCCGAATGGAGTAAATTTTGAATCTAAAATATTATTCCCTTTAAAATCACAAACACCTCCTGTCTTTTGTCCTCTGTGATAGAAAGCTATTCCTTGATTCCAATAAAATCTGGAAAAATTTTCATTAATGATTATATCCGAAACAATATCAAAATTCGAATCAATTATACGGCAATTATCATTTATTTTTGCAAGAGTATAACCACTTAAATATTTCAACAATCTAACATCACTGTAAGCAGAATATAGACTTTCATCAAAAGGTAAAACAGGAGTTAAGATGAAATTTAATTCTTTCAGAATATTTCCTTTATAATCAAGAACAAGATACCTATCATCTTTGGTTATAACAAATAGCATTTTATCAGTTAGCGGATATCCTTTCAAATAATTCGTATCGCTTATTGCTAAAATACCAATCGTATCAAGAAAGCCAAAATAATATTGTTCTTTATTGAAAAAATAACTATCAGAATATTTGATTGATTTTAAAATGTGAATCGGAAGCAATCCATTATAGAAATCATGTTTTTCTGTAAATCGATATTCAGGTTTTAAAACAAATTTTAATTCTCCCGAGCGGTTTATAAATCCAAAATTATTATAAGCATTATCACGGATTGCTGTTCCAGGTAAAGAAACGCATGCAAATCCATTAGAAAAACTACTATATGAATTATATTTACCGATAGGTACGATATAATTACCGAGTGTATCTATAACTCCTTCACCCTCAATTACATTTAGGTTTTCATCAAAAAGACTTTTAAAATTTCTTTTCGCTACAATGGCAAGACCTTCATTAAAATCATATGTATAAACAAAAACCGTATCAGTTAATAATTTACCGTTCACATCAATCAATCCAAAATTATTTGAGTGTGTCAAGACTAATGAATTGCCGTTTTTAACGCTTGATATTGCTTTATACTTACTCAGAAACTGAATTTTCCCGAATTTATCAATTAATCCCGAATTACTGTCGTTGTATACGACTGCAAATCCTTCGTGAAATGGCATAGCATAATCGAATTGTTGAGGAATAACAAATTTTCCGGTTGTATCTATGTATCCATATTTTCCATTAATTCTAACTGCGGCGAGACCTTCCGAAAAATCTCCCGCACCGTTAAAAATTGGTTTTATCGCGACGTTTCCATTTACATCAATATATCCGATTTTACCATTCTCGATAAATTGAAAATAAGGTTGTGAATATATTAAATTCGATGAGATTAATAAGTATATTAGTATTATAAATAATTTGAGCTTGAAGAAATTAATTGGAAACATATTTTTCTTTTTATGAAGTATTATTCTTTATTTTAAAAAATATTACTCTTCAGAAATTGTACATATTGTTAATATAAAATTTTTATAATCTTTCGGACAATAATTTTTGGTATATTTCAATTATAACTCCTATAATTAAAATATTCAATTAAAAAATATGTGACAAAAAGATTAATATACAAAGTCGATATCTTCAGTTTTGTTATAAGTATTCATTGATTTGTCATATTTATAGATTAATTTTAATCTCTTGTTTTATGTAGATTCTCAGTTAAAACATAATTATTTTACATCAGACACTGGTAAGTAAACTCCTTTGTAAATATGTTATTTGACTATTCGATTTATATTACTAATAATTAAGAATAAAGTTATAGAAATTAAATTATCGTTCCGCCCGTTGATAAAAGTAACTAATATTTTAAAAATAGGGGGTGACAGGATTGTTTATTATTTAATAAATTAATACGAATGTTAAAAATTGTTCATCGATTGATTTTTATACTCATCATTTACATTATTTTCTCTCCGGGAAAAAATTATGCTTTAAACCAATCCGATACGGCGAAAGTAAATGCTTTAGTTGATTCATCTCTGCAAAAGAATAAATCACTGGATGAAACTGTAAAATTACTTGATGAAGCATTAACAATATCCGATAAGGCAGGCTACCAGCCCGTAAAAGCGAAAGTATTGCATAATCTCGGAATAACATACTGCAAAATAGGTGAATATTCAAAATCATTAAACTATCTGTTTGATGAACTTAAATTAAGAGAAAATAATCCGGAATGGGATGTCTTATTGCTCGAAAATAATTATTCCGCAATAGGTGAAGCTTTCCGTGCAGTCGGGACGTATAATCTGGCTTTAGAAAATTTAAATAAAGCTTTAAAAATTTCCATTGATAACAGAGATGAAAAAGGGCAGGCAAATATTTATAACAGGTTAGCCGCTGTTTACCACGAATTATCATTTAAAGAATTCGATACAGCAGCTTCATTTAAAGCTGATGAACTGGCAAATAAATCAATTAATTTAAATGACAACTCGAAGGATAAAGAATTATATATAAGCAACTTAAATATTATCGGAGCCGCTTACACATTCAGAAATGATGTTACAAATGCTTTGAAATATTTTTTACTTGCTTTAAACGAAGCTGATAAATTAGATGATTATGCCGATAAACCGAATATTATGAATAATATAGCAACTTTATATAACCAAATAGGGGAATATAAAACTGCTATTGATTATGCATTACAAAGTCATATTATTTCAGATAAATCGGGAATAAAAGTTTACAGGCTTGAATCCGCAAGGGACCTTATCAGGTCTTATATAGCCTTGGGAGAATTTAAAAAAGCGTGTGATTATTATGAAGAGGCAAGTACTTTAGTTTTGGATTTGTACAGTGTAAAAAAAGCTGCGGAAATTAGCGGATTAAATAAAAAATTTGAAGATGAATTAATAACTCAGGAAGAGAGTAAAAATACTGCTAAAAGAATTATGTTTGGCAGTTTATTCATCATTGTAATTCTTTTTGTAGGTGCAGGTTTATTCTTAAAACATCGTGACCAGGTTAAATTAAATGAGGAGTTATTTGCAAAAAATGAACTCATATCCAAACAAAAAGAACAACTCACTCAGTCAAACGCAGCAAAAGATAAATTTTTCTCTATACTCTCCCACGATTTGAGAAATCCTCTCAATGGTCTGCTCGGTTTCTCCAAAATACTTGAAATGGAATTTGATAATATTAAAGATGACGAGAAAAAAGAATACATAGGTTATATTAAATCATCTTCCGAATCATTGAATAAATTAATCGATAAAACTCTTATGTGGTCGCGGCTTCAAACTGGAAAAATTCAAGTTTATAAAGAAAAAATTAATCTACACGATATAGCGGCTACAGTAGTGGAACTTCAAAAAGTGAACGCGATAAGAAAAGGAATAATTTTAGATAATAATATATCTGACGATATTTTTGTGAGTGCCGATAAAAATATAGTCGATACTGTTATCAGGAATCTGATAGACAATGCTATTAAATTCACTGAAGCCGGCGGCAAAGTTATTGTTAATGCTGATATTATTAACAATAATGTTGAATTAAGTATTACTGATACAGGGGTTGGAATGTCGGAAACACATTTACAAAAATTATTTAAGATAGATGAAAAGATAAGTTCAGCCGGAACTCGTAATGAAGAAGGCTCTGGTCTTGGACTTATTTTATGTAAAGAAATGCTTGTTTTGATGAATTCGGATTTAAAAGTTGATAGCACGGTATCTGAAGGAAGTAAATTTTACTTTACATTACCGCTGGTGAATTAATACTTTATCTTTAATTCATCCTAAATAAAATTATATTTTATAATCCGAACCAATATTTATAAAATTCCAAATCATTAAAGTAAACGTCAATAAAAAATTTATTCTTTATGAATGTTTATAGTCAATTATCAACCTGAAAAGTTATATCATTTTAATCAGAGTTCGTTTTTCCTTCGGCAACCTTATTAAAAAAGAATATTTCCGGCTTTTCCGTTACGCCAGCGTTCATCATAGCATTTTTTAACTCATCAGAGTTGCTGAATTTTTTGGCGTTATCCATGGTATCCCATGAAAACAATAAATATAAATTATTTGGTTCGTTTTCCGGATGGAATATATGATAAGATTTTTCTCCGCTTTTTCTCCTGAAGTCAATGAACTCATCGAATTTTGCTTTCCATTTCGGGTAATCACTTACTTTATGTCGCACAAACATGAATGTATGTATCATTTTTATACTCCTCTGTTTTTATAATTTTGTTTATCTAAGTGTTAGAGAAAATAACAACTTGAAATCACTTTATAAAGTTCCAAGTTGCGTATTATATATGTAAATAGCAAATGACAAATCTTTAATTATAAGTTTATTATTCTTTTCAGGTTTTCAAATATAAAACTTTTTTCCTTGAAATACTTAATAAACTTAACAAACTTCAAGCGGGAACATGGAAAAAATCATTTTTCATATTGATATGGATGCTTTCTTTGCATCATGTGAGGAAGCAATTAATCCGAAATTAAAAGGGAAGCCACTCGTTGTCGGAGGGACGAAAGAGGATGTCAGAAGCATTGTTTCCTGTCCGAACTATCTCGCCCGTGCAAAAGGAGTGCGAACAGCCATGCCTCTTAAACACGCTATGCAACTTGTTCCTGAAGCCAACTTTATTCGCGGTACGAGAGGTCTTTATTCCGATTATTCAAAAAGAGTCCGTGAAATATTATACAAATATACTCCACTTGTTCAGCCGGCAAGCATCGATGAAGCATACCTTGATGTGACAGATATTCTTCATCTTTATAAAGGCGATTATGTTTTGCTTGCTGAAAAAATTAAAAATGAAATAAGGGATACACTTCATATTACCTGTTCGATAGGAATTTCAACAAAAAAAGTCTGTACAAAGATTGCTTCGAAACAAAATAAACCAGATGGAATAACTGTTGTTCCGTTTGGAAAAGAAAAAGAATTTCTTGCTCCGCTTCCTGTTGAAAGAATACCGGGAGTAGGTAAATCAACATATACTAAATTGAGTAAGTATGGAGTCAAAACTATAGGTGACTTGCTAAAATTCGATAAATCTTTTTTCGAAAATGAAATAGGCGTATATTCTGCTTATTTGTATAACGTTGCAAACGGAATTGATGAAAGGGGAGTACATATTGAATCTGAAGACCAGAAGTCATTATCAAAAGAAAATACTTTTAACAAAGATACAAACGATAGAGAATTTTTAATATCAGAGCTTTATTCTCTGCTTGAAAAAGCTTGTATGAGATTGAGAAAATATCAACTCCTTGGAAAAACATTAACAATAAAAGTTAAATACGATGATTTCACCGTTAATCAGAAAGCCTTCACACGAACACGGTATTCTAATTTAGAAATGGATTTTTACGATGATGCGCTTGAACTTATGAATAAATTAATTTTAAAAAGCAAAAAAATAAGACTGCTTGGCGTGAAATTCAGCGAACTCGAAAAAGAAGACGGAGCCGTGCAGGAAAATTTATTTTATGATGGGAATAAATTTAAAAATATTGTCGACAGGATGGATAAAATCAGAGCGAAATATAATTTTGATATCATTAAGTTCGGCAAAAATTATGAGCGGGACCTTTAAAAAATTCTGAATTCCGAATTCTGAATTTTATATTCACATTCGAGTAAAGTCTTGAAGTTATTGTTCACCCCGTTGGGGTTTTCCGATTATAGGAGGATAAAAAATTAACAATAACACCGTAGGTGTTTCCCGTTTATAGGGGAATATATTTATTATACGTTAATATGGTAGGTGTTTCCCGTTTTTATTATTTTTAATATATATTGAAATGGTTAAACATCAAAGACATATTTTTTATCAAACTGAATTTTAAATTTCTCTAAAAATTCTAAATATTCCTCATAAAAACTTTTCTTTTTGTAATGTATTTCTTGATTATTAATATAGTTTATTACGTTATCAATTTGACTTAGTGAGTAAGTAAATGCACCATATCCTGACTGCCAGTAAAAATTACTACTTAACAAATTATTACTTTTTAAATATTCTGTTGAAGCTCTTTTAATATCCCTAACTAAATTTGAAACTGATTGTTCGGGGTTTAAACCTGCAAATATATGAATATGATCTGGCATTGAATTGATTGCAATCAATTTGTTTTTTCTTTTTTGGATTATACCTGTAATATATTTATGAATATTTTCTTTGATTTGAGGAGGAATAACATTTTTTCGTCCTTTTGGAGAAAATATTATATGAACAAATAATTGTGTATATGTATTTGCCATGATATAAAATATTAATTATAAATATAATAGGTTTAATAAATAATTTAATAAATTAAATAATAAAACAAATAGAAGAACATAAAAATAACGGAAAACCCCTACGGGGTTTTTATTATTTGTTGAAATTCCTATAAATGGAAAACACCTACGGGGTTAGGCGGATTATATGCTCTTAACTATAAACGGAAAACACCTACGGGGTTTTTATTATTTATTGACATTCCTATAAACGGAAAACACCTACGGGGTTAGGCGGATTATATGCTCTTAACTATAAACGGAAAACACCTACGGTGTTTTTATTATTTATTGACATTCCTATAAACGGAATACACCTACGGGGTTTTTATTATTTATTGACATTCCTATAAACGGAAAACACCTACGGGTTAGGCGGATTATATGCTCTTAACTATAAACGGAAAACACCTACGGTGTTTTTATTATTTGTTTATTTTTCTACAAACGGAAAATCCCTACTGGATTTTTAAATAATGTGAAACTTCAAATACCAATTTTCAATTTTTCAATTTCTTTGTAAACTTGAAATTCACATTATTTAATCCATCCAGATAGAAACCGGAAATATTATTTTGCAATAAATAAACTTTCTGATTATAATAAAGATAAATCCAGACTGCATCATCAATTACTATTCTTTGCATTTCATCATATATTTTTTTCCGTTCATTAATATCTGTAATTAAAATTGATTTTTCATATAATTTATCGATGACGGGATTCGAATAACCCGATTTATTAGGTCCAAATGGTATAACATTTTTACTGTAAAAGAGCGCCATGAAATTTTCAGGGTCGAAATAATCCGCTCCCCAGTTGCCGCGCGTAAATGTAAATTCCCCATCCTGCTGTTTAGTATTCAACGCGGCCTGCATAATTTGTTCGAGCTTCAGATTTATACCTACCTCCTTTAATTGTTCCTGAATGGCAATAGACAAAGATTTTTGAGTTTCATCGTTGGAAATTACAAGAGTCAGATTAAGTCCGTTACCACCTTCATAACCTGCTTCTGTAAGAAGTTGCTTTGCTTTTTGTAAATCATATTGATAACCTTTGATTGACGAATCATATCCCGGCATTCCCACAGGTAAAGGACCGTTTTCCGCAGGATAGCCGCGGTTTTTTAATACATAACGTATTATACTTTCTCTGTCAATCGCATAATTCAAAGCCTGCCGCAATTTTTTATTCCCTATAAACGGACTATTTTTTCCGCCGGGAAAATCCGGGCTTTGCATCATTATCAGGTAAACGGTGTTTAACCAATTCTGTCTTACAAGATGATAATCTTTATTATTTGCATTTACAAGATTACCGTCTTCGTCGACAAGAAAATCAAATGTTTCCGTTGATGGTTCGTGGTAATCATATTTGCCGTTAATAAAATCAAGAAATTCTGTTTCTGATGATTGGGTAAATGTAAATTTTATTCCGTCAAGATAGGGAAGTTGATTCCCAAGCGAATCCTTTTCATAATATTTTTCATTTTTAACAAAAATTAATTCTTTATCCAAATCCCATTTCAAAAATTTGAAAGGACCTGTACCGACCGGATGCTGACCGAATTTATCAGCATAATATTCAACAGCCTCACGCGGATATATAAAAACATAAGTCATAGTAAGTAAGCTCAAGAAAGGTGCAAATGGTTTATAAAGTTTAATCTGAACTGTTGAATCGTTTAAAGCTTGTATTCCCGTAATCTCTTTAACTTCAATTTTAGATTTCCCTGATTTGAAATCTACATATTCGCTTGCACCTTCAATTTTATCTCGTAATAGCCATAATCCGCGCGTTTTAGTCGACGGGTCGTTTAATCGCTCTAAACAATATTTAACATCATTCGCAATTACTTTTCGTCCTTTACCACCCGGAAAACATTCGTCATCGTTAAAAAATATCCGGTCTTTTAAAATGAATGTATAAATTAAACCGTCGGATGAAATTGACCAGCTTTTTGCAATTTGAGGAATAATATTATTTGCCCTGTCGAACGCAACAAGCCCTTCCATACAAGGCATCAGCCCCCATATACTTTGAGGTGAATTTGACATTACGGGTTCAAGAGTTTCGATTCCGAGAGGTATATTCAAATGAAAATAATTATCAGTAATTTTTTTTCGGGTACAACCCTGTAAACCAATAATCAGAAATATTAAGATATAAAAAACTTTTTTCAAATAAGGGATTTTATTTTATAAAACATTTGTTAAAATATTGACAATTTAATTCTTAATCTATTCAATTAATTGTTATTATGAGTCCGGCGTAAAAGTAAATAATGCTGGATGCTGAATAAAGGATATTCTAATATGATTTTTAAGCGTTATAAATTATTAATATAGAAAGACACAAAAATAAATAAAAAATGATGACCGAAAATCTGCTAAAAAATTTATATAAAGCGCATACCTTATCAAACAGACTGCCTTCAGATTCATTAGTAAAATATAAAAATATAGAAGGTCTGCTGAAAGCACGTGCAGAAAACCAACCTGAAGATGAATATATTTGCTATTATGATTCCGATGAAAAACTTAAGAGTTACACTTACAAAGAATTCTACATTAATGTTATTCATCTTTCAAATTATCTGATGAAAAACGGTATACACCCAGGAAATAAAGTGGCAACTTATTCTTATAACCATGTTGATACTATTATTTTATATTTTGCGTGCTGGGTAGTAGGTGCCGTAGTCGTTCCGATTAATATAAACGAAGATAAAGAAAGGGTGGAATTCATTCTGGAGAATTCAAAGGCAAAAATAATTTTCACGCGTAATGAATACTATGTTAGTATGCATATGCTCGTAGGAAAAAAGAAGATAAAAATTATTAATTTCGATTCAAATTCATATCACGAACTGCCGGATAAACTTAAAAAAAACTTTAATATTTCCCTCGACGATGAATCCATGATTGTGTATACATCAGGAACCACAGGCAACCCGAAAGGTGTCGTGCTTACGCAATATAATTTACTTGTTGATGCTGACAGCATTTCGAAATGGCATAAACTTGAAAAAGGTGATGCAATGATGTGCGTATTGCCGATTCATCACGTCAATGGAACAATTGTTACAATGGTTACACCTATGTATTATGGAGGAAGAACTGTTTTGAACAAAAAATTTCATACTGAAACTTTTCTCAAATTACTTGATAAAGAAAATGTAAAAGTTGTCAGTGTTGTGCCAACATTACTTCAATATCTTCTTCATTCAGAAGAAAAAATAGAAAATTATAATCTCGAAAACTTTTCACATTTAATCTGCGGTGCGGGACCTCTTACCTGTGAACTTGCAAAAAGATTCGAAGAAAAATTCGGATTGAGAATTGCACACGGTTACGGTCTTTCCGAGACTACCTGTTATTCCTGCTTTGTCCCTGTAGACCTTGAGAAAAATGAGCATATTAAATGGCAGAATAAATATGGTTATCCGTCTATCGGAATTCCGATAGAATGCAATGAAATGGAAATTCAGGATGCCGAAGGAAAGCCGTTAGGTGAAAACGAAAAAGGAGAAATAGTAATCCGCGGACATAACGTTATGAAATATTATTTTAACAACGACGAAGCAAATGAAAAAACATTTGAAAACGGCTGGTTTAAAAGCGGAGACGAAGGATTTTATACAACAGATGAAAATGGATTTAAATATTTCTTTATAACAGGCAGGATTAAAGAACTTATTATAAGGGGCGGCGTAAATATTTCAACTCTCGAGATTGATGAAGTGATTGCATCAAATGAATACGTTGAATCGGGAATTGCCGTCGGCTTTGAGAATGACTGGTACGGTGAAGAAGTCGGTGCGCTTGTACATTTGAAAAACGGGTACGCTAAAGATGACGAAGAAATAAAAAAGATGCTTCTGCAATTTTATAAAGTTAAACTTCCTTTTTTCAAATCACCGAAAGTAATAATAATTACTGATGACATCCCTGTGACTTCAACCGGGAAATATCAAAGAAATAAGGTTAAACATTTGTTCGAAGAATATAAAACGGCACAATTTAAGGAATATTAAATCTTTTTTATATTTCACGTTCCCAATCCTGAAACAATCCTGATATTCATCTGGATAAAGTTCAAGAGGGACTTGGGATCATTAGAAACTAAAGGAAAATTATTATCCCCTCCCGCCTCGGTGGGCTTATTGGGGATCTCATGTGTATTTGATTTCTACTATTTGATTAATAACATTCTTTTCGTTTCATTATAACCATCCGATATCAGTCTATAAAAATAAACTCCGCTGGGATATTGAGATGCGTTAAATATCACTTCATACGTTCCCGGATTTAATTTCTCATTCACCAATGTTTCAATTTCTTTCCCGAGGATGTTATAGACTCTTATAACCGTCATCCCCCCTGCCCCCCTTCCAAGGGGGAAACCAAGAGCAGGAATATCAAATTTTATTTTCGTTGATGGATTAAACGGATTCGGATAGTTCTGCTGTAATGAATATGTCGAAGGTATTTCCGTGCTTATGTTTTGTATGCTGATGATTTCTGAAAGTGGACGGCGATAGACAGACTTATTAGATGTCCCCGCAAAGATGAAATTATTTGCAATTAGTAATGAGTATACGCCATTAACAGAAGTCAATCCCTCATTCTTTAGCGACCAGCTTACTCCATTATCTGTTGAGATATAAAGACCATCATAATATTCAGTTCCAGCTAAAATATTATTTCCAAGCACGGTAAGGGAATGAATAGACTTATTATTCAAAGTCGTTTGCGTCCAGGTCGTGCCGTTATCTGTGGAGCGATAAACTCCTTTAGAAAGTAGTGTTCCGGCAAAAATATTATTCCCATTCAAAGCAATGCAACTAACATCTCTGTCATTCAAAGTGGTTTGTGTCCAGGTTGTACCGTTGTTTGTGGACATATAAAGGCCAAGATTTATTGCATTTCCTGCGGTATCTATACCTGTGAAAATATTATTCCCATTCACAGAAAGTGTATGAACCCCTACGTGATTCAAAGAGGTTTGAGTCCAGTTTATGCCATTGTTTGTTGAGATATAAATACCGTTGTCAGGTGTCCCGGCAAAAATATTATTCCCATTTACAGCCAGGGCAGAAACAGTTTTATTATTCATACCAGTTTGTGTCCAGCTTACACCATTATTCGTGGTGATAAAAAGACCACCGTAAGATGTATCCGCTCCGGCAAAAATAGTAGTTTCATTCGCTGCCAGGCTTCTAATAGATATATTGTTCAAGGCGGTTTGAACCCAGCTTGTCCCGTTATTTGTAGACATATAGACTCCTCTTGAATATGCTGAATTTGCTGAAGATGTTCCTGCAAAAATATTATTTCCGCATTTAGCAAGGGAAGATATATTTGAAATATTAAAACCGGTTTCAGTCCAGCTAACGCCGTTATTTGTTGATATATATGCGCCAATATTAGTCCCTGCAACAAGATTACTGCCACTCATAGTAAGACCTCCGATAGCTCTGTTGCTTATACCAGATTGCTGCCAGCTTGTTCCATTATCTGTCGATCGATACACCCCGCTTCCTGAGCCGGCATAAATATCATTCCCAATCATAGTAAAACACCAAACAGGTGTGTTAATTAAAGGTGTTTGAGTCCAGTTTATGCCGTTATTTGTTGACATATAAACTCCTATACTAGCAATAGGATAAGCTACGCCTGCAAATATATTATTTCCATTCACAATAAGTGAAACCACATCAACATTATTAATAAAAGAAGTGGGTGTCCAGTTTACGCCGTTATCTGTGGATTTATAAATACCGTACATAGTTTGTACACCCGTTCCTGCATAAACAATATTTCCACTCACAGCAAGGGAATATATATACATATTATTTAAAATAGTTTGAGACCAATTTGTGCCGTTATTTGTGGAGAGATAAACGCCCATATATGTCCCGGCTATAACATTATTTTCACTTATAGCAATACTATAAATAATTTTATCATTCAAAGAAGTTTGAGACCAGCTTGTACCGTTATCTGAGGAATAATAAACGCCATGATAATCTCCTGTCCCTGCAAAGACCTTATTTCCGCTCGCAGTTACGCAATTAACATAACAACAATTCATAGAACTTCGATACCAGCTTGCGTTTGTGCCATTATTTGTGGACATATAAACACCAAGACCAGATGCAGCATAAACATTATTTCCACTCGAAGCAATACCAGGAATATATCCTGTATAAATCCCAAATGACTCAACCCACTGTGCATTCGCATTCATTGCTACGAGCATTAATAAGAGTGTAAATAATTTTTTCATTTTTATTTATTCCAAATATTTAGATTAAAAATATTGTTTCTCATTACCAAGCTCCAGTTTAATATAAATTACTTTAATTACCAACCACTAATTAATAATCGTTATAGAAATCGGATTTCCTGCTACATTAAAAGTCTGAACGATAGCATTCAGCTTGGTATCGATAACAGATATTGATGATTCCCTTTGATTTAGCACATAAGCAAAATTTCCGTCATTAGTAAATGCAATAGATACCGGCATTGTAAACCCATCGATGGTGGCAGTTACCATATCCGTTTCGGTGTTTATTACATAAACCTTTCCTTCAGTCACGCTGGATACATAAACAAGCTTCCCATCCGGCGAAGATGCAATTCCTCTCGGATGTTTTATATCTATTATTTCTTTTACAACTTTATCTTTTTTTGTATTAAATTTTTCAACTTTGTTTAAATCAAAATTCACAAGGTATCCAAACTTCATATTATCTATAAATGCCATTTCCATCGGACGCCCTTCTACTTTTATCGTTTTTACGATTTCAAGTTTATCCGGGTCTATAATAAAGAGATAAGGCGTAAAAATCTGAGGCTGATATATTTTGTTTTCATTTTTAATATAATAGAGCGGACCTGTACCCGCTTGCAATTTTTTAATTATAGTGTTACTGTTTACATCAAGAACCCACAAACCATCTTTTGATTGATGCGAAATCAAAATTTTGTTTTTTATTGGAAGAAGGAATGTCGGGTTTTCGCCCGCATCTACGGTTGATATTGTTTCGTTTGTATTCCTGTTAAATACGGTGAGATTTCCTGAAGTAAAATTTGAAATGTAACCGTTATTTATTTCATTTGAATAACACACCCAGTTTGAATTCTTCCCGCAAGGTATTTTTCCGATAAGCTTATTCGTTTTAGTATCAAATACTGTCACAAAATTTTCCGACAGGTGACAAACATAAGCGAGCCCGGCTCCGGAGATATTATCATATTGAGTCGGGAGGAAATGAGTATTGTAATCAGACCTTACGCTCGAATATGTTACTTCTGCTTTGACAGCTTCTCCTGTAACAGGAGTTTTAAATTCGCTTTTTCTTATTAACTGATTATCTTTTAATTCATAATTAATATTGTTTTTAAAAGTTTCATTTGTACCGTTTAATATGACTGTATTTTCGTCAAAGGTTCCGTAAAAATTTAACATATGTGTAACGCCATAATCATCAATGCTCCATCCTTTCAGATTGCTGTTGCCGTCGATTGTAATATACTCTATCTCTTTTAGCATAAAGTTTTCTTTGCTTTTATCTTTCTGTTCTTCTGATAGACTTATTTCGAAAAAATTATGATTCAATGTCCATCCCATATTAATATATTCTTTATATTTTTCTCCGTTTGATTCAGAATATCCCTGCCACCTGCCGGACATCTTCTCAAAGACCGGAATTTCCACCTGCGAATATCCTTTAAAAGTAAAAACCACAATAAATAATATTAACAATACTAATGATTTCATTTTTATTTACTCCTCATTTATTTTTATTTTCAATTTTTTATAAAGCTAATCTTTGCAACCTTTTTTATTTTCCTTTGCGTCCGGAGTATACTCCGTCTTGTCGGGTCTTTTAAGGCTCATTGATATTTTTTTTGTTTTCTGTTATTTGATTAATATCATTCTTTTAGTCTCATTATATCCATCTGTCATCAGTTTATAAAAATAAACTCCGCTGGAATATCTTGAAGCATCGAATGTAACTTCGTACGTTCCGGGCGATAAATTTTCATTCACAAGCGTTTCAATTTCTTTTCCGAGAATGTCATAAACTTTCAAAACAACTCTGTCATTCCCGCGAATGCGGGAATCCACAGGAATACTAAACTTTATATTTGTCGTCGGATTAAACGGATTCGGATAATTTTGTTCTAATGAAAATGACGCAGGTATATTTTCGGAGATTTTTTTTATGCCTATGAATTCAGATAAACTGCGTCTCCAAACTGAATAGCCGGTATTTCCTGCGAAAACGTAATTGTCTTTAATTAGTAAAGACCAAATAGAGGTAATATAAGTGAATCCCTGATTTATCTGAGTCCAGTTCGTGCCATTATTTGTAGAAATATATATGCCCAAATTATTTGTACCGGCAAAAATATAATGGCTGATTGAAGCAAGGGCATTGACACGTAAATAATTTAATCCAATCTGATTCCAGTTCGTCCCGTTGTTAGTAGAAAGATAAACGCCGCTGCCATAAGTTCCCGCGAAAATATTATTTCCGCTAATAGTAAGAGCATAAATAGTTTTATCCGTCAAAGCAGTTTGAGTCCAGTTTGTTCCGTTATTCGTGGAGATAAAAACACCGTTAACAGACGTTCCTGCAAAAATATTATTTCCGCTTATAGCAATTGAATAAACATATTGATTATTCAAAGCAGATTGAATCCAGCTCGTTCCGTTATTCGTTGAGAAATATATACCATAGCCTGCTGCTCCCGCAAAAACAATATTCCCGCTGGCTCCGAGTGAATAAACATAATCGCTGTCCAAAGCCGTTTGAGCCCAGTTCGCGCCGTTATTAGAAGAAAAATATACACCACTACCGGTTGTTCCTGCAAAAGTATTACCTTCGATTGTTGCAAGTGATAATACGGATATAGGAGCCAGTGAAGTATGAGTCCAGTTCGAGGCATCATTTGGAGAAATATAAACTCCATCTTCGGCTCCAGCAAAAATATTAATCCCGCCGATTGCAAAAGAATAAATTGTATTTCCTGTTCCCATCCCATTCGGCATTTGCAACCATTGAGCAAAGCAATTTTCAATGTTAAATGAACAAGTTAAAATTAAAACAAAGGCTAAAAAGCAAATTAAATTTTTCATAATTAATAATTTCTTATTTTTAAAATTTTAGTAGTAAAGTGGAGCTTAGATTAAAACATTCTCTGTTTTTAAAATCTATGTCTTCAAACAAAAAATTATAAATGCGTTTGGAGTTAACCGGCGGGTTATTATAATTTAAATTAATAAATCCTTCAGATTTAAACGGATAGGGACAAACATCCTTCAAATACTCTAAATAATCCCCGATTAAGAGTGTCTTCATTAAAAAATGAATTTAAAGTTGAATTGCCTTGTAAGCGAAACTTAAAAAAACTGTTTTGAATAAACAATGAAGATATTATCGTTCCATGTCAAGGTAATATTAATTATAAATTATATTGAATATTTGAGATAAGACAGTCGCTATTTGAATCCATTATATGGCCAGGTTTTTTTGATTTTTGTTCCCATTCTTATCGGATATTTCTTTATTTAAAAATAATGCTGTCAGGATGAAAATCCTGACAGCAAAATAATTAAATTTATAAAAAAATAAGTTTAAGTAATTTATTATTTTATAAGCATTCCCGATACGCTTCGCTATCGGGACTTTAATTAAATAACGATCGTTATTTAATCAATAGCATTTTCTTAACATCATTAAATTCACCTGCCTGCATTTTATAGAAATATACACCGCTGGAGAGATTACTCGCATCAAATGCATATTCATAAATCCCCGGATTCATTCTTTCGTTTACAAGCATTTTAATTTCTCTTCCGAGAATATCAAAGATTTGAATTTTGACTAATTCACTCGATGGAATTTCGAATTTTATTTTTGTAACCGGGTTGAATGGATTCGGATAATTTTGATGCAGATTAAAATTACCCGGTACAGTGCTCGAAATATTTTGTGAACCAACAAGTACAGCATTATTAAATCTTATACCCCAGCCGAGAAGTGTGCCTGTGTTTGTAGCCGCACCATCTATTATAGTCAGAATCCAGTTACCGTTTAGAGCTGTACCGCCACATGTACCCATAGGATTCTGTGGTTTTACCCAGTTTGTCCATGGAGATAGATATGTAGTGCTTGTAATCGGATTTCCAATTGAATCGTCAAATACTGCCAGGATTCCGTTTGGATTTGTTCCACCCTGAGCGGTTGCAAGGACAACTTCAGTTGAATTCGGTGCTTTTAATTTAATAGTAAGGTCCGAAACTTTTTGGTGTGATATATTAAGAAAGACAGAAATATCATTGAGTGTGCCTGCAACGTTTCCGATTATAATAGTATCTGTCATAGTTGCATTATCCGGAATACTGACAAATGGAGCTTTTTTAGTGAAACCATTCGGATATCCTGTGCAGTTAAGAACTGTCGGCATCGCTACGAACTGAGCGTTTGGCGCAGGTCCGGTAGTAGCTTCGTTAACATAAGCCGAAAACCTTAGGTTATTGCCTCCACCTGTATTAAATGAACCATGAATTCCGGATGTTGCTGAATAGTTAATTAAATTTCCATCAAAATTCCAGGCCCCAACTAAATTCGCATTTGGTAAAATTGAGCGACAGGAAGCAAACATATTATTTTGAATATCTGTAATAGTTCTCGCTCCAGCCCAATACCTTACTTCATCAATATATCCGTTAAATCTTTGAGTGCCATAATATCTTCCAATCCATGCCGGACCGGTTGCTGTCGGCATTGCTAAATTATTCGTCACATTATAATCAAGTTGTCCATTAACATAAGTATTTACAGTAAAATTCGGACCTCCTGACCAGGTAGCAGCTACATGATACCATTTATTGGCAACAAATGTTGCAGGACTTGTTGCCGGGAAATAATTATGAGCACCTATATTAATGCCAAATTTATTTCCGGCTGTAATGTATGCAGCAAGTGTTGTTGTCGCAAATGCATTTCCTTTTTGAAAAATAGGTTGTAATACTCCGACAGCATTTAAATATATCCATGCTTCAAAAGTTCCTGCCACCGTTTGATCAAACGCTGCATTTTCAGGTATTGTAACATAATCATTTGCCCCGGCCAAAGATGAACAATTTAGTGCAAAGTTATAAGGTATCGGAAATCCTGCGGTATATGGATACCAGTATAAGCCCGCACTTCTTCTGTTAAATCCATTATGCGCACCTATGTCATCACGCGTATGATTATTCATTGTCCAGCTTGCCAGAAGTCCCGTATAATTAGCTGCAGATGTTATTGCATTGCCTGTATTTGTTGATGTATTATCACCAAGACCTACGAACCTGCTTTGAGCGATTTGAGCCTGCGTTCTTACGACATTCCAGATTTTTACTTCATCAATATATCCGAGAAAACCTTTGTTTGAGAATGCAGCTCTTATTGAACCAATCGTCAAAGAATCGGTCGCATCACTGAACGTTCCTGTATTAGTAACAGGTGCGCCGCTTAGTGCTCCGTTAACATAAAATGTTAATGTATAATTGCCGGGTGCACCAGACCATGTTACAGCAACATGATACCAGGAACCTGTAGAAATAGTCGTTCCCCCGGTATTTATCGATGGTGTACCGCCAACTCTCATATATAACACTGAACTACTCACCGTCCACCCGAATAAAAAACAAGTTGGGTCAGTATCACCTTTGCCTACTATGCAAGGTGACGAACTCGTCGTTGCGGTCGGCAATATCCAAGCTTCAATAGTACCGGCAGATGTTAAACTGAAAGTTCCTGAAGCGTCAGGAACAGCCATATAGCTTGAATCATTACATCCGCCAAGAAATACGTTTGAACCTGTAGTACCGAATTCATCAGTACCGGAACCTCCGGTTCTGATTGCTGCCGGCAGATTATTTACCGGTGCAGAGATTTTATTACCCGGATTTGGAATGTTATTAGTTCCATCAAGGATTTGTGAAAATAAAGAAAATGGTATAAGTAATAAAATAATTACTAATGAACTTTTTAAAGCTTTCATAGTACCTCCGATATTTAGTTTTAAAAAATAAAATTTTAAAATGAGAAATACCTTATTTACGAGAAAACAAAAAAGTCTAAATATGAAAAGAAATATTTATTAAATAAGGAGTTTGAGATATTTTTGTAAATTAGTAGTATTAGAAATTAAATTTACACTGACGGTTATTAGTATCATGCAAAAATCGATTTTTCTATAGTGTTAAGAATTGTAAAATCGAAAAAATATTTTTCAAATTTTATTTATTTAATCGATACTACTAAGACCCCTTAATTTTTATAAGATTATATATTTTTTCTAATATAAGCAAGTAATTTATTAGTATATTTAAAATCCGGAATAAATAATTATTTGGAATTGGGAAATTTTGTTATATAATAAAATAGGTCAAAGCACCTAAATAAAACAAATCAGGTAACATTGACCTACATTTCAATTAATAATTCGTATCTGTATTTATTTAATCATCATTCCCGATACGCTTCGCTATCATGACTATGATTAAATAACTACCGTTATTTAATCAAAAGCATTTTCTTAACATCATTAAATTCACCAGCTTGCATTTTATAAAAATAAACTCCGCTGGAAAGTCTGCTTGCATCAAATTCATATTCGTAAATTCCGGGATTCATTCTTGAATTTACCAGTGTTTTTATTTCTCTTCCGAGTATATCAAATATTACAAGTTTGACTAATTCACCCGATGGAATTTCGAATTTTATTTTTGTAACAGGGTTGAATGGATTCGGATAGTTTTGATGCAAATAAAATCTCCCGGGAACATTGGAACTTTGATTCCCGAAGCCGGTAATTGTTTGATTATTAAATTGTATGCCCCATCCAATCAAAGCTCCGTCATTGGATGCCGGCAGAATATCGGTTAATACAATCTTCCACCAACCTAAAGCGTCTTGAGAGTTAAATACGGATAATGCATTAGTTGGTTTTACTCTCGGACTGAAAGGTGCTATAATTGTATTGCCAATTGAGCTGTCTGCCTGGTCATCAAATATTGTTACCATGTGCATACCGAGATTTGTACTACCTCCCGGATACAAGATTCTTGTTGTTGTACCCGCAGGATTAACAAGGCTAACGCTTATGTCACTGGCATTTGAATGCTTTATTCCAACAAAAACATTAACATCGTTTATTATTAAACTTCCCGCATATATAGAGTCGGTTATTGTTGTTGGTGATGCTCCAAAGGAAAGATTAGAATATTTTAAACTATATCCCTTGGGAAAATTTCCTGCATCGTATCTGTTTATCGGTGCAGGAGTTTCAGTTGCATTATTATACACCTGTGTGAATCTTAATCCTGTAGTGCCTAAAAATGTACCTCTCGGTCCGCTGTTTGCATATTCTGCAAGCGTTCCTTCAAAATTGTAAGCTAAAGTATAATTTCCCGAACCGGGCGCATTATTTGTATCAACTGAAGTATACATACCTTTTGCAATTTCATCAGGACTCTTTGCATAATTGGAAATTCTGAACTCGTCTACCATACCGGAAAGAAGAGCAAGACTCGGACCTCCCCCGATAGTTAGAGGGTCATTACTTGAAACTAATGTAACACTTTGCGTCCCGGATTGAGTCGGAATACCATTCATATAATATACATAAGCGCTTGTCACTGAATTGTACGTAAATGCAAGATGTACCCATTGATTGGTTGGAATAATACCACCATAATTTCCTGAGCCAAAAACATTGCCATTGACAATAACTCTGAAAGTATTTGCGGTGCTTTTTATAAGTCTGTACGGGTATCCTGCTGACCCTTTTCCTATAATGCACTGAACACTTGTATTATCTGTATTCAGCCAGCATTCGAGTGTGATAGCTGATGTTGGATTTAACGCTGTAGTATTAGGAATTGTTACATATGTTCCTGTCGCAGCTGTAAAAAGCAATGCAGTATTGTAAGCTAAATGACTGTTAACTTTATTTGTTAAATCTGCAAAAGTAGCAGCACCCCTCAACCATGCAGTATAACCGTTTATTTCTTCAGCACCGGAACCTGCTGTTACGCTATTTCCTCTCCATGCACAAACTAAACCCGTATATATTCCCGTGCTTTCTCCAAGCGGAATTCTCATTCTTGTTTGTATATCCGAAGCCTGCAATTCTATATTCCAAATTCTTATTTCATCCATCATTCCTGCAAACGGACTGTTAAAGCCCGCGGCAAATCGCAATGAATCAGTATCTGCGGCAGGTGCTGCACTTGCTGTAGTAACTGTACCATCAGCGACTCCGTTAACATAAACCGTAAATACGTTTGTTGAAGAATTATATGTTGCCGCCACGTGACTCCAGGCATTATTTGGAATAACTGTATTACCTGTAAGACGCGAAGATGAATTTGTTCGAATGCATACTTTACCCGTACTTAAATAAAGCGTGTATCCCGATGCTGCACTGCCTAATCTTTTTTGAATGAGTATCTGATATGATGGTGTTGCGACATTAACAGGATATACCCAGCATTCTACCGTAAAGCTGCCGGTAATGCTTAAATTTGCACCGGGGTCTGTAACGGCATAGGTCCCTGTCGCACCTGTGAAATTAAATGCCCTGTTGTAATAATACTGCGCATTAATAAGGGCTGGAATGCAAAGAACAAAGATAAAAGAAATCAATAATAATTTTTTCATTTTTATCCTCTTGGTTTAAGTTTGTTAAATGAATTAAAAAACGAAAATGAAGTTAATTATAAAAGATGTTGCCTGAATATTTAAAATGAATATAAAAGCAAAAAGTTTTTTTATAAAAATAAAAAAATATATATTATTTCCAGATGAGAGGTGAAATTGTTTAGCATAGGAGTATCAACAAAAAATGCAACTTTAAGAAATGTTATGCAATTAATATAAATTACATAATTTTTTTTGCCTGCAAGACAAGGTATGAATTAAATGCAGGTCTCATTTTGTGCATTCAATAATTTTTTTTTTGATGCCCCATTCTCCCTACAGCAAACTTCTTAAGATTATGATTTTTTTTAATAATAAACAAGTAATTTTTTAATATATTATAATTCCAGAATCAATTTTCTCATATCTGATATTTGTTTCTCTGATCCAAGTAAAATAAGTTTAGAATCGCTGTTAATCACTGTATCGGCAGGCGGATTAATAACATATTTTCCATCGGACATTCTTAATCCTATAATATTCGCTCCTGTTCTATTTCTTACATCGAGGTCTTTTATCGATTTATTTTTATAGCCTTCGGAAATATTACTTAATGATAATTCTTCGAAAGTAATGCTTATATCGGAACCTTGTCCGGTGAGGTGTGCAAAAAATTCGGTTATGTCGGGTTTAGTTACAAGAGCCGCCATATGAGCACCGCCTATCTTTTCAGGCATAATAACGTTGTTAGCACCTGCACGTTTTAATTTACTTTCCGATGTTTCAACCGAAGCTCTGCTTATAATTGTAATATTCGGGTTTAATTCTCTCGAGGTCAGTGCAACATAAACATTGTCAGGGTCTTCAGGAAGTGTGGTGATAATAGCTTTTGCCTTTTTTAAACCCGCATCCAGCAGCATATCTTCTTCCGTAGCATCACCTTCCAGAAATAATATTTTTTCATTTTCTTTAATTTCTTCTATTACTTCCTCTTTGTTTTCTATGACAAGGAATGGTATTTTATCATCAATTAATTCAAGACAAACTTGTTTTCCGTTCCTGCCGTAACCGCAAACGATTACATGGTTTTCTAATTTTTCGATTTTTTTGTTCACGTTATAATGTTTAAAAAAATTTTTAAATTCACCTTCGATTATAAAACCTGCGATTGTTGTTACTCCATAGAAAAAAATTCCTATATTTGAAAAAATAATGATGATTGTAAAAATCCTTCCCGTGTCTGATAATGGTCTCACTTCTTTAAACCCGACTGTTGAAATCGTATTCATTGTCATATAAAGAGCCTCGATAAAATTGAAATTTTCAATAATCATATAACCCACTGTTCCGAAGGCTATGGAAAAAATCAAAAGGAAAATGATAATTAAAGGGTTCTTAAAATAACGGAAACCATACTCGAAAAATTTTGGATTTCGCATTTATTTTGTTTAGGAATTTTTTATGAAATAATATGTTGAGTTAAAAATACAATATTGTTAAATTAACATATTGTAATGTATTTTTCAACGTTACATTTTTTCATTATTGGAACAATTGATTCCGTATCTTCGTATCTTAATTTGATATTTTTATAACTAAATTTTGAGGGAACAAATGCAGGAATTTGATTTAACTGTAATAGGAAGCGGACCGGGAGGTTATACAGCAGCAATAAGAGCCGCACAACTGGGATTTAAAACAGCCATCATAGAAAGAGACAGACTCGGCGGAATATGCCTGAATTGGGGATGCATCCCGACTAAATCACTTTTAAAAGATGCACAACTGATGAATTCGCTTAAACATCTGAAAGAGCACGGTCTGAGCGCCGATAACATTAATTTTGATTTGGGAAAGATTGTCGAGCGTTCAAGAAAAGTTGCGCTCGCATCCGAAAAGGGAGTTCAGTTCCTTATGAAGAAAAATAAAATTCCGGTTTTCACCGGAACAGCTTCTTTTAATAATGATAAGACAATCAGCATAAAATCTCCGGATGGCAAAGAAATTGAAACAATAAAATCACTGCATACAATTCTGGCTACAGGAGCGCGTTCAAGGACGCTCGGAAATATCGCTTTTGATGAAAACAAAATTCTATCATCCACCGGAGCAATGCTTCAGAAAGAACTTCCCGCAAAAATGACCATTGTCGGGAGTGGTGCAATCGGAATGGAATTCGCATATTTCTATAATGCATTCGGAACTGAAGTAACTATTATCGAGATGCTTCCGAATGTATTACCCGTAGAAGATAAAGAAATATCTGATGTTGTTGCAAGAGAATTTAGAAAACTCGGAATCAAAATTTTCACTGAAACAAAAACTGAAGACGTACAAATAAAAGGTAATAAAGTATTTACAACGGTTTCAGGAAAGGCAAACGAAACATTTGAATCCGATGTGGTTTTATTAGCTGTCGGTGTGACCGGAAATATCGAAAATATGGGTCTCGAAAATATCGGGGTTGAATTATTTAAAAACGGTATAAAAGTTGATACAGATTATAAGACTAATGTAGAAGGCATTTATGCAATCGGGGATGTTGCTCTAATCGACCCGAAAGGTAAACCCTGGCTCGCACATGTAGCTTCAACGGAAGGAATTAATTGTGTGGAAAAAATCAAAGGTCTGACACCCGGTAATATTGATTATCAAAATATTCCCGGATGCACTTATTGTCAGCCTCAGGTAGCTTCTGTAGGATACACAGAAGAAAAGGCAAAAGCACTCGGATTTGACATAAAAATCGGTAAATTTCCATTTTCTGCAAATGGAAAATCTAGAGCAATGGGAGAAACCACGGGACTCGTAAAACTGATTTTTGAAGCAAAATACGGTGAATTAATAGGTGCTCATATTGTCGGTTCCGAAGCAACTGAAATGATAAGCGAACTCGTCACGGTTAAATCTCTCGAAGGTACAGGAGAATCGATTATTAAAACTGTGCACGCTCATCCGACCTTATCGGAATCAATACTGGAAGCGGCGGGAGTAGCTTTTGGGGAAGCAATAAATATATAACTTTTATATTATTATTTTGTTATCAATATATATGACAAATATTCTTTTGTGATATTTTTATCAATTGATTTATCACGAATATATTAATATCTTTAAAAGTGTTTGGTTTCGCAGTAATTACAATTAATTGCATTGTAATTACTATGAGCCAACGGAAAATTCTGAAAAATTAAATTCAAAGGAGAATTAAAATGGAAGAAAACAAGATGGCAAGAGGAATAGTCTTGGGATTTTTGGCTGGCAGTGTTGTCGGTGGAATTATTGCCCTGCTTTATGCACCTAAATCAGGAAAAGAATTAAGAAATGACATTAAATTGAAAAAAGATGAATTTCTTGATGACACTTCCGAATATATGCAGATAGCAAAAGAAAAAGCTACCGAACTTATTAACGAAGGAAAGAAAAAATCCGAACAGTTAATTCAGGATGCAAGAAAAAAAGCCAGCACATTAATTGATGATGCCAATACTTTATTGAGCGGAGCTAAAGAAAAGGCTAACGAAAAAATCTCGAGCACAAAGGAGAAAATCGGCGTAGAAACCGATAGAATAAAAGATGCTTTTAAAGCCGGTATTGATGCTTATAACGAAGAGAAAAATAAAGTATCTTCGTAGTTGTTTTTTTAAAATTAAAATTAACTAATCGTGGGCGATACATATCAGATATTAACAAGTATTTCTATAATTATTCAGATAATTCTGTTCATCGCTTTTATTATTTTAATTTTTTTACTTTCGGGTTACGTTAAAAAGCTTATAACAAAAACCGATGTCCTTCACGATGATATATCTAATTTTAAAATTAAGTTGGATCCTTTAATAGATGATACCATTGAACTTGTAAAAAAGTTGAATAATATATCGGAAAAAGTAGAAGATAATATCGATGTCCTGAGAAAAGCTACAGATAAAATAAAAACAATGGCTGATGATATTGTTGAATTTAAGGACAGAATACAGAGACAAATTGAACCGCCCATAAATGATACAATTGTATTTTATACTGCCTTAATAAAAGGTATAAGAGCTTTCAGCGAAAGGCTGAAACATTATTACCCTTCAAAAAGAACAACTAAAGAAAATATTCTTTTCGACGAAGATAAAAAATTTGATTATGATGCCGAGATTAGAGGAGAATATGACGATATAAATAAAGAGTTAAATGAAGTAAGAAAAAAACTTGAAGAGATGAAGAAAGTGTAATATTGTAAAATTTTGTAAAATTTTTCTCGTTCCCGGGCTTCTGCCCGGGAACGTTTTTTTTGTCACATCGCAATTAATATCTTTCCGAATTGTTCAGAGTTTGACATCCTCTGAAAAGCCTTATATGCTTCATTCATATCATATACTTTATCTATAACAGGTTTAATTTTTTTTTCTTCAATGAAATTTATCATTTCACGGAAATCTTTCATAGTACCCATAGTCGTTCCGATTACATTCAATTGTTTCCAGAAGATACGCCTTAATTCAAGTTGTTTTACAGCGCCGGTCGTAGCACCATAATTTATAATTGTACCGCCGGGATTTAAAATATTAAGACATTTATTAAAAGTTTCTCCGCCTGTTCCATCAATTATATTATTAATACTGTTTTCTGACATTTTAATAATTTCAGAATCCCAATTTTCATTTTTATAGTTGACTCCGCCTTTTGCTCCGTACTTAACTGCCTTTTCAATTTTTAAATCACTGCCTGAGGTAACATAAACATTTGCTCCAATATTAATTCCAAAAGTTAAAGCAAAAGTGGAAACTCCGCCGCCAATACCGGTTATAAATAAATTGTCATTCTCCATAATATCATTTCTTACAAATGAAGCCCTGTATGCCGTTAAACCCGCAAGTGGAATTGCAGCAGCATCTTGCATTGTTAGATTTTCAGGCTTTTTAAAAATATTTGATTTGTGAACCGAAATATATTCTCTTAAAGTTCCGTCATCGGGTAGTCCAAGTATTCTGAAATTTTTGCTCTGATATAATTCGCTTTCTCCCCACTGGGTTACAGGATAAACAATCACTTCATCGCCTTCTTTAAATTCTTTTACGTTAATTCCTGTTTTATAAACTATTCCTGAGCAATCTGAACCGGGAACAATAGGGAATTTAATTCCGGAATATAATCCTTTTGTAATCCATAAATCCCGATGATTTAATGCAGCGTATTTTATTTTAATTAAAGCTTCGTCATCAGAAAATTGAGGCTCGAGTCTTTCTTCAATCAGTAAATTTTTTTCGAGTTCAGTGGGTTCGCCGGTTTGTTTTAAAACAATTGCTTTCATATTTAGATTATCTAAGTTTATAAAAACGGTAAACTCCTACGGAGTTTTTATTTGCAAATATTATATTAGTTTATAATTTTATATCTATTGAAACGGGACAATGATCACTTCCCATAATATTGCTATGAATTTTTGATGCAATAATATTATCTGCAAAATCTTCGGAAACCATAAAATAGTCTAATCTCCAGCCTACGTTTCTTTCTCTCGCTCTCGTAACATTATCCCAATATGTATACAATCCTCCTCCTTTATTGAATTTTCTAAAAACATCTACGTATCCTAAATTAATAATATTATCTATCCACGCCCGTTCTTCTGGAAGGAAACCCGTATTCTCTACATTTTCCTTCGGTCTTGCGAGGTCGATTTCTGTATGAGCGGTATTAAAATCACCTGTTACAATAATCCCTTTTCTGTCCGAATAATTTTTTTGTAAATAGAAAAAAAGTACGTCATAAAAATCAAGTTTATATTTAACTCTTTCAGGACCGCGACCGCCATTCGGAAAATAAACATTTGCAAGAACAAATTTATCATATTCCGCTAAGATTATTCTTCCTTCATTATCGAATAAAGGATTACCGAAACCGTTAATTACATTTATAGGATTTAGTTTAGAATAAACACCGACTCCCGAATAACCCTTTCTTTCTGCGGAAAAGAAATAAGACTTATAAGAATTAATATTTATTAATTCGTCCGGAAGTTGATCTTTCTGAGCTTTTGTTTCCTGCAGACAGATTATATCACCTCCCGATTTTTTTACCCAATCAAGAAATCCTTTTTTATGGATTGCCCTGATTCCATTTACGTTCCAGGTAAAAATTTTGATTGTACTTTTTTTAGTTGCCATAATTTTTAAAATAAAATATTTCTTTGATAAATATTATTCCATTTCTTTTCCAACGCTGTAAGCTTAAATTTGTAGTACATATCATAATGTTCAGTACCCGTTAGGAATTACATTTAATATGTTTTAGAAACAAAATATCTTCGAAATAAATTTTTATAGTTTTAAATGGGTGTTCATAATTTAGATAGTTTTTTTAATCCGAAACGTATAGCATTAATAGGAGCTTCCATAAATCCGAACAGCGTTAGCGGAAAAGTACTGGCAAATCTTGTTGGAGGCGGATTTCGCGGAGTTGTGTATCCTGTTAATGCACAATATGAAGCTGTACTCGGAATTCAATGTTATCCTGACTTGAAAAATCTGCCTAATAATCCCGACCTTGCAGTTATTTGCACATCTTCTGATAAAGTGCCGGATTTCGTTAATGAATGCGGGAAAAATGGTATTCTAAATATTATTATAATGTCTGCCGGATTTAAAGAAATTGGCGAGGAAGGCAAAAAACTTGAGGAAAAGATTAAAGATTATGCTAAAAAATTCGAAGGTATGAGAATAATGGGACCGAACTGTCTCGGTTTGATTGTACCAAGTTTAAATCTAAATATAAGTTTCGCATCCGGAATGCCGAGAAATGGTAACATTGCATTCATATCACAATCGGGTGCTTTGTGTACTTCGGTTCTCGATTGGGCGCTCGAAAAAAAGATTGGCTTTTCATATTTCGTTTCTATAGGCAATGCTATTGATGTGGATTTTTCCGACTTCATAGATTTTTTTGGTGAAGATGAAAAGACTAAATCGATTATTTTATATATCGAATCCGTAAATCAGGTTCGAAAATTTATGACGGCGGCGCGTTCATTTGCCCGCTCAAAACCAATTATTGCTTATAAAGCAGGACGATTTCCTGAATCGGCTAAAGTTGCAGCATCGCATACGGGTGCGCTCGCTTCCGAAGATGCGATTTATGATGCAGCGTTTAAAAGAATGGGTATCGCAAGAGTATTCGATATCGGGGATATTTTTGATTGTACTGAAATGATTGGAAGAGGAAAAATTCCAAAAGGTCCTAAACTTGGAATTGTTACGAATGCCGGAGGACCGGGAGTTATGGCAACAGATAGTCTGATTGAACATGAAGGCGAACTTGCTGAACTTTCTTCAGATACTATTGATGAACTTAGTAATAACCTTCCTGCATATTGGTCAAAATCAAATCCCGTCGACGTTCTTGGAGACGCAAATTCAAAGCGAATTGCAAAAGCGGTTCAGATTGTTTTAGATGATAAAAATGTTGATGCGGTTCTTGTTATACTAACTCCGCAGGCGATGACAAATCCAACTGCAACTGCAAAAGAAATTTCAAGAATATCTTCTGAAGCCAGAAAACCAATTCTTGCCGCATGGCTTGGGGGAGAAAAAATGAGGGAAGGAACTCAAATACTAAGTGATGCAGGAGTTCCTGTTTATCAGACTCCCGAACAGGCAGTGCGTTCGTTTATGACACTCGTAGCCTATTCAAGAAATCTTCAAAGTCTATATGAAACCCCAAGGGATATTCCTGTTGAGTTCAGTCTCGATAGAAATGTTCTTCGTCAGGAATTTAATTCTCTAATTCCCGAAAATGAGTCTGTGTTATCGGAAGAAATTTCAAAAATAATTTTAGATGCATACGGAATTTCAGTTACACAACCCATTTTAGCTGCAGATGAAAAAATAGCGGTTAAAATTTCAAATAAAATCGGTTATCCTGTTGTCATGAAAATATATTCACCTGACATCACACATAAAACTGATGTAGACGGTGTTGCCTTAAATCTTCAGGATGATAATATGGTTATTTCTGCGTTCAAAAGAATGGTTACAAATGTAAAATCAAAAAACCCAAAAGCAAAAATCGAAGGTGTGACTATTCAGCCGATGATAACAGAAAAAGATTCGGTTGAGATGATTCTCGGAATTAAAAAAGACCCTACATTCGGAACATTTATTCTTGCAGGCACAGGCGGTACGGCAGCTGAACTTTTTAAGGACCGGGCAATCGGATTTCCACCTTTAAATGAAAGTCTTGCAATCCAGATGCTTGAGTCGCTTAAAATTTATCCGCTGTTAAAAGGATATCGCGGTAGAACTAATGTAAATTTAGACAGACTAATAGAAACACTGATTCGATTATCATATCTCGCTGCTGATTATCCTGAAATTGAAGAGCTCGATATTAATCCTTTGCTGGTCTCTTCAAAAGGAGCGGTTGCACTCGATGCAAGAATAATTGTCGACCCTGAACTTATCGGAAAAAAAATAAAACCATATTCACATCTTGCAATTCATCCATATCCCGAAGAATATGTGAAAAATATTAAATTGTCGGACGGAACAAATGTAACTTTCAGACCAATTAAACCGGAAGATGAACCTATGTGGATGGAATTACTTGCAAGCTGTTCACGTGAATCTATTTACTCCCGCTTCAGATATTTTTTCCAATGGGCTTCGCACGAGGTTGCAACGCATTATTGTTATATTGATTATGACAGGGAAATCGCAATCGTTGCGGAAATAACAGATGGTGAAAAAAGAAAATTTCTCGGTGTAGGAAGACTAATAGCTGACCCTGACCACGAAACAGTTGAATATGCAATTCTGATTTCAGATGCATGGCAAAACCGTGATTTGGGCGGAACGCTGACGGATTACTGTTTTGAAATTGCAAAGAAATGGGGACTGAAAACGATTGTAGCGCAAACAACATCGGATAACAGTCGCATGATTTCAGTATTCCAAAAACGAGGGTTTGAAGTAGTTGTTGACCCTTCAAGTTCAATGGTGGATGTTTCAAAACCGCTGGAATGATTGAAATAATAGGAATTAATTAAAATATTATTGAAGGTTATCTAAATCAGCCAAATCTTGTGGTCTGTTTAATGCTTTTTTATTTTTTTTAAGATTTTCGAGATTAATAAAATTTATTTTAATATCATATACATCTACTTCTATTTTATTTTTATAACACTCATCAAAATCAACTCCATCACAAGATGTTATTAAATCGATTCTATTCGGAGGATTACCCAGTAAAATAAATTTTCCTTCCTCATTTAAATCATCTGTTGTGATTCCGGCAGACCCAAATCCAAATTTTTTAAGTGCATCAAGAACTTTATCAGCATTATCGGGAGCCGGTTTAACCCATATATCTAAATCTTTAGTATATCTTGGATAACCATGCAAACTAACTGCATATCCGCCAACTACCAAATATTTAATTTTTAGGTTTGTTAATAACTCTAAGAATTCTTTGAAATCTTTGTTTAGAACCATATTTCCAGTTATTATATTCGTTTCTGATTTCTTCTGTAGCCTCTAATCTCTCAAGATAAGAACGGCTCTTCCAGAACAAATAATTATTTTTAAGATCTTTAATCTTACCTTTTTTTACAACTTTTTCCATAATCAAATTTACTATAACGATGATATATTGTAAATGTAATTATATAATCATAAAATTTTTAAAAAAAACATACCCGAATAATTTAGTCTTATATCTATACATTTAAATAACAATCTCTCCTTTCAAAAACAAAACAGCTTTTCCTCCGATATCAACCCTATCGTTTAAAAATTTACATTTGAGAAATCCTTTTCTCCTTGAAAGTTGTCTTGCGGTCATTTCAATTTTATTCAGTTTTTTAGACCAGTAGGGAATTAGTAATGTGTGCGCAGAACCTGTTACAGGGTCTTCATCAACACCCGCTGCAGGTGCAAAAAATCTCGAAACAAAATCACAATCTTTTCCGGGTGCGGTAACTATGATTCCTCTTGCCTCAGCCTCTGCAAGTTTGCCAAAATCCGGTTTAATACTTTCAATTTGTTCCTGATTTTCATATACAAGCAAATAATCCGTTTTACCTTTGTATGTTTCTAAAGGCAGCAGTCCGATTCCTACTCCAACTGTCGTTGGCAAATCGGCATTTTCTGCTATGTCGGACGGAAAATTTAAAATTAATAAATCTTTTTCTTTCCTGACTCTTAGCTCACCGCTTCTTGAACTAAAAATTATTTCTTTTTTCTTATAATCGAGAAATTTAAATATTACGAATGAAGTTGCTAAAGTTGCATGCCCGCATAAATCCACCTCAACTTTCGGAGTGAACCACCTGATATGGAATTTACCTTTTTCTTTAACAATGAATGCTGTTTCTGCAAAATTATTTTCGAACGCGATATTCTGCATGATTTTTTTATCCAGCCATTTCCTCAGCGGACATACTGCCGCAGGATTTCCGCCAAATAATTTATCCGTGAATGCATCAATCTGATATATTGGAATCTTCATATGTAAATAAGTTTGAATATTTATAAAAAGATATTTAGAATATTAATTTAAAACTGTAATTTTAATTTGGTTTAACTCTAATAAAATAATAAATTCACATATTTAATTAAATGTTCCATTAAAATTTATTAACACTATTAATATTTCAACCTCTCCCCTAACCCCTCTCCTACAAGGAGAGGGGAATTTGAGTGAGTTAAATAAATTATTAAACTAATTTTGATAATACAACATATTTTAAATTATTAATATTTTTTAAAATGTACGAATTAATAAATTTTATGTTGCTGTTAAATTGTTTAATTTTTTGAAAATAAATAATTAATGATGAAAAATTTTGACAAGCTTTTTTATCCGAAGTCAATTGCTATTATTGGTGCTTCCTCAAAAGAGAAAACACTCGGCTGGGAATTGGTAAAAAATCTTTTGAATTTCGGTTACAAAGGAAAAATATTTCCTGTAAATCCTAAAGCCGAAACTATTCAGGGAATCAACGTTTACAAAAACCTCATTGAGATTAATGATGAAATTGATTTAGCAATTATTATGGTTGCGAAACAATTTATACTGAATTCCATCGATGACTGTGCCAAAAAAAATATAAAAGATGTGATTGTAATCACTGCAGGTTTTAAAGAAGTAGGTTCCGAAGGTGTTGAAATGGAAAAGCAACTGATGGATAAAATAAGGAAATATAAAATAAATATGGTCGGACCTAATTGTATGGGAATAATAAATACGAAGCCTGAAATTATGATGAATGGTACGTTTGTTCAGGGTGTGCCTAATCCGGGCGGAATCGGTTTTATATCTCAAAGCGGTGCACTTGGAGCGGCTGTTTTAAAAATATTACAGTTAAGAGACATAGGGTTTTCACAATTTTTAAGTATTGGAAATAAAGCTGATGTAAATGAAAATGATGTTTTGGAATACTGGAAAGATAATGATGATGTTAAAGTTATTACACTTTATCTTGAGAGTTTCGGAGATTCGAGAGAATTTATGCAAATTGCAAAAACTGTAACTAAGGAAAAACCTGTAATAGCAATAAAAGCAGCACGCACTTCCGCAGGAATGAAAGCCGCATCTTCGCATACAGGAGCTTTGGCTGGAGCCGATACTGTCGTTGATGCAATATTTGAACAGAGCGGTGTTATTCGTGTTAATACAGTCGATGAACTTTTTGACCTTGCAAAATCTTTTGACAGAACGGTATTACCATCGGGCAATAGAGTCGGAATTTTAACGAATGCGGGCGGTCCGGCAATATTAACAGTTGATGAAGCTCAGAATTCAGGCTTACAGGTTCCCGAACTTTCGGAATTGACACAAGCTAAATTAAAATTGATTGCTGTCCCGGAAGCCGCTTTTCATAACCCGGTTGACGTACTTCCGCCCGCTACAGCAGAAGTTTACGGCAAAGCAACTGAAATAATATTATCAGATGAAAATATTGACGCAGGAATTATTATTTTGGGCCCGCCATTAATGCACGATACCATTGAAATCGGAAAATCAATTTGTGAAGCGGCAAAAAAATCAGGCAAATGTGTGACTGTTGTTTTAATGTCTCAGGATGAAATCATTCCGAAACTTGCATCTGGATTTCCCGGACATCCGCCGATTTTTAATAATTGTGAAGCCGCTGCAAAAGTGATTGGTCAGATGTATAAATATAGATTATGGAAAGAATCAAAAGAAAGGGAATATAAAAATTACACTGTCAATAAAAATGTTGTGAAAGATATTTTAAATAAGCAAAATGATAAAGGTGAATTTTATCTTGATTTCAGGGATGTTGTAAAAATTTTGCAGGCTTATAAATTTCCTATAGTTGAATCTATTGTTGCGAAAAATGTTCAGGAATCAATTGATATTGCCGAGAAAATTGGTTTCCCTGTTGTAATAAAAGTTTTAGGGAAAAAACTAATTCATAAATCTGATGTCGGCGGAGTCGTTGTAGATGTTAAAGATGTAGAAGAGCTTGTTCAGGCTGAGAGCAGAGTTATCGCAGGATTGAAAACAAAAGGTCTTGAAAAAGAAATTGAAGGATTTCTGATTCAGCCATTTATAAAAGGCGGATATGAAACTATACTTGGAGTTACGAAAGACCCTTCAGCCGGGCATTTAATCGCTTTCGGACTTGGCGGAATACTGGTTGAAGTTTTCAAAGATGTGAAATTTAAAATAAATCCATTAAATGATACTGACGCAGAAAATTTAATTCGTTCTGTTAATGCGTATAAAATTCTGAAGGGCGTCAGAGGAAATCCCTCCGTAAATTTTGAATACGTTAAAGAAAATATTTTACGTTTATCACAATTAGTTTCGGATTTCCCTCAGTTTGAAGAAATTGATTTTAACCCGTTTGTGTTTTCACATTTAGATGAAAAATGCAAAATCTTGGATGCGAGGATGAAAGTCTCTCTATAAAAATATTTTTACTTATTTAGTAAATTTATTTTTTATTTGATATTTTTAAAATTTAGAATATGTGAAAAGTGAAACGTGAAAGGTGAAACGAATTTTTTACCCTCCTTCCCAATCCCTGATTGGGAAGGAACAAGATATTTAATTATTAAATTTATTTTAAAATGAAAATCGCAAAAGAATTTCGCTGGGAAATGGGGCACAGGCTGCCTTTTCACAATGGACTCTGTAAAAATGTCCATGGTCATTCTTACCAAATGGTTATTGAACTCGAAGGAAATGTTAATACTAATGGAATGATTATTGATTTTTATGATTTAGGTGCCATAATAGATCCGATTATTGAAAAATATGACCATGCATTTCTCTGTTGGGAAAAAGATAAAATTGTAAAAGATTTTTTAATCAAACATAAAATGAAAAGAGTATTTGTTGATTATCATTCTACTGTGGAAAACATCTGCGAAGATTTTACAAATATTATCGGCGGTAAATTAAAAAAATTGCAATTCAAAAACATTCAAACTCTCACTGTAAAAATATTCGAAACTCCGAATTCATATGCAGAGAAGACTATAAAATTGTAATTTATAACATATATTCGAGAGGTGTGAATTTAAAATTAGTTTTTCTTTTCAACTCTTTTTAACTCTCCGAAAATTTCTTCGGGTTTTGGATAACCGTCTTCGTATGAGAGTAAAGCGATGTGCAAGTGAGTTAAACCGCCTTTTAATATTGCAGACCTTCCTGTGCGTCCGACTTCAGCAATTTTATCCCCGGGCTTAACTAAATCGCCCGGTTTAGCGTACACGGTATTTAAATGTGAGTAATAAAATATTTTCATATTGGTTACATCAAATATCTTCACATATTTTCCTCCTCTTAAATATGAACCAATCTCCCATGTTGTATCAGTTGCTGCTACAACACCGCCGGACATACTGACAACATCGACAGGTTTTCCGGTCGCATCATCGAGACAATCTTTATTTGTGTCAGCAATGAAAATATCGTGTGCAGGATGTGAACTTGCATCAGAACCCTGAAAATAATCGTATTTGTAATCACGGAAATCTTTTCCGTCTTCTCTGTGAACTATGCTACTGTAATTTGATAGAGGAAAAACCCAATCAGCTTTTTTATGACCTGATATATTATTTTTTTTAAAATATTTTATAATATCATTTTCATATCTCTCAAGCATTCTTATTGCGGCGTCTTTATCAATTTTTTGATTTAAAATTAATTTGTCGAGTGCATTCCATTTTTCGCAGAGAGAATCTAATGAGGCTTGAGGAAGCAATAGAGAATAATTTGATAATATAATCAGGATAATCAATAAATATTTTTTCATTTAATATGTAATTTAGCATATATTACATTCCCAATCGGGGATTGGGAATGAGGAAAAATAAAACTTATAATACATTCCCAATCGGGGATTGGGAATGAGTTGAGTTCGTATTTAAGCAATTACAAATTTATTCCCCGCTCACAGTTGGCTTTCCCTGTCGTTTCCACTCGACTATACCACCGACAAGGTTATATGAATTTTGAAATCCAAGTTTGTTCATAATATCTAAAGCTGTCCTGCTCCTATTCCCGCTCCGGCAATAAATAAGATAACCGGCGTTTTTATCCAGTAATTTGATTTGCTCTAAAAAATCTTTTGAATAGAAATTTATTAATAGAGAATCTTTAATTCTTTCGTTTATATATTCTTCTTTTGTTCTTACATCAAGCAGAATATATTTCTTATCTTTACTTAGAATATCGAATTTCTTAATGTCTATATTATCTTTTTTGACCCCTGAGAATATATTAAAACTCATCTATATTTTATTTTTGTTTTGCAATTAAATTTAATGCCGAACCTGCCTTAAACCATCCTATTTGCTGTCCATTAAAAGTATGGTTCAACATTACTACATCAACTTTTCCGTCTTTATGCTTAACCGTCATTTTAAATTGTTCACCGGGTTTGAAATGCTCAACATCGATATCGAATTTATCGTCTTCCATTATCAGGTTATAATCTTCTGTATTTGCAAAGGTTAATGGAAGCATTCCCTGCTTTTTCAAATTTGTTTCGTGAATTCTTGCAAATGATTTTACTATGATAGCTTTACCCCCGAGGAATCGAGGTTCCATAGCAGCGTGTTCTCGTGATGAACCTTCTCCATAGTTCTCTTCACCTATAACGACCCAGCCAATTCCTTTAGCTTTATAATCCCTTGCAACTTTAGGTACTTCATCATAATTATTTTTCAGTTCATTTTTAACACTGTTCATTTTATCGTTGAAATAATTTATTGCTCCAATGAACATATTATTAGAAATGTTATCGAGATGTCCTCTGAATCTCAACCACGGACCTGCCATCGAAATATGGTCTGTTGTGCATTTACCCTTCACTTTGATAAGCAACGCTAAATTACTGAAATCTTTTTTCAAATCGGGTGCACGAAACGGTTCTAACTTTTGTAATCTTTTGCTCGCAAGGTCAATAGCAACATTTATTTCTTTACCGTTTTTATTAGGTTCAATATATCCCGCATCACCTCCTATAAATCCATGTTCCGGTAATTCATTTCCGACGGGAACATCAAGTTTAACATTTTCTCCCTTATCATTTACTAATGTATCAGTTAAAGGATTAAATGTTAATTTTCCTGAGAGAGCAAAAGCAGTGACAATTTCAGGAGAAGCTACAAATGAGTGTGTGCCCGGGTTTCCGTCGTTTCTCTTTACGAAATTTCTGTTGTAAGAAGTAATAATCGTATTCTTTTCTCCGGGTTGTACGTCGTGACGTTTCCATTGCCCGATGCACGGACCGCAGGCATTTGCCAATACCAAGCCTCCGACTTTATCAAATATCTCAAGTTGCCCGTCACGCTCTATCGTTGCTCTGATTTGCTCTGAACCGGGAGTTATTACAAACTCGGATTTTACTTTCAATCCTTTTTCAATCGCCTGGTTTGCTACTGAAGCAGAACGCTCCATATCTTCATAAGATGAATTCGTGCAACTGCCTATTAATGCTACTTTAATTTGTTCGGGATAATTATTTTTAATTACATCTTCCTTGAATTTCGAAATCGGGTGTGCAAGGTCAGGTGTAAATGGTCCGTTTATGTATGGTTCAAGTTCGGATAGATTAATTTCTATGACGCGGTCATAATATTTTTCACTTCCCGAATCCGCTTTCAAACAATTACCAAGCTGTTTCGCCAATTCAGCAACTTTTTTTCTTTCCGTCGCAATTAAGTAATTATACATTTTATCATCAAAAGGGAATATAGATGTGGTTGCTCCAATTTCAGCTCCCATATTGCCTATGGTAGCTTTACCCGTGCACGAAATTGTGCTTGCACCTTCTCCAAAATATTCTATGATATAACCTGTTCCGCCTTTCACTGTAAGTATTCCCGCAAGTTTTAAAATAATATCTTTAGGTGAAGTCCAGCCGCTTAATTTTCCGGTTAAATGTACTCCGAGAATTTTCGGAAATTTTAATTCCCAAGGCAATCCTGCCATAACGTCGACTGCATCCGCTCCTCCGACACCGATTGCTATCATTCCGAGTCCTCCTGCATTCGGGGTATGAGAATCTGTTCCAATCATCATACCTCCCGGGAATGCATAATTTTCAAGAATCACCTGGTGAATTATTCCTGCGCCGGGTTTCCAGAACCCGACTCCGAATTTATTCGATACGGATGAAAGAAAATCATATACTTCTTTATTTTCATCGACAGCTCTTAATAAATCTCCTGCTGAACCGATTTCTGCCTGAATAAGGTGGTCGCAATGGACTGTAGAAGGGACTGCAACTTTAGGTATTCCTGCGGACATAAATTGCAGCAGTGCCATCTGGGCAGTAGCATCCTGCATTGCAACCCTGTCAGGTTTAAAATCAACAAAATCAATTCCGCCTTTATATTCTCTTTCTATCTTATTCCATAAGTGTGAATACAGAATTTTATCTGCATAAGTTAATTTTCTGTTTAGGACTTTTTGTGCCTCATCAACTTTTTCTTTAAAAGTTAAATAAAAATTCTTTATCAAATCAAAATCGAACAACATATATTTATCTCCGCTAATTTATTTTAATAAAAGTTTATTTAAATCTTCTATATTGTTAACAGGTAAGTGACATTTAAAATTTTCACAAATATAAACATTAGTGTTATCAAAATCTTTAACGATATTTTTCAAATAACCTATAATTTTTTCTGAATCCTTATTTGCATAAATTAAAGTTTTAAATGGTAAATATTTTCTATGAATCTGTGAAACAAGGTTGTTTGTAAATTGTTCGTTATTATCTCCTGTCACTAAAATTTCCATCGACGGATTCAGATAATAATTTATATCATAAACAAACCGGGGGGATTGAAACGGAGATTTATAAATCTGTTCATAAAAATATTCAAGTGACTTGTTTGCTTTTTCTATCAAATTATTATCATTCAATATATTACCCAGCCTGTATAAATTTTGTATCATTATTGAGTTTCCGCTTGGTTCGGCTCCGTCATATGAATCTTTAGTTGTGATAAATAAATCCTTTGCATTTATATCATTGTCATAAAATCCGCCATTTTCATTATCATAAAAATTGTCAACAGCTTTTTTAATTAATCCGATAGCTTTTTCAAGGTATTTCAGAATAAAATCTGATTCATATAAATCAATTAGAGATTTAATTAAAAAAGAATAATCTTCCAGTGTTCCATCCATCTTTGCTTCATTATCACGGAACCGGTGAAATAAATTATTATCATTATCTTTAAATAAATTATTGAGAATGAATTCAGCAGCATTAGTTGCTTTTTCCAGATATTTCTTATTCCCTGTCACCTGGTATGCTTTACAAAATGCTGAAATCATAAGTGAATTCCAGTTTGTCAGTATTTTATCGTCCTTAAATGGTTTAGGTCTCCTATTCCTGACATCATTTAGAATATTTAAAGAATTTGTTAAAGAAATCTCTACTTCGCCGCCCGACATTCCAAAATGTTTTGAAGTGTCGAATATATCATTTGCGAGGTACAACACATTTTTGTTTTTAAAGACGTTATGAGGGTCGTTTATAGTGTTTCCTTCAAATCGAATTCCGAAATAATAACAAAAAATATCTGCATCTTTTTTTTTAAGGATTTTATTAATTTCTTCTAAAGTCCATAAATAATAAAATCCTTCTTCCTTTTCTTCAGGATAATTTGAATTTACCGCACTCTCTGCATCTTCCGCAGAATAAAAGCCTCCGTTGTTATCCGTAAGATTATCGCTTACATAATTAAGAGTGTGTTTAGCAAATTCCAGATAAAAATTATCATTAGTGATTTTATATAAATCAAGAAGTATATCTGAATTTTGTGCCTGGTCATACAGCATTTTTTCGAAATGCGGAACTCTCCAGTAACGGTCGACTGAATACCTATGAAATCCTCCGCCTATGTGGTCGAAAATTCCTCCTTTACACATTTTTTTAAAACTAAAAGTAACAATATCCAGAGCCTGTAGTTTTTTTTGAGAATAATAATATGAAAGCAGGAAATCAAAAATAACCGTACGTGGAAATTTATTTCCATTCCCAAATCCTCCATTTTCATAATCAAAATATTCTTCACACTGTTCGAAACATTTTTGCAGTACGGATTCGTCGATGTTCCTGAGCTTGACAAATTCACTTAATCTTGAATTTAATATTTCTGCAATTTTATTGCTGCTCTCAACTATCTCATTTTTTTTATTCCGCCATAAATTGTTTATGGTATAAATCACATCTTCAAAACCCGCACGACCGTATTTTGCTTTTGGCGGTATATAAGTGGCTGCATAAAATGGCTTTAAATCGGGAGTGAGAAACAAACTCATTGGCCATCCGCCTGAACCGGTCATAGATTGCAAAGCGGTCATATAGATTCTGTCAATATCTGTTCTTTCTTCCCTGTCAACTTTGATGCATATAAAATGTTCATTTAACAGTTTTGCAATTTCTTCATTCTCAAAGCATTCTCTTTCCATAACATGACACCAATAACAGGAAGAATAACCTACCGATAAAAAAATAGGTCTGTTTTTCTTCTGTGCCTCCTCTAATGACTCATCATTCCACGCATACCAGTTCACCGGGTTATATGCATGTTGTAATAAATAAGGACTCTTTTCAAAAATTAATCTATTAGGTTGCTTATTATTCATTTTATAGAAGTGTTAAAATATCAATTATTATTCTGTTTTTAAAACATTTATAAATAGAATATAATTCAAAAATTTGGTTAAAAGAATAACTTTTTTTTGTATTATGACTTTTATATATTGAAAACATATATTAATTAAATTATAAAGATGTCAAAAATTTTATTTGAAATTAATTACAGTATTTACCCGGGTAAAAGAGAAGAATATCTTAAAATAATACAGGAGTTGAAAACTCTTATCAGAGAAAATTTCATAAAAGATTATTATGTCTATGAAAATGCAAATCATCCGAATAATTTTTTTGAACTTTTCGTTTGTAATTCCGAAGAAGAATATGAAAATTTTGAGGATAACCAGAGTGATACTATAAAAGAATTAATCACAAAATTATTTACTGAGTTTGCAATCCAGAATAAAATTAGCTATTCGACAAAAAAAGAAATATAATTTTTTTAGAATTTTTATATTTTACCAAAGTAGCTGATTTCAGGCTACTTTTTTAATTAATATACCATTCCATCATATTTGTAAATTGGCATGAGTAAAAATTTCGGTGAATTATTTTCGAAATTCAGGAAACCTGACGGTTTTGATTTTGATAAAAATTTTAATTTGAAAATTTTAATCGGAATCATTACTATCGTATTAATCAGTTTACTGCTGCCGAGTTATAAATCCATAGACACGGATTACGAAATAGGTACAATCTGGTCAAGCGAAGATCTCATCGCACCTTTTTCATTTCCCATTTATCGTGATGAAGTTGATTATGAAAAGGAAAAAAAAGAAGCCGTTAAAAAAATTACGCCCGTTTTTCTGGATAACCCGGTTGATAATATAGATGTGAGAGATTCTGTAAATTCTTTTTTTCCCAAACTTGATGAAATATTCAGCAAAGCAAATAAATTTGAAAAAAATAATGAAAATATAATTAATTCCGATAAACTTGCAAAATCTAAAAGTGATTTACCTATAGAGTTCACACAGGATGAATGGTTAAAGTTGTTTAAATTATACAGAAATGAAAATAAAAACCAGGTTTCATATTCTTCGCTGAAATCAGAAATTAAGCAGACTATATCCGATTTTAATCAAAAAAGAATATTGAGTGTTGATAAATCCACTATCACTACGAATGAAATTTCTATCAAAGTAAATGGTGACAAACTTCAGGATAATTTAGACATTGATAAAGTATTGGATAGACGTCAGATTGATGAGCAATTAAGAGTTAAATTCTTACTTCTTTTAAACGACCCTGTACTTGAATCGACAATTACTAAAATTGCCACATTTTTCATCAAAGATAATCTTCTTTATGACCAGACACTTACTAATCTGGAAATTCAAAACCGGATTGACCAGATTCCGAAAACTATTGGAATAGTTCGCGAGAATGAAAGAATTGTAAGTAAACACGACCCGATTACCAAAGTAACAAAACTTAAACTCGATTCATACAAAAAAATCCGGTTGGAAAACATCGGAGTTCAGGATTATTTTATTCAATACATAGGTAAGATACTTACTATATTCATCTTACTGGTAATATTAACTATGTTTTTGTATTATATAAGGAATGATGTCTTCAACAGTAATCTTAAGCTGACACTGATTTCAAGTCTGATAGTGCTGGAAAGTTTTATCTCATATCTGAGTTTGAAATTAACAATCAATGCACCCGTAGAGTTACTGATTTTTGTATCCGTTGCAGCCATTTTGTTAACTATAATGTTCGATTCCCGGCTTGCTTATTTTATTATTGTTATTATTTGTTTCCTGGTTGCGGCAGTGAGGGGAGGTGATTATACAATTGCATTTGTTTCCCTGGGCGGTTCAGTACTCTCGATTTTTAGCGTACGCGACATCAAAAACAGGTCTCAGATTTTCCGTTCTTTTTTCTTTATTTTAGTAGGTTACACAATTCCTATTCTGGCATTGGGTCTGGATAAAGCCGAAGGAACACAAAAAATATTAACGAATATATTGTTCGGAGGCATAAATGCGGTCATGTCTCCTATAATTGCATACGGGCTTCTGATATTTTATGAAAAAGTATTCAGGGTTACTACTGATTTGACGTTACTCGAACTTGCGGATTTTAACCAGCCTTTATTAAAAGAACTTTCAACTAAAGCTCCCGGGACTTTCCATCATAGTATAGTTATGGGTAATCTTGCGGAAGAGGCTGCTGTTTCTATTGGTGCTAACAGGATTCTTGCCCGTGTCGGATGTTATTATCATGATATAGGTAAAATAGTCGACCCCTCATATTTTGTCGAGAATCAAATTGAAAGAATAAACAGGCACGAAAGTCTCGACCCGAATACGAGCGCAAGGATTATAATTGCACACGTCTCAGCCGGTATCGAACTTGCCAGAAAATATAAATTGCCGCAAGTAATAATTAATTTTATTCCTATGCATCACGGTAATACGCTTGTCTCATTTTTCTACAGTAAAGCAAGAAATCTTGCGGATAGTAATAAAGAGTATGTACCCGATTATCTTTACCGCTACCCGGGTCCCAAACCTCAGACAAAGGAGACCGGAATCGCAATGCTCGCCGATACCGTGGAAGCCTCGACGAAATCCATAGAGAATCCGTCTTCGAAAATTCTGGAAGAAAATATTGACAATGTAATCAAAAAAAGATTTATGGAAGGCGAACTCGATGAATGTGATTTGACATTAAAAGATTTAACGAAAATTAAAAAAAGCTTTTTGAAGATTTTAATTGGAATTCACCACCAGAGAATTAAATATCCTGAAGAAATCAAAATTTAATTTGGAAAATGATTTTGCATATAAAAAAAGACTTTTCAATAATTATTTAAAATTAGAAAAGTCACTATCTCTGAATACAATTCAATCTTATAATCTCGATATTGATGATTTTTTTTCTTATTTGCAGGATGTAAAATTAATTAAAGAACTAAACGAAGTTGACGATAATATTTTAAATGGATACCTTATTTATTTACAAAAACGCGATACTAAGCATCTGAAAAAGTATTCACAAAAATCCATCAATAGGTTTATTTCCTCTTTAAAATCCTTTTTCAAATTTCTGTCGAATGAAAATCTTATAGATTCAAATCCTGTGGAAAAAATAGAAACTCCAAGAAGTGCCCGTAGATTGCCCGCCGTCCTATCCATAGAAGAAATCGACCAAATGTTAAAACAACCTGATATAACCGATAAACTTGAACTGCGAGACAGGGCAATTCTGGAAACAATGTATGCATCAGGATTACGAGTCAGTGAACTGATAAATCTTGAAATTAATAATGTATTCTTTTCCGATGGCATATTAAGAATAACAGGAAAAGGGTCGAAAGAACGTATTGTACCTGTCGGAAGAGAGGCGCTTCATTTTATAGAAAAATATATTAAAGATTGCAGGGGAAACATAAAAAACAAATTCTCTGAAAATGTATTATTTCTGAATTTCAGAGGAAAAAAGCTGTCAAGAATGGCGATATGGGATATCGTAAAAAAATATTGCCTGAAAGCGGGAATTAAAAAGGAAATTCACCCTCATACATTAAGACATACTTTCGCAACCCATCTCTTGCAGGGTGGGGCGGATATACGCATAATACAGGAAATGCTGGGACATTCGGATATATCTACTACACAAATTTACACTCATATTGACAGGAATTATCTGATAGAAGTTCATAAATCTTTCCATCCGAGAGCTTAATTCAGGAAATAATTGGTCTTTTTTTATTTAATAGATTTCTTATATTTATCAAGATTAATAAGGACGCTCATATTACATTATTCTAAGTTTTAAAATAATTAAATTTAATTTTATAAAAGTAATACAATGCAATACAATTCCGCAGTTTTATTCTCACTATTAGAATTTCAAAACATTTATTCCGGATTTTTGTCGAATTGTAATTTTAGCAATTTCAGGATTACATAAAGGTTTGTTAATTTTTAAGATAAAATTAAAATCTTGAAAAAAGTAACATTATTAACTAACTTATTGATTAAATAAAATCATTTTAATTGATTTACAAAAATTGTTTAACCAGATGTGAGTTAATAAGCGGAGCTATATTTAAATTAATATAGTTAAGTGATACATTTAAACCAATAAGTTAAGATTTTATTTCAACAAATTCATAGAAAATAATAATATGAAGATATTAATCAGAAATATTTTAATCTTTCTAATTTCTCTCACTTTTTTCCCTTCCATTTCTTTTCCGCAGGATAACAAAAATGAAAGAATAGGACTCGATGAAATTTTAAAATCCGGGACAAATTATTTTAATTATTCAGATAAAGATAAGGTGAATATTGAAGTTAGTATATGGGGTTATGTTCGTAATCCCGGAAGGTATTTAATTCCGATTGGAACATCCGCAATTGACCTTATTACATTGTCAGGGGGACCTCAAAATGAGGCAAAATTAGAAGATATCAGAATCTTAAGACTAAAAAATGATTCTCTCCATGTTTCGGAAAATAAAATAATAAATCTGAATTATAATGATTTTTTATGGGAGAAAGAAATTAATAATCCGAACAAACAAAACCCGCAGTTATTACCCGGTGATTTGATTTTGATACCGGGAGGACCAAGATATCAATTCAGAGATAATCTTGGTATTGTTTTGTCCGTGACTTCCGTGTTAGTTTCAGTTGCAATCCTTCTTGTAACTATTTTTAGGAAATAATTCCGATACTTATTAATAAATGTTTTTACTTATCATTTTTTATATTATGGGATGATTTTGTATAATAACATCAATAAAAGTGAATTTAAAAATATAAAAACCTAATTCTATATGAAGAACTTAGAAGATTTAGATAACGAAATTTATGAAATGGATTTAGAACCTGCTTCTAAAAAATTTACCGATTATATAAATATTTTAAGAACAAATATTTTACCGATAATTCTAATTTTTTCGATATCCCTTATTGTAACCGTAGTATATTTAAAAAAATATCCTACAGTTTACAGGTCTGTTACAACTTTGAAAATTGACAAACCTCAAAGTATATTGGAGCCGCAAAATATTTTTATGCTCGAATCTATGTCAGAAAGAATTTTGCTCAATCAGGTCGAAGTGATGAGGAGTTATTATATAAGGGATATAGTAGCAAAAGCTCTTCTCGATTCTTTGAAAACTTTAGGGAATACTTCAAACTTTTCGATTGTTGTGAAGAAACTTAATGAACGGGAAACAGTTCCGCTTACGCAAACCGAGCTTAGAAGAAAACTTGCGGGTGTGGTCAGAATTGATTTAAAAAAAAATGTAGATGCTGTTACATTAACTGCTGACGGATTAGATTTTCATGAAGTACAAATGATTACAAATCTTTATGCACTGGTATTTATGGATTATTCGCGGGAATTAAACAGGCAGGATATAACTAATGTTAAAAAATTCCTTGAGGAAGAACGTAGTAAAAAACAAAATGAACTGAATAATGCAGAATCTGCACTGGAAAGTTATCAGCAAAAGGTAGGATACGTTGTCCTTGACGACCAGGCAAAAACTCTGGTTGAAAACCTGTCCAAATATGAGGCGGATAAAAATGGTGTTGATGTGGATATGAAAGCAAATGATAAAAGTCTCGAAACCCTGAGGAAACAATATTCAGATTTGGATTCGGATTTTTATGATTATATACGAGGTCAGATTAATCAGCCGTACATAGCTGAACTGCAAAGACAGATTGCGGAACTCGAAGTCAACAGGGATTTGGAATTAGCGAATGTTACTGATCCGAAAGTGCGTGATAAGACAACAAGCAGTTACGCGTCGAAACTGGCGGGCCTGAAAAGTATACTTGATGAAAAAACTGAAATATTAAAATCAGGAATACTTTCTGCGACTCCGGAAGATAAAAAAGTTCTGAATCAGAAAGTTTTTGATGCAACCCTGTATTCTACAAATCTAAAATCTAAATCAAATACGCTTGGTGCGATTGTGAAAAAATACGAAGCTGATTTTGCGAAACTTCCCAGCGAAAGCATTGAACTGGCAAAATTGGAACGGACAAGAAAGACAAACGAAAAACTTTATATCACTCTCGAAGAAAAATACCAGGAAGCAACAATAAATGAGAGGACAAGGTTCGGCAGTGCTTCTTTGCTCGAACCCGGCTTCGATACAACTACTCCGGTAGCTCCCAACAAGAATCTGATATTGTTAACAGGCATTATAATCGGACTTACTCTGGGACTTGTTTTCGCTTTTGTCCGAAATTTTCTTGATAAATCAATAAAAAATCCGGAACAACTTGAAAATTCTGGTGTAAGTGTTCTTTCCTGGATTCCAAGTTTCAGAGAATTACTTGAAGTTAATTCTCCGGAGACAGATTTCGTGGTTGAACTTAAACCTACTTCAACTGTATCGGAATCTTTTAAAGCATTAAGAACAAGAATTCAATATGCTAAACTTGAAGAAGAGCCGACAAAATCTATTCTGATTACAAGCACAATTCCTACTGAAGGTAAAACTATTGTATCGGTAAACCTGGCCGGCAGCTTTGCTCAGGCCGGTAAAAAAACTTTATTACTTGATTGTGATCTGCGAAAACCAAGAATTCATAATATTTTTAGTTTTGAAAGATATCCTGGCTTAAGTGATTATCTCTTCTCAAATGTTACTTTTGAGGAAATTATCCGAAAAACAAAACTCGAATTTTTAGATGTTATGACGAGTGGAACGATTCCACCGAATCCATCAGAGTTGCTTGGTTCGTTACAAATGAAAAATTTTATAGATAAACTGAAAACACATTATGATATTATCATTATAGATTCTCCTCCGTTTATCTCCGTCACCGATTCTGAAATATTATTTAATATAACTGATGGCACGATTCTCGTGGCAAGGTCGAACATGACACCTGCAGATGCATTTTTGAAAACATATAAACGATTGTATAATTTAAATCCCCATAATTTGTTAGGATGTGTTCTCAATAATTTTGCTTTTAAAAGCACATATGGTTATTATTATAATTATTATTATTACTATTCAAAGCCGGATGACAGGACCAAAAGATTAAAGAAAAATAAAAAATAATTCCTTTCTAAGTAATAAATTCGTATTCTATCGGGCGTCGTATATGAATAATATATCTTTTAAATAAAAAATAAGTAGTTATGTTTAAGGATAAAACAGTAGCCGTAGTCGTACCGGCATATAATGAAGAAAGTCAAATAGGACTGGTAATAGAAGCTATGCCTGATTTCGTTGACAGAATAATTGTTGTTAACGATTTTTCAACCGATAAGACATTGGATGTTGTGAAGAAATATATCAGCAAAGATAATTCTTCGAAAGTTGAAATTAAAAATAATTCGTTTAAGCCCGAAAAAAGTCTTTATAATGAAGCCGAAATTGTTTTAAAGGAATATCAAATTAAGGATTTTAAAAAATTCATACCTTCCGAAATCCTGAATGGAACCGGTGAAAATGACAGAATTATTTTAATCAATCATTTAAAAAATGGTGGCGTCGGCTCTGCTATTGCAAGCGGATACAAATGGTGTCTTGACCATAATATTTATTGTACCGCTGTAATGGCCGGTGACGGGCAAATGGACCCTGCTGAACTTGCATCGATTATTAGACCGGTTATTGAAGAGAACATTGATTATGTAAAAGGTAACCGTCTTATACACAGGAGTGCCTGGCTTGTTGTTCCCAAAATACGATATTTTGGTAATTCTATATTATCAATATTGACAAAAATTGCTTCGGGTTATTGGAAAGTTTCTGATACGCAATGCGGGTATACAGCAATATCTATTAAAGCTTTAAAATCTGTTCGGTTATATGATATATATAAAAGATACGGGATGCCGAATGATTTTTTGGTAAAACTTAATATAGCTTATTGTACAATACGTGAAGTAGAAATTAAACCTGTGTATAGAATTGGTGAGAGTTCTAAAATGAAAATTTACAGTGTTATACCAAAAATGATGTTACTTCTGTTCAAGTTATTTTTTAAAAGACTTTGGATAAAATATCTATTCAGAGATTTTCATCCTTTGTTTTTACTTTATAATTTCTCTTTTATTATGGGAGTTATTTCTGTTCCTTATTTCATTAAAATTATTAAGGCTTTTATTTATGGGATTAACATGAATTTTGAGCCCTTACTCGCTTTTATTTTCCTGTTTACGAGTAGTTTCCAATCGCTGCTGTTTGCAATGTGGATGGATATACAGGATAATGAAAGGTTATATAAATAAAATATGTGCGGAATATTCGGAATAATATCAAACACTGATAATCAGCAAATAAATAGCAATTTTTCAAAAATTATTAAATCATTATTCTTATATTCAGAATCACGGGGTAAGGAAGCTTCCGGATTTGCTTCTCTGAAAAATGATAACATTTATGTTTACAAAACTCCATTTCCTGCAAGCGACCTTATTAAATCCGATACTTTTAAAAAGTCTTTTTCTGACAACAAGAGAGAAAATCTTATTAAATTAACTTTTGGTCACTCTCGATTAGTTACAAATGGATACGAACAATTTAATAATAATAATCAACCGGTTGTAAAATGCGGAATAATTGCAGTTCATAACGGTATTATAGTAAATCAAAAGAGTTTATGGGAAAAATATCCGGCTGAAAAAAAGGAATCCGATTTAGACAGTGAACTCATTCCAACCTTATTAAGGAAAGATTTAAATAATAACGAAACGCTAAGCTCGTCTGTGCATAATTTATTTGATAATATTTGCGGAATGACATCGACTATTATTTTCCCCGTAGATTATTTTAACGTGATTTTAGCAACCAATAATGGTTCAATATATTATTCATATAATGAGATTGAAAAAACGATAATTTGTGCTTCTGAATATTTTATTTTGAAAAAAGTTATTGAAAAAAATAAATTAGGAAATATATTCAACGAGAAAAATATTATTCAAATCGAGCCTCTTAAGGCTGTTTCGATTAATTATAATGAATTTTCGGTATCGGAAATAAATCTTGCAAGAAACGAGACTTTCTCAAATGAGCAAAAAAACGTTAAAAAGTTAAAAATTAAGGAAATATTCGAAGATTTAGAACAAAAAAATTTATATATAAATAAAAGTTTAGAGCACAGTTCATTTTCAATTCCTGCCGAGTTTAAAGAGAATTTCCAAAGAAACAAAGAATCAATTAATAAGTTGAAAAGATGTTCAGCATGTTTGTTGCCTGAGACATTTCCTTTTATAGAATATGATGAGAGTGGAATTTGTAATTACTGTAAGAATTATATTAAGGTTGAATCTAAAGGAATAAATGAATTCGAAAAATTAGTATCTGAATATCACAGAAAAGATGGGAAACCTGAATGTATTATTCCGTTCAGCGGTGGCAGAGATAGTTCGTATTCATTGCACTATGTAAAAAAAATTCTTGGAATGAAACCAATTGCTTATTCCTATGACTGGGGAATGTTAACTGATTTAGCAAGGCGGAATCAGGCGAGAATGTGCGGAAAACTTGGCGTTGAACATATATTAATTTCGGCAGATATCAGGAGAAAGAGAGAAAATATCAGAAAAAATGTTATCGCATGGTTAAAAAGACCTAATCTCGGAACTGTCCCGTTGTTTATGGCCGGGGATAAACAATATTTTTACTTTTCCAATTTATTAATGAATCAGAATAATATAGGATTATCTATACTTGGTGAAAATATGCTCGAGACAACGAATTTTAAGTCGGGTTTTTGCGGAATAAAACCTGTCTATAAGAAAGATAGTACAATGACATTGTCATTACAGGGAAAAATTAAAATGTTGATGTTCTATGGAAAAGAATATCTATTAAATCCGTCTTATATAAATAAATCATTATATGATACTCTTGATTCTTTCAAATCGTATTATATTATAAAACATAACACAATAAATTTATTTAATTATGTTAAATGGGATGAAACGGTTATTAATAAGACTTTAATTGGTGAATATGATTGGGAAACAGATCCCGGAACAACAACAACATGGAGAATAGGTGATGGAACAGCTGCGTTTTATAATTACATTTATTATACATTAGCGGGATTTACAGAAAATGATACATTCAGAAGTAATCAGATCAGGGAAGGCATGATGAACAGGGAAGATGCATTGAAGATTGTTAATGAAGAGAATATGTACCGGTATGATTCTATAAAATGGTATCTTGATACGATAGGTTTGGATTTTGTAAGTACTTTACGGACTATAAACAACGTTTCAAAAATTTACAATTAATTGATGAAAAATTTTGATGAATATTCAGCGACTGCCGATGAGTTGTGGGAATATTGCATGCTGGAATATCAAAGTACAAACCCCTTTACTAAAAAATTAATTGCAAATTATTATGACAAAATTAAAAAAATCATCTCTGATTTCGATTCTGGTTTTAGAATTTTAGAAGTGGGTTGCGGGGCGGGAGAATCTTCCCGTAAAATATTTGATATGCTCAAAGGTCAATATTTTGAAATATCGGAATATGATGAAAGATACGTAAAGAAAATTTTAGAACTTAATTTACCATACAAAGTATCGCAGGAGGATGTTTTTAATTTACATAGAATTGACAATGAATTCGATTGTGTTATTTTACTCGAGGTGTTGGAACATTTGACTGATTATGAAGCCGCTTTAAAAGAATTATTCAGGGTTGCATCCGGATACGTATTGATATCAGTACCAAATGAGCCGCTATGGAGGATACTAAACATTTTTCGTTTAAAATATCTAAAGTATTTAGGTAATACACCCGGTCATATTAATCACTGGTCACCTGCAAAATTAAAGAAAGTTTTAAATAATTTCGGGAAAGTTGTGAAGATTGAGACGTCTATTCCTTGGATAATATGTCTGACCAAAGTACTAAAAAATTAATATTTGAATTTTTTAAAAATAATAAACAGGCTTCCGGCATCAAATAAATTCAGTACCGATGTAATATGGAATATATTGAGTTTTTTTATCGTGGGAATATCAGGGATTTCGATAACAATTTTAATTGCAAAATATTATGGGGCAGCGTTTCTTGGAATATTTAACCTGACTTATTCAATATATACCGTTTTATCACAGTTGGTCGCCGGAGGAATCCATTTTTCCGTTTTGAAATTTGTTTCTGAAATTAAAGATGATAAGAATTTATTGAGTATCATACATAATTCTGCGTTCTTTCTTACGGTAATCATTTCATGCTTGCTTACATTCATTATTTTTTTATCGAGGGATATATTTGGAATTGTATTTAATGTTAACGGACTGAATGTTTCCATATTATATATATTACCCGGTTTACTTTTCTTCGCTATTAATAAAGTGAATTTTGCGTTTCATAATGCTTTGAGAGATATGAAACTCTTTGCTGTTCTTCTGGCAATGCGATTTTTAATAATGCTTGTTTCGCTTATTGTATTTATAAAATTAAATGTAGACGGATTAAAATTATCTGCCATTTTTTCATTTTCAGAGATTATGATTTTTGTTTTGTTTATTCCTTTCTCTTTAAAACGAATTCAAATTAATTATTTTGAAGGATTTGCAAAATGGGTAAAGTTACATCTGGTATTTGGTTTTAAATCTGCAATCGGAAATATCTTAATTGATATAAATACAAGAATTGACATATTGGTTCTCGGACTGTTTGTTTCTGAAAAAAGTATCGGGATTTACGGATTTGCAATTATGATTGTAGAAGGTTTTAGTCAACTATCACTTGTTTTCAGGAATAATATTAACCCGGTATTGACCAAATATAGAATAGACAAAAGTGATAAACAGCTTGAATCTTTGATTAAAAAGGGAAGAAACTGGTATTATGTTTCGGTCATACCATTATGTATAATAATGATAATTATTTACCCGTTTATTATTAATATTCTGAATCTTGATAAAATTTATCTTGAAGGTCAGCTTGCATTCAATATCCTGATGTTTGGTTTGATTTTTAGCATCGGTTATCATCCTTTCCAGATGATATTAAATCAAACAGGTTTCCCGGGTTATCAATCTGTTTTTTTCTCTTCTGTTTTTTTGACAAATCTGATATTAAATTTTCTATTTATTCCACTGATGGGAATAAACGGTGCTGCACTTGCAACCGCAATAACATTCGTGTCAATCATTTTATATCTGAAAATATTGACTTATAAATCTTTGAGAATTAAAATATAAATTTTATTGTGCGTTTTAATTTTATAAAATATCTAAAAGATAAACTGAGAGGGGAATCGGAGTATAATGTTCTATCCGAAACCTTCGCTATGATTTTTCTTTTTATTTTAAGTGTTTTTATGGTTTATTTAGCTCCTGTAGGTTTTGATAAAATATTCTTCGGCTTGCTTTTTTTTACTATATGGTTTTCAAAGAGAGATTATTTTTGGTTTGCTTTTTTTATTATCTTAGCGTTTACACCTGGAGGTTTTTTTACTGAAAATTCTTCGGAGGCTGTAAGGCGATTACCTTTATTTACTTTATTGCCAAAAGCTTCTTTCGCTTTGTTTGATATTTTTCTAATATTAATGTTTATAAAAGCTATTATTAAAGGTAAAAGACCCAGGCTAAAGGATGTATATAATTTGAAATTAATGTTAATTTTGTTGCTGTCACTTTCATTTGTAACAGTTTATTTTGGAATGACTTTGACAAAATTTACAAATCAAACTTTAAGGGGTTTATTCTTTTATACATTTATTTACTCTCTTCCTGCCCTGATGCATAAAAAAGAAGACATTTATAAATTTATGTATCTTTTTTTCCCTTTTGTTTTCTTTGAAATTATTTCCCAGTTTTACCTTTTATATACCGGTGCGGATCTTATAACACTCATCAACCCGGTTACTGTTTTAACTCTTTCTGAGGATCTCCTTATAGGCGGAATCAGACCTGTTGCGAACGGTTATGCAGTTGTGATTTCGGCTTTCATTTTCGCTTTCGTTTTCCTTGAGAATAAGGATAAATTATCATCCCGTTATTATATACTTACAGTGATTTTTTTAAGTTCACTTTCAATATTTATATCGGCAACCCGACAGTCTATAATTATGCTGCTTTTCATGTTTTCTCTTTATTTCTTTTTTATGAGCAAACGCCGTTCAAATTTGACTATTCAATTATTTTTTGTAATATTATTTTTCATTTTGATTTTGGATTATGTTAATGTCTGGGATTTGAATAAAATTATCGGGGGTTCAATTGAAAGGTTATTCGGTGCAGTCGGAGTTAAAAACGGGACTGTAACAGCTGAAGATACTCTCGACTATAGACTAACAGAGAGATTTCCTAAGTTACTTGAAGCAATAAAAGGAAGCTTATTTCTCGGCTATGGTTTCTCGGATAAGTTTTTTGAATATTATGACGGGCATTTGGGTGGTGTATTAGTTGGTCTTTTGCAGGTTGGGGTTCTGGGCTATTGTTTTATAATTTATTTTATCGTAAATATATTTCTCGTTAATTATCATTATATAAAACTTCTCAAGCCGGATAACAGTTACGTTATGGGAATCAAGGTTATGACTATGGGGCTTGCAGGATTCGCACTTGTGAATATTTTTATCGACCCAATCTTTGTTTACAATGTCTTCGCTCAACCTCAGGAATTTTTCATATTGCTTTTGATATGTTCAATGTTCATCCACTACGGAAAAAAGGAATATGCTCTTAAATATAAGACCATTATGATTAATAAACGTACTAAAAACAGGTTATTTATCGAACGACCTGTATTAAACAGAAAATTGGATACATAATTTGTTTAATCTGATAAAAAAATATTATTTAATAATATCTGTTACCCTTGCAGGAACAATTGCCGGATTATTATTTTACTTGAATTTATATTCTATCCTGACTTATCTTGCTCCTGACCACGAAGTAAAAGCACATCTCGTCAGCGAAGTCGGTCATTATGTTATTACTTTATACACTTTGTTTGTTTTAATGATAATTATTTTTTCTTTAAGAAATATATTTGTCAATCTTAGATTAAAAATTTTATCTGCAATAAGGGGCATTCGTATTGATTTCAGTAAGTTTGAAAATATTCTAATTATTATTTTGTTCATGTATATTCTTATATCATCTTTTATCACAGTTTTTAGTTTCGATATTAGTACAGATGAAGCCACATATATTTACACAATACAACATTATTATGAACATGGAGTATTCCTGTATAAAACAACCGGCAATGAATTTTTGATTCCAAAGGATATGTTTGGACAAAATCTTATAGTTATGCTTATAAAACCATTTACAGAATTCTCGGTTTATATTCCAAGACTAATATCTTATTTCTACTCAATTGCTGTTTTATTCCTACTATTTTTCATAATACTTAAAAATTACAAAAAAACAGCTTCACTCGTATTTCTTGTTTTATTTGCCGCATACCCGGGGTTTATGTTTATATCAGGTTCTTCTTTTGGTGAAAATATCGGAATATTTTATTTAATGATCGGTCTGATACTTTATTCCAAATTTCAATCAAACGAAAAGTATCCGTATTTGATTTTGTCATCCGTTTTTATTTCAGTTGCGATTTTAACAAAACTCCAGTTGGGATTCTTTATATACGTCGGATTCGGGATTTTAATTATTATAAATTTTTTTAAAAACGAAAAATTATCTTCTGAAATAAAATTATTGGTGATTACAGCAATCTTCACGGTCCTGATACTTATGATATTTTTCATCTCATTATACGACATTATAGAAGTTAAAAGAGTTTTAGCGACATTTTTCCTGGTTGGCTCAAGCGGTGTTGCTCCCTCGGAACCATTGATTACTTCTTTCATTAATTTTGAAAGGTTTTTCAATTTTCAGACGATTCTTCTTGCAAGCTTGAGCACAGCATATTTCCTGATGCGGAAATATAAAAAAAGTTATATAGAAAGATTAGTATTTTCCGTTGTTATTGTGAATGCAATTTGGTTTGTCCTTCTCAAAGGACACGGGTTCAGGTTTATGTATTTTGCACAATTTGGATTAATGCTTGTTTCGGTTGTACCAATTACAAAATTATTTATAAATAATGAAAATCCGGTTTATAGAAAAATTATAGTTTTATTTCTTTCTTTCTTCTTAACATTAGGCATCATACAAAATACCACATTAACTCTTGATGGTGTCAGTAATAATGCCCTTATTTATTTAAACGGCAATAATCCGTTTAAAACCTATCATAAGTTTGTTAAAAACAATGACCAGAAAGAGTTTTATGAGATTTTAAAAAATTACATTACTGAAAAGGATGATGTATTTCTTATTGGCGCTGAATCTGAATTAATGGCTCATATTCCGAATAAATTTTTTGTGATAGATCCTGATAATTTTAATGCCGGTAATTTTTCGGGGAAATATGTTATTTATACTGCAATAAACACGCAACTGGATATAAATCAAATTTACGAACCGTTTATTAAAAACAATTGTGTGCTTATTTTTAAAAAGGGTGATTACTGTCTTTATAAAATAAAATAAAATTAAATGAAAGTTATTATACTTTGCGGTGGTCAGGGGTATAGGCTCAGAGAGGAAACAGAATATATTCCCAAACCTATGGTCGAAATAGGCGGAAGGCCTATTTTGTGGCATATTATGAAGTTATATTCTCATTACGGCTTTAATGATTTCATACTCGCCCTGGGGTATAAGGGTGATAGTATTAGAAATTATTTTCTAAATTACAAAGTTTACAATAATGATTTTACAATATCTTTAGGCAAAGATAAAAATATAACTTTTTACAAATCCAATGAAAATTATAACTGGAATGTAACTATGGTTGAGACCGGTGAAGACTCTATGACAGGATTCAGATTAAAACTTTGCGGAAAATATATTAAAGAAAATAATTTCATGCTGACATACGGGGACGCTGTAGCAGATATTAATATAAAAAAACTTCTTGAGTTTCATAAAAAACAGAACACCCTTGGTACAGTCACAGGCGTATTTCCTCCTTCAAGATTCGGCGACCTTGTCGTTAAGGAAAATCTTGTCAGGCATTTCAAAGAAAAACAGGCCGATTTTAAAAAACAGAATCCCATTAATGGCGGTTTTTTTGTTTTCAAAAAAGAGTTTTTAAAAATTATTCCCGCCGAACCCGATTGTGACCTTGAAAAATATCCTATGAATGTTTTAACGGGCAAGAACCAATTATCAATATACAAACACAACGGATTCTGGCAATGTATGGATACTTATAGAGATTATTTATATTTAAACAAGCTGTGGAAAAAAAATCCAGAATGGAAAATATGGTAAAGACTTTCGACAGGCTGGCTTCCTTTTATAAAGGTAAAAAAATATTTTTAACCGGTCATACAGGTTTTAAAGGTTCCTGGCTGTCAATATGGCTGAATGAACTGGAAGCCGAAATATACGGGTATGCACTTAAGCCGGATACCATCCCGAATAATTATCATTTATGCAATCTGCAAAATTTAATTCCCGGTGAGTTTAACGATGTAAAGAATTATGTTGTTCTGAAAAAAGCTTTAACAGATTTCCAGCCTGAATTGGTTTTTCATCTCGCCGCACAACCCCTGGTGAGAAAGTCATATAAAGACTCTAAATATACATTTGATACGAATATAAACGGAGTAACGAATTTACTGGAATCAATCAAAGAAATAAAGTCCGTGAAAGCAGTTGTAATTATTACCAGTGATAAATGTTACATGAACAAAGAATCGGTTAAAGGATACACTGAGGATGATGCACTCGGAGGAGATGACCCTTACAGCGCCAGTAAAGCCTGCGCAGAAATTATTTCTAATTCTTATTATAAATCATTTTTTAAAAATAAACAGGTTGGTGTAGGCACTGCACGTGCAGGAAATGTTATTGGCGGGGGTGATTGGTCGGAAGACAGGATAATACCCGATTTAATCAGAGCAATTAGTAAAAAAGAAGAAATACTTATCAGAAATCCTCATTCTGTAAGACCCTGGCAGCATGTGCTTGAATCCTTGTCAGGATATTTATTATTGGCAATCAATTTGTACGAAAATCCGGATGAATATTCGGGTGCATATAACTTCGGACCGGCAAAAGAAAAAATAATGGATGTTATAACATTAATTAATGAATCTTTTAATTTGTGGGGAATAGAACCAACCGTCAAAATCGAAAATAATTTTGACAATTTACTGCGTGAAACAAATTATCTGATGCTCGAATGGGGCAAAGCAAAAAGCAAACTCGGTTGGAATCCTGTATGGAACGTAGATACCGCTTTATTCAATACAATTAACTGGTATAAAAAATATTATGACGGAGAAAAAAATATTATTGAAATTTGTAAAATTAATATTGAACAATATAATGAAGATGCATCAAGAACAAATGTGAATGCGTTATTATGAAAATCAAAGAAAGAAAAATAAAGGGCGTTTACGAAATTGAATTAAATCCTTCTATTGATGATAGAGGATATTTCATGAGAACATACGATAAAATCCTGTTCAAAGATTTCGGTCTCGATAAAATCTGGGTACAGGAGAATCATTCAAAGACGAATGGGATAAATACGATAAGAGGCTTGCATTTCCAGCTGCCCCCGTTTTCTGAAACAAAACTTATACGTTGCATCAGGGGGAAAGTACTTGATGTATATGTTGATTTGAGGAAGGATTCACAAACTTTTTCTCAATGGGAAAGCATTGAACTTTCGGAAGATAATTTTAAATCAATTTTTATACCCGCAGGTTTTGCTCACGGATTTTGTACTAAATCAGAAATAAGTGAAGTAATTTATAAAGTTGATAATATTTATAATAAAGATTTTGAAAATGGAATAATCTGGAATGACAAAACACTAAAAATTGATTGGCAAAATAACAATCCGGTCTTATCTGAAAAAGATTCAGCATTAATGACATTTAAAGAATTTGTACAAAAACATCATTCAATTGAATCAGAATAAAAAATTCAATATTAGATTATTTCGTCCCGATTTAGGCGAAGAAGAATTACTAAGTATTAAAGATTCTTTTGAAAATGCCTGGATCGGACTAGGTCCAAAGGTATCGGAATTTGAAAATAAATGGAGCGATTATCTTGGGTGTAAATCTTCTGTGGGCGTAAACTCGGCCACTGCTGCTTTGCATTTAGCTGTATCGGCATTTCGTTTTCCCGAAGGGAAAAAAGTATTGGTGCCTTCCATTACTTTCGCATCAACTGCTTTTGCTCCTGTCTATAATAATTTGGAGCCTGTGTTCGTCGACGTTGATTCAGAAACAATTTCAATTTCGCTCGACGATTTGGAAAAAAAATATACAAAAGATTGTGTCGCAGTTATACCAGTGCATTTTGGAGGACATCCTGCTTTAATGGATAAAATACTGGAATTTGCAAATTCTCATAACCTGAAAATTATAGAAGATTGTGCTCATACCATAGGAGCATCATATAAAGGAATAAAACTCGGATTATGGGGAGACATCGGCTGCTTCAGCTTTGAAGAAAAAAAAGCAATGACCACCGGGGATGGCGGAATGATCAGCTCTGATAATTCTGAACTAATTTTACCTCTTAAAGCCAACAGGTGGGTCGGAATAGATAAAGATACCTGGAAGCGGGAACTCTCGATTAAAAATGAAGAAGAAAACAATAAACACTGGTATTATGAAATCGCCGTTCTTGGTTATAAATATAATATGAATGATTTATCTGCATCTATAGGCTTGATACAGTTAAAAAAAATTGATTCGATGAATAAAAAAAGAAGCGGGATTATTTCAAGATATTTGGAAGGTATTAAAGGATTTAATAATATTAAACCATTATTACCGTATGAACCCGGTAACAATAATTATTGGCTGTTCGGAGTTCGTTGCAAAAAAAGAGACAAACTGATTTCATTTTTAAAAACAAATGGAATTGCAACCGGAGTACATTATATGCCGCTTGAATTGCATCCCTTTTTTAAACGCTGGGATAATGGATGCATGGTTTCAAAAAATATATGGAAGGAATTTATCACTCTTCCATTGCATACAAAATTGCTCGATGAAGAAATTGATTATATTATTGAAAAATTAAAAGTCTTCGATGATAAATTTTAAATTTTACGAAAATGTATCCTGAGGTTACCGTATTGATTTTAAGTTTTAACGGTAAATATCTTCTGGAAGAATGCTTAACTTCTTATCTGAACAATGATTATCCGAATTTTAAAATTTGCGTAATTGATAATGGCTCTGATGATGGCACTCAGAAATATGTAAACGAGAAATTCCCAAATGTAAAAGTGATAAGAACAGATATTAATCTGGGATATTCGGGAGGTTTTAATTTAGGTCTTAAATATTCGTTTGATGAAAATAAATCAGATTATACATTAATTTCTAATAACGACATTAAAGCCGATTCAAAGATGATTTCTGAATTAGTAAAAGTTGCGGAAACAGATCCGCTAATCGGATTTACAACGGGTAAAGTATATTATTATAATAATCCTGATGTACTTCAAACTGTTGGCAAACGCGAGCATCCGGTTCGCTGGAATGGCGGTCACATTGGAAATCAGGAAGTTGATTCGGGTCAGTATGATGAAATTAAAGAAAGATATTTTGCTGATGATATATTTACGCTCGTTAGCAAAAAAATGTATTACGAGATAGGTGGTTATGATTCATTATTTCTCTTCCAGTCTGAAGAATATGATTGGCAGGCAAGAGCAAAAAAAGCAGGATACAAAATAATGTATACACCCGGTGCAAAAATCTGGCATAAAGTAAGTATGACTATCGGAAAAGAATCGGCTTTCAAAGCTTACTATGATTCACGAAATCCTTCACTCGTAATACTTAAACATAAAACAGCTAAATATTTCAGAAAATATTTTTGGCTGCATTTTAGGAAAGATATCTTTCATTCTTCACTTGTGAATTTGAAAAATTTAAGATTTAAAACATCTTTTTTCATTTGGAAAGGCTTTTTTTCCAGTTTAATCTGGGGATTCAAGAATAAAAAATTTACCTTTAAACACTTCATCTGATAATAAATATATTTGGATAAATCGATAGGGCAAAATCTGGATGTCTGGAAAGAACTTAGAAAGGATATTACTCCTGAATCCGAAATAAGAATGTGGGATATTTATGGTGGAAGACAATGGGTGTTAAAATATGTTCCGAGATTTGGTAAAATTATTGAAGCCGGGTGTGGAATGGGAAGATATGATTTCTATCTATCAAAATTAGGATTCAATATTGAAGGTGTGGATTTCGATTATGAATTAATTAATTATCTTGAAGACTGGCAAAAGAATAGAAATATTAATACAAAATTTGTATTCAGTAATATTTCGAAATTACCTTACGAAGACAACAGCCTTAATTGTTGCATATCTATAGGCGTGGTCGAACATTTTATCGAAGGTCCCTATTTACCGATTTCTGAGTTTTATAGAGTGTTAAAACCCGGCGGAATTGCTATTATTGCTACTCCTTCTATACATTTTGCAAATGCATTTCACCATTTAAAATTAAAAATAAGAAATTATCTGAAAAAGATTTTCAGATTAAATTTGGAAGATTCTCCGTTCTTCCAATATTGGATCAGACCCCGACGATTGAAAAAAGAAGTTGAAAAAAGCGGACTTAAAGTTACAAGATTTTGCGGACTCGATTTGCTTTATCCTTTTTATGAAATTGGAAACAGGAAAAGTAATAATATTAATCCTAAATCATTTTCCGTATTCATAGCAAATTTATTTGAAAATACTTTTTTAGCAAATTTTGGTGCTCAATCTTATACCGTATCATATAAGCCGGGTACTGATATGTTATGTTTTTTGTGCGGAGAAAATAAATCCTCGGAAATTTCTTTATCAAAATATGATGTTCCCATTTGCTCTGATTGTCAAGAAAAAGCACAAAGTAAATATTACAAAAAAGGAAAAGCTGTTAAATTATCCTTGCCGTATTTGATAAAACCGCCTGTGAAACCTGTTACTGAAGAATTATGCGAATATTGTGGAGTGAAATATAATTCAGATGAATTGTTTGAAGATTTTGGATTTTCTAAAAAAGTTTGTCCTTCGTGTTTAAAGAATATAGATATAAATATCGAGCTCTCCAATAAATTCGTGAAACCAATCTGGCGAAAGAGACATAATTAATTTAATTTTAAAAAATTGAGATTAGGTATAAGAAAATCTATAGGTAAAGTCTTAAGAAACATCAGGAAATATGAATTTCGGTTCAGGAAATTCATTTTAGGATTTGAAAGTGCAGTATGTATGTTTTGTTATATAGATAAATACAGCGCAAAGAAAATTCTAACAGACCAGAAAGTTAAAATTGGTAAAAATTGTGATATCGAAACACCATTGTATTTTCACAATTGTCAGGATTTCTCTAAATTAAGTATTGGAGATAACTGTCACATCGGAAAAAATTGTTTCTTCGATTTGAGCGATGAAATAATGATTAAAGATAATGTGATTGTATCTATGCAGTGTACTTTTTTAACACATCTCGACGCTTCGTATTCGAAAATTTCTAAAGTGTATCCTAAAACAAAAAAACCTATTATAATAAATAATGATTCTTATTTAGGTGCAAATTGTACTATATTAATGGGTGTTGAATTAGGGTCCTGTAACCTTGTTTCTGCCGGAAGCGTTGTTATTAAATCATCGCCGGAAAATTCCTTTTTAGCAGGTGTTCCCGCAGTTATCAATAAACAAATTAAGTTTTAATTGTTAGCACAGAAATTAGTTCTTAGTTATGCGTCAAAAATTGCCGTTCAGTTTATCCAGATGGCAGCAATGTTCGTTGTTGCCAGGATAGTTGGTCCTAATGTTTTAGGAACTGTAGCTTTCGGTTTAGCCTTTGTTTCTATGTTTTTATTTGTTTCTGATTTGGGCTTAAGTTCTGCTCATATGAAATTGATATCGGAAGGTCAGGATGAGGCAAAATGTATCGGTACTTTTGGCCGTTTAAAAATTATTCTGACGGGAGTATTTGTTCTTGTAGTACTTTCTGTTTTCTTCAGTCAGAAATATTTGTTCAATGTAAAATTTGAGAGCAAAGAACACGAATATGTAATTTTTATTTATTTGATTATTGTTGCGATTGGTCAGCTTCTTTATATTGCGACTTCTACGTTTGCTGCTAAAACAGAACAGGCAAAACAGGATTTACCGAATTTTCTGCAAACCCTGGCATATCAGATATTACGTGTGATAGTTGTGTTGTTGGGGTTCAGAGCAATTGGATTATCTTTGGCTAATTTAGGTGCGGTTTTACTTGTTATTCCTGTCTATTATTTATTGTTCAAGGATTATAAGATTGGTAAATTTGATAAAGAACTGGCGAAGAAATATTTAACAATCTCAATTCCTGTTTTTGTGATTTTAATAGCACAGACCGTTGTATATTCCACTGATAGGGTGATTTTGCAATACCTGACCAATTCCGAAGAGGTGGGATATTATGCCGCCGGTTTCGGAATAAGCCAGTTTATAAGAATAATTGAATCTTCTGCAGGAATTTTGTTCTTTCCGCTCTTTTCAAAAAATATTGCGGAAAACGAATTCGATTCTTTAAATAAAAGTGTAAATAAATACGAAAGGTTCACTCTTGCTTTTATTTTTCCGGTAGTTATTTTTATTGTTATTTGTTCGGATCTTGTTGTACAGTTATCTCTGGGACATAAGTTCATTCAGACGATTCCTATTCTTTCTCTCGTTACATTATCAATGTTTGTGTCCGTTACAAATCTTCCTTATATAAACATAATTTCCGGAAAAGGATTGTTCAGGTTATCCGCAACAATATATGTCGCTACTGCTGTGATCTTTGTGGGTTTGGCGTTTTTATTCGTATCGCCTTCATTATTAAATCTGAAGGGAATTGGTGTGGCATTATCATTGCTGCTTACAAATATTATACTTGGAACGGTATTTATGATTTATGTTAGTAAAAAGCAATCTGAAGTAATAATATTACATGGAAAATATATGCTGATTTATGGCATTATCTTTCTTATAATCGGTTATCTCATTTATAATTTTCTTATTTTCGGATTAGTTTGGAAAATTATTTTTAGTGTCCTATTTTTTATTTTGTATTTCCTGTTATCGTATTTTTTAGGAATTATAAAAAAAGAAGATTGGCTTATGGTTCTTGAAATAACTAATATTAAAAAACTATTAAATTATATTAATACAGAGATAAAATTTAGAAAATAATAATTAAATTTATGGATATAAGAGGTAAAAAAATTCTTGTTGTTGGTGGCGCCGGATTTATTGGTTCTCATATTGTTGATGAACTTATTAAGGAAGATGTAAAACAGGTTATAGTTTATGATAATTTTTGCAGAGGTACTATGATGAATCTGAAAAATGCCCTCAAAGATTCCCGTGTGAGAATTTATGAAATCGGGGGTGATATTATGCAAACGGATATTTTGAATAATGCGGTAAAAGAAAGCGATTGTGTCTTTCATCTTGCCGCTTTATGGCTGCTTCAGTGTCACGAGTTTCCAAGGTCCGCTTTTGATGTTAATATAAAAGGTACTTACAATGTACTTGAATCCTGCCGTGACAATAATATTCAACGGCTCGTATATTCTTCATCTGCATCCGTTTATGGTGATGCAGTAGAATTGCCTATGACAGAAGAACATCCGTTTAATAACCGGACTTTTTATGGTGCAACGAAAATTGCCGGTGAAGCTATGTGCAGGGCTTTTAACGAGAGGTATAATGTTCCGTATGTAGGACTCAGATATATGAATGTTTACGGACCAAGACAGGATTACAAAGGAACGTATATTGCAGTAATTATGAAAATCCTTGACAGGATTGATAAGGGATTGCCTCCCATTGTGTACGGGGATGGTTCGCAAAGTTATGATTTCATATTTGTTTCAGATGTTGCGGAAGCAAATATTTGCGCGATGAAAAGCGATTCTGCAGATAAATTTTATAACATCGGAAGCGGAATTAAAACTTCCATCAAAGAAATTTGCGAACTGCTTCTTGAATTAACAAATTCTGATTTAAAAATTCAATTTGAGCCGGCAGGATTGACGTTCGTAACAAATAGAATCGGAAGTACTGAACTAGCAGAGAACGATTTGAAATTTAAATATCGAACCGAATTGAAAGAAGGACTTCGAAGATTGATAGAGTGGCGTGAAGAACAAAAAAGCACAAGAAAGGATAAATAATTTGAATATTCCGATAGCTAAAACGGTATTTAAAGATAGTGAATTGAAAAATATACTGAAACCTTTAAAATCAGGTTGGGTAGTACAGGGTAAATATGTAAAAGAATTCGAAGATAAATGGTGTAAATTTACCGGTGCGAAAAATTCTGTCGCTGTTACAAGTTGCACGACTGCTTTGCATCTTTCACTGGCTGCATTAGGTGTAAAAGAAGATGATGAAATATTATTACCGTCTTTTACGTGGATTGCAACTGCAAATGCTGTTGAATATCTAAAAGCAAAACCTGTTTTTTGCGACATAGATATTGACACTTTTAATATTAATATCGGCTCATTGCAAAGTAATCTCACGAAAAAGACAAAAGGGATAATACCTGTTCATCTTTTCGGGCTATCTGCCGATATGAATCCAATAATCGAATTTGCAAATAAAAATAAATTATTAGTAATTGAAGATGCTGCCTGTGGTTTCGGCGCAGAATATAATAACATTCATGTGGGTAATTTTGGTAATACCGGTTGTTTTAGTTTCCATCCAAGGAAAGCTATAACTACAGGCGAAGGTGGAATGATTACTACAAATAGTTCCGAACTCGCTGTTTTATTAAGGGCTTTGCGTGACCATGGCGCAACTATAAGTGATTTTCAAAGACATAATGGAGCGAAACCTTATCTTCTGCCCGATTTTCCTTATCTCGGATATAACTATAGAATGACGGATATTCAGGCGTCTATTGGAACCTCACAAATGGATAGGGCATCTAAAATTAAAAATCGCCGTAAAGAAATTGCGGAATTTTATAATGATAAATTAGATAAAGTGAACTGGATTAAGAAACCTTTTAAAAAAGAAAAATATTCTCACGGTTACCAGTCTTATGTTGTCTTTTCGAGCCTGAAGAAATAACGCTTAAGAATATTAGTAAAATAAACAAACAACGGAATGATTTTATGGAATACCTGCAATCGAATGGTATATCAACAAGACCCGGAACGCATGCTGTCCATCTTTTAAAATATTATTCAAAAAAATATAAAATCAAACCAAAAGATTTTCCGAATGCATACATTGCGGATAAATGCAGTATTGCCTTACCGCTGTTCGTTGATTTAACAAACGAAGAATTAAATTTTGTCACCAAAAAAATTGTTAAATACAAAATAAAAAAATAAATGTGCGGAATTACCGGAATATTTAATACTAATTCGAAACCTATTTCCCTTCCAATTTTGAAGCAAATGACGGATATAATCAAACACCGTGGTCCCGATAGCGAAGGGTTCTGGTATGATTCATTCATTGGTTTTGGGCACAGAAGATTGTCCATTATAGATTTATCTCCATTGGCTTCTCAACCTATGTCGACTGATAACGGAAGAATTGTTATAACTTATAACGGAGAAATTTATAATTTTCAGAACTTGAGAATCGAATTGGAATCACGCGGACATTCCTTTAAATCGAGGTCAGATACAGAAGTAGTATTAAAGGCATATAAAGAATGGGGAAAAGATTGTGTTTCGAAGTTCAATGGAATGTTCGCTTTTGCTATTTGGGATAAAAATATAAATACCCTGTTGCTTTTCAGAGATAGATACGGCATTAAACCTCTGTATTATTACAAAAAAGATGGCATATTTCTGTTTTCTTCCGAAATAAAATCATTTTTAAAACATCCGGATTTTTCTGTTAATGTTTGCATACCTGCTATGAGCGAGTATTTTTCATTTCAGAATATTTTTTCTAACCTGACACTTTTTGAAGATGTAAAATTATTACAGCCTGCTAATATTTTATCTGTAGAACTAAACAAACCCGATTCTCTTAAGTGTGAGAGATATTGGGATTTTGATTTCAAGGATTCGGATGACCTGACGGAAATAGAATATGTTAACGAATTAAAAAGACTTTTCGAACAGGCTGTTAATCGTCAATTGATTAGTGATGTTGAAATTGGTTCGTATTTAAGCGGCGGACTCGATTCAGGATCAATAACCTGTATTGCCAGCAAAACATTCAAAAACCTTAAAACTTTCACTTGCGGTTTCGACCTTTCATCTGCATCAGGACTTGAACTTAGTTTTGATGAAAGGAAAAAAGCGGAATCACTTTCAAATATTTATAAAACCGAACATTATGAGGTTGTTTTAAAAGCAGGTGATATGGAACGAGTTATGGAAGAGCTTATCTGGCACCTTGAAGATTTACGCGTTGGGCAATCTTATCCCAACTTTTATGTTTCAAGGTTAGCCAGCAAATTTGTAAAGGTGGTTTTATCAGGCGCCGGCGGTGATGAACTCTTTGCCGGTTATCCCTGGAGGTATTACAGGGCTATTGTAAATGATGATACCGACCATTATGTGGATAAATATTATAAATATTGGCAAAGAATTATAAATGATAAAGTAAAAAATAAATTCTTTCAGCCGGAATTACAAAAGAAAATATCTGACTATTCTGTTAAACAGGTTTTTAGAAAAGTTATAAACGGGAAAGCGCTCAATATAAGTTCACCGGAGGAATACCTGAATCGATCACTTTATTTTGAAATAAAAACTTTTCTGCACGGGCTGCTTCTGGTAGAAGATAAACTAAGCATGGCTCACGGTCTGGAGACTCGTGTACCTTTTCTCGATAACGATTTGGTTGATTTTTCTATGAAGGTTCCGGTTAAATATAAATTAAAGAATCTTACTAAAGTAATCCGTATGAACGAAAATGTCGCTGAACCAAAAAGGGAAAGATATTATAAAAGAACCAGTGACGGTAAACTGATTTTAAGAAATGTATTATCACATTATGTTCCGTTAGATTATTCAAAAGGCTTGAAACAGGGATTTGCTGCTCCGGATTCAAGCTGGTTTAAAGGGGAAAGTATAGATTATATTAAAAATTTATTATTCGATAAAAGAGCAAGAATTTATGATTATATTCAACCAAGTCTAGCGCGTGATTTAATGAATGAGCACTTTGAAGGGAGAACAAACAGAAGATTATTAATCTGGTCTCTACTTTGTTTTGAATGGTGGAATAGAATTTTTAAATAAAATTATATGAATGATAATAGTGATATTGATTTACTAAAAGAAAAAATTATTTCCCTTTGGGAAAAATTAAGAAATGAATATAAAAGTAAATTCGACAGGGATTTACCTTTTGATGAATTACTTTCTGATAGATGGAACAGAGCTAAAGAACTTGGCTTTGGCGAAAATACAAGCATTTATCTGAATAGTTATGTCTATGGAAATGTCAGTGTAGGGAAAAATACCTGGATTGGTCCTTTTACGATTCTTGAAGGAACCGGAGGATTAACAATTGGGGATAACTGCAGCATTTCTGCCGGAGTCCAGATTTATACTCATAATTCTGTAAAATGGGCTGTCTCGAACGGCAAAGAAAACTATGAACATCAACCGGTTTCAATTGGAAACTGCTGCTTCATTGGTCCAAACTCTATTATTAAAAATGGAATTTCTGTTGGTGAACATTCAATTGTTGCAGCCGGAAGTTTTGTAAATAAAAATGTCGTCCCTTATTCAATCGTAGCAGGCAATCCCGCTAAATTAATCGGGAAGGTTATTTTATCCGATGACAATAAAGTTACATTGGATTATCTCAAAAAATAATATTGTGTTTAATTTAACTATATTTTCAGTGTTATGATTGTGATAGTTGATTATGGTATGGGTAATTTAGGCTCATTGAGTAATATGTTCATAAAGATTAACCAGGAAGCGAAAATATCTTCTTCAATTCAGGATATCGAAACTGCCGATAAACTAATTTTACCCGGAGTGGGTTCATTTGATAACGGGATGAGAAATTTGAACGATTTAAATTTAATTCCTATCCTTTATAAAAGAGTTATCATTGATAAAATTCCCGTTTTGGGAGTATGTCTCGGTATGCAATTGTTTACGGAAAAAAGTGAGGAGGGACAGTTAAAAGGACTTGGCTGGATAAAAGGAGAAACAAAAAAATTTAATTTTCCTCAAAAAGAAAATAATTTGAAAATTCCTCATATGGGATGGAATTCAGTTAATTTTTCAAAAGATAATAAGCTTATAAAAAATCTTCCTGCTGATTCAAAATATTATTTTGTTCATTCATATTATGTAGTTTGCCGTGATAGGTCTGATGTATTGATGTCGACGTTTCATGGCATAGAATTCGATTCAGCATTACAAAAAGATAATATCTATGGGGTCCAGTTCCATCCCGAAAAAAGTCATAAATATGGCATCGTGTTGTTTAAAAATTTTTGTAATTTGAATAATGATTTAACTTTCGATTTATTAATCTAATAATTTAACCTCACACTTAAATGATATCAGATAAATTTATTGCTTTTTCTACAGATATTGATTGGGCTTGCGATGAAGTTATTATTGATTTATTAAATATCTTCGAAGAAAATAATATTAAGTTGACTATTTTTTCTACGCATGCAACCAAAGTGCTGGACAAGTTAAACGAAGAATTATTTGAAATTGCGCTTCATCCTAATTTTAATTATTTATTAAATGGCTATGGAAAAAATGCTGAAGAAATAATGAATGATATGTGTAATATTTATCCGGACGCGAAAGGTATAAGATCTCATTTCGATATGCACAGCTATTCACTCTGCGAGTTATTCAAACAAAAAGGTCTGATGTACGAGTCAAATATTTTTTTGCCGTATAATAATAATATCAAACCTTTCGTATCGTGGAACGGGTTATATCAAATTCCATTTAACTGGGAAGATGATATTCACTTTCTATATAACAAATCATTTGAAAATTCGGGTTTAAATATTCTTGATGATAATATTATATTTAATTTCCACCCTATACACGTTTTCTTAAATTCGGAAAATCAGGAAAGGTATTTAGCAGCAAAACCGTATTATACAGATTATAACAAGTTAAAAGATTTTATTAACAAATCGGATACAAAAGGTTCGAGAGATTTACTTCTGAAAACAATAAATGAAGTTTTAAACAATAATATTAAAACTTATAAACTTTTAGATATAGTAAAATGATTAATTCATTTATCGGTGGATTATTCTATACGGAGGAAATTCTAAAATCGAGCACAAAATATTTATTGATTTCATAAAAAAATCAGATATGAATTATTAATGGACAAAAGTAATTACTTTAAACAAATGGATAATCTGAAGATTTGCAAGCGTTGCATATATGACGAAACTATTCCCGGTATAACATTTAATGCTGATGGTATTTGCAATTATTGTGAAATGATAGATTCCCTTAAAAATGAATACAAGACGGGGACTAAAGAAGGCGAAGAAATGTTTTTAAAGTTTGTTGAGGAAATAAAGAAAAAAGGTCGCGGGAAAAAATATGATTGTGTCGTAGGCGTAAGTGGAGGAACAGACTCATCCTATATGATTTACAAGGCTGTAAAAGAATACGGATTGAGAGTATTGGCAGTTCATTACGACAATACTTACAACTCATCTATAGCTACGGAAAATATCAGAAAGGTACTTGGAAAACTGAATGTCGATTTATATACATACGTTGTTGACAATAAAGAGATGGACGATATTTTTCGGTCTTTTCTTAAAGCAAGTGTTCCTGAACTGGACGCCGCAACGGATATCGCTATTGCGGAAGTGTTATACAGAGCATGCGCAAAATATGGTGTTACATACATTCTTGAAGGACATTCATTTATGGCTGAAGGTGTATCACCGATCGGATATATGTACGCTGACGGGAAATATATTGAGTCGATTCAAAAAAAATTCGGAACTTGCAAAATAAAATCATATCCTAATATGCCCATTCTTTCTTTTTTGAAGTGGATTACATTTTACAGAATAAAAAAAATCAGACCTTTATGGTATATAGATTATTCAAGAAAAGAAGCAAGAAGTATACTGGAGAAAGAATTTGGTTGGATATATTATCAGGGACATCATCTTGAAAACAGAATAACGGCTTTTCATCATAGCTATTATAACCCTCGAAAATTTAATATAGACCAGAGAAATAATAGTCTTTCAGCTTCTGTTCGTTCAGGAATAATCTCAAGGGAAGAAGCATTGATGGAATATGCGAGCCCGCCTTTTTTAGAACCTGAACTTTTAGAATATCTGATTAAACGTTTGGGATTCACTGAATCAGAATTTGAAGAAATTATGTCAATACCGCCTAAATATTATTACGAATACAAAACTTACAAAAAGATATTTGAACTATTACGTCCGTATTTTTGGGTAATGTATAAATTCAGTCTCGTTCCAAAAAGTTTTTATTTGAAATATGCTTGTAAAAAAGGTTTCTGATTTTCACAAATTTAGTTAAATAATGTCCGAGTTTACTGAGATCAGATATAATGTTAATTTATTTTAAGTAAAAATGCTTCAAACAAGAGTTATTCCTTGTCTGCAATTGGTAGGTAAAAGTCTGGTTAAAACAATTCGCTTTAAGGAATTTCAGTATATCGGAGATCCAATCAATACAGTCAGGATCTTCAATGAACTGGAAGTTGATGAGCTATGTTTCCTTAATATCAGAGCGACTGTGGAAAATCTTTCTCCCGATTTAGATGTTCTGAACGAAATTGCCAATGAATGTTTTATGCCTCTCTCATACGGCGGAGGCGTGAAAGATTTTGATATAGCAAAAAAAATATTTTCAATTGGTTTCGAGAAAATTATAATAAATTCGTATGCTATTGAAAATCATGAATTCGTTAAAAAAATATCAGAGCACTTTGGCTCTCAATCTGTTATCGGTTCCATCGATGTTAAAAAGAATTTATGGGGTAATTACAACGTATATAAAAATGACGGTACGGAAAAAACGAAACTTGACGTTCTGGAGTGGGCAAAGAAATTGGAAGAATTGGGAGCGGGAGAATTGTTGATAACATCCATGGATAATGACGGGACATGGGAGGGATTCGATATTAATATTATCAGGCAAATAACCTCGATTGTTAATATTCCTGTTATTGCTAACGGAGGTGCGGGTAATGTTAAACATATAGGAGAGGCTGTTAAATCCGGAGGGGCTTCTGCGGTTGCTCTGGGAAGTATGGTTGTATTTCAAAAAAAAGGAATGGGGGTGCTCGTGAATTTTCCCGATAAAAATATTCTTAATCAAATATTATCCGAAACTTAATGTCATTTTGCGGGGAAATATCGGGACTTCTGCATAATTTAAACATATTAATTTTAATACTTTTTATTATAAAAATTTAATTAACGGATAAACTAAAAATAAATTTGAACGAGTGGAACAAAAAAAAATTACAATTATAAATATTACATCTGAGATACCATCGTTAAAATATCTGGAATTTATAAATCCGGAAGATTTTATAAAAAATCGCGGTAAGGCTGAATATATCAAATTAGAAAACAGCAAACTATGGGTAGGTTTCTTTAATGATTTTCATCACATCACGGCTGTTGATGTGTTTAAAAAAAGTGACAAGTATAATATTGAATGCTGGAGACCTTATGGAAATATTATTGATAAACCCTATACGAAATATTTTGAAGGTATATTACATAAAGTTTTTCCATCCAGAGATTTAAAAATTTGGAGGACAGGTTATTGGCATTGGTCAGATATGATGTTAAAAGAATTAGAATTGAGGCTTAATTCAAAAGAAAAAATATTATTGCACATTCATGATGGTCATACAAATTTCATTACAAATCTAATTTTAAAAATCAGTAAATATAATATTCCTATTATCTATCAACATCGGGGTGGCTGGTATAACTACTTTGACTTTATATATCGCAGAAGAAATCCAATATCATTAATTACATATTTGAAACAAAAACAAGTATTAAGATATATATCGTATTATTTATCAGGTTCAATATTCGAATACCGTTTCCTTAAAGATAAATTAAAGATGGAAAATGTCTGCTATTATATGGATGGAGTTGATTTTGATTATTTTACTCCCGGTGATAAAATTGAAGCAAGGAAAAAACTCAATCTTCCACTCGACAAAAAAATTATTTTAAACGTGGGTCGTTTTGATACTCCGGGTGGTGTTGATTTATTATTGCGTATATATAAAAAAATTAAAGAGACCCGAAATGATATTGAGCTGCTATTGGTCGGAGGATATTCTTATAATGAGTGTTATAATGAAGCTAAAAATGCAGGAGCTATTCTGGTGGAAAGAATCCCTGAAGAATCCTTGCTTGATTATTATCGTGCTGCGGACGTCTATGCCCTCCCTATAAAGGAATATCTTTTCAGAAATTTTGGTGGAATAGGAACCGCTACAATTCAGGCTCTGGCTTGTGGATTGCCGGTCGTTAGCTATAATATCCTGAATGTACCGGGTTCTGATGATGAAATAGAAAAAATCGGGAAAATATTCGATACTGATTTAGAGCTTTATAATAATATATTATATATTCTTGATAATGAAGGTCTGTATAAAGATTGCAGGGAAGTTGCGAAAAAGTATTACGAGAAAAACACAGTTATTGATTCACTTTTGCTTAAGTATAAGGAAATAATAAATCAATATTATCCTGAGAAGGGCATGCAGTTATCGGGGTAGATGTAAATAAAAATAAAGTCGAAATAATTAATTCGGGTAAATCTAACATAATTTAATCACAGGCCGACGAATTATTTGATAAAGGAGTTAAAAACAAAAATATTATTGCAACGCAGGAATATCTGAAAGCAATCCAATATTCGGACATTGCTTTTATTTGCGTCGGTACTACGGTTTCTGAATCAATAATTGCAGATATATAGCAATTAAATATTATGATAAAAAGTAATGATGGAAAAGTACCTGGTACGTATAATGAGCTATTTAAAAGGTATTATAAAAGAGTTTATATTTCAGAAATATATAAGTACCTGCTTAATTTTAATAATCAACCTGAGAAATATTTTTTAATAATTCTAATGATGCAAAATGTCACAAGTAAATAAAACAAATATTAATTATAACTGTAAATTTTTTAAAGGAACATTCCCGTGTGAATATAATAAAAAATTTGGCTTAATATGTGATAAATGTAAATATTTTTCGGTTTTTAATAAAAGAATTTTAATTATAAAATTATCTGCAATTGGAGATGTATTAAGAACTACTTTTATTCTTCCATCTCTCAAAAGGAAATATAAGAATTCATCAATAACCTGGATTACTAATCACGAAGCGTTACCAATAATTAAAAATAATAAATATATAAATAACATTTATACTAAAGAATATTATAAAAATTATATACTTCCCGTTGAAAATTATGATATCGCTATAAATCTTGATAATGAGTATATCAGCTGTTCGCTGTTATATCAGACGAAATCAAAAAATAAATATGGATTTAGTTTAAATGAGGAAGGAAAAATTTATCCGGTAAACTCCAATGCTCGGAAATGGTTAGAGATGGCTTGTTTTGACCAAATAAAAAAATCCAATAAATTATTTTATCAGGATATTATAGCGGAATTATGTGAAATAAAAGAATATAAAAGAAATCCGTTATTTTTTTTTGATAACGAAGAAAAAATATTTAAAAATAAAATCAAAAAAAAATATCATATTTCAAAAAGGGACATAATTATAGGTATTTACCCCGGTTCGGGTAAAAAATGGATATCTAAAAGATGGAATATTAAAAATTATATTTCTTTAGTCGAGTTAATAATCAAAAACACAAATGATTTAAAAATATTTATTATTTGCGGTATTGATGAACAGGATTTATTTAATGAGATTATTAAATTAAAAAGCGATAGAATAATTATACCTGAAGTTATTAAAGAGATAAGAAAATTAGCAGTTTATTTGAGTTTATGTAATTTACTTGTTACAGGTGATACTGTATCTCTACATTTTGCAAATGCTTTTTCTACTAATACAGTAGCATTAATAGGACCCACTTCACCAGCTGAATTATATTTAGCCAGCGGAAAAATATTTAGACCTAAAGATAGATGCGAATGTTTTTACGAAAGTTATTGCAAATTGGAGCGACATTGTTTGGATTCAATAACTCCGCAAATTATTTTTAATAATATTGCTAAATATTTAAAAATATTGAGTCGTTAATTAAAAGTTAATTATTAATTATATTTTTATATATTGATTTTATAAAGGAAATTATTATTTATAATAGTTACTCAAGCTGAAAGTGAATTAATAATTCTTCGAGAAAATTATTAAAAAAATTAAATTCAGATCAGGTTTACAAATTATTGACCCGGTTTATATTCACGAATTAAAAAATTTCTCTGATTATCAGAAAATATCATAGTAGATGAAATTATTAATGATAGCTTTTGGTCATACTGATCATGTCTTGTCCCTTTGTAAAGCTTTAGCGGGAAAAATAAATGTTACACTTCTGTTTGTTGTATCCGGAGAAAGATTTAAAAATGAATCATTAAATATAGATGTTTCTTCACTACCCTTTGGTGTTACTGATAATGAAGATAAAATTTATGGTGTTCTGCCTCCGGAGGTTAAAAATTTCATCGATGAAAAATTTCATATCTGGTTTCTTAGAACCCCTTCCAGGAAATTTATGAAGGATTTTCTTTTGAGAAATCTCAGGGCATGCTTATCCGCGTCCAAATTAATTAAAAGAAAAAATTTTGATATAATTCATTATAATGGAACCTCCGGTTTCATTTTTTATTTTACGAGATTTTTCAGGAAATATCCAGCCGTCTGGACTTTGCATGATTTTAAAGCTCATTCGGGAGAAGAAAGTAAAAAAAATGTATTGATAAATAAGATATTTGTTAAATATAATTTTCATTTTATTCAGCATTATAAATATTTGAAAGATGAATTTATAAAATATTTCGGAATATCCGGGGATAAAGTTCACCAGGTTTATGACGGGGCGTTTGATTTATATAATTATTATTCGATTAAAGATAAAAATACTTTCATGAATTATATTTTATTTTTTGGAAGGGTATCTAAATACAAAGGTATTGAGTATTTAGTGGAAGCGTTCGATAAAATAAATAAAAAAAATATTAACATCAAACTTGTTATAGCCGGTGAAGGAGATTTGTGGTTTGAAAAACATAAAATAAGCAACAATAAAAATATAATTATTATTAACAGATATATAGATACTCCGGAACTCGTCCGGCTTATCTCAAATTGTCTGTTTGTAGTTGCCCCGTACACTGATGCTACTAACAGCGGAGTTGTTATGAATTCTTTTGCTTTTAATAAACCCGTAATTGCTTCGGATGTTGGTGGTCTTAGAGAAGTAATTAAAGATGGAATTACGGGTTTATTAGTTGAATCGAAGAATGTTGATAGTCTTAAGGAAAAAATTGAATATTTGATTGATAATCCTGCATTACTTGAAAAAATGGGTAATAATATTGCCGGAATGAGAAAGGACAGTGAAATTTCCTGGAATAATATTACAGAAAAATGTATCGAAATATATAATAACGTAATAATGAATTTTAATTTGTAAAATACCGTCTGGTTATAGGATAAAAATATTATGTGTCATTGATTGATTAAATTATGGAAATAAAGAATAGCAACTCATAGAAATATTAAAATTAATCGACAAAAATAAATTTAAGATAGGTAACTTCACATTAATATAAATCAGTTCTATTATGTGACAAAATATATTTTTTATTTAAATTAATATTAATGAATATAAGTATTTTTGGTTTGGGCTATGTTGGAACTGTCTGTCTTGGCTGTTTTGCAGACGAAGGTCATAATATGATTGGAATTGATATCATTCAGTCGAAATTGGATATTATTAATTCCGGTAAATCTGCGATTGTAGAAAATGAAGTGGATAAATTAATCAGAAAAGGTGTAATGAATAATAATATATCCGCTACGAACGATTATTTAAAAGCAGTAGAAAATTCCGAGATTGCATTTATTTGTGTCGGTACCCCTGTTTCGATAGAAGGTAATCTGAATCTTGAAAATATATATGAAGTATCCAGACAAATTGGAGAAGGACTAAGAAATAAATCGGATTTTTTTACGGTAGTTATCAGAAGTACCGTACTGCCCGGAACAAATGAAAAAGCAGGAAAAATTATTGAAGAAATCAGTAAAAAGAAATTGAATGCCGATTTTTGTATAGTAAATAATCCCGAATTTCTTAGGGAAGGATCTGCAGTGTATGATTTTTTCAACCCTCCTATGACTGTTTTGGCTTCTGACTGTGAAAAAGGTTTGAAAATTGTGACCGAACTGTATAAGAAACTAAAAGCACCGATTGATCTGGTGAGTATCAGGTCTTCAGAATCTATAAAATTAATAAATAACTCATATCACGCCTTGAAAATATGTTTTGCAAATGAGGTAGGAAATATATGTAAAAAATTGAAAATAGATTCTGAAGAGTTGATGGGACTATTTTCACGGGATAATAAACTCAATATTTCGCCGGTATATTTTAAACCCGGATTTGCCTATGGAGGCTCATGTCTTACTAAAGATTTAAAAGCATTGAATATGCTTGCCAAAGAAAATAATTTAAACGTACCTGTTCTTAAAAATATTGAGCACTCTAATAATATTCAGAAAGAAAATGCATTTGATTTAATTAGCAGTAAAAATGTAAAAAAAGTAGGAATTTATGGTCTCAGCTTCAAAACAGGAACGGATGATATAAGGGAAAGTCCGATAATAGATATATTAGAAATGCTCCTTGAACGTAATTATGAAATCAAGATATTTGATGAATTCGTAAATTTATCTAACCTAATTGGTTCTAATAAAGATTATTTATACAAAAAAATTCCGCATATTGCGAAACTTTTAGTCCCCGATTTTAAAGAAATTTTGAATTTTTCTGAACTTCTCGTAATTAATAATTCTTCAAAAAAATTTATTGAAGAAATTAAATCCAAACCAGGTTTACAAATTATTGACCTGGTTTATATTCCCGAATTAAAAAATTTCCCTGATTATCAGGGAATATCGTGGTAAATGAAATTATTAATGATAGCTTTTGGTCATACGGAACATGCTTTGTCCCTCTGCAAAGCTTTAGCAGGAAAAATAAATGTTACACTGCTGTTTGTTGTGTCGGGAGATAGATTTACAGATGGTATATTAAATATAGATGTTTCTTCACTACCCTTTGGTGTTACTGATAATGAAGAAAAAATTTATGGTATTCTGCCTCCGGAGGTTAAAAATTTCATTGAAGAAAAATTTCATATCTGGTTTCTTAGAACCCCTTCCAGAAAATTTCTGAAGGATTATCTTTTGAGAAATCTCAGGGCATGTTTATCCGCCTCTAAATTAATAAAAAGAAAAAATTTTGATTTAATTCATTATAATGGAACCTCTGGTTTCATTTTTTATTTTAAGAGATTTTTCAGGAATTATCCAGCCGCTTGGACTTTACATGATTTTAAAGCTCATTCGGGTGAAGAAAGTAAAAAAAATGTATTGATAAATAAGATATTTGTTAAATATAATTTTCATTTCATTCAACATTATGAATATTTGAAAGATGAGTTTATAAAATATTTTAATGTCGAACCCCGAAAGGTACATCATGTTTATTCCGGAACTCTTGACATTTATAATAAATTCAATCACAATATTGAAAATAATTATAATAATTATGTTCTTTTTTTCGGGAGGTTATCGAAATATAAAGGTGTAGAATATTTAGTGGAAGCCTTTAATAACTCCGCTGAAAATTTAGGAAATACTAAGCTTGTAATTGCAGGAGATGGTAATTTGTGGTTTGATAGACAAAAAATTGAAAACAATAAGAATATCATTTTTTTAAATCGTTATATTGAAACCTCGGAACTTGTATCTTTGATAACAGGAAGCTTATTTGTAATTACACCTTATACTGATTCTACACAAAGTGCCGTTATAATGACATCATTTGCTTTTAATAAACCGGTTTTGGCATCTGATGTTGGTGGTCTGCATGAAGTAGTTGAAAACGGGGTAACGGGTATTTTTTTTAAACCAAAAGATGTTGACAGCCTGAAAGAAAAATTAGAATATTTATTGAATAATCGTTCTTTTCTTGATGAAATGAGCCGAAATATATCTGAAAAAAGATTAACGGGAATCTATTCCTGGAGTTCCATTACCGAAAGGTACTGTGACATATATAAAAATGTTATCGAAAATTTTAAATCTTAAAAATATTGGTTTGTAATAGAATCAAAATATTGTACGTAATAGATGGTTTAAATGCCGGAGGTAAAGAAAGACAACTCGTTGAAATATTAAAGTACCTCGATAAAAATAAATTTAAAATTGGTGTCGTGACTTTAAATAAAAGTCAATTCTACACTGAAACTGTAAAAAAACTTACGGAATATTTTTGTGAACTCGACAAAATTCATAATAAAGTTAAACCCTTATTTAATATAAGAAGATGCTTCAAAGAATTTAAACCCGATATAGTTCATACATTCGATTCCTTATCTTCGTTTTATGCTTACCGGATAAGCAAAAAATATAATTCCATCTTTATAAATGGTTCAATTCAGGATGCCGGAATAGAAAAAGGACTTGAGTACAAATTTAAAAGACAATACCTGAAAAAATCTGATTTGGTAATAAGTAATTCACAAGTGGGTCTCGATGTATATAAAGTTGAAGGTAAAGTTTTGTATAATGCCATTGATATGAACAGGTTTAAAGAAAAAAATAATACAGGTAAAGAGTATAATATTATAACGGTTGCAAATTTTTCGGATTATAAAGATTATGATACTTTTTTTAAAGCAGCATTAAAATTAGTTAAGGATAATATTGTAGATTATGTATACATAATTGGTTCCGGTCCGAATGAAGAAAAATATAAAAAGCTTGTTCAAAATTCAGATGATAAAGTAAATTCGAAATTTAAATTTCTTGGAAGAAAAAGTAATGTTGAGGATTATCTAAGTTTGTGTGATGTCGGAATACTCTGCTCAACATCTGAATTTGGTGAGGGAATTTCAAATTCAATATTAGAATATATGGCTTCGGGATTAATAGCCGTTTCAACTGATATAGGCGCAACCAAAGAAATTATAATTGATGGATATAATGGCTTTTTGGTAAACGAAAAAGATTTTGAAAAAATTTATGAATTGGTTAAGTATGTCAAAACTGATGGAACAAAAATTAAAGAAATTAAAGATAATGCTTTATCAACAATAAGGAATAAATTTGGATATGAAAAATGTATAAATAAATTAACAGGTATATATATTGATTTAATGAAAGAGTCTCTTGATAAATATAATTAAACCGGCATATAAAAATATTAGATTGAGATTTGGTATGGACCCTGTTGTCGAAAAAACAGGTGATTATCAAAAATTCATTCCCAAGCCTTATAAAGCTGCTTTAATTATTTGCGCTGATTTCGAACTTGCGTGGGCATGGAGATTTTCAACTCATATTAATTCTTCAAAAGAAGCATCAGATTATGCATCCCGGGAAAGGAAAAATATCCCCGTGATTTTAGATTTATGCGATAATTATAATATTCCTTTGACGTGGGCGACCGTGGGCCATTTATTCCTTGGGAACTGTAATAAAATTAATGGTATTGCCCACCCAGAAATTAAGCAGATAAAAAAATTTAAAAATATCTATTGGAATTTCGATGAAACCGATTGGTTTGTTGATGACCCCTGCTCAAATAATGAAACTTCTCCGGGATGGTATGCACCCGATTTAATTGAACTCATAATGAATTCAAAAACGGGACATGAAGTTGCATGTCATACGTTTTCACATATAAATTGTTCGGAGGAGGTATGTTCATCTGAATCGTTTGAATCTGAATTGTCCGAATGTGTGAGACTTGCAAAAAATATAAATATTGATTTAAAATCATTTGTTTATCCGGGAAATATAACCGGATATAAAAATTCGTTGACTAAATTCGGTATCACCTCCTTCCGAACAGATAACTATAATGTTCTTGGTTATCCGCAGGAATATGAAAGAGGATTTTGGGAAATTAAAAGTTCATCGGAGTTGGTATTCAATAAAAATACTTCACAAAAATTCTTAGTCAAATATTATTGCAATATTATAAATAAAGCTGTAGAAACTAATACCGTATGTTATTTATGGTTTCATCCATCTGCATCGTTGGACTTTCCTGAAAAAATATTAAAACCAATATTTGATTTTATCCGCGATAATGCAGATAATATATTCATTTCCACTTCAAGAAATTACATTGATTGGCTCAACAGGAGATAATAGTTTTATCCGCGAATAATAATTATGCATAATCACAAAGTAATCGTACTAAATATTGATTCTTACGGATTAAATGCTGTCAGAAGCCCCGGCAGACTGGGGATTGAGACTTATAGTCTGGATTATAAAAATGATACAGGCTTTTATTCGAAATATTGTAAAAAAAAATTATTATTTGAAAATCCTTTAATAAATTCAGATAAGTGCCTTGAGCAATAGCTCGTATTCGCAAAAAATTCAAAGGGAAAGATAATTTTGCTTCCGACTTCAGATAATAATGTAACCTTCATCTCGGATAATGAAAAGGTATTATCAGAATATTTTTAATTTAATATAACGGGAAAAGAAGTTTTATCAAAAAATGTTGACAAAAGAATTCAATATAGATTTGCGGAAGATTTGATAATTCCCGTTGCAAAAACGTGGTATTCGGAAGACGAGGTTGATTTGGAAAAATTTTCTTTAAATTATCCTGTCTTAATTAAAGGACTGAGTGCAAGTAAATTGGAAAAAATATTTTTTGAGAAGAATATGGAATTGTTAAAAACAGAAGATATATATTATGGTAATAATTTAATTAATAAATATGAGAATGGCGAATATTTATTTAATGATGGTTATGACTTTTCAAGACACTTATCATTTAAAATCCGGTTGAATGAAATTGAGAAATTCAGAAAATAAAAATATTCTTATAGTGCTCAATTACCGGGAAAGTAAAAGCGGGATAACCAATCAAATATTAGAACTAAAACATTCTTTAGAAAAAGAAAATTATGAAGTAACTTTGGTTTCAACTTATGGCTCGGTGTATCAAAGGATTAAGGGTATATTAGATATCTATAAAATAGGACAGAATACAAATTTAATAATCGCAGTTGGCTGCGCATATTACGGATTCTTTCCTATGATGGTTGCAGCTGCCGTAGCTTTCTTACTTGGTAAAAATATTCTTTATAATTTTCATGACGGGCAGGCTAAAATATTTCTGGAAAAGTATTCCAAACTTGTTCGGTTTGTAATTAGAGATAAAAAAATTATTGTTGCTTCGGGATTTGTTTTCGATGTATTTAAAAAATATAATTTTAATGTCGTTCTGATTCCTAATCATTTTAATGAAAATTATACGTTCCCCGCAGTTAATAATAATTCAGACTGGAATAATAAAATATTATGGTCAAGAAGTTTTGAAAAATTGTACAGACCCGAACTTGCTTTGAAAGTTGCGCAAAAAGTGGTTGATAATATAAATTGTGAATTCCATTTCTATGGCAACGGTTCTCTACTCGAAAATTTAGAGAATGAATATAATATACCCGGTATCATTTTTCACCGGTTAATCGATAGAACCGATTTCTTAAATGAATATGGAAAATATTCATTCTATTTTAATACATCAGAATTTGATAATTTTCCTTTGAGTATAATGGAGGCAGGATATTTCGGTTTATTCGTTTTATCAACTAAATCGGAAGGTGTTTCTTCCATTTATAATAATAAGGAAATTTATTATTTCAAGGGTATTGATGTCAATGAAATATCTTCTGAAATAATAAATATATTTAAATGTAAAGAAAAGTTTAATGAATATAGAATTAACCTGCGTAATAAAATATCAAATTATGAATGGCGTAATGTTAAATCAAAATGGATTGAAGCTTTAACCGAGGCCGTTAATCATTATTAAATAATTTAATGTTTAATGACAAAAGAAAGTAAATCTAATTATTATTTATAAATTATGAAAAAAATATTAGTAACGGGTGCCGATGGTTTTATAGGAAGCCATTTGGTTGAAAAACTGCTGGAACAAAATTATGATGTGAAAGCTTTTGTTCTTTATAATGCTTTTAATAATTGGGGCTGGATTGATTCCTACCCTAAGGAAATAATTGATTCAATCGAAGTTTTTTGCGGAGATATTCGGGATGAAAATTCTGTAAGAAAAGCTTGCAAAGGTGTAGATACTATTTTCCATCTCGCTGCATTAATAGGAATCCCTTATAGTTATCATGCACCATCGAGTTATATTGATACTAATATAAAAGGAACCTTGAATCTGTTGCAGGCTTCGCTCGATTATAATATCGAAAAAATAATCGTTACATCAACTTCGGAAGTTTATGGAACTGCTTTATATGTCCCGATTGATGAAAAACATCCGAGACAGGGACAGTCTCCGTATTCGGCTTCTAAGATAGGCGCGGATTCACTCGCTGAATCTTTTTACAGGAGCTTTAATCTCCCTGTTACAATTGCCAGACCTTTTAATACATATGGACCACGTCAGTCTGCAAGAGCTGTAATTCCTACTATAATATCGCAGTTGTTAAATGGTGTAACCGATTTGGAACTTGGTTCGCTATTACCGACACGAGATCTGGTATTTGTAAAAGATACAGTGAATGGATTTATTGAAATAGCAAAATCGGATAAACTTAACGGTAACGATGTTAATATCGCAACCGGTACCGAAATCAGCATTGGTAATCTTGCAAATAAATTGATACAACTGATAAATCCTTCTGCTAAGATTAAAACTATGGAAGAAAGATTGAGACCTGTGAATTCTGAGGTAGAACGATTATTAGGTTCAAAAGAAAAAATAACTTTGAATACAAAATGGAAACAACAATTTATACTTGACGAAGGCCTGAAATTAACGATTGATTGGTTTAGTAATAAAGAAAATATAAAACGTTACAAGCATAATATTTATAATGTATAAAATACCTTTATTCGATTTAAATTTTGATAGAGAAGAAGAAAAAGCAGTTATAAAAACTTTACGCTCAAAATGGATATCCACGGGACCTAAGACTGCTGAGTTCGAAGCAAAATTTTCTTCATTATTGAATATAAAATATTCATTAGCATTATCAAATTGTACGTCTGCATTACATCTGGCAATGTTATTATTGAATATTTCTAAAGGTGATGAAGTCATCTGCCCTTCTTTAACTTTTATGGCAACTGTAAATTCCATCAGGTATGTGAACGCGACTCCTGTATTTTGTGATATAAAAAGCTACGATGATTTGACAATCGACCCCGAACAAATTGAAAAACTAATTACGAAAAAGACAAAAGCAATAATAGTGATGCATTACGCAGGCTTTCCGTGCGAGATGAATAAGATTTTACAAATTGCTAAAAAACATAAATTATATATTGTTGAAGATGCTTGTCACGGACCGCTATCCGAATATCGGGGCAAAAAACTCGGTACAATTGGAGATATAGGTGCTTTTAGTTTCTTTTCAAATAAAAATATTAGTACAGGTGAAGGCGGTATGCTGGTTACCAATAATATTAAGTTTTATGAAAGAGCAAAATTATTGCGGTCACACGGAATGACAACTCTTTCCTATGACAGGTCGAAAGGACATAATTCGTTGTATGATGTGAAAGAATTAGGATATAATTTCAGGATTGATGATTTGCGGGCTTCTATAGGAATTGCTCAATTAAATAAACTTAAAAAAGATTTAATCAAAAGGGCAAAAATCAGAGAATCCTATATCACTAATTTAAAAGAAATAAATTCTATGATCATACCTTTTTTAAAAAATAAGGAATTCGTATCGAATTATATTTTTACAATTATTTTAAAAAATTCCGATTCCGAAAAAAGAAATATCGTACGGAATTATTTAGCATCCAAAGGAATTCAAACAAGCGTTCATTATATTCCTGTCCACAAATTCGGCATTTATTCCGCATATAAAAAATATTTACCCAAAACTGAATACGTTGGTGATAATCTAATAACTTTACCGATGTACAGTTCCCTGACTGTTGAAAAAATTAAATATATTTGCGATTCAATAAAAGAGGTATTGAATAAAAATTAATATGCTTACTTGCAATAATTGCGGTTCAACAGGAGTTCTTCTATGGACTATTAAATCATTTCAAATATTTCGATGCATTAATAAGAACTGTAATCTTATATTTTCCGATGTTAAACCTGAAGACATATATTCAGGTTATGAAAAAAATTATTATTTAAACGAATATCCCGATTATGAGAGTGATAAAGTAATTCATTTAAAAAACAACAATATTCTTTTAGATGAAATCGAAAAATATTATCCAAAAGGCAAGTTAATTGAAATTGGCAGCGCATTCGGTTTCTTTTTATCTGCAGCTATTTCGAGGAACTGGCAGGTGGAAGGATTCGAAATTTCTGAATATGCCAGTAAGCTGGCAGTAGACAAATATAAGTTGCCAGTCAGAAATGAAGATTTTCTTTCTGCTGAATTGAATGGTAAATATGATTTGGTGGTAATGCTGGATACAATAGAACATCTTCTGAATCCGGATTTGTTCATAGAAAAAATATCAAAAATAACACAGCCGGGCTCAGGTTTAGTCATCACAACCGGTGACATTAATTCACTTTATTCCAAAATATTCGGAAAAAAATGGAGGCTTATAGCACCGCCGATGCACATATACTATTATAATCCATGTTCCGTTACATATTTATTAAATAAGTTTGGTTTTGATGTCTTGTCGATTTCGCATCCTTCAAAATATTTTAATTTAGGAAGTGCAATTCAATATTTATTTAAAATAAATAAATCAAAAGAGCGCATTGTACCGATAAAAATTAATCTGGGTGATGTTATGCTTGTCATAGCGAGAAAAAAATAATCGGATGAAAGATAATTTATTGATATTCGGAGCGGGAGTTTTGCAGGAACCTTTAATCAGGACGGCAAAAGCAAGAGGTTTCAACACAGTTGTATTGGACCCTGATAATCATGCCATTGCAAAAAAACATGCAAATATTTTTTATCGTGTCGAGGGGAATGACTTTAACAGAACATTGGCAATTGCAAAAAAATATAAAGTTAAAGGAGTCGTCACATCGTCTACTGAAAGACCTTTGCTTATGATGGCAAGAATTGCGAAAGAATTAAATCTGACATTTCCAACTTGCGATTCAATAAAGAATTCGACGGATAAATATTTAATGAAGAAATGCTTCCTGAAAGCAAATTTACCATGCGCGGATGGAATATTAATTGATAGAAAATTTAATAAAGATAATATTAAGAAATTGAAATTTCCAATAATCATAAAGCCTGTTGATAACTCCGGCAGCAGGGGAGTAATTTATTGTAAGAATTTAGCGGAACTTAAAAACAGATTGAATGAAACATTTATTTATTCTTCTTCCGAAAAAATATTAGCTGAAGAATATATAGATGGAAAAGAAATCAGTGTAGAGAGTTTTACATTAAAAGGGAAAACTTATGTTTTGCAATTTACTGATAAAATTACTTCTGAACTTCCGTATAATGTTGAAATGGGGCATATTCAACCTTCAGATTTAAGTCCTAATATTCAGGAAAAAATATCAAAAATTGTTTCCGAAGCTGTTTCTTCATTAGGACTTGATAATTGTATCTGTCATTCGGAATTGAAGGTAACAGAAAAGAACAAACCTGTGTTGATTGAAATAGGTGCAAGGCTTGGAGGGGACTTTATTACTTCATATTTAGTTCCGCTTTCGACTGGAATAAATATGGATGCATTAGCTGTAAATATTGCAGCGGGAAATAATATAAGATTAAGGGAAAAGAAAAAATATTGTTCTGCAATTAAATATTTTAATTTTAAACCCGGGAAAGTAATAAAAATTTATAATTGGGAAAAAATATTTAATGACAAAAATATCGAAAGAGTGGATATCCCTTTTAATGTAAATGAAAGTTTAACAAAAATTACCAATAGTTTAAACAGGCATGGTTTCATTATTGCAAGGGGATTAGAAAGAAGAAAAATGATTATATCATTAAATAATGCTATCAGCTTTATTACTTCTAAAATTATTATTGAATAAATATGAAGAAAAAAATAATAGTTTATGGTGCAAGAGTTCTTGGGTATCACATAAAAAATCTTATAAAAGAATGTGGATATGAATTTTCTGGTTTTATAAGTGATATTGATGAAGGTGATGAAATATTAGGTGATTATGAGATGGTAAAAAAATCAAAGGATTTAAATGAATTCGAAATTGCTGTTGCATTAGGATATTCGAATTTCCAAAACAGATGGGATGTGTTTCAAAAAATAAAAAACGATAATTTCATTGTTGCTAAATTAATTCATCCGAAAGCTATCATAAATATAGAATCAAAAATCGGCGAAGGAGCAGTTATTTTTGCCGGAGCTGTTGTTGATTATAATGCCGTGCTCGGTGATATGGTTCTTATGTATTCGGGGGCAATCGCAAGTCATGATACTTTTGTTGGCTCAAATACAATATTATCACTTAATTCGACCTTATGCGGGATGGCTCATCTCGAAGGTTTTTCTTTTATTGGTGCAGGAGCTGTTGTTGTAGATAATATGAGTGTACCATCTATGAGTTTTATTAAAGCTGGAAAAGTTTATTCAAAAAAAACTTTGGAAAATCCGGAAGTCATTAAATATATAGCAAAATAAAAAATAATTATATTGAAAATTCTAATTGCAGTCATCGCCTATAATGAAGCTGATTCTATCAGAGATGTTATAAATGATTTACAAAAGAATAATTTTGGTTATGACATAATCGTCATTGATAATAGTTCATTCGATAATACAAAACAAATTTGCGAATTGCTGAACGTAAAGGTAATCACGCATTGCATAAATAGCGGGATTGACGGAACCTGGAAAACTTTTTATAAATATGCTTATGAAAATGGTTATGATATAGTTTGTCAGTTTGATGGCGATGGTCAGCATTTAGCTTGTGAATTACCTAAAATTATTGAACCTGTAATAAAAGGGGAAGCAGACAGAGTCATCGGTTCCAGATTTTTGACAAAAGAAGGTTTTCAATCTTACTTCTTTCGCAGGATTATTATTAAATCTTTTGCATTCTGGATTTCAATAATAATAGGATACAAAATCAATGACGTGACTTCCGGGTTTATCGCTTTAAATAAAAAAATAATTTCTTTCTTTGCCAATTATTATAAACATGAAATTAGCGATCCAAACGTCGGGTTGATATTAACACATTATATAGGAGCTAAAATTATTGAAGTGCCTGTTCTAATGAAGGCAAGAAAAACCGGGCGTTCTTATTACGGTTTAATAAATTCTCTTGCCTATCCTGTAAAAGGTTTTATAAACATTGTGGGTTGTCTGCTGTTAAAAAAACAAATTAAAAAAGAATTCGGAGTAAGAAATGAGCCCTAAACTTCAGATTGCATCACTAATAATCGGCGTTGCCTTTTTCTTTTACATATTTTATGTAATAAGAAAAAAAACATTAAGCCCGACATATTCGATTTTATGGATATTACTTGCATTATTTTTTGTATCTGTTCCGGTCTTTGAATCATTTTATGTATTCATTTCGAGAAGTATTTTTGGCTTCTATGCTGAAAATATGATTTATATAACCGTTATTGGTTTCCTCTTAATTTATGTTTTATTTTTAACATTGAAAGTTGTAAAACTGAATGACCAGGTAAAAGAATTGATCTCATTTACGGCTATCCTGGAAAGTAAACTTAAAGATAAAATTGACTAATATTATTTCCCGCTTGGAATTGATTAAAACGAGAAATCTCGTTTTCTATTTGTTTTTTTTCTCACTCTTAATTCGTCTGATTTATGGAATAGTCTATTTTTCATTAGTAGGCACTTCTAATTTTGATGATGACTGGGCTTATATAGATTATGCTCATAAATTCCTGCAACAAGGAATATTCATCCCGTATATTTCTCAGATAAACGAACTCACACGTAGTTTACCACCTGCTTTTCCGGCTATAATAGCGTTGAATTTTGTAATCTTCGGAGAAAATTATATTCCGTTAATAATTATAAATGCAGTTATAAGTGCTTTCGTTACTGTAATAATTTATTATCTTGCGGTATTTTTATTTAACAAAAAAGTAGCAATATTGGCTTCATTGTGGAGTCTCATATACGTTTATTTCATAAGATGGGTTCCGACTTTGCTTAAAGAAAACTGGCTTCAGTTTGTTTTTCCTTTCGTTGTATTAATGTTGTTATACGCATCCAAAGAAAAAAAATATTTCCCGAAAATTATATTATTAAGTTTTTTATTTGCTTTTCTTATTCACCTTGACGAAAGATATTTTGTGTATTATCCCGTTATTGCATTAGGATTGATTTATTTAGATAATGAAAGTATAAAATCCGGATTAAAAAAAGCATCGGTATTTGTTTTATTAGTATTTGTTTTTATGATTCCGTGGCTCATAAGGAACTACAGTGTTTATAAAAAGCCTGTTATAATCTCAGAAAGAACTGCTGTTTTCACCGATAAAATATTCGGATATGAAACGAAATATAATGCTCCGATGGAAATTCAAATTTCAAATGAAACACTTGATTCGGTCATAAAAGGGCAGAATATATATGATATTACTCTTCAGAATGAATTAAATCGCGGTATAAAGTATGGATTAATCCCGCACCGATATTCACCAATAAAAAAGGCATTTGTTGATTTCAAAGAATTCTGGCGACCCTTCCGTTTTACTCCGATGTTTGTAAGTGAAGGATTCCGTTCGGAGGAACCCTGGTCTTTAAAACATAATCTTTCAATTATTTTAACTTACGGAATATTATTACCTTTTTTTATTGTTGGTTTATTTTTTGGATTCAAAGAAAAAAATAAATACGCAGTGTTTATATTTTTTATTATGTTTATTCACACTCTCATACATACAACAGTATTATTATGTCAATACAGGTACAGGGTTCCAATTGATTCATTCGTAATAATATTTTCCTTTTACGGATTATTTAAATTATTTTTTAAAAAAGACACACCTGTCCATTCTTAAGTTTTGTCAGTTAAAGTAAAAAATAAAGATTTTATCAAAGATGTTCATCCGGTTATCAAAGGTGAAAATCTGAAATATTATTCTCAGGGGGAATTGTTTTCAGTAGAAGCTTCTTTGGATTCTCTGATACCCTGGATTAATTCAATTGATAATCTCGAAGATAAAGAAATATTGGTATTTGGAACGGGTGGCGGCGGAACAGTTGTCGCTTCTGCGTTAAACATTGGAAATGGAAAAGTTTACGGAGTTGATATAAATAATGATGCAATCCGCACAACAAATAAACGAGCAGAAATCTATGGGGTATCAGAGAAAATAGAACTTTATTTTCTTGAAGATACTTTCCCTTTACCATTTCAGGATAATAAATTCGATATGGTTCTTATAGCAGATGTTATAGAGCATATTGTAAATGATAGAAAAAAATATTTAAGGGAAGTATTTCGCGTAATAAAAAAAAGCGGTCTACTTATTATCACCGGTACTCCGAATTCTTTGTATCCGAAAGATTTTCATACAACAGGACTGTATTTTGTACCCTGGCTGCCTTCTAAATTAGCCAATAAATACGCTGTATTCAGGGGAAAATGGGAGAAAGGTAATGACCTCGATTATGCAGGTAGAAAAGGAGCCAATTATTGGCAAATTATTCATTGGTTAAAAGGATTTAATTTTGAAATTCTTAACCTGCGAAGCGGGTTTACTTCCGGATATTTAAAAAATCATAATCGGTTGAAATCTCTGAAAAGAAAAATATTATTTAAACCTTATGAAATATCTGAATGGGTGTTAACAAACATATTCAAAATTCCGATTACAGCTTTTATGCCTTACATAAATCACCTCTTTATAAGAAAAAAATAATATTTTATGTGTGGCATTTGCGGAATAGTTAATTTTGACGGACAAATTGTCAAACAATCGAATCTTAAGTTTATGATGGATTGTATGAAACATCGCGGACCGGATGATTCCGGAATATTTATTGACAAAAATATAGGACTTGGTTTTGTAAGACTTAGTATCATCGATTTATCTTCATTCGGTCATCAGCCTATGGCTGATGCTTCAAACAGATATTATCTGATATATAACGGCGAAGTTTATAATTATCTTGAACTGAGAAAGGAACTTGTTCAGTCCGGATTTAAATTTAAATCAAATACAGATTCGGAAGTAGTACTTTATTCTTTCATAAAATGGGGCAAAGACTGTTTATCACACTTTAATGGCATGTTTTCCTTTCTTGTATATGATACGAAAGAACGAAAAATATTTATCGCACGTGATAGATTCGGAATTAAGCCTCTGTATTATTATTCCGACAATTCTAAATTTATTTGTGCTTCTGAGATTCTCCCAATTTTAAAAATAATCGGAAATAAACCCGAAGAAAATAACAGAGCAATTTTTGATTACCTTGCTTTTAACCGGACTGACCAGGATGAAACAACATTTTTTAAGGATATAAAAAAACTCCAGCATGGTAAATATTTGACAATAGAGCAAAATGATATTAAAATTAATGAATGGTATAACCTGAAAGATAATCTAAAATCACCATTTGTATCGTCTGAAGAATTTAAAGATTATTTCGTTTCTTCCGTGGGATTAAGATTGCGAAGCGACGTTCCCGTTGGTGTATGTCTGAGCGGAGGTTTGGATTCTTCGAGTATTACATCAGTGCTTTTAAATGATTTTAATAAATCCGATTTAAATACTTTTTCAGCAGTGTATGATTCCGAATACAAATGCAATGAATCTGAATACATTAAGGAGTATTCCGGTTTGCTGAATAATATGTATTATACTACACCAACCGCAAATTCATTATTTGAAGATATGGATAACTTTATAAAAATTCACAATGAACCTGTTCCATCGACCGGTCCATATGCGCACTATAAAGTAATGGAATTGGCGCAAAAACATGTTGTCGTAACTCTCGACGGACAGGGCGCAGATGAATTATTAGCGGGCTATCATTATTTCTTCGGCGTTTATTATAAAGAACTTCTGAGGCATTTTAAATTATTAAAACTCGCGAGTGAAAATTATTATTATTACAAATATCATCATTCCAATTATGCCTTTAAAACATTTTTATATTTTCTCTTACCTTCATATTTAAAAACAAATTTAAGGGTAACTGAAAAAAAATATCTATCTGATGGTTTTGTGAATAAATATTCGAAAGGAAATATCATAACCGATGAATTGTTCAACATTCCTGACTTACATTCCGCATTATTAAATCATTTTGAATACAAACTGGAGCATTTACTTAAATGGGAAGATAGAAATTCTATGTGTTTTTCTTTAGAATCCCGTGTACCTTTCCTCGATTATCGTATAGTTGAAAAGGCTTTGTCATTACAGTCTTCAGCGATTATCGATAATGGCTTTACGAAAATAATTCTACGCAATGCAATGAAAAATATTATTCCCGAAAAAATCAGAAACAGAAAAGATAAAATTGGCTTTGATACACCGGAAGATGTATGGTTTCGGTCTGACAGGTTTAAGTCATTTATATATGATATGATTGATTCCGAATCCTTTAAACAAAGGGGATATTATGATATCGGTAAGATAAAATCACTATATAAATCGCATCTCGATAATAAAATAAATATTTCAAAAGACATCTGGAAATGGATTAATCTTGAATTATGGTTCAGGAAATTTATTGATAACAAATAATGCGTGATTTTACTTTAAAAATATATATCCAATTAATATCAAATTTCAAAAATCATAATTATAAATTTCAGACGATTGAAAAATATTTAATTGAGCCTTCAGCTAAAGTATTAATATTAAGACATGACGTTGATAAGAGACCTGTCAACTCTCTTGTATTTGCCGAATTAGAAAATAATCTGAATGTGAAATCCACATATTATTTCCGTTTAACAAAAGATAGTTTTAATGAGGAGATTATTAAAAAAATAGTGAAATTAGGTCACGAAATCGGATATCATTATGAAGATTTGGCGCTCGCTAAAGGCGATTTCGAAAAGGCTATTTATAGTTTCAAAAAAAATCTCGGAATATTACGAAAATATTATCCCGTCAAAACAGTGTGTATGCACGGTAGCCCGCTATCAGCCTGGAATAACATTAAGTTGTGGGAAAAATATAAACTTGAAGAATTTGGAATTATTGGTGAACCTTATATTTCTTCCGAATTTAAAGAATTTTTTTATCTGACAGATACCGGAAGAAAATGGAATAATAATAAATTTAACTTTAGAGATAAAATTAACTCAGGTTATAATATTAATATTTGCGATAGCCGGGATATTAGTGGTAATTTAATGAAAAATAAGTTGCCTGATAAAATTATAATAAGTACTCACCCCCAGAGATGGGATAACAATTATTTCAAATGGACACAGGAATTTGTTTATCAAAACATTAAGAACATTATAAAATATTTTATATCATCAAGGAAAATAGATGTATAAAATTATTACCGATGTAAATAGTATTGAAAAAAAGCAATGGAAGGATTTCGTGTATGAACATCCGGATGGCAATATATTTCAGACGCCTGAATTTTACGAACTTCACCTTCACCAAACGAAGTATGAACCGGTTGCACTTTTCGTAATGGAGCAAAATAAGATAGTTGGATTAATGATTGCTACCATACAGAAAGAAAATCCCGGGCTTCTGGGTATTCTGTCATCTCGTGCAATTATATGGGGCGGACCATTAATATCTCAAGGAAAAGAAAATTCCGTCGTTTTATTACTATCTGCATACAATAAATGTGTAAAATCAAAAGTTTTGTTTTCACAGGTAAGAAATTTGTTTAATACAGATAAATTAAAAAAATATTTCATTGAATCGGGATTTTCTTTTAAAGAACATCTGAATTTTTTAATTGATTTGAAACCCGATGAATCCGGGCTTTGGGAAAAGGTTAATTCAAAGAGGAGAAATGAAATCCGGAGAGCAGAAAAAGAAGGAGTGATTGTAAAGGAGCTTGAAAGTGAAAAAGATATATCTGACAGCTATGATATTATCAGGCGGGTATATTTCCGTGTGAAACTTCCTTTGCCGGAATTAGATTATTTCAGAAAAATAAATGAAATTTTTAAAGAAAAAAATGAAGGTTTGAAATATATAGGGGCTTTTTATGAAAATAAATTAATCGGTGTAATGTTCGTACTTTGTTTTAAAGATAGAATTTATGATTGGTACGCTGGCAGTTATAAAGAATTTTATAATAAATATCCGAATGATATACTGCCTTGGAAAATATTTTTATGGAGTAAAGAAAATAATTTCAGTATTTTTGATTTTGGTGGAGCGGGAAGCCCGGATGTAGAATACAGTGTAAGGGATTATAAAAAAAAATTCGGAGGGGCAACCGTAAATTTCGGCAGATATCAGTTAAACCATAAACCAATTTTAATGATTTTTGCTTTTATCGGGTTCAAGCTATGGCGCTTCATTAAATACTAATGAAAAAATTGAATAGCATATTAATCGATATAAATCATCCGGGGCATATTCACTTATTTAAAAATTTGATTTATTTGCTGAAAAGTGAAGGGATAAAAGTTTTTGTAACAATAAAAGATGTCGATAATTTAAAAAAATTACTTCAGCTTTATAATATCGATTATATTTTAATAGGAAAAAAATCCGATTCGATTAAAGGAAAATTCTTTAATCAGATAAAATATGTAAAAGAACTTGTAAAGTTGATTAATAAGAACGATATAATGCTTGGAATTGGTGTCTCCATTACTCTCGCACACGCTTCAAAATTATCCAAAATGGTGTCGTTAATTTTAGATGATGATGACTCTGCAGTAGAACCGCTCTTTGCAAAGTTTGCTCACCCTTTCGCTGATTATTTGATTTCCCCTGACGTTCTTAATTTTGAAAGAAAAAGAAAAAATCATCTGACTTATGCAGGTTATCATGAATTAGCATATCTGCATCCCAATAGATTTAAACCTGATTTAAATGTATTAAATGAATCAGGACTCGATAATAATGAACCTTTTTTTATTCTCAGGTTTAATGCATTTAAAGCTCATCATGATGTTGGGGCTAAAGGATTGACTGTTAATCAGAAAAGAGAACTCATATCGATGCTTAATAAAAAAGGGAAAATATTTATTACGTCAGAAAAAGAAATTGAACCTGAATTTGAGATATATAAAATTAAAATATCACCTGATAAAATTCATTCATTGATTCATTTTGCAAGTTTATTGATAGGCGATAGTCAAACAATGACTTCCGAGGCGGCAGTATTAGGAACTCCATCCTTAAGGTGCAATTCATTTGTTGGCAAAATATCATACCTTGAGGAGGAAGAACATAAATACGGTTTAACATTCGGATTTTTACCGGAAAATTATGCCGGTCTTTTAACAAAAGCACAAGAGCTTTTAAATATTAAAAATTTAAAGTCCATATGGCAGGATAAAAAATTAACGTTAATATCTGATAAAATAGATGTTACAGCTTTTCTATTCTGGTTAATTACAAATTATCCCGAAAGCATTATACAGCATAAAAAAGATAAATTTTTTCAGTATAATTTTAAGTAAATTTTGTTATCTTATTGTAAGGGCAGGAAATGAAAATACTAAATTTAGTTTTTATTAGAAAATTTTCCTATTTAGATGTATACTCAAGTTTTACCGGGTAAAATTAAAAAAGTTCAGCTCGGGCAATTTAAAAAAATAAACAGAACTTTATATAATTTCATTTCAAAGTACACCGTGCCCGAATCGGATACTACAAGAATTCTTGAAACTTCTACTAAATTCAATGTAGAATCGATATCCCGACCTATTAAATGTTTTGTCAATCTGAGAAAAATTAATATTATTAAATCCCTTAATAGTTTTTTTTCTGCTGTTAATTCAAAATTACCTTTAGGCGGAGTTTTTATAGGCTGTGTTGAAATTTACAACGAAAGAATTCAACGAATTCATAAAATTTATCCTAAATATATTGCAAATATAGTTCAGGATGTTGACTTTGTTTTAAATCGTGTGTTTCCTAAAATATTTTTGACAAGAAATATTTATAAGTTTTTCTTTAGTGGTATCAACAATGCATTATCAAAAGCAGAAACGTTCGGAAGATTATACTATAACGGTTTTGAGATAATTGACTATAAGGAAATAAATAACTTGCTCTATTTCATATCTAAGAAAATTACCGAACCGCTTGTTGAGAAAGAACCTACTTATGGTTTAATATATAAAACCGATAGGGTTGGGAAAAATGGAAAAACTGTAAAAGTTTATAAGCTCAGAACGATGAATCCGTATGCTGAGTTTTTACAGAATTATATATATATACGTCACAACTTAAAACTTGGCGGTAAATTTAAGGATGATTTTAGGATAACCTCCTGGGGTAAGATATTAAGAAAATATTGGATAGATGAACTGCCGATGATAATAAATTTGTTAAAAGGTGATATTAAACTTGTGGGAGTAAGACCTCTGAGCAGGCAGTATTTTGATTTGTATCTCGATGAATTAAAAGAGAAGAGAATGAATAATAAACCAGGACTTATCCCTCCGTACTACGCAGATTTGCCAAAATCTCTCGAGGAAATAATGGAATCTGAAAAAAAATATTTTCAGGCATTTGAAAAAAATCCCTTAAAAACTGATTTTCATTATTTAACGAAATCTATATTCAATATTGTTTTTAAACAGGCAAGAAGTTCATAAACAGCTGATAATTATTTCTCTTAATTTCATTTGATACCATATGAATAAAGTTTTTCTGCTTATTACAATAGTAGTTTATTTTCTTATAAGCAATATATCATTTTCCCAGGTGGAACTTGCGCCGCCCACACATCCTGTTTACGATTTCCTGAAAAGAATGCAACTCATGAATGTAATTCATGATTATAATTCATCTTCAATTCCGATATCCAGACACCAGATAGCAGATTATCTAAAAACTATAAACGAGAATAAAAGTAAGTTAAACTCAATAGATAAAAATATTTTGAAAGATTTTTTTGTTGAATTTGAATACGATGTAAATAAAACAGTTAAAAATTCTTATGGGTTGTTAAATGATTTCAATTTAAAAGAAATATTTAATGATCAAAAGCAAAAATATTTATTGCAATATACCGATACTAATTCCGCATTTTTTATGGATGCGAATGGAAATATATCACAGAGAAATTCTACGGGAGATTCGCTCGGGAAGCATGCAATTACACTCGGGGAAGTTGGATTCAGATTACGTGGTACTTTGTATAATACTGTGGGTTTTTATTTGAGGGTGTCAAATGGTCAGAAAATAAAAGGTGATACGGCAGATATTAACATGTCTATAGAAACTTACCCTAAGCTGAAAGCTAACACAAAATACAGGTATGAAAAAAAGAATTATGATACATACGAAGGTTATCTTCGTTATGCAACAAAATCAGAATGGCTCGCATTGACTATTGGAAAAGAATCGCAATTCATCGGGTTTGGTTACATCGATAAAATGTTTATGTCGGATAATTCCGTTCCGTTTAGTTTTATCCGGCTTGATTTAAAATACAAAGCACTTCATTATTACTATATGTATGGAAGTTTGAAAGGTGATTCACTTGGTGTAGACATAAGCTCGAAAAATATAGCCGCTCACAGACTTGATGTTAACTTTTCAAATAAATTCAGGATGGGATTTTTTGAAAGCCTTGTTATTTCACAGGACCCATTTAATTTCAATTATTTTAATCCCGTCAGCTTTTTAAGAACTGCCGATTACAATTCGGGCGATTATGGAACACGGAATACAGGGAATTCTATGCTTGGAGTTGATATGGAAGTTCAACCTCTTAATAAATTTTCTTTTCAGTCCACTCTTTTAATTGATGATTTGGATTTTTCAACTCTTTTTAATAATGTGAGAGATGGTCATCCTGCTAACGACAATCGTTTTGGTTACCAAATTGGCGGACTCTGGACAGATGCATTTACGCTGCCTTCGGTAACGTTTGCAATTGAATATACACGAATAAACCCTTTTGTTTATACTCACAGAACTAATAAAAGCCAGTATACTAACTGGGATTTACCGCTTGGCCATAATTTACCTCCTAATTCAGATGAAATAGCTGTAAAGCTGACATCTTACATTTATAACAGATTAAATTTTAAACTCACGTATCAGCATCAGCGTTCTGCAAACAGAATTATTCTGAATGGTGATACATTAATTGCAAATTATGGAGGAAATATAGAAAGAGGAGATGGCGATGTTGTTCGTGATAATAAATTTTTAGATGGTGATCGTGTTAATCGTGATATTTTAACTTTCGAATTTTCCTGGCAGCCAATCCGTCAGTATTTCCTTGATTTTAAATACCAGTACACTCTGTCAAATCTCTTATATGCTTCAAAAAAATATAAGGATTCATATTTCTTTCTCACAGGAAGGGTTGATTTTTAAATAAAGTTCTTCAGTCTTTCGAGAATCATTCATTCGCCTCTTCTTTTTACATATCTTAATCTTCCTTTTCTTTACTTCATTTCCTTTGTTTACTAATTAAGTTATTTTTGTAAATATTTTATGAATGCAATCGAATTTAAATATATTACTAAAAGATTTGGTGACCTGACGGCAAATTATAATGTATCGTTCGCAGTCAGGAAAAATTCGGTTCATTGCCTTATCGGTGAAAACGGAGCCGGTAAATCCACATTAATGAAAATTCTGTTTGGAATTTATAAACCGGATAGTGGAATAATTAAAATAAATAATGTTGAAAAATCTTTCGATTCTCCTCTTGATGCCATAAAATCAAACATTGGAATGCTTCATCAGCATTTTATGTTAATCGAAGATTTTACAATTCTTGAAAATGTAATTCTCGGCAGTGAAGTTACAATAAAATATAAAATTGATTTTGAATGGTCAGAAAAAACATTAAATAATTTTAATGATAAATATAACCTTGGATTAAATCTTGAACAGAAAATCTCAGAAATTAGTATAAGTGAACAACAAAAAGTTGAAATTCTTAAATTACTCTACAGAAATTCCGAAATATTAATTTTTGACGAACCAACTGCAGTGTTATCACCCGTGGAAGTTAAAGAATTTTATAAAATTATAGAAAAGTTTAAAGATGAAGGCAAAACTATTATATTAATAACTCATAAGTTACACGAAGTAAAAGAAATAGCCGATAGAGTGACTGTCTTGAGACGAGGTGAGGTAGTTTATGAAACCGAAAAAGAAAATCTTGATATAAATATATTAAGCAGAAAAATAGTCGGAGATGTGATTTTAAAAAATGATATTTCCAAAGAAACAGTTATGATAAATCAGGAAGATTCTGTTATCAAATTGAGTAATATCACACTTCGTAAAAACGGACATGACATATTGAATAAATTAAATCTTTCTCTTCATAACGGGGAAATATATGGTGTGTGCGGTGTTGAGGGTAATGGGCAGAGTGAATTAGTGGATTTAATTTTCGGATTGGAAAAAAAATTCAGCGGTTATCTTGAAAAAAATACGAATAAAATATCCCTGGTTCCCGATGACAGACTTAAAAAGGGTATGATAAAGGAATTTACGATAGGTGAGAATTTAATTCTTAAAGATAAAAACAAATTAAATATAACTAAAAAATATTTAACCGGGCTCACTGATGAAGTAATTAATAATTTTGATGTGCGCGTTCCCGAAAATTCGGTTATAATGAAATTGCTATCGGGCGGAAATCAGCAAAAAGTTATTTTCGCAAGGGAAATAGAACTAAACAATGATGTTTTGATATTCTCTCATCCAACAAGGGGAGTAGATATAAATGCAACAGCATTTATACATTCAAAAATTATTGAACAGAGAAATGCAGGGAAAGCTGTCCTTCTCATTTCATCTGACCTTGATGAACTTTTAAGCTTATCGGATAAGTTTGGAGTAATTTATAAAGGTACTTTAGTAAAAGAATTTTCCTCTGAATTGGAAAATATACAAAATGAGACTATGAAAAATAAACTTCTCGAAAAAATAGGAAAACTGATGATTGGAATTTCTGTTGAATAAAAAATTAAAAGCAAATATTGTTTCAATTTCGATTTCGGTTGTACTCACTTTTTTGATTACGATAATTCTTTTACTCATATTAGGTAAAAATCCGGTAGTCGTTTTGGGAACAATGTTCGGTGAAGTATTCGGAAGCGGATACGGTTTGGGACAGACATTATTTAAAGCCACGCCACTGATAATCTGCGGATGCGGACTGGCAATTTGCTTTCATGCATCTATCTTTAATATCGGGGCAGAAGGTCAATTAAATGCAGGTTCTTTCGTAATAAGTCTTGTCGCATTTTATTTTTCCGGTTTACCGTTCATATTATTGTTTCCTCTATGTCTTTTGTCAGGATTTATAGTCAGTGGTGTTTTTGGTCTTATTCCGGCTATAATAAAAATTAAAAAAGGTGTCAGTGAAGTAATATCAACTATAATGTTGAATTTCATTATACTCGCACTCGTGAATTATTTGTTGATTGATTTCTTTGCCGTTAAATCAACTGTAAGAACGGAAAAGATATCGGAAAGTTTTATGATTCCTAAATTTTCTGAATATTTTCAAATGTTTCAGGGTTCATCTTTAAATCTGACATTTGTATTTGCCCTGCTCCTTGCATTATTTACTTATTACTTAATATATAAAACAAGTTTTGGTTATAAACTCAGAGCTGTAGGTTTCAATGAAACGGCTTCAAAATATATGGGAATAAAAAATAATAAAATTATTTTACTTGCTTTCTTCATTGGTTCGGGAATCACTTCTTTTGTTGGTATTAATTTTATTATGGGATATAAAGGTTATTATGAACTCGGATTTTCAAACAATCTTGGTTTTACTGCAATAGCTGTGGCTTTGCTTGCAAAGAATAATCCGATAGGTGTAATATTCTCGGCTTTGCTTTTTGGAATTCTCGACTACGGTGGATTGGCTGTGAATAATATAGTTCCTAAGGAAATTATGTTTGTCATACAGGGTATTGTCATATTATCTATTTTATCTGTTGATAAACTCGTTGAAAAATATTATGGATAATTATTAATAAATTGAATATAATAGTTTCAATATTATCGTTGACTTTTTTTGCGCAGGTACTGCGACTGTTTACTCCGTATTTTCTCGGCGCTAATGCTGCAAATTTTTCCGAAAGAGCAGGCGTAATTAATATTGCAATAGAAGGATTTATGATTACTTCAGCCCTTGGATATGCTTTATTTACATATCTTACAAATAATATTTTCCTTGGATTCGTTTGTGCAATTCTGGTCAATTTATTATTTAGCCTGTTGTATGCATTGTTCGTTATTAAACTAAAAATAAATCAAATCGTAGCAGGTGTTGGTTTCAATTTATTAATGGCAGGACTCGCGAAATTTTTAATTGTTTTTATCTTCCAGAGTTCGAGTAATACACCGAGAATTCCTGACCTTCCTAATATTCCATACATTCAGGATATTCCTTATGTCGGCGAAGTGCTCTCAGATTATATAATATTATTTTCATTTGCTTTGATATTCATATCAAATTTTGTTTTATTTAAAACAAAATTCGGTTTAAGATTGCGCTCTGCCGGAGAAAATCCCGAAGCAGGCGAATCACTCGGAATAAAAATTCGATTGTATAAATTATACGGGGTACTTATTTGCGGATTTCTTTCAGCTCTTGGAGGTATATGGCTTGCTTCAAACCAGAATTCTTTTAGTGATGGAATGGTTGCCGGCAGGGGATATATCGCACTCGCTGCGATGATTATAGGAAAATGGAAACCTGTAAATATATTTTTCGCCTGTATTATGTTCGCATTCTTTGAAGCGCTCGAAATAACTTTTCAAATATCAGGCACGTTCATTCCATCTCAAATAATTCAAATGCTTCCTTATCTTATTACTATTCTTGTACTCATTGGTTTTATCGGAAAAACAAAACCACCCGCCTCAGACGGCATCCCATATTAGAACCTCAATTAATAAATATAAATTCTAATTTATAAATTTCAATATTCAATTTTCAAATCATGATTATCCAATTTCTTACTTTAACTTTTAACATTTAACATTTAACATTTAACATTGCTCTACCTCTGTCTCCCGTCAGCACCCCACAGCAACTTATTATTCAATGTCTGAAAATAAGTTTTATTAATATCTTTTACCACTTTAACATTATAATCAGCTTTTGATAATATAAACTTTGCAGGAGACCTGACAATGTGAGATGAAAATCCGTCAGCGGTCAATCTTACTTTTTCTTTCGAAATAGTATGAATCACAATTATTCCGTCATCAGGCACTATTATCGGTCTGAAGTTCAAAGTATGAGGACATATCGGGGTTATTATTAAAACTTTACTGTAAGGACTTATTATCGGACCACCGGCGGAAAGTGAATAACCTGTTGAACCCGTAGGCGTAGATACTATTACACCATCAGCTACAAACCTGACAACACTTTCATTTTTATAATAAATCTCAATTTCAATCATCTTAATCGAATTGCATTTATCAATTACAATTTCATTCATTCCGAAAACCTGCTTGTCTGTATCCGTCTTACAGGAAATGACGCAAAGGTCATAAATCTTATATTTATCTTCCAGTATTTTTTCAAAAAAATTATCGGTTTCATTAGGGCTTACCTCAGCCATAAAACCGAGACTTCCAAGATTCACACCAAGAATAGGAATCTCTTTCCGTCCTACAATTCTTGCAGTATTTAAAAATGTCCCGTCACCTCCTAAAGAAATCAGAATGTCGGATTTCTCGAGCAATGCTTTTTCTGAAACGGCATATTTATTAAAGTCTTTACTTTCAAAATGAGACATTAAATCATTGCTTGCAATAAATTCTATTTTATTTTTAATGAAAAATTTTATTATAGAATTTAATACTCCCGGCAATTTCTTTTTTGATGCATTCCCGATAATTCCGAATTTCATAATATTTTTATTTATCTTCTTTAGGTTCTTCTTTCTTTTCTTCTTCTTTCTTTTCTTCTTCCTTCACTTCTTCTTTTTTCCCTGCTTCTTCGACATAATTTAGTTTTAAATCAGCCAAAATTTGTTCGATAAATCTATTTTCTTCATCGGAATTATTGTTAATAGATTTTTCTTTTAACATCTCAATCATATCGATTGACATCTGGGCTGCCTGTAAATCCCTCTCGATTTTATCCGAAACCGGATTCTTTAATTTTCCGAGATGCATCCAGGTCTGCATCTGGAAAGAATAAATAAGTGATAAAAAAAGCTGGGAATTTTTGTCATTATCCATTATTCTTGTTTTAGATTTTTGTTAAAATTAATATTATATAATATAAAAGATATAGATGTTAAAAATAATAAAACTGATAATACTTTCCAATCTCCGAAGTTCCATTCAAATATACCGGATATATGAAAAGATATCATCATTAAAATGCTACCAAATATAAGTAATTTATCAGTTTCATTTAATACATTTCTGTAAAATTTAATTTGCTTTAAAAAAATCGCAATAAAAAAGCTTATATAGAAAATAAAACCGAAGATTCCGGTCGTAGCAAGTATCATCAGGTAATTACTGTGCAAATGCGAACCCTCACCCTCAATTTGAGGTTCCTTGTAAAGTTTGTAAACTTTAGTGAATTCATTATCCCCTATACCGAGCAAAGGATGATCCTTGAACATTTGCATTCCGACGTTCCACATAACAAGTCTTGATTCATTGCTTAGAAAATTCGGGTTTGCGATACTTTCTATACGATTTTGAAATCTCGCAGGGATAATAAACCAGAATATAATCAATATGGTCGCAAAATATATCAGGAATTTTTTGTTTATAATTATACCGTAAATTATTAAAGAAATAAATATCGCAACAAATACATTTCTCGATTGCGTAAGGTACATCGATATAAATATAGGAATCAATAACAGGAGAAGAAATATTTTTGACATAAAAAATTTTTCTTTCGAAAAAAGCAGTGGAAAAACCATTAAAAGCAAAAGCATTTTTAACTCACCCATTGAAATCGGGTATCCGAAAAATCCAATCCTGTCTGAATTTATTTCGACTTCTGTCGGCATATCTTTCAGACTGACAAAATATCGTATCAACTCGTAAACAGATAATAAAGATACGATTATCAGGATTGAGATTACTATTTTATATAAAATCTCCTTTTTATTAATTTTAATTATGGAAACATAAAATATTATGAACAGCAAATAACTTTTTAATGTCAGAAAAGCTCCTTCAGGGATTACAGCAAAAACGCGGGATAATATTTCTATTACAAAAAATAAAGCTAAGAATATATTTATATATTTTATTTCGGAAAATAATTGTTTGTTTGTGTTGAATGATTTGTTCAGAATGATTTGTATTATCCATGTAACCGTCCAGATTACGAATGCAAAAGAGGAAACTGCAACGGAAAAATATACAGAAAACACCTGCACTGTGAGAAAAATTAAAATTATCCTGTCGAAAATTATATTTGTCTGTTCTTTTATCAATCTATACGTTTTCTTTAAAATTTTTATATCTTTAATTTCCGAACTGTAATTCGTACAATTTTTTGTAAATGCCTTTTTCCTGTTTGATTAATTCATCGTGATTCCCAACCTGCATTATAGTTCGGTCATCAAGTGCGATTATCCTGTCAGAATTCCGAACGGTCGAAAGTCTGTGAGCAATTATTATTGACGTTCTGTTGCTCATTAATTTTTCAAACGCATCCTGAACGAGTCTCTCAGATTCCGTATCGAGAGAGGATGTTGCTTCATCAAGAATTAATATCTGGGGATTCCTTAATATTGTCCGGGCAATAGCGATACGCTGCTTTTGTCCGCCTGATAGTTTAAGACCTCTTTCTCCTACAATCGTCTCAAATCCATTTTCAGTTTCAAGAATGAAATCATATGCGTTTGCAAATTTTGTAACGTCGATTAAATCTCGCTCTGATACATTTTCCATTCCGAAAATTATATTGTTTCGTATTGTATCATTAAAAAGAATTGTCTCCTGCGGCACCATACCGATTAGATTTCTCAGGCTGTCAATTTTAATTTTTTTAATGTCTATTCCGTCTATCAAAATACTACCGCCGGTCACATCATAAAATCTTGCGATTAAATCGGCTAATGTTGATTTGCCGACTCCGGAAGAGCCTACTATGGCTATTCTTTCAGATTTTTTAATATCGAGATTAATGTTCTCTAAAATTATTTTTTCTTTATCATAATAAAAACTAACATCGAGCAATTCGATTTTATCCTTAAAATATTTTATTTCAACAGGGTTTTCATTTTCTTTAATTTCAACATCATAATCGAGAATCTCGAATATTCTTTCACCTGATGCCGATGATTCCTGAATCCTGTTGGCAACAGTGCTCACATTTTTTATAGGAACAACAAGCTGGAAAAGTATGAATAAAAATCCTAAAAATTCTTCGGGACGAAGTGAATTGTTAACAAAAATTTCTCTTCCGCCAAACCATATAATAACAACACCTGCAATGATAGACAGGAACTCAGTAATAGGTGATGCCAGTTCACTCGCCCGTGCACTTCTTAATATTAACCTGTAATGTTCATTATTTTCTTTCCTGAATAAACTATTTCTGAATTTTTCAGCTTTAAATGTTCTTATTATTTTTGCGCCATAAATAGTTTCTGAAATTATAGTGAGTATATCGGAAAGTTTTCTTTGTACCCTCATACTTCTCCTTCTTAAGGAGGCACCGATTTTAGTAATAATGAAAGCAGTAATGGGAAAAACAACTACGGTCATAATTGTCATTTGCCAGCTTATAGAGAGTGAAAGCAAAAGAAAAATAATAATCAGAAGCGGGTCCTTAATCAAATTCGAAAATGCCGCTGAAATTCCGGATTGAACGGCATTAATATCATTTGTCATTCTCGAAATCAGGTTCCCTGTTTTTTCCTGTGTAAAATATCTTAAAGATAGAGAATTTATTTTTTCAAAAATGTCATACCGGATATCTCTTAATACGCCTTTCTCTACGTATTGCATTAAAATAGACTGACAAAATCCTGTCAGGTTCTTAAGTAAAAATGCTATCAGAATTAATATACAAACTTTAAAAAGAGCAGATTCTTTTCCGGATGTTAATAAATAATTCTCAAAAGTTCTTTGCAAATTTTCATAATATGAAGATATTCCTGCCGGTGCCTGTGTTACAGTTTCCGTCGCATTCCTCGACATAAATAATGTTTTCAAAAGCGGAATAGTCAGATAAATCGATATTGCACTGAAAATTGAAAACAAAACCGACATAAAAATAGACAGAAATATAAAAGCTTTATATTTCTTAATGTAACTAATTAATCTTATATATATCTTCATAATCTATTGTACTGCAACATTTATGTTGCGACTTATCTTTATTATTACTTTTATGATGTACTAACTACTATCTACTAACTACTGTTCATTGACTTCTCTAACTTCTCTAACTTCTTTTAATCTCATAACTAATCACTAATAACCAATCACTTCAATTATTTGTTTTTTGTTTTTTGTTATCTGTTTTTTGAGTATGCTGTATTTCCCACATCTTCATATAAGTCAGCATATTCGTCATTATATCAAAATTTGTTACCATTAATCCGTAAACCCCGTCAAGAAATCCTTTTTTAAAAATAAATTGTTGAAGGAACGCAGCAATAGGTCTGAAGAATAAATCTGATAATTTTACAATCTTTTTATCGGCTTTTTCTATTGCCTGTAAACTTGAATATTGGTTTATTTTTAAAATGTATTCCGAAATCGAATTTATAGTGTAATGCAAAATATCATTTTTTAGAAATCCTATTTTTCCTTCAACTTCATATCCTTCGTGCACAAGCCTTTCGGTAACTTTCACCTTATCGCTTCTGAACAGTCTCAACTGATATCCGGGATACCAGCCGCAATGTTTTACCCATTTGTAAAGTATGAAGCTTTTTCTCGGTATTCTGAATCCCGATTCTTCGATATCTGTTCCTGAAATGATTTTTATAATCTCTTCTTTGAGTTCAGGAGAACATCTCTCATCGGCATCGAGAGGCATAATCCATTCTTTCGTTGTTTTTGATAATGCAAAATTTCTTTGTTCAGCAAATCCCTTCCAGCCGTTCTGGTAAATTTTATCCGTAAATTTTTTTGCAATCTCTACAGTTTTATCGGTACTGTAACTATCGACAACAATAATCTCATCAGCCCATAAAGCACTCTTTATGCACTCTTCAATGTTATTCTCTTCATTTTTACAAATAATAGTAATCGATATCATATTATTTTATTAAACCGTTTTTGCAAAAATATTTACCTGACTTAGAAACAACATTATGGAAATATTCATAATTTGATTTTTCTTCAACCGTCTTTTTATGATAAAGATGGTATAATATTGCAAGATTTCTTACCGAATAAAATTTTGCATTTATCAACGAAAGCCTGTATTCAAGGTCAGTGTCTTCACCGATTCCTGCACCTATATAATCTTCATCGAATCCGTTAATTTTTTCCATCAAATCTTTCGGCAGTGAAAAGTTACAACCGAGAATATGAATTTCTTTTGGATTAAATACACGACGTAATAATTTAAGCTTTAAAATTAATCCTTCTTCAAAATACCTGGATGATTTATCTTTCCTTAGAGAATCCTTAAAGATTTTAAAATTATTTTTTTCATATTCGCGGTTCAGAATAAAATCTTCATCAAATTTCTCAGATAATTTTTCACCGAGAAAAACTCTTCTTCCGCAAAGTACAGTATCTTTCTTTATATTCTCAAAATGCGCTTTAATAAAATTGCTATGCGGAATGCAGTCACCATCTATAAATATCAAATGGTTCGTTTTTGAAACTTTTATCGACTCGTTCAAAATCTTGTTTTTTCTGAAACCATCGTGAACCTGTGTGACAAAATTAATTTTCAGACCAATTTCAGAGGCAAATTCCTTAACAGCATCTTCAAAATCATTCCCTGAGCCATCGTCGGCAATTATAATTTCGAAATCTTTAAATGTTTGAAGGCTAAGTGCATATAAAATAAGCCTTAACTCTCTGATTTTTTTGTAAACCGAAATTATAATGCTAATCTTATACATTCAAACAAGTTAAATAAAGGCTATTAAAGTTGTAATTGAAA
>Ga0224523_1000021_pt1 | contig 112958 bp, 96 predicted proteins | sample CFST50metaG_FD_182732 | JGI IMG/M metagenome (GOLD analysis project Ga0224523, IMG submission 182732) | Peat soil microbial communities from Stordalen Mire, Sweden - C.F.S.T50 | ecosystem: Environmental > Terrestrial > Soil > Wetlands > Peat | place: Sweden: Norrbotten County, Stordalen Mire... | reverse complement strand
CGACGCCAAGGATATGCCACTCCGGAGTGTAGTGAATCCATCTCGTGAGGAACCGTATGCGTCAATTACGCTCGTACGGATCTGTGGGGGCTTCGGGTCTAAAAAGGCCCGTTTCTACCCGGACATTGTGCCAACAGCAAACAACAACCACTTTATGCGTCGGGCGCAAAGCAGCTTTTGGCCTTCGGCAAAAGCTCGGCGTCTGTATCCAGCGTGTCATGTCGTAAGCTCCGTCACGCTGGCTAACACCGTGCACTTCACCAAACCGCACACGTTGGTGGGATGCAATAAACTGGCACAAATGAAATTATAGACGCCGCGGGAAGACAAAAGAGAGTTCAATTCAAGAATGGCACGCAGGAGAAAACATGCCGCCGTCGTGGCGGCAAAAAATATTCTAATGAATTGGTATAGTAATGAAAAGTGCCCTCCGTCATTTTCTGTAAACAAGCGGTGTCATGACGGTCAAATCATCTTAACACGATTAATGTTTAAGGAGTTCATATGGCTTTTAATCCTTCCAAACCTTACAATGACCGTTAATATGCTAATTTTAAACATGGAAAGGGCTAAATTATAAATGGCCTCAAAAAATATCGACCTCGCCGAATACGGCAAGCTTCTCGCCTCTATAAAATTAAAAATTCGGTCTGCACAAATCAAAGCCTCAATAAGCGTGAACAAAGGCGTTCTTTCACTCTATTGGGAAATCGGCGAAATGATTATTAAAAAGCAGATCGAAGCCAAATGGGGTGACTTTCTTATCGAAAAACTTGCCATTGATCTGCACGGTGATTTCCCAAATATGAAAGGCTTTTCCCGTCGGAATCTATTTTACATGAAGCAATGGGTTCTGTTTTACACTGGTAAAGGTCAATTAGTGCAACAACCTGTTGCACTAATTAAAAAAGTCCAACAACTTGCCGGACAAATTCCCTGGGGACACAATGTTCTTGTTATATCTAAGGTAAAATCTATTGCAGAGGCCGAATTTTATCTTAAGGAAACGATTACCCATAACTGGTCACGGAGCGTTCTGGCAATGCATATAGAAGCGGATGATTTTAGTCGCAAGGGAAAGCTTGCCAGCAATTTTCACCTTACACTTCCCAAACCGCAATCCGACCTTGCACGCGAAACACTTAAAGACCCATACAATTTTGATTTTATTTGTTTAAATGATGACGCGCTTGAAAGAGAAATTGAAGATGCTCTCACTACGCATATCACCCGATTTCTGCTTGAGCTTGGCGCGGGGTTTGCTTTTGTTGGCCGACAGTTCAATCTCCAAGCGGATGGGAAAGATTTTTTCATCGACCTGCTTTTTTACCACCTTAAATTGCGCTGCTATATCGCGATTGAACTCAAGGCCGGAGAATTCAAGCCGGATTTCGCGGGCCAAATTAATTTTTATCTGACCGCACTTGACGAGACTGTTAAAGCAAAGACTGATAACCCCTCTATCGGTCTTGTTTTATGCAAAACACGAAGTAAAATTATTGCCGAATGGTCGCTTCGCAAAATGAATGCACCTATAGGAGTTTCGGAATTCAGGCTTACGACCGCGATTCCCAAAGAATTTAAACCAAACTTACCGTCAATTGAAGAAATTGAAACGGAATTATCCAAACCAATAAAGAAATCCACAAAATCAAAAGGAAAGAATAAAAAGTTATAAAATGCCGTCGCACGTCATGTGCGCCAGCATGAAAAAGCAAAAGGGGCACTGCATTAAATTCAGAATGAAATTCAAGATGGCTGCCGGTAAATCAAAAGAGAAATCAGAAGACGCTACTGCCAGAAATTAGAATCAAGACTTAACGCGCGTCGCAAAGACAAGGGGTGCCCCAAAAGCACCCAACAGCTAAAGGAATCAATGCCCGGCTTAATGCCCTCCGTCACCGTCTGTAAACAAGCGGTGTCATGACGGGCAATCCGGGCACAACTTGCGTTTAGCAAACGTCGGGATGCAATAACCCGGAACGATTTAAAGGAGAGGCGGCGTGTCAATTCTTGAAATATCGGAAGCAAGCTGAAGAATGGCGCTTAAGAAAAGTTAAAACATGCCATACAGTGGGGCGGCGGAAGAATGTTAATTCATTTCTATATAAGAATGTCAAATGTAGGATACAATGAAAATGAATGGTCGATTTTAATAACCCTTAGTAAACCTCTATGAAAGGAAGCTCGCATGAATCGCTTTAATACTATATGCTTTGTAGCAATGCTTTTATCGTCAACCTCCTCATTTTCTGCTGAAACAACAAATTCCTTGAACAAACCGAGTCCAAATTCAGTTCTACTTCAGATTGACAATTTCCTAAGCTTTTCATCTTTTCCTAATTCGATCATATATTTTAAACATCATTTTAATATTTATCAAGCTATGCGATTGGGGATTTCTTTAAGCGGTAATTATCAAGATGATACGCGTAACCAAAATAGCACAACAATTCAAGAGGAAACACGTAAGGCTGTCCAAATTGGTTTAAACATTGATTATTTAAAATATCCTTTGCCTAACTATATTCTGAAATTGTATTACGGGCCTGGCCTTAATGTCATTGGCAGCTATGCTAAGGCTGATGAAAACACCTCTATTGGCCCACAAACGCTAATTTCAGCAGAAATCAAAGGGATTTTCGGTTTAGAATGGATTTTTTATAAATGTTTTGCGCTAAATTTTGAATATAATCTTCTTGGGCAGGCTAGATTTTCTTCATATGAGGAAGAGCATATTTTGACGGATAAGGCTGCAGATTACTCCTTAACAAGTGCTTTTCTATTTGGGTTAACACTATACATAAGGTAAAGCAAAAAGCAGTAAATTGACATGTTATTTAAACGCCTGCGGGTGGCGACCAAAAGCGCATACCTCATATTTTATTACGCATTAATTTCAATTCCTCCCGGCGTTTCGGACCGGTCTTAGGATACCCCATTTTAAGCCCGCCCAGCGTATCGAGTACGATTTGGAGAATGATCCATCGAGCGTTTTCCTTGTCGTCGGCGGGAATGATATACCACGGAGCATGCTTGGCGCTCGTTTCGGTCAAACAATCCTCATATGCTTCCATATACTGTTTCCAGTAGCCCCGTTCTTTAATGTCCGCGAGGCTAAATTTCCAATTTTTATCCGGATCGTCGATTCGTTGTAGAAAGCGTTTCCGCTGCTCATCCTTTGACAAGTGCAGAAAGATCTTTACAATGCGGGTGCCATTATGGAACAGATGTTCCTCAAGGTTCATGATGGAACGAAACCGCTCGCCCCAAATTGTTTTCTTGTTGATTAATTCATCCGGAATCCCTTGGGCGCGCAGGATCTCCGGATGCACACGGGCGATGAGCACTTCTTCATAATACGATCGGTTAAAGATGCCGATCCTGCCGCGCTCGGGCAGTCGGCAGGTTGTTCGCCACAGAAAGTCATGCTTTAATTCCTCGGCGCTGGGCTGCTTGAAACTGAAAACCTCACAGCCTTGCGGATTGACCCCGGATACAACATGCCCGATGGCGCCATCCTTGCCGGCGGCGTCCATACCCTGAAAAATCAGCAATACGGCGTAGCGACCCGATGCGTAGAGGAGGCGCTGCAGCGAACTCAGCTTCCCGACATGTTCTTCCAGACTTTTTTGATAGTGTTTCTTAGAATCGAAAAACGGTTTCACTATCGTCGGCCACTTTTCGAGGTTGACTTTTTTCCCGTGCTGTACTTGGAAATCTTTAGGATCGATTTTCATTCTTCTCCTTGTCACTTTGAGAGTAAAGAAGGTTATGATCAGGCCATACGGTCATTACAAATGAATTCATGGTATGCGCCCCTTTTTTTCGAAGATTGAGATGGTTCCAACGAGGGCATGACTTTCGTCAAAAGGTTGATATCCGACAACTCGCCGATCTTATCGATAGTTAGGTCCGCCGCAGGGTATGCGGCAACCGCCTTGGAGTCCAACGCAAAGCATCCCTGCCGAACAAAGACGGTAGTTACCTGCGTTCCTAAAATTTTCTTGAAAGAGGTAAGAATACTTATATTGTCATCCATTATCACGAAATGATCGGCAGGGAAACGGTCCATAATATCGTCAAGTTCCCGTTCCTTATGAACATAGATTAAAACATTGCCGTTTACCGCATCGTATAACCCCGATCCCCTAATCTTATGAGGCTGAAAAACCGCATCACCGTCGGAAAGAATAACGACAGTGCCCAACAGTTTCATGCGCTCTATGACGGCAAGCGCGTTGGGGAATAGGTTATTGAAAAATTGATAATTAATGAGAAAATAGGCAACCGAAAGAAGGCGTGGATCTTGTCGGTTCTCAAGGCGGTAACGTTGAAGCGCCCCAAAATAATCCGCATAGCCTAGTTCGCTCCATAATTGGTCGAAGATGCTCCAGTAACATTGCGCCCCTACGCGTCCAATCTGCTTTTCCAGATAACTCCGAAGGTCTGCAACAAATCGGTCTCTGTCCAAAAGGGTGTTGTCCACATCGAACAGGAAAGCAATTTTGCTTTGATTACTATGAAAGGATTTTTTGATTTTCATTTTGCTGTGTCAACCGAATACTCCCTTTACCCCATTGAAACGCCGAGAATCCTCCCTATTACCGCCGTTACCGCCATTGCAAGGGCGCCGCCAAGCGTAACGCGGAGCGCCGCGCGACCTAGGGGCGCCCCGCCGAGGTGGCCGCCGAACGCGCCAAGGGCCGACAGGCTTATAAGCGAGAGCGCCGCGATCAAGGGAATTCGCAGAGCGGCGGGAGCAATCAACAGGGCGGCGACGGGCACGCCCGCGAATATCGCGAAGCTTACAGCCGAAATCCATGCGGCTTGCAGGGGGCGCGAAAGGGACGTTTGGTCGATGCCGAGCTCGTCGCGCATGTGCGCGCCGAGGCGGTCGTGGGCGCTGAGTTGCCGGGCCACTTTCATTGCAAGCTCCGCGTCAAGACCTCGCTTTTCGTAAATCATCGCAAGCTCCTGCAGCTCGGCTTGAGGCTGCACCGAAAGCTCCAAATTTTCGCGTTTGATGTCGGCCTGCTGCGCGTCGCGCTGGGAACTGACCGAAACGTATTCGCCCACGGCCATGGACATTGCCCCGGCAACGAGGCCTGCTATGCCGGCCACCAAGATGGTCCCCTTTGACGCAGAGGTTGCCGCCACGCCGATCATGATGCTCGCCGTCGATACGATCGCGTCGTCGGACCCAAGAACTGCGGCGCGCAGCCAACCCGCGCGGCCGCTTCGGTGTATCTCCGCTTGCTGCGTAACCGGCTTCATTATTTACCTAATCCGATTTGGTTCATATAGGTTTGATTGTCCCAGAAAAGCGAGTCTTCGATCATAAGGCCGTCCTTCCAATGGCCCACCGTACTAATGGGCATTTTCTCCAGCGTATAGCCGCCGCCAGGCTATGCCAGTTTGACAACCATTTTACCGATATTTTGACCATGGAAAAGGCCGATGAAAGCCTCTACCGCCTTATCGATTCCCGCAACCACCGTTTCCTTGTTTTTCAATTTGCCGCTTAGTAAATAACCGCCGACTTCCTTTTCAAATTCACCGCGTCGGTCGATCCAATCTCCCACGATCAGGCCTTTCATGGTCAGCCGTTTGCCGATCATGTTAAAAAGATTATTCGGGCCCGGTTTGGGCTTTTCTTCGTTGTATCCCGAAATACTTCCGCAGGCAATGATCCTGCCATGCACGCGCAAAGACGAGAGCGCCGCTTCAAGCGATTCGCCCCCGACATTGTCGAAATAGACATCGATCCCGTCGGGCGCTTGATCGCTTAGTTGTTTGATTACCGGACCGGTTTTGTAATTAAACGCCTTGTCGAAACCGCATTCTTCAAGTAAGAACTTTACTTTTTCCGGCGAACCCGCTGACCCTATCACTTGGCAGCCACGCAGTTTTGCAAGTTGTCCGGCCATAGTGCCTACCGCTCCCGCAGCGCCCGAAATAAAAACGATATCGCCTGCCTTGACTTCGACTAAATTAAGGCCCGCCCATGCCGTCATGCCCGTCATGCCAAGGGCGCCAAGGTAGACGGAGAGCGGCGAAACCGAGCGGCTGACCATATGCAAATCTTTCGGTGAAGCTATGAAATATTCCCGCCAGCCGAAACTTGAAAAAACGGCGTCGCCGGGCTTGAATGCATCGGCCTTGGATTCAACGATCTCGCCGATTGCGGAGCCGCTTAGCGGTTTGCCTATCTCAAACGGCGGCACATAGGATTTCCCGTCGTTCATTCTGCCGCGCATGTACGGGTCAACGGACATGAAGAGGTTGCGAACTAAAACTTCTTGATCCTTCAATGGTCCTAATTCCGTCAAGACCATTTCAAAATTATTCGTGGTTGGAAACCCGCTCGGCCGAGATTGCAAACGGATTTCGCGGCTCTTCACATTTGCCATAGTATTCTCCTCTAAGTTGTTTTTTGGCGGTTTCTTGGCACTCGCTCAACGCGTACTATACGCTCCCTTGGTCATTTCTCATTAACTACCTCAAAATCGGCGTCAACGGGACCGTTGGTATTCCCCTCGCTGTTCTCCGCGGTCCGGCCTCGCGGCCCAGTCTGTTGAGGCTGCTCCTGCTGCTCCGCCGCGCCCGATCCGCCCGGCGCGTTTTTGTAAAGTCCCTCGGACATTGCATGCGACGCTTTCGTAAGAGCCTCCGTTGCGACCTTGATGCCTTCGATATCTTGCGCCTTGACCTTTTCGCGAAGCGTTTCGATGGAAGCCTGTATTTTGCCCTTTTCGTCAGCCGATATTTTGTCTCCCAAGTCGACCATGGTTTTCTCCGTTTGATATATGACCTGGTCGGCCTGGTTTTTAACTTCGATTTTTTCACGTTCCGCCTTGTCGCGCGCGGCATTGGCTTCGGCGTCCTTGACCATTTTCCGGATTTCATCCTCATTGAGTCCGCTTGACGATTCGATGCGCACCTGCTGCTCCTTACCCGTGCCGTGGTCTTTTGCGGTCACTTTGATGATGCCGTTTGCATCGATGTCGAAAGTCACCTCGATCTGCGGGATGCCGCGCGGAGCAGCGGGAATACCGACAAGGTCGAATTTGCCCAGAAGCCTGTTATGTGCCGCCATTTCGCGCTCACCCTGGTAGACCAGGACCGACACGGCCGATTGATTGTCGGAGGCGGTTGAGAAAGTTTGGCTTTTCTTGGTGGGAATCGTCGTATTACGCTCGATGAGCTTGGTCATAACTCCGCCCAGAGTCTCTATGCCCAGGGATAGCGGCGTTACGTCGAGAAGCAAAATGTCCTTGACCGTTTCATCACCGCTCAAAATGGCCCCCTGTATGGCCGCGCCTACGGCGACAACCTCATCGGGGTTGACGCTTTTATTGGGGACTTTCTTGAAAATGTCCTCCACCTTCTCTTGAATAGAAGGCGGACGGGTCATGCCGCCCACCAAAATGATTTCGTTGATGTCCGCCATTTTGACTTTTGCGTCTTCCACCGCCTTCAAACAGGGCCCCGTCGTCCGCTCGATGAGATCGGCCACGAGCGACTCAAACTTTGCGCGCGTAATGGTCAAATCGAGGTGCTTGGGACCATTGGCGTCGGCGGTAATGAAGGGAAGGTTGATTTGCGCTTGCATTGCCGATGAGAGTTCGCGCTTGGCCTTTTCCGCGGCCTCCTTCAGACGCTGAAGGGCCATGCGGTCTTTAAGCAGGTCAATGCCGTTTTGTTTCTTGAATTCGTCGGCGATATGATCGATAAGCGCCTGGTCGAAATCATCCCCGCCCAGGTGGGTATCGCCATTGGTCGAACGGACTTCAAAAACGCCTTCCCCGATATTTAAAACGGACACGTCGAAGGTCCCGCCGCCCAGATCGTAGACCGCTATGGTTTCGTTTTTCTTTTTATCAAGACCATAGGCAAGGGACGCGGCCGTGGGTTCGTTGATGATGCGCTTGACGTCAAGCCCCGCGATGCGTCCCGCGTCTTTGGTGGCCTGGCGCTGGGCGTCGTTGAAATAGGCGGGCACCGTGATGACCGCTTCCTTGATTTCCGATCCTACGTAATTTTCAGCGGCCTTTTTAAGGTATTGAAGGATCATCGCTGAAATTTCGGGCGGCGTATATTCTTTTCCGCCTGCCCGGACTTTCACCAGATCGTTTGGACCGCCGGTTATTTTGTACGGAACGCGCCGTTCTTCCTGTTCGACTTCATTATGCCGCCGCCCCATGAACCGCTTTATTGAATAAATGGTGTTTTCCGGGTTGGTAATCGCCTGCCTGCGGGCAATGGAACCCACGAGAATTTCCCCGGTTTTCGTAAACGCAACCATGGATGGGGTTGTGCGTTCTCCTTCCGGGTTGGGTATAACAACGGGTTTGCCGCCTTCCATGATCGCAACGCATGAATACGTCGTTCCCAAATCAATGCCGATGATCTTCCCCATAATAATCTCCTTAGTCAATTAATCGTGTTTGGTATTTCCGCTGGAAACCGCCACCTTGGCGTGTTTGATTATTTTACCCTTGAGCGTATAGCCGCGTTCAAGCACCTCGCTGATGTGGGAATCGGGTATGGAGTCGTTGGGGCCGCAGATGAGCCCTTCATGCAATTCCGGGTCAAATTTCTCCCCTGGTTCGCCATACGCTTCAAGGCCGTGCTTTTGCAGAATGGAATTGAGTTTATCGCAATTGAGCTTCATTCCGTTGGCGAACGTTTCGCCCCGGTCCTTTGATGTAAAGGCGCGTTCAAAATTCTCCCTGACTTCAATAAGCTCCTTAATGAGCAGTTCATCGGCGGCCTCGATGAGGCGCTCCTTTTCCCGGCCGCTGCGTCGTTTGTAATTCTCGAACTCGGCCATGAGACGGAGATATTTATCATCGGCCTCTACCCGCTCATCCCCGTCCTCTTTTTTTTCCTTTTCCTTCGGATGCGACGCATTCTTAGGAATAGGAGGATGTATGGTATGCATTATGCCTTCATATTCTTAATGTGTTCAAAGACGCCTTTGACCTGGGTCGTAGCTTTGTCGAGCGCCGACACCGACTCTTTTAAAGTGTTATCAAGGCTTTTTCCGGCTTTTTCACAGACTGTTCCGTTATGATTATGCCAAGCGATTTTTATAAACAATAATCCCACAATCCCCATTACCGCTAAGCACGATAGCGCAATGTATTTGGTCATAGGTAATCCTTTTTTAAGGTTAAAATTGATTTCACTATAATAAGCACGCAATAACCAAGCCAGAAACAGTTTTAGTCTAACGTTTGCGAATTAATCCCTTGCCAAGGCTTCAATGGGGTCCAGATGCGCGGCCTTTCTTGCCGGCAAATAGCCGAAGACGATGCCGGTAACGATTGCGCATGCGCAGGCGATCACAACCGGCGAAACCGTGAAAATCACGCGCCAGCCCGCAATCGCGGAAGTGGCAAGTCCGCCTCCCAGGCCCACGACAACGCCCACAAGCCCGCCGATACAGCATACCATCACGGCTTCCGTAAGAAATTGAAAAAGGACGTCGAAGCCGCGAGCGCCGATTGCCATGCGGATGCCGATTTCCCGCGTGCGTTCGGTGACCGACACCAGCATGATGTTCATCACGCCGATGCCGCCCACGACAAGCGAAATCACGGCGATTGCCGCAAGCAAATAGGTGAGCGTGTTCTGGGTTTGGTTGGCCGTTTCAATGGTGGTGGCCATGTTGCGAATGTTAAAGTCTTCCTTGCCGTGACGTTTCATCATGACCGCATGGAGATCGGCTTGCACTTTGTCCATGTCTTCCGCGGGTTTGACTCTCACGACGAAATTGTTGAAAAAACGCTGCCCGAATATCCGCGCTCCGGCCGTTGTGTAAGGCAGCCAAACGGAATTGTCCATATCGTCTCCCCTAGGCGTCAAGCCCTTTGCGCTCAGAACGCCGATGACCATGAACGGCGCGTTGCCGATAAGCACGTATTTGCCCAGCGCGGTCTCGTTTTGGGGGAACAGGTTTTTTACCACGGTTTGCCCGAGCACTACGACCTGTGCATAGCGCTTCACATGTTCCGAGGAGAAAAAAACTCCCTCTTCCGCGGGCCAATCGTGCACTATTGGAAAGTTTTCACCGGTCCCCACCGTTGTGACGGTAAGGTCCTGGTTGCCGAAGCGCAAAAGCGCGGACATGTTCGTTTCCGGCACGGCCATTGCCACGCCTGAAACATTGACAATTGAGGGCAGGTCTTCGGGAAGAAACGTGGTCACCATGCCTGCTGAAGCGCGGACATTGGGCGGGCCGCGCATAATCGTCAACAAGTCCGTGCCCATGGCTTCAATGCGCTCGATAACATCTTGCTTCGCGCCGTTGCCGATGGCCATGAGCGCCACCACCGAGGCCACGCCGATAATGATGCCGAGCATGGTAAGCATGGTGCGCATTCGATTGTGCAAAAGCGAACTGAACGCCATTTTAAAGGATTCTCCAATGACCGCCATGTCTTGTTTGGCGACTTTTTCCGTTTCATGGATCTGCGCCTGATCGCCTTGTTTTTCTTGGTTTTGCGGCTCGTCCGAGATTATTTGCCCATCGGCGATGCGCACAAGTCGGTGCGCATAGGCGGCGATAGCGCTGTCGTGTGTCACTAAAATAATCGTGTGGCCTTGACCGTGGAGTTTTTCCAAAATGGCCATGACCTCCTTGCCGCCCTGGCTATCGAGGGCTCCCGTCGGTTCATCGGCAAGGATCACCGGGCCGCCGTTCATGAGCGCACGGGCGATGCTGACGCGTTGTTGTTGACCGCCTGAGAGTTGCCCCGGATAATGCGTCAGCCGATCGCTGAGTCCAAGTTCTTTCAATAAGTCTTCCGCGTGCGCGGCGCGCTCCTTTTTGGCCATGCCCCGGTAAACGGCGGGGACTTCAGCGTTTTCAACGGCGCTCAGATCGGACATTAAATTGTACCGCTGGAAAATGAATCCGAACGTATCGCGTCGAAGGGCCGCAAGCGCATCGCCGCTTAAACCGGCCACGTCAATGCCGCGGATGCTATACGCGCCTGTTGTTGGTTTGTCAAGACAGCCGATGATGTTCATGAGCGTGGATTTCCCCGAACCCGAGGCGCCCATGATGGCCGTGAACTCGCCGCTTTGGATAGTCAAACTGACTTCTTTGAGCACCGTGAGCGGCGCGCCCCCGGAATTGTAGGTGCGTCCGACTTTTACAAGTTCCAAAAGCGGGGTCGCCATTATGGCCCCCTTTGACCGCTGAGCGCGCTTTTGGCCTTGCCTTTAGGTTTAATTTCCTTGATGATGATGTGATCCTTTTCCTGGAGGCCTTCGGTGACTTCAGCCATGATTTCGCTTTTAACGCCTATCTTGATTGAACGTGACTCAACCCGGCCGTTGGGTTTAAGGACCCGCACCGTCGTTGCCGAGTTCGACGCCGTGTTTCCGATTGCGGCAACGGGAATAAGCAGAACGTTTTTCGCCTGCGCTAAAATGATGAAAACCTGGGCGGTCATTTGGATCTTGAGCACCCTGTCCTGATTGGCTACGTCAAAAAGGACGTCATAAAACACCACGTTGTTAATAAGCTCGGGAGTAGGAAGAATTTGACGAATTTTTCCCGCCCAACGCCGTTGCGGTGTTCCCAAAATGGTAAAATAAACATCCTGGCCTACTTTGGCGTTGACAATGTCCGCTTCCGAAACCTGCGCGCACACCGTAATAGTGTCGAGGTTTGCAATTCGAAGGATGGTAGGCGCCGCCTGCTTGTCATTGATTGTTTGCCCCTCCAAAACGGTGATGGAAACAACATCGCCTTTTATAGGCGCTGTAATCTTGGTATAGCCTAAATTGGCCTTTGCGGCGTCCACCGCCGCGGTTGCAACCGATATTTGCGCGGTGAGCGAATTGACCGTCGAAACAGCCGCATCGTAGTTGGATTTGGTAATATCCCTGTCACTCACCGACGCTTCACCCGCCATCAAAAGTGTGTCATTTCTGATTTTTTCCAGTTTTGCCAGGACAAGTTGCGCCTGCTTGACTTTGCGCTGTGCGGTCAGATCGAGGTGCCCGGCCTGGGCCGAAGCCAATGCCGTGGCATTAAGTATTGGATCGATTTCGGCCAGAAGCTGGCCTTTTTCAACCGTATCACCCCTGGCCACCTTGAGCGATTTAAGCTGACCGGAGGTCTGGGCGCCCACGTCGACGTAGTTTAATGGTTGAAGGACTCCCGCCGCAACGATGTCGTTTTCCACGTCGCCGCGCTCAATGGTCGCGGTGACATACTTTGCCGGAGTCTTTACAAATGCCAACCTGTAACCGAATACGCTCGCTATGATGCACGCAAGTGAAGCGGCAATAAGGAAAAGAATGCGTTGAATTGAACTTTTCTTTTTTGGGATCTTTTTTTCTTCAGCCTTGTTTGGTTCAGGTTGGACCGGCCCTTTACGGACCTCAAATTGAGTGAGGCTGTCCGGCGACGAGCCCAATTTAACCTGCGGTTCCGGCACGGAAACGGATTTAAAAGAATCCTTCTCATCCGGCTTCAATTCCGGTTTTGCATCGGGAGCCTGGGACTGGATGACAGTGGATTCCATAAAGGGTATTTTCCTGTTCTTGTTACACCATAAATATTTTTCATACCACGCGGCCGGACAACCAATTCCCCGTTTTCAAGACCATATAACGGATGGTACACGTTGCATCATCAAAGTAAAACTCGTTTACTTATCCAACTTAGCCGTCCGTGGCCCGGACCGTATGCCGGTTAAGTCATGTATTCGCTATTGCATAGCTCCTTCTCTGTTTAAGTTTTAAAATTTAACTTTCTTATAGAAAACTTTTTTTACCGCCTCCGCCGCGAAAATGTAAAACAAAACGATGAGCCCGATAAGCAGAAGAAAAGAAACCGGCGGCGGGCTGAATCCGAATAGCGCCGCAAGCGGAGTAAACGGCACAATCAAAGCGGCGGCAAAAATCGACAGCGTTGTCATGAGCAGATATTTCCCCGGACGGCTTCTGAAGAAAGGTTTCCTGCTGCGAATAACGAGAACGATCAATGACGCCGAAATAACGGATTCAATAAACCATCCCGTCCTGAATTGGACCTGCGTAGCGTGAAGGACAAGCAAAAGCGCGCCAAACGTGATATAATCAAACACGGAACTTACCAATCCGAAGGTGATCATAAACTTGCGGATCGCCTTAATGTCCCACCGCCGCGGATAATTCACCATTTCCTCGTCCACACTATCGGTTGCAATCGTCATTTCGGGAAAATCGGTCATGAGATTCATGAGTAAAATCTGCTTGGGAAGTAATGGAAGGAACGGCAGAAACAAAGACACTCCGGCCATGCTGAACATGTTTCCGAAGTTGGCGCTTGTGGCCATAAACACATATTTGAGCGTGTTGGCGAAAGTCGTCCGCCCTTCACGCACGCCTTCCAACAAAACGCCCAGGTCCTTATCAAGCAAAACGATGTCCGCCGCGTCCTTGGCCACGTCTACGGCGCTGTCCACCGATATGCCGACGTCGGCGGCATGTATTGCCGAGGCGTCATTCATGCCATCGCCCATGTATCCCACAACATTTCCGGCTTTGCGCAGGGCGATGATAATGCGCTCTTTTTGATTTGGTTCGATTTCGGCAAAGACGTCTACGTTTGCCACACGCTGGAGCAGGGCGGCGTCGTTCAGTTGATTGATGTCGGCGCCCGTGAGGATTTTTGCGTCCGACAACCCGATTAATTTACTGATGGCAGCGGCAACCAGTCGATTGTCGCCCGTAATGACCTTGAGCGCCACGCCGAGATTTTTCAGCTTGGTGATCGTTTTCAAAAGACCGGGTTTGGGCGGATCAAACAGCACTAAAAATCCTGAAAATGTCATGCCCGCTTCATGGTTTTTATTGATGCGGGACTCCAGGCCCAAATTTTTATAAGCGACTCCCAGCGTCCGAAAACCATTGCCGCTGAATTCCTCAAAGTGTTTTTGGATTTTGTCGCGTACGGCGGTGATGTCGACGACCGCCCCTCCGCCCATTTCGACTAATGAGCAAACGTCAAGAACGTTACTTAACGCCCCTTTGGTCACCATCAGATGATCATTGCCTTTGGAAACCAGGATACTCAGGCGCTTTCGAAGAAAATCATACGGGATTTCGTCTTGTTTTGCATAGCCGGCCAGATCAAACGGGTGGTGTGTGCGGACCGCTTCATCGATCGGATTTATAAACCCGCTTTCATAAAAAGCATTGAGATACGCGAGAAGAAGGACTTTTTCGCTTGGCGCTCCTTCCACGTCACACGCGGACTGGACGCGAACTTTTCCTTCGGTCAACGTACCGGTTTTATCGGAACAGATCACGTTCATGCTGCCGAAATTTTCGATCGAAGCGAGCCGTTTGACGATGACCTTTTTTTCGGCCATGCGCTTTGCGCCATGGGAAAGGTTGATGCTGATGATTGCGGGCAGAAGCTGCGGGGTCAGCCCGACGGCCAGCGCCAGGGAAAAAAGCATCGATTCGAGGACGGGGCGCGCCAGGTAAACATTGATGGCGAAAATGGCCACCACCAGCACCAGCGTTACCTCCATGAGAAAATAGCCGAATGACCGGATGCCGCGCTCGAATTCCGTTTCCTGCGGCCTGAGCTTAAGCCGCTCGGATACCTTGCCGAACTCGGTCTCTTTACCAGTGCGAACGATCAGCGCCCGCGCGTTACCGCTTACCACGTGCGTTCCCATCCAGAGCGCGTTTGTCCTGCGGCCGAGCAGCGTTTCCGCCGGAAGGACCGCCTCCGCTTTTTCAGCGGGGAACGTTTCGCCGGTCAACATGGCTTCGTCGATAAACAGGTCTTTACTTTCCTCGACCAACCCGTCGCCGGGAACGATGTCCCCCGCATGCAGGACGACAATGTCGCCCGGCACGATTTCCTCGACCGGAATTTCAACGGTCTTACCGTCCCTCACCACCGCGGTTTTGATACGAACGATGGAAAGCAACTTCCGCACGGCGTTCGTCGCGCCGCGCTCCTGCCAGAACCCGAGCAATCCGCTGACCAGGACAATAGACAGGATAATAATGGCGTCGGCCGGATCGTGGAGAAAAAACGACAGCCCCGTCGCGAAAAAAAGTATGAGCATGATCGGGCTCTTGAATTGGCCGAGGAGTAGTGTGAGCGCGTCCGACCGCTTGGGGGGCCTGAGAAGATTGGCGCCATATCGCGATAGTCGCCGCGAGGCATCATCACTTGTCAATCCATCCGTCGTCGTTTCGAGCTTTTTCAGCATTTCGCTTACGGGAACGCTCCAGAAAGCTGAAGTAGGTTGGTCCATTGGCGTTTTTTTAACGTTTCCCCGAAGATTCCCGGTATAGGGCTTCCGACGAACCGAGTTCGGGACTGTTTTTTACAAATTCCCGCGTACGGTCCAGATCTATGCGGCTGTTGGCCCAATCAACGCTTTTAATCCATGTGGTGGAGATGAGTACTTTTCTTTCCACCGCAAAAATACCGGTCGTCACGATGATGTATCGAATCGTCCAATTTTCGTCATCCACGACAAAATCTTCCACATGCCCGATTTCCCCGTCGGACGCGTGAATATGGTATCCGGTCACCTCGTGGGTGCTGCGCAAATGAGGATCATCATGCCGATTTTTTTCCGGCGGCGTCATGGACAATGAATTTTCAAAAACAGGATAGGGGGTAACTCCCCAAATGCCTCCGTATCCGCCTTCCCAATACTGGGGCCATTGGTAGTACTTATGCAACTGCGCTTCGTGTTGGCGATCCACCGGCCTCTTCGTGTCGATGTCGGGGCTCGCGCGGACTTGGTCGCGGGTAAGGTTTACCGGAAAGGAACGCAGCTCCCAATCCGGGTCACCCAGGGCGACAACGGAAATGAGAACCTTGCGGCTTAATAACCAGCTTCCCGTTTCCACAACCATATAGCGGATGGTCCATGTCAGGTCGTCAAAGTAAAATTCATTTACTTTTCCCATATCTCCGTCGGTAGCCTTCACCGAATGACCTATGAAGTTTTTTAATCGGTTTTGCATAACGCCTCCTCCGCTTTGGTGCTATATTCGCATCTTTAGTAGCTTTACATTTCCGTTGAATTCCAGTTTTGAAAAATACAAACCCTTTGCCAACCCGTTTATCGTTAGCGGCGCAAGATTGTATTTTCCTGCGTATGCTTCTCCATTAAAAAGCGAAGCAACTTCTTGACCGCGTATATTCAAAATCTTCAAGGTTGCCGGCCCGTTCGACGGAACGGTAAATACAAACGATTTATTCGCATAAGTCAGTTCGAGCGCATTCTTTTGAACCGCTCTACCTTGGTTAAGAGCGGTCAGCGATGTCGGTCCGATGACGGTATTGGCGTCTAAGGTGATCGCGGTCTGCGCCAGGGCTCTACCGGTGAGCGTTGCGCCGGTGCTCATCACAATCGCCGTTTGACACAATATGATTCCCTTCATTGCGGCCGTCGTTCCAAAAGTTGCTTGTCCGGCTACTTGCCAAAAGATGTTGGAAGCCCGCGCGCCCCCGCTGAGCATAACCATGGCGCCGTCGGCCAAGGTAAGATTCTGGGCTATCTGGAAAATCCAAATATCGGTCGACGCCCCGGCAATAGTGACCCCGGCGGCTGAAACCATGACGCCGGTACCCCATTTATACAGACCGGGGCTAAGGGTTTGCCCGGTAAGGTCCCCGGCGTAGAGTTCGGTAAAATCGGGCAATGTTCGTCCGGCCGCGTCGGTATACGCGGTTTCCATGTCGCTTATTGCCGTTGTCAACTTGGTCGGCGTCGGATCAATATAGTCCGCGGCGTATATCTTTCCCGTGACCAGCGTAGACGTTGAAAATAAATTCGAGGGGTCCAGGATGAGCCCAAATCCGGTTATATATGTCGCCGCGGCGGGACTGACCCCGATATCTCCGGTAATCGCCGGGGTTCCGGTTCCTGAAATTCCTGTTTTCGCCAGGATCGTAAAATTACCGGATGTTCCAAGGTCTATCGGCGCCAATGATTGAGAACCCGCGGCAAAAGGCGCCGTTAAGGAAACCGACAACATCATGCAGAATTGCGCTGCGCGCATCGTAATGGTATTCATTGTCTTTTCTCCTCTTGTTGAGGTTTATAATGAAGCCTGTTACTTTTCATTGGCCTGATTCTCCTTTTCGCGAAGGACCTCTTTCACGATTTGAACGACGGTTTCCGAAGTAAGCAGGGCCGTATTGATGACCAGATGGTAGAAACCCGCATCGTTGATATCGGCGCCCGCATGTTTTTTGATCCACAGTTTTTGTTCATGCTCCGTTTGACTTATTTGCGCAAAAGCGCTCTCCTCCGACAATCCGAATTCCCGCATGATGTTTTTCACCCGTACTTCCATGGGGGCGACAAAACGAAGCCCCAGTGTCCGTTTTTCAGGCGGCAGAAGGAAGTTTGCGCCTCTGCCGACGATAATAGCGTCGCCATGGGAGGCAAGGGTAAAGAGCACCTTTCGCAGGCTTTGCATATATTGGAATGAGGAAAAACCCGGCCCCTGGGTGAATCCGATCAGCCAATCATTGAGTTCGGAAGTGAAGTTTTCGTCCAATGTGGCGACCGCCTGTTCGCTCACATGGGCATCCTGAGCGATGTCCTCGACTATTTTCCAATCGTAGAGGACCAAATCGAATTTTTTCGCGAGTAATTGCATGATGGCTTCGCTATCACATCCTGCGTCTCGCGTAACCGTAATGACGGGCCCCGTTTTTTTAATCTTCTTTTCACTCCTGCGGCCCCACTCTTGAACCTGGACTTCCAAAAACCGCTCAACCGAATCGATTGTCGACATAAGATTCCTCTCTTGTGTCAGAAATTTTCTTTTGCAAAATCAATAAACCCCCGCTCGACATTCGTGCTTACCAGTTGTACCCGAATGTGAACGCCCACGTCCAACCCCTTGGAACCATTCATTAATTTCCCTTCCACCGGAGGATCAGTAATACGCACCCATGTTCCCTTTTCCGATGCGCCGGTAACGAAAGCGTCGAATTGTTCCCCGATTCTCGGTTCCAAAAGCAATGCGGCGGCGGATTTTACCACTTGTCGTTCGACTTTCTTGGCCTTGTCTTCCATCTCCGTGCAATGCTTGGCAAGAGCTTCCAATTCCTCCGCGGAGTAAGGGGCCGGTTGCTTGAGTAACACCGCTTTTAAAAGCCGCTGGGTAATGATGTCGGGGAACCTTCGGTTGGGGGCCGTTGTATGGGCATAGTCCACGACGGCAAGGCCGAAATGTCCGGGGGCGTTTTTTCCCGGAAGTTCGACAATATATTCACCCGGACCAAGCAATTTAATAATGCTCAGCGATAGATCTTGAAAACGGTCGGGATCAGCGGCCTTGGCCTTTATAAGGAAGTCTTCAAGCTCCTTGGGATTCGGCGTTTGCGAAAGCTTGACTGAATGCTGAGCGGCAAGTTCGACGATCCTGTCCCAGCGTTTCGGCGTGCGGACAACCCGCCGAATCGAGGGCGAATTTTGGGATGTTAGGTATCGCGCGGTAACGCCGTTGGCGGCAATCATAAAATCTTCAATGATACTTTTGGCCCGGTTGGATTTTTCAGCCGTTAACCCTTTGAGAACGTTTCCGTCAAAAAGCGGACGGGCTTGCATTGTTTCCAAATCCAAGGCGCCATTTGCATGTCGAAGCGCTTTCAGCTTTTGCGCCGCTTGGTCCTGGCGCTTAATATCATCATCAAGGCCTTCTATGTTTGCTATTTCAGGGAGCATTGGCCCGCCTGTCAGCCACGCTGCAACGCTCGTATACGCGAGCTTTGCATGGTTGCGGACAATCGCCTGATAATTGGACGACTCTCGAAGCGATCCATCCATGGAAAAGATCATTTCGACGACCATTGCCCGGCGGTCTGCCTCGAAGTTAAGCGATGTTATATCATTGGACAGCTTTTCCGGCAGCATGGGGAATATTTGGGCGGCGGTATATACCGATACGGTATTGAGGCGCGCGTGGTCGTCAATGGCCGACTTCATCTTTACAATAGAATCGACATCGGCAATTGCGACCAAGATTTTAACGGCGCCGTTTTCCAGCGCCTCGGAAACGGTAAGCTGGTCCAAATCGCGGGAGTCGTCGTTATCGATGGAGCACCATCTAAGATTTCTAAGGTCCCGGACCGAGGCGCCCGGTTGTATCGCGGCCCCTTTGATGTGGTCAAGCTCATTCATCGCCTGCGGCGAAAAATCAGGACGAAGCCCCCTATCCATCATCGCACTTCGGGCGATCTTTTGCAGGATGGAACGGTGTTGGGCGTTATTTGAATCGGTCATTCTATCCCCAATCTGAAAAGGTAAACACTATCCTGTAAAAAAAGCGTCATTGCATTACCGGGGAGGCCCGGCGGTCGTGGCGTGATTGCCGAGCAAACCCTTTTCGGCGTATGCTCCGATGGAGTTGCCTATGGGACCGAAAGACCGCTGCGCTTGCGGGACACCGCCCGATCGGTTGACCGTGATGGTAATCGCGTCTTCGTTGGTGTTGCCTCCCGCCCCCGTCACGTTCACCATGATCTTGTGGTCGCCGTCGGAGACTTCGGCCGACGCGAAGGGCACGCTCCACATTTGCGTAGCGCCGATACGGGCCATCGGCGCCGCCGGGCCGCCGTCGATCCGCACGGTTGCCGAGGAAACGCCCTTATCATCCCAGATTTTGGCACGGATGTCCACCGTTCCATTGACTATTTGAGAAGCCTCAATTATAAGCGATTTGTCCGAAGGCGAGGTGATCATCACAAACGGCCAACTCCCCAAGGGTTTAAACTTCCAACTGACTACTCCGTTATCGAGGTTGATGATCGAGAAGCCCACCGGCCCTTCTTGCGCCTGGCCGGTTGAGCGCGTTGCGGCATAGATCGTTCGTCCGTCGTTGGCGACTTCGTTGTAGTTCGTGTGTCCGCAATCAACCATGATAACCTTGTCACGCCGGATCGCATCCTTAAGCTCCGAAACTATGTCATAGGCGTGCATAAAGATCACGCTCTTAAGACCTGCCTTCGCCGCCGTATCCAGATCATTGTTGAGCCAGGATTTCTGGGCCCCGCTGATGCCGCTCATTACATCCAGAAACACGAAGTGGTATTTGTCTACGGAAAAGCTCTGATAATTTACCGGCTCCAAATACTTTTTGTAAAGCATTGCGCCCCCCTTGAGATCATGGTCGCCCGGTATGGCGTACAGCGGCGCCAGCATTTGGTTCGCCGCTTGATTGATAAGCCGGTACGCGCTTTCCGTGGGATCATTCGCATTATCGCCCGGCATGAGGGCGAAATTCACGCCGTTCTTGAGATATTGATTGATATTATTGATAATGGTCTTGAAGTCGGCGTAGTTTTGCTCATCAGCCGTGGTGATATGCAAGTCCCCGATGTGGACCCAACTGACCACGCCGGGGTTTAGAATAGTCGTTGTCGCGCTGGGCCTATCCCGCATATTGACCGGAATCGGCCCGGATAAGCTCGCGCCCGATGGTCCGGTGATGACCATTGAAGCCGCAATCACCGCAAACGTCAAGGAATATATCGCTTTCGGTTTGATTTTGCCGTAATACAACCACCGTGATTGTCCGCGCATTCCCAACCTATTTAAGGGATTGTTTTCCATGGTTTGCCTTTCTCGTAATCCCTATACGTTTTTTGAAGGATCGAACACGGGACTGTTTTTTACCAATTCCCGCGAGCGGTCCAGAATCACGCTGTTCGTGGTCCAATCCACACTTTTAATCCAGGTTGGCGGGATAAGCACTTTTATTCCCGGGAGCCAATTACCGGTATTCACGATAAGATGGTGAATCGCCCATTTTTCGTCATCGACGAGAAAATCCTCAACATGTCCTATATCGCCTTCGGTGGCGTGGATCCGGTAGCCGGTGACTTGACGCGTGCTACGCAAATGCGGGTCGTCCCGCCGGTCCGAATCGACGGATTCCTTCGCGATGGAAGTCTCCAAAACCGGATAAGGAGTTATTCCAAAAACGCCTCCGTAACCGCCTTCCCAGTATCGCGGCCACTGGTAGTACTCATGCAGTTCATCTTCATGCTGACGATTCACGGGCCTTTCCGTGTCGATATCGGGGCTGTCCGAGACCTGGACGCGGGTGAGGTTCACCGAAAAGACGTTCGCCGTCGCGTCCGGTTTACCCATGGCGATGGGAGAAATAAGCACCTTGCGGCCCAAAAGCCAATTTCCTGTTTCCGCAACCATATAGCGAATGGTCCAGGTCGCGTCGTCGAAGTAAAAATCATGCACTTTTCCAAAGTCGCCGTCAATGGCCCGGATCGCGTAGCCGATCATGACGTGTATTCGATGTTGCATAGCGCCTCCTTGGTTTAGAAACTCTTTTTGAGATAGTTACGCGTTTTACGCGGATATTTTTAACCCGGCGGTTTCTATCCGCCCCTTGACGGATTAGTTGTGTTGCCTATCGTGATCGCGATTGTCGTGGTTGCGGTCATCGCGACCTCTATAGCGAACTTCCCTGGGATAGTGGCTTCGCGGCAGATCCACCCATGGCCCCCCTCTTCGCTCGGAGTAGAACCAAACAGCGCCGTCGTAATGATAATAATAGCCGTTCTGATAATAATACTGATCCGCGTCAACCTCAACCGTTGTCGGAAGCGCCGGAACGATCACCAAACCTCCGTGGCGGCCGAACCCTATTGCGCATCCGGTAACTAAAAACGCTGAAATCAAAAAACCAACCATTGCCTTTTTCATACTTCCTCCCGTTAAAATGTATCGACCTTATGACTACTCTATAAGAAAGCAATAATCATACCACATACGGTAGCCGCCCTCGTAGCTATTTTTCCTCTTTATCTTTTGCTTTTTGTTCATCAATCTTTTTTTCCAGGGCTTTATCCTTTTCCTTTTGGGCTGTTTTTTCTTCCATTTGAAGGACTTTTTGTTCATCCATCTTTTTTTCCAGGGCCTTATCCTTCTCTTTTTGGGCCGCTTTTTCTTCCATTTGAAGGACTTTTTGTTCATCCATCTTTTTTTCCAGGGCCTTATCCTTCTCTTTTTGGGCCTCCTTTTCTTCCTTTACAATTACTTTTTGCTCATCCGCTTTTTTTTCGATGGCGTCATCCTTCACTTTTTGAGCGGCTTTTTCCTTCTTTTTAAAATAGCCTCTCAAAAGGAAATTATCCTTGGCCGCATTCATGTTTTCGTTCAATCCCTTGCTGCCTTTTCTAAGACTCACGATCATTTGACTGATATTATTCGCCATCGTCGAATCCTGGATCAGTTTCCAGAGCGTTCCGTTTCCATTATTTATTTTTTCCGTGATTTCCGCCAATTGACTTGAAATAATCGCGGCGTTGTCCGCCGTCACTTTCAGGCCGGCCATGATGGCGTCCGTTTCAACCGGCTCCTTTGACGCGATGTTCTGCCCGTCCTTTGCCATGGAAGCGCCGCTACCGCCTTGGGAAATAATCAATATACGGTCGCCGATGATTCCCGCCGACCCTATGCCCGCTTCACAATCCGATTTAATAAATCGTTGAACGCTTTTCTTAATGAGCAAGTCGACCCGCACGGTTGAATCGTTGATTATGACGATATTGTCGACCGTGCCCACATTGATTCCGGAGAAACGGATATTGCTGCCAACCTGCAATCCGCTTACATTATAAAAAGTAGCGGAAAGTTTAAAAACGGGACTGAATAAATTCTTTTGTTTTCCTATTATAAAAATGGCGATCACGAAAAGCGCCAATCCTCCCGCGATGAACAGTCCCAACCGGATTTTAAATTTCGGTGTGTTCGCATTCATGGATGTTACACTTTCACGCCCCTTAAATCCCCCGGGGGGACTTGCAAGGATTTGATTGTACTATCAATTGACACCTAAAAAACCCCCTTCGGGTGACGTAGGGGGCGTTGTGTCAAAAACGAACCGACATTATTTAAAGAACGATTTAATCAACGGGTCCGTCGACTTCTCAAACGTATCCAATGTTCCTTCCAAATAAACTTCGCCATCCTGCAACATGATAACCCTGTTCGCCGTGGCGCGGACGCATTCGATATCGTGCGTGATGATGAGGGACGATGTTTTGTATTTTATTTGAACGGCGTCGATGAGCGAACTTATTTCATCCGATGTTACCGGGTCAAGCCCTGTCGTGGGTTCGTCATACAGCATTATCATGGGGTCAACGACAATGGTGCGCGCCAGGCTTATCCGCTTGCGCATTCCTCCCGACAATTGCGACGGCATTTTGTCCAGGGTTTCCGGCAATCCCACATGTTCCAGGGCGCTCTTTACTTTTTCGTCTATTTCCTTTCGACTGATGGCCTTTTTCATTCTACGCAAGGGAAATTCCAAATTTTGGCGCACGGTCATGGAATCGTACAAGGCGCCGCTCTGAAAAAGAAAACCGATTTTCCTCCTTAACGCTTCCAAACCGTTTCCGGTGAGCGCGCCCATGTCTTCCCCAAGCACGGTAATCGTTCCGTTGTCGGGACGTAACAACCGAACGATGCATTTTATCAAAACGGATTTTCCCGAGCCTGATTTTCCCAGTATCGCAAGGTTTTCGCCCTTGAAAAGCCGTAATGAGACGTTTTTCAATACTTCCTGGTCCCCGAATGATTTTTTAAGATCGGATATTTCGAGAACCGTTTCATCGCTTTTCGTTTGCAACGGGGCGTGCGGCATGGTTTCCGTTAGGGTCGTGTTCATGGCGTCACCATATCGGTTATTTGAACGGCGATCAAATCCACGATTATCACCCCAAGCGATGCGATCACCACGGCGGAATTAGCCGCGATACCCACGCTTTCCGTTCCGCGGCCCGCCGTATATCCCTTATAGCATCCGACCAATCCGATCACCGCGCCGAAAAAAAAGGATTTGATGAAAGCCGGAAAAAAATCGATGAACCTGATATGGGCGAACGCTTGCGAGAAAAACAAAACAAACGACACTTCCCCTTTTATATTCGCCCCCGCCCAGCTTCCCGCAATACCGATAGCGTCGGCATAGAGAATCAATAACGGTATCATGAGCGTAGCCGCCAACACCCTCGTGACGACCAGGAACCGCATGGGATCGGCGGACGATACTTCCATGGCGTCAATTTGCTCGGTCACTCTCATCGACCCCAGCTCCGCGCCCATCCCGGAGCCTATTTTTCCCGCGCAAATCAATGCCGTTATGACCGGCCCCATTTCCTTGATAAGCGATATGGCCACCATTCCCGGAAGCATGGCGACAGCCCCGAAATTCAAGAGCGCGGGCCGCGATTGAATGGTAAGTACGAGTCCCATGATGACGCCGGTCACTGAAATAAGCGGCAAGGATTTATACCCGATATGAAAACACTGGCGCCCAAACTCACCGAATTCGAAATCGCGGGAAAAGGTTTCCTTTATCGTACGCGAAACGAAAAGCGCGACGTTCGCCGTTGCCGTTAAAAAATATTTTACTTTTTCAATGATGGCGTCCTCCGACGTTATTGTCCGTTACTATCAAGCCATTCCAGCATGGCGCGAATACTGCCCGTGGCGAGGGCGACGCTCGAATCAGCCGCGCCGTAATAAAGGCGCAGCGTGTCGCCGTCCGGGGCTATGGTATAACCGCACGGAAAAACGGCGTTGCCCACGTCTCCTTGCCGCTCATAGGGTTCCGCAGGGCCGAAAATCCACTCGCTGCCGCGCTTAAGGCAATTCTCCGGCGTTTTAAGATCGAATAAAGCCAGCCCGAGGCGGTATAGGCAACCCGCGCCGGTCATTTTGACACCATGGTAAATGACAAGCCAGCCGATAGGTGTTTCCAGGGGCGGGGGAGAGATGCCGATTTTATTGGCGTCCCACCATGCGCCCCGCCTCGCTTCGAGCATGAGCTTGTGGCTGCCCCAATGGCGCAGGTCGGAGGAATAGGATATCCAGATATTGGCTTCGAGGCCATTGACCGGACGGTGAATAAGCGCCCAGTGATCGCCGATTCTATGGGGCAACAGCGCCGCGTCCTTGTCCTCGGGCGACATGATCTCGCCGTATCGTTCAAAGACGTGAAAGTCCTCGGTGAGCGCCAATGCCACGCCGGGGCCTTCGCGGCTATAGCCGGTATAAACAATGGCGAACTTTTTCAATTCAGGAACGTAGGTGATGCGCGGGTCTTCTATGCCCCAAAGCTCCTCGGGAAAATGGTCGGGGTCGGGAAAAAGGGTCGGCGTCTGATCGATCTTCCAGTCGTCCACGCCATTGACCGACCGGGCGGCGCAAAGGTGCGAAAGTCCGCGCCGGTCTTCAACGCGGCATAAGAGCAGCGTGGTTCCGTCCGGCAGCAGGGTCGCGCCGGGGTTGAATACGCTGTTGATGGGATAGGGCCAATCATCGGCGCTGAGAATGGGATTATGCTTATGCCGGTGGAGGAGCTCAATGCGCTGATTGTTCATAATGATGTTTCCAGGGGTTGAACCGTGTTTTCCGCAAGCCGCAGTTCTAAAAGCGCCTGGAGAAAGGCGAGCGTCGATTCCGCGCCCTGGTTCTCGTTGGGACGGTCGGGATGCAGACCGTCACGGCAGCCGCCCGTTGTCGGATCATAGATGGGTATGCTTAAATCGTTTCTTCCAAGGAACCACTCGAAAGCGCGCCTCGCTTCCTTGTGCCATCGCTTGTCCCCGGTAATTTTGTATGCCTCCAGGCAGGCCGAAACCATGGCCTGGGCTTCCACGGGCTGTTGATCGAAGCGCGCCCGTTCACCGCCTTTTTTATAAAAACCATTTGACCCTATGGGAACAAAATACCCTCCGTCCGCGCGCTGTAAATCAGCCAGCCACTGAAGCGATTCCAGCCCCGCCTCCATCATGGCCGGGTTGGGTATCCACTTGCCCGACATGATCAGCGCGTGGGAAAGGGCGGCATTGCAGTAGGTCAGTTCGTTTTCAAACCATCGCCACTCATCGGCTCGGATGGTTTGATACATTGTCAATAACCGGCCCGCCAATTCCTCGCGTACCCGGTTCGCCTTGGTGTCGCCCGCGAAACACCGGAGGTATTCATGAATGCCGATGAGCGAGAACGCCCATGCGCGAGGGCTTGTCGTGTTTAAGATAGCCGGCAGGGCCTGCTCGAACATCCATCCGGCCATATTATGAAGGGCGTGCGAGGAGGAGCGACCGAGCACGGTCCCCAGCGACCACAACGTCCGGCCGTGACTGTCGTCCGAAATGTTGTCTTCAAGCCATCGGCGCTGGTAATCCATGACGTTGCGAAAGCGCCCGGTCTCGGTGTTAAAGGCATACCAGACGAAGGCCAGGTAGCGCGAGGCGAGATCGAACGCCACGCCGCTGCCCGCCTCTTCCAGGAGGGCGCTTACCATGAGGGCGCGGGCGTTGTCGTCGGTCGTGTAGCCTTCTCGGTAGTTGGGCACCGTAAAAATGGAATGTTGCAGCATGCCGGTCTCGTCGGTCATGTGGCGCAGGTGGTCGAGTTTAAGCGGCGGTAATTCACCTGAACTTTTGTCAAGCGCTTTCGCCGTGAAGCCCGGCGCGGTATAGTTCCTGCGTTCCGCCCTTGCGCGGTCGAAGCTTTCCTTGTAGCGCTCCGCAACGCGGGGCCAGATCATGGACCGCCCGAACAGATACGCGCGCTTGCGCATGGCGTGGCGCTTAGCCTCGTTGTCGAGCAGGTCGATGACCCGCGCGGCCAGGGCGTCGGGGTCGTGAAAGGGCGTCAGCGCGCCCCGTTCCTCGGCCAGCATCTCCTCGGCGTACCAGTACGGCGTCGAGATGACGGCTTTGCCCGCGCCGAGCGTATAAGCCAGTGTGCCCGAGGTGATTTGCGCGGCGTTAAGGTAAGGAGTTATGTAAATGTCGGCGGCGCTGATAAACTCCACGAGCTCTTCCAAACCCACGAAACGGTTGTAAAAGATCACCTGGCCTTCCACGCCTTTCTCCTGGGCCAGCCACTGGAGCGACAGCCTGTATGTTTCTCCTTCGCTCTGCAGCACATGCGGGTGGGTTGCGCCCAATATGATATACACCACGTTGGGGTGTTTGGCGAGAACGGCGGGCAGTGCGTTGATCACGGTTTCGATGCCCTTGTTCGCCGACAGCAACCCGAAGCTCAGCAAAACGGTTTTGCCTTCCACGCCGAACAGGTCCTTGTGAAAGCTGGGATCGACGAACGGCACGTCGGGAATGCCGTGCGGAATGAAATCTATCTTGTCAATGGATACGCCGTAAACGTCCCGCAGGAACGTCACCCCGCGCTCGCTCATGACCACCAGGCGGTCCGAAAGCGCGGCGACTTGCTTGAGCACCCGGAGCTGGTCGGAGTTCGGGTCGCTTAAAATCGTGTGCAGGGTCGTGACGATCGGCATGCGCAATTCCTGTAAAAGCGCCAGAATATGGCTTCCGGCCCGCCCGCCGTAAATCCCGTACTCGTGCTGCAGGCAGACGAGGTCCATGTTGTTGATGTTCAGAAAGTCCGCGGCGCGGCGATAGGAACGGATATCCTTTTCAGTCAATTCGAACCGGACGCGGGGCGGGTATTCGTAACCGGCCTCAGTATCATTGACGGGCAGGGCGATGCAAGTGGTTTCGGCATAGGCCGCGGCGAAAGCCTCGCATAAATCGGTGGTAAACGTGGCGATGCCGCACTGTCGCGGCATGTAGTTGCCGATAAAGGCGATGCGTTTAAGAGCGCCGTTCAACGCGCCGATTTTTACAGGATTCGTTCCATTAACATCAGTCAAATCATTACCTCTGTTCCCGTTTTAGTTATTGATTTCATAATTATTTCCAATACGCCGATAGGGTGATAGTTAAGCAATTGCGATGCCATTACCTTATATTGAACCTCCGAAATGATTTCAAGGTGGAATTGAAGGGTTTTAGGAGGCGCTTTCTTGTTTTTGAGAAAGGTTTTCTTATAAGCGGTAACTTTGCACTTTATTAAATCATAAAGGTAGGAAAAGGATTGCGCGGAGTCTATATTCGGCTAGAATATCTTGGTGGCGTCCGGCATACCATACGAGGCGATAGAGGAAAACAGATGAGAAGAAGAAAAGTCGATAAAGAGGATGCGCTGCGCAAACAAGCCGAGGAACGGCTCGCCGGGCGGCCGGAGCATTCCGAGATTCCGGAAGGCGATTTTGCGTCCCTGGTTCACGAATTCCAAGTCCATCAGAGCGAGTTGGAAATTCAGAACGAGGAACTGCGGCTAGCCCAGGAGATCATTGAAACCGTTAAAAAAAGATTTTCCGATCTCTACGATTTTGCGCCCGTCGGGTACTTCACCATTGGAAAAGAGGGAAGAATCATCGAAGCCAATTTGACGGCCGCGCGGCTTCTCGGTTTTGACAAGAGCGATCTGATCGGCAAACCCTTCAATGCCTTCGTGCATCCCGAGGACAAGGATATCATATACCTGCATCTGAGAAGCATTCGTAAAAGCGAACCGGCAACGTGCGATAGCAGACTCGTAAAAAGCAACGCGGTTTCCTTTCCTGCGCAACTGATAAGTACGCCGCTCGCCGAGGCTTCCCAAGCCTCGGAGACCTCGGGGGAATTCCTGATCGCCGTTTTCGATATATCCGCTCGGAAAAGCGTCGAGGACGCGTTAGTCCGGCAAACCGCGCTCATCGAAGAGCGGCGCAAGGAATGGGAGAGTTCGATCGAGGAACTCAACGAACGCCTCCTTGTTTCCAACCGGGAGCTTGAAGGCCTGGGCCATACCCTCTCCCATGATCTGCGCGGACCGCTCCGGAGCATCGAGGGTTTTACCGCTATCCTCCTTGAAAGGTATTCCGAAAAGCTCGATGCCGAGGGCAAGGAGTTTTTGAATATAGTCAATCAAAGCGCCCAACGAATGCGTGATATGATATCCGGTCTCCTTGACCTATCGAGCATAGCCCATACGAAAATCCAGCGTCAAAAAATCAATATAAGCGAGATTGTCGGCGCGATCGTTCAAGAAAACCGGAACGCGCAACCGGACCGCGAGGTGGAGGTTTCGATTCAGGCGGACCTTTTCGCCGAAGGCGACGGCAAGCTGCTGCGTATAGCTATAGACAACCTGGTTCGCAATGCCTGGAAGTTCACGGGAAAGCGTTCGAAAGCCGTCATAGAATTCGGGAAAACCGAAAACGGGGGAAAGGCGGCCTTCTTCCTACGTGACAATGGCGCCGGTTTCGACCTGAAGTACGCCGGCCCAATGTTCACGGTTTTCAAACGCCTGCATTCCGACTCGGAGTTCAAAGGGACGGGCATCGGCCTTGCCACGGCACAGCGCATTATCAACCGTCACGGCGGCGAGATTTGGGCAACGGGTGAGGTTGATAAGGGCGCGACATTCTTCTTTACACTGCCGTAATTCCATGACTGTGCGGCTTTTTGTAATGGCCGCTCTTTTTTCGTACGATCATTAATTCAGGTAAACGGTTACCGCAATCCGGTCGCGGGGATACCTGCGGTTGTACAGGTAATAGCCGTCCCCGGAATAGTCAATGTACACATCGTCGTTTTCGTACCAGTCCTCCGACCAGTATTCAGGCCATGGGTCAAGCATACCGAACCAATAGCCGCCGTATTGAAAGCGGGGATATCCTCCGAAAATTTCCATGGAAACGCTGTAAATACGGAACCCGTGGCGCGGGCCGAAGTAACCGCGGAAATGCGGAACGGGAATACGGAAGCCGTCGTAACCGCCGCGTTGCCCCCAATCGCGATGCTCGGTTTGCCATGAATGAGCGCGATGCTCCCGCCACACGTTTTGCTGTTGGGCTTGCGCGACATGTTGTACCGTCTGTGAAGGCCGAGCGGCTTGCTGTTGCTTTTGCAGACCCGTGGCGGGTTGTTGCCTTACCTGGACCTTTACGTGCTGTTTTATTTGGTCCTTGTCCTGTGGCTGCTGCCGTTGTTCCTGGCGGACTTTGGCTTGTGTTTGTTTCCGTTGATGTTGTTCTTGTTGAATTTTAACCTGTTGTTTTTCCTGGACCTTTGCTTGCTGCTTTGGCTGGACTTTAGCCTGTTGTTGATCCTGCCGACCTTTAGCTTGTTGTTGTTCCTGTTGGTGTTGATCCTGCCGGCTTTTAGCTTGCTCTTGTTCCTGCCGTTGATCTTGCCGGCCCTTATCCTGGTGCTGTTCCTGCCTTGGAGGTTCGGCTTGTTTTTCCTGTCCCGAGGGCCTATCCTGTTTGTGTTCCTCCTGCTGTGCGTATCCGGGAATCCCTAATCCGAGAAGAAAGAGTACAACGGACGAACAGGTTACTCTATAACAAATTCCTAGCTTAGGTCTTTTCATATCCATAGTTTCCCTACTTCTTTGAGGTAATGATATTTTGGCGCGTCAACTCGGATATCACAAGCCCGGCTATTCCGTTTTGAGCGTCCGTTACGGAACTCGGATCGGGCGTTCTGCTCGTCGCGCTCCAGATCAAGTGTGCGTTGTTTCCGGTCGTGGTGACGTCGATGGTGCGAATGTCTACGGTTTGAGAGTCCACGTATCCCGGATGTTCTATATCCCTATAGGTTGTCCAATATCTTTGCCAATAATAGCTGAACTGCACATTCTGCTCGGTGGTGGTATACCCCTGAATATATTGCCTGTTCGTTTCCGTCGGGAGCCTGAGAACCACCAGAATGCCGTCGAAACCGTTAGCCTGCGCGGTCGCCAAAATCTGAGTCGTGTCCGGGGGTACATCAGGGAACAAACTATACGACGATATGGCCGTTACGCCATTCTTTACCAACTCTCCGGTAAAGGCGTCCTCCCAAATGCGCCGTTTTGTCGCATCCTTTCTGACCGCGATAACCAGCATCTTGCCCAAAGGCAAAGCTTTATAGGATGGATCACGCCATAGATTGACGAGACTGGACGATGCGCAGCCGCACATCTGGAACATAATGCAACCAATCGCCGCGACGGTGATCGCTTTTGCCATTGAATTCATGATGCTCTCCTTTTTTCACTTTGCATTGTTAAGCCGCCCTGAACCAGATCGGTCGCCTTTTCAAGCGTCTTCTTGGTATCCATTAATATTTCATCAACGCCTTTTCCCAGGTTTTCCCCCACGCCGCCATCGGCCCACTCCTCCAATGCCAGCGCGGTTTTCTCAAGCTTTTTCGCGGCCGCGCTGATCGAGGCATCGATGGCGTGGCCGGTTTTTTCCGCCAGGCCATCATGCCAAAGACGCGCAAGTTTCCACACGGCAAAACCAACGCCTATGAGGGTTACCATGCGACAAAAGCGTCTGATGGAGCGTCTGATTCTATTCATAATAACCTCGCTGAAAAATGTGATGATAGCCTCATGCCTTCCGGTCCTTTATATGTTCGAATACGCTCTGAACATGGGCCGTGGCCTTTTCGAGCGCCGCCTTCGATTCCTTCAACCTTTCGTCAATACCTTTTCCCAGTTTTTCACAGGCGCCCGATTCGCGCCTTCGCCCGGCTATTTTAGCCGTCAGCAGTAATGCAACACTAATAACCCCCGCCGCGCCGATTACGGATATCGCCAAACATTTCCGCATGTTACACATATTTTCCTCGCTTGCCAATGTAAAGAATTATATCGAATTTTAGGGTTCATCCCAATGTTAGTTGTAGCTATTGTATTCTCCTGTATTCTTCATTGCACCTTTACGCCCCCTTGCCCCTGTAGGGGAATAAAGAACGCCCCCTATCCCCCGCAGGGGGAATGAGTGGGTATAATTGAATCTAAAATCTCCCCCCGCGGGGGCCGGGAGGCGTTGAATTTTAATTTCTCCAGTCTCACCACCGCATATGAAATCTACCCACATGCATGGTTGACTGGGAACCCAATACTCCGAATACGTTCAACAACCATAGTATCACGATAATGACCGCCACCACATTGAGAATCGTTTTGATTTTCCCGTCCATGGGAACGTATGTGTTGATGAGCCACAACACTACGCCGATAATAACAAGAGTAATAAGGATAGAGATGAGTGACATGATTCCTCCCACTTTTAATTAAAGGTGAAATACTCACGGTCTCCCCATATATAAAGCAATTTTAATGCCATCGTAATTTCTTGCTTATTTCGTAGCCGGGGATGATTCTCGAAAAAAGAATTGCCGCTTTTTCCGCGGCAATTCGATTCTCCACTCTTCCTCGTTTATTCGACCGACATTTTGTTTTTTAAGCCTTTTACGCCCTTTATATTGGTGACGAGCTTGCCCACCAAATCCTTTTCGGCGCTGTTCTTCGCGAGGCCCATTACCGTGACTACTCCGTTTTTCGTTTCAACCTTCGTTGAAATGGCGCTGGTTGAGCGATGAAACAGCAACGCGAGTTTGACCTGCGCGGTGATGGATGCGTCATCAATGTATTCGCCGACTTTTTCAACGGTTGTTTTCCCGGTTTTTATCACGGTCATGTCGTTTTTAACGCTTTTAACGCCTTCGACATCCTTGACGTATTCAGCCGTTAATTCCTTTTGCGCTTCGCTTGACGTCTCTCCGTGAAGGGTGACGATCCCGTCCTTCACGTCGACATCGGTTTTAAGGTTGCTTACGTTCCGATGAAACATAAGCATGGTCTTGACTTTTATGCCGATCCAGGCGTCGGAGTTTTCATCGGGTTTTCCTCCCGAAATTTCCAGTTTGTCATCCACGCTTATAACGCCCGGAAGCCCCCCGACCGTTTCATCGGCCAATGAACGGTGGGACCACTCCGATACCGTCCCGGTCAAGGTAACGGCCCCCTCGTTCGTTGCCTGGATTTTAATATCATCGCCCTTTAAAAAGGTCATGAATACATAGGATTTTTTGGCGGACGATTCGATGCGTTCGCCTACCTGGGCGGCCATCAGCGCCCCGGCCGCTCCCAGAATGGCGACCGCGGCCATGATCATCGTCGTTGAATTGCGTTTTTTCATATATTCGTTTCTTTCTAATGAATAATAAAGGTTAATTTTGAACCCTCTAAATCCCTCGGGGAATTTAGAGGGTGAATATAACAATTATAAACGATTATCTTCTATCTTTCGGTATACTCCTGCAGCGCATTCGTATTGGTAACCCGCAACTCGACCCTGCGGTTCGCCAGTCTGCCTTCCTTCGTGTTGTTGTCCGCCTTGGGCATGGTCATTCCGTAACCATGCGAACCCAAGGTCAACGTGGGCGAAACCACGATAAGATAGTCGCGCACCGCTTCGGCGCGGCCTTGGCTGAGAGTGATGTTGTATTCCTTGCTTCCGATATTGTCGGTATATCCGGCCACCTCGATTTGCAATTTGGGATATTTAAGCAACATTTTGCCGATAATATTGAGGTACGGTTTCGAATTGATCGATATGATGGACTTCCCGGTCTCGAAGTACACTGCGTCAAGAAGCAGCTCTCCGGTCGACAGCAACTTTTTTTCCGCATCGGTGCGCTTCTCTTTTTCCTCAGCAAGGTTGCGCCCCGCTTGTATAAGGGCAAGCGAGTCGAGGGTCGCCTTTTGGGCCAACACATCCGCCTTTGCTTTGTTCGCCATCGCGTCGTTGTCGGCTTTTCGTTGCATGGAATCCATTTGCGTTTGCCCGTTTTTCTTCTCATTCGCAAGGGCGGTTGAATCGTTTGCCGATTTCAGGGTAAGGGATTGGATTTTGTTCGCCGATCGATCGGCTTTATTCGCCAAGGCCTCTTTTTCCCGCGCCGCCTTTTCCTTTCGGGTTATTTCCGCTCTTTTTTGACCTGCCAGCATGTCGTAGGAGAATGCCAGCGAGCCGAAAACACGGTAGGGTTCGAGCGCACGGGGAAGATTATTTGACCGATCCTGAGAAAGTGAAATATCAACACCCGCCATGGCATTCATCTGATATGGAGTGCGGATGTGAAGCGAGGGAGTGACCCAGAGCGGATCGGTTCCAAATGACATGTCATTGAATCTGGTACGGGAGTTTAATTCCGTGCCGAGAACGGCGAAACCCAGGTTTGCCTGTAAACCGGCGCCTAAAAGCAATAAGGCCGGTTCACCTTTGTTAACGCCGATGGCCCCCCCTTCGTTTAAATGCATTTTAAAGCCCCAATCTTCGCTGCCCGCCCGGAACGTCTGCAGGAGCTTAGCCGAAAAATCATACCCCGTGCGCGTTTCGAAATAATTATAACCGTCGGCCCTGTACGTGTTGATTTGGTTCTGCGACGTTCCTCCGATAATGGCCGCCTGGCCGCCCATGCTCAAAAAGGAATACGAGGGGAAAGGCAGCGATCCCTGGGCGCCCGCGGTAATCGTACCGAGGCCGGAGCTCTTATTGGTGTTGCTGTAATTGCTCGAGCTGAATCCGGCTATGGACGCGAAGAGGTCCACGTTTGAATTAACGCCATAGGAAAAAGCCCCCGCGCCCGTGAAAACATTGGCGCCCACGTTCGGGGTGTTGAGGTATCCCGTTCTTTGTTGATACCACGGCAACATGAAGTCGAACGTAATGCGGCCTTCTCCCATGGACTCGGCAGAACCGATGGTGCTCAAACCCCGCAGAGCCGCGCCGTTGACCACCGGTGAATACACGGGTGTGCTGTCATATGGTTCCGCCCTGACGTGCATGGCCGGAAACAAGCAGATTGCCAGAAACAGCGATGCCGCGCCGAATCCGGACGCTTTTAATTTTGAATGAAACATACGGTCTCCTTGTGGATGGGGTTTTTGAAACTTTTGGGATATTTCCATCCCATGCACCGGGTTAAAGCGGTTGTTTTTATGCATAATCAAGGAAGAACGCAAGAACCGTGCCGTAACGGCTTTCTTATCGTTAAACGATTGGTTTGCATGGGTAAATCGCCTACGCGTACGCCGGTCAATCAGGCCGATCGTTTCCGCTGACTTCCTATTTATAGGAGTGTATTTATTGAAAATGGTAATGCGCGATGAATCGCACTGTTTGACAATGTGTTACTTCATAAGTAAGTTCGCGGCTACGGGAAGTTCGGCGAAAAAACCGCGATGGCATGGTAATTGCGATAAAGATACATGTGTGCAATTTTTAATTAAAATATTTACAAGGAGAAAACATGGCCGGTCATTTTAAAAATGTTTGCATCGTCATCGCCGTTTTCGGTTTCAGCGCGTTCTGCGATACTGAAACGAATATCATCGCCTCCGCGCCGACGCACTATTTCTACACCCCCACGGCAAACGTAAATCCGCCTTACAGTCTTGTTGTAAGCCTTCATGAAATATCCTTCAGCTTCCCCAATAATCTCCAGGTCCAGGCCTCAATTTTTGACAATATCGGAAGGCTCGCATTCGGAGCTAAATACGGAATATTCGACAATTTATCGGTGGGAGCCGGCGTGGCGAACACGCTTGTGCATATAGGAAACGGGCATGCGATCCACGACGCCAAATCCCGTTTCGGCGCCTATGTATGTTATGGGTTTATAAAGAACCCTACCTTCGAAGCCGCGATTACGCCGCATATGCAACTTATCGATCATAATTCCATAGGCTGCGACCTCGGAGGAATGGTAACGCCTTCGAGCATATGGTCCATTATTTGGGAAGTGGGGACTTCCGGCGATTTAACAACGTCGAATTTCTGGTTCAACACCGACGGCGGCTTACGGATACACCCGCCCTCGATTCCATTCCTGAATTTCGACGCTGGAATAGACGTATCGGAATTCATCGTCAATGTTCCCCATCCGTCCACCTCGGCAACGGTATATTTCGACGCCATTTTCGCCATGAAGGTAAAGTAAGGATGGCGCGTTTTTCTTCCCGGAAAACGGCCGGATACATTGACTATAAGATAAACTGCCCGGTCAAGCTCAGGCGCTGTCACTTTTATTCCTTGACAGCGCCTTACAGCTTTTTATTCCCGATCATTGAAAAGAGAAGCCATACGGCGAGCAGCCCGGCTATCCCAAAGCCCAAAACTCCGATAAGGGGCACGCCGCGCAAATACGGCGGCATGCCGGAGTGAATAACCACCGATGAACCGATGACCAGGGCAGCCAGCACTATCGCGAATACCATTCGATTGACGGCCCGGTCAAGTTTCAGGGCCAGCGAATCGAGTCCGCGGTGTTCGAATTGGATGCGCGTTTCACCGGCTTTGACCATCCGCATGAGGTCCTTCACCTCGAAGGGGAGGTCTTTGAGCAGGGACGCCATATCGAGAAGGGTGAAATAAACATCGAAGGGCAGATATTTGAGACGCGGGTTGTTGCGCATGAGACGCCGCGCATACGGTTCGACCTCGCGAGTCAGGTTGAAAGCGGGATCGAGCAGCAGCCCCACCCCTTCAATGGTGATAAGCGCTTTGAAAAGAAGATAGAACCCCGGCACGAAACGAAGGTGGTTTTCGGCGGTGATGCGGCCGAAGCGGTCGAGCAGATCGCGAATTTTAATTTCGCTGAGTGAGGCCGACGAGTATTGTTCGATGATTTCGGTGACTTCATATTCAAGGCGGTCCATGTTGACGATTCGTTGGGTCGCAAGCTGCGCCAGTGTGCGTATGATGCGCTGCGGGTCTTTGTAAATCACGCCGTAAAGGATGACGCCCAGGTGCCGGCGCAGCGACGCCGACACGATGCCGACCGCGCCGTAATCAAGGAAACAGAAGCGGCCGTCTTTGAGAATCAGGATATTGCCCGGATGCGGATCGGCGTGAAAAAAACCATTGGTAAAAATTTGCCGGAGAATCAAATTCACGCCGACTTTGGCGACGTCGGCGGGGCTCAGACCGGCCTTTGTCAACGAATCGAGGTCGCTGACCTTGATGCCCTCCACGAATTCGATGACCAGGACCGATTCGGTCGTCAGGTCCGCGTAAACCCTGGGAACGTAGTATTCCCCGGTATTTTTAAAATCGGCCCGGAACCGTTCCATGGTAGCCGCTTCAAGCGAAAAGTCGAGTTCCTTATTGAGCGTCCGGCCGAATTCACTCACCAGCTCCGACAGATGCAGGGCCGCGAGGTCCTTGTTGTGCCGTTCGATCAGTCCGGCGAGGTGTACGAGAATGTCAAGGTCGGTCGCCACGATCCGCCGGATATTCGGACGCTGCACCTTGACCGCCACGTCGTCGCCGATTTTAAGGCGCGCACGATACACCTGAGCGACCGACGCGGACGCGATTGGTTCGGCCGGGAAATCGTCGAATACTTCGCCAACCGGGCCTTTGAGCGCGTGTTCGAGAATCGCCAGCGCCTCGGCCCGTGAAAAAGGTTTGACCGAATCCTGCAGTTTAACCAGTTCGTCAATGAGCTCGGCGGGAGCCAGATCGGGCCGGTTACTGAGGAATTGCCCGAATTTGATGAAGGTGGGGCCGAGTTCCTCGATGGCCAGTCGAACGCGTTCCCATCGCGAAAGGGGCGTTTTAAGGGCGGCGCTACGTTTGAAATGAAAGGGCCATCGGGTTAAGGCGACATACTTTTGAAGGTTCAGCCCCGCAATGACGTCGCCGAACCCGTATTTGAGAATAACGGAAATGATCTCGCCGTAGCGTGAAATACGGAGAGTGACTCGCTGCCCGACGTTCATTACGTTTCGGTTTCCGCTACTTTTTATTAAGTTTCGCTTCGAGTTTCGCAATTTTGCTTTTAAGTTCGTCGACGTCTTTGCGGGTCGGCAGGTTCATTGCATGGACCGCCGTTTGGATCTTTTCGGCGACGGTTTTTTCAAGCGATCCCTTGGCCTCCAGCGATTTCTTGACCAGCTCGTTGACGAACTTTCTGGCTTCAGCCTCGCTTACCTTGGCGTCCTGCGCGATTTTCTTGCCGACCTCCTCGATTTTATCCTTTGTCAAATAGGTGACGCCGACGCCGGCGAGAAGGGCTTTTCTTAAAATTTCAAACATGGCGGCCTCTCTTTGAATAGGGTTGGTCCCTCCCGGCTTTTGGACGATAATGAGAGGGACGTATCTTGAAAAAAATATAGGTGTCGACTCATATTCTTGTCAAATCCGACATATCTCCTTTGTAGAGGAATACTATTTACTGCGCAGCGCGGCCAAAGTTCCGAACAGTTCAATTTCCCTCGGTGTCAAATGCTCGGGCAATTGAACGTCGATGGTTACAAACATGTCGCCGTAGTCCTTTTTTTTGCCGAATACCGGCATTCCGAGTCCGCGCAGTCTCAGCTCCTTATTGTTCGGCGTTTCAGGCAAAATATCAACCTTTACCGCGCCTTTGAGCGTTTTGACAAGCGTTTTTCCCCCCAGTACCGCGGTATACAATTCAACGGGGAAAATGCGGTGAAGGTCATTACCCTTTCGATGGAATTCAGGGTGAGCGGCAACCTTGACCGTGAGGTAAAGGTCGCCGCTGGGACCGCCTTGGATTCCTTCCAGCCCTTTTCCCGCGATCCGCAGCACTTGTTCGTCGGCGATGCCGCGCGGAATCGTTACCTTGATCTTTTGACCCTCGAGCTGGATAAGTCGCGCGCAGCCGTTATAGGCTTCTTCAAGGGAAATGACGGTTTCGGCGCTCAGGTCATCGCCTTTAAAAGCCGCGCTTCTTCTTCCTTGCCTTCGTGCCCCGCGCCCCCCAAACAGCAGTTCGAATAAATCGACTTCTTCACCCTGGGCGAACGTCGACTCGAATTCATCCGCGTTCATACCCCGTTTGCGTTTGTCGTCGGGGCTCGCGTATTTTGACCAATCAAAGCCTCCCGGCTGCGATCCCGCCTCTTCGTAGTGCTTGAAATCCGCGCCGAATTGATCGTATTTCTTGCGTTTTTCCGGATCACCCAGGACCTGGTTCGCCTCATTGATGTCATTGAACCTTTCGTTGGCGGCCTTGTTTCCCGTGGTCTTATCGGGATGGAACTTCATGGCAAGCTTGCGATAGGCCTTCTTGATCTCGTCGGCGGTTGCTTCTTTCGCAACACCCAGTACGTTGTAATAATCCTTATAGTTCATTGTAATGTATGTTAGATGCAAGAACCGTGCCGCATTTTTCCAATTTGGACCATAGGCACTCGCTTAACCGCGGCTTCGGAAAATCCGCCGAGGGCGAACAATTTCTTATTAATGGGAGCGCGGTTATTGAAAGTAATAATGCGCAGCCCTATTTCACCATTCTCCCGCAAGGGAAACACTCATGGCATTATAATTGCGTTATAATATTAAGTATTTGCATGCCCAAAGCGTTTTTTTGCTCTCAAGGCCGGTTCTCATGAAATCAATCGATACGCGCTTCCTGTTGGCGGACGAAAGCTACAGTTCGGAGGAATACTTCGAACGTATGCTGATTTTTGAACGGTTGAAAAGCCAAAAGACCGGAAAACCGTTTATGTTGGTCCTTCTGGACATCGGCAAATTAACCAAGGGAAAACGGAGTGAAAAAGCATTTGTTCTGCGCAGACTCATATCGGCGTTGCGGTCTTCAACGCGTGAAATCGATATAAAGGGATGGTATATGCTTGATTCGATAATAGGTATTATATGTCAAGATGTGCCGGAAAAGCATCGGGAGAAGGTAACCGGAAGAATTAGGGATACGCTTGTAAAGGAAAGTGTTTTCCACGTGATCGGGAAAACCGCCGACGCGATCAATGTGCTGTGTTTATTATACCCTAATTCATAGGGGATCGGCCCGAAGGGTGTCAGGAGGGAAGATCCGGGTGGGACGCGGTGATTTTGGCAAGTCTTCGATACAACGATGAAATGGAAAGGCCGAGCGCTTCGCAGGTTTTGCTTTTGTTGCCGTTGAATTTTTCCAACACTTCCAGAATATGGTTGTCTTCCAAGTCATCAAGCTTCTGTGAATTCCCCTCTTCGAATTTCGGGGAAAGATCGGGAAAATGGATGGTGGTAAGGGGCTCGCCTTGCGCCAGCAGGAGCGCCCGTTCCAGCATGTTTTTAAGTTCCCGCGTATTGCCCGGCCATGGGTAATCGGAGAGCAGGCGTAAAACATCCGGGTGAAGTGGCAAATGTTCATAGCAGGAATTCTTCAGGAAATACTCACTGAGTCCGGGTATTTCCTCTTTTCGTTTTCTCAGCGGAAGCAAGGTGATCGGGAACGTATTGATACGGTAGTAAAGGTCTCTTCTGAATTCGGTAGTCTCCGCCGTCAAATCGTGGTTCGTGGCGCATATCAACCTGAAATCGCTTTTCCTCAGCGCGCTTTCCCCGAGCCGCCGGAACGATTTTTCCTCGATGGCTTTAAGCATTTGGGCCTGGGCCGCCGTATCCATGTCTCCTATTTCGTCAAGAAACAGGGTTCCTCCGTCGGCTAATTCGATGAGGCCTTCGTGGTCCTTGACCGCGGAGGTGAATGCGCCCCGCGCGTGTCCGAAAAGCTCGCTGCGAAGGAGTTCGCCTTTAAGAATGGAACAGTTGACTTCGATGAAAGGCTCCGACTTGCGATGCCCGTTGTAGTGGATCCATCGTCCCAGGACTCCCTTGCCCGTTCCCGTTTCGCCCTCCAACAGTACGACCGCATCGCTTTTCGCGGCTATTTTCGCAAGCCCCAGCATTTTAGCGGTCGTTTGGCTTTCACCGAAATACGGAGAGGACTGGTTCACCAGGCGCTGATGAATTCTATCGCGTTTACGCACGGACCCAAGTTCTATGCATCGCTCCAATATTACCTTGAGATCGTTCATGGAAACCGGCTTGGCGAGAAAGTTCTCAGCCCCGTATTTGATCGCTTTTACGGCCGTGGAAATATCGCCTATTCCGGTAACGACAATAATCGGCATGCCCGGATGGGAACTTCGTAGTTCGGGGATCCACTCGATGGAATCGCCGTCGGGAAGGCCTACGTCCAGAATCATCGCGTCGAATTGTTCCGACCCGATGATTGTTTTCGCCTCTTTTAAGGTTCCCGCGCAGGCGATGTAGTAGTCGTTCTTCGCGAAATATTTATTATAGGCGTACCGTACGGATTCGTCGTCGTCAACGAGGAAAAGCCTGCGTGTCTTCATGATATACCGCACGATTTTGCGGGAGCCGCCATAGTTCCGGTCCGATTTTTTAGGGTTGGTGTCCATTCATCACCTATACCTTGAGAAAATAATTCCTGTGACTCATACCGGTCAAACGAAGGGAACAATGATAGTGCGCCGTCTCGGTCGTGGTTGGGAATTATTTTATTACCGTTATGAAAAAATTTACGGAAGCTCCCCTCTCTCTTTAACGTATTAATTCCGCCATGTCCCCCGATAATAACCCATTTTCAGGTTTAGTCTACTCGACCGAGCACGGTAGAATGTGCCCTGATTGCGGCCGGCCCTTTACCCAGTGTAATTGCCGGGCCGACAAATCCTCCCGGAAAGGCGATGGTAATGTACGGGTGGGTCGCGAAACAAAGGGACGCAAGGGCAAAGGCGTTACGGTCATTACCGGGTTGCCGCTGCAAAACGGCGATCTTGTAAAACTTGCGCGGGAGTTAAAACAATTATGCGGCGCGGGCGGGACGGTCCGGGACGGCGTTATTGAAATCCAGGGGGACCACCGTGATGTATTGACCGCGGAAATGATAAAAAGAGGCTATGCGGCAAAACGGTCGGGAGGATAACGTTAGAATAATGGTTTCAATTTCGGTTTGGAGCTATTGCAAAATTTACAGTTGATGGTTTTGACGATTTCGGCCATTGAATCCATGATTTTAGTCAGTACGGTCAGGTAATTTTTATGCATTTCAATGGTGGTAACGTTTTTCAAGGACTTGAGCCACGCGATGTCTTCATCGGTTATGTGGTTTTCCGATACGATTTTGTACGTTCTCGTTTGAGACGCCTTATTATAGTCCATGCATTCCTCCCCGGGGCCAAGGTTAACGATAAAATATACCGTTAGTAAAATACATCGCGCCTCATGCAGTTCGGTTTATATTATTTTCCCGAAACCGGTTTGCTTGACAGTTTAATCGAAAATGTTCCGTTGAATTGTTGCCACAAATCGCCGCTTCCCAATCCGCCGCCGGCATGGCTTCTTCCGCCATGACCGCCGCCGCGCATTCCGCTTCCTCCATGACCGCCCATTGCGCCGCCGCCATAGGTTCCTCCGGCGGATTCATTCTCCGCGCTTTTCATTGCGCCGGATTCAAACGCGGATGTTTCCAATTCCATTTGAATAATATCGTTGGTTCCTGCTACGCCGATCGCGAATTTCCTTACTGAGTCGATGTTTAACGGAACCTTCAATTCATAGACGCAATTTCCTTCGGAGGTAGTTGTACGCGCGACAATTCCCATGGATTCGGATACGATCGTTCGCGTCGGACACGTATCCTCTTTGCCGGGTCCTAAAAGTTCAATATGTTCCAGGCTCTCTTTCATTTTTTCCTTCACTCTATCGGAATCATGGTTTATTCCATGGCCCCAACCTGATTCGGCCATACCTACGGGATAATGAACGCCCAGGCCTTTTCCCTTTCCGCTTTTTGTCGTAAACCACGCGGTGAACCCCCTGCGGGTAATCCGGGCGGAAACTTTCGGATCCCATGAAATCAAGCATAGATACGCATTCGTATCGTCGTTCATGACTCCCACGCCGACTTTCGAATCCTTCGGATAGAGAATAAGGTCGTTCCATTCGGATGCTTTTCCGGTAAAGGTGACGGTTCTGTCAAGCCAACGGCTTTCGAGCGGTATTGATTTACAGTTAAAGAAGACCGCGGCCGCCATGGCCATGAAAATAAAAATCCGATGGTTCATGAAGTTCCCTTTCCATAGGGGCGTTGATATGGGTAAACACCGATTAGACGACCGGGGGGTCATCTTTGTTACAGATCATTTTCGGGGAAAAAAAAGCGAAGTAAAAAGCGCTTCTGGGTCCATGGCGCCTTGTATTTATAGCGCACCCATGATACACTTCCAATTCGCTTGCGTTGATGCCTAAAGCGCACCTATTTTTAAATATCACCTTTTCATAATTAATAAAGGAGCCGTTATGGTGAAGTATGCAGGTTTGGGAATCGCGGTGCTTGTCGGAATGATGTGCGTGCATGGTCAGGACGATGAGTCCGGAGCCATCAACACCTATAATGAAGGCGGTTCAAGCTTCGGCGCTTCCGCGCCGGCAAAACCGGAAAAGAAAAAATCCGCGGCTCCCGCGCGTAACGCCCCCGTGGTCAAATCCTCCGACGAGTCCGATAACGCGCCCGCAAGCGCCGGAGGCGAGGACGAACAGTATATCCAATCCGACGACTACTTCGTGGCCGATGAAGCGCTGGCCTCGCAGTCGTGGATTTGGGTATCGCTATCCAAAATGACGATCCCGCCCTCTTCATCGTCGAAGAACGAGGCGGAAATGATGAAGATACGCGACGGCAATAAGGTATGGACCAAGTACTACCATAAAACCGTTGTCGCGCGGAAGGCCGACCTTAAACTCGGTACGGTGGTCGTGGCCTTTAACGACAATAACCGCGACGATATCTACATGGCGCCCGACAGCAAGGAAAGCAGCCGCGGCGGCGCGTGGTTCATGGGAAAGGTGATCGACATGACCGACCTTTTTAAAGGCTATGTCACGGTGGCGGGAAATTACAAAGTATCGCCCAAGAATTTGCGCGTCATTGTCAAATGATGGTTCAGCGCGAGCGACGAATACACGATGCGCCGTGGCTGCGGTTTTCCGATCCGGCAACGGCGTACGCCTTTCTCGGCCGTTTCGGCGTTTCATGCGAATGCGGCTCCGACCTCGTTCTGCGTCGGGTGACGGAGGCGTTCAAACGCGTTCCCTATGAAAATCTTACTAAGATTCTCAAAGCCGATTCGGTAATAAGCGCGGCTTCCGCCATGCGCTATCCGGATGAAGTAATCGGCGATTTCCTACGGTGGGGAACCGGAGGCACCTGCTTCTCCCTGACCGCCGCGTTGATCGCCCTTCTCGACGTTGCGGGGATCGACGCGTGGCCCATCCTCGCCGACCGCCATTACGGGGTCGACACGCACTGCGGCGTCCTTATCGCGCCTCAAGGCGCGAATATGCTGCTGCTGGACCCCGGGTATCTGCTCTTCGCTCCGATTCCCGTACCGCTGGATTTCCCGGCATTTATCGAAACCGGGTTCAATCGCGTTGAGCTGAGGCCCCTTGCGGGCGCGCGCCGCGTGGAGCTTTACACGATAGTCAAGGGCAATCGTAAGCTCAGGCTCACCTTCAAAATGGAACCGGTGAGCGACGAGTCGTTCGGCGGGGCGTGGGAGCGGTCGTTCGCTTTCGAGATGATGACTTATCCGGTGCTGACCCGCCGGGTTAACGGCCGGCATCAGTATTTACAGGGCGATGTTTTGGCGGTTCGCGACGCCCTGCGAACGGAGCGGACCACGCTTACACCCGAAATGCAGATTGAATTTTTCACCACGTCGGCGAACATGGACCGCGGGATCGTCACCAGGGCATTGGAGATCGTGAACTATGGCCGAAACGCAACCGCCGTTTCCCGTTAAATATTTTATCGCCGCGCTTTTCCACGACCTCCGGCGACTCGACGAGGCGCGCGGGAGGTTCGTGGATTTGTGGGGCGCCATGGACTGTGAGGGAAGCGACCGCGAATTCGACGTGACCGGGTATTATCGGGATGAAATGGGCGAGCCCCTGTACCGGCGGATCATGTCGTTTGAAAAGCTCGAAGATCCCACGCTGCTTGTTTCGATGAAGCTTGCCTGTAATGATATTGAAGACGCCCTGCGTGTTTCCGGGAAAAGGACCGTCAATTGCGACGCCGGATATTTGGACCATAATAAGGTGGTGTTGGCGTCGGCCAAGGAGGCGGGGCAGAAAATATATATTGACAAAGGAATATACGCCGATCTGGCGGGGCGCTATAAAGATGGCGCGTACCGGCCCTTCGAATGGTCGTTTCCCGATTTCAAGGACAACCGATACGGCCAGGAGTTGCTGGCTATCCGGGCGCTTTATTTGTCGCAATTAAAAGCGCTGCGGCGGGTGCAAAACGGAAAGATAAAAATGGCGGGAACTCCATGAAAAAAATCGAATCCATTTTCCGAAACGAAGACGGATATTTTTTAATCGAGATCCGATTAAGGGACTTGAACCAGTTTTTCAATACCTTTGATCCGTCACCATTCCACGACAAGGACATCGATGACGACGCCGAACGGTATATCGTGGATTCGGTCCGCGGTTTTCCCCTTAAAACGAAATTGAAGCTTGTTTTTTATTTGCCGCCGGAACACCATGAAGAGGCGTCAAAGGTAATCGCCTATGCAATAGAGAATTTTTTCGATTTCCGGGCCACCATGACAAGCAGGGAACTCAACTCCACCTTTTACGAGGGCAGGGTGGCCTTCGTGCTGGGATTTTTATTCCTTATCGTATGCATAAGCCTCAGGACCGCGCTTACGTTCATGGCGAATCATCCGCTCGGAAATATCGTGCTTGAAGGGCTCAGCATCGTGGGGTGGGTGGCCATGTGGCGGCCCATTCAAATACTTCTGTACGACTGGTGGGCGGTGTACCGGAAAAAGAAAATCTACGAAAAAATCCGGGATATGGGGATAGAGATCGTAATTGACCGATAGGTAAATACGTTTATCGAGAGTGACTATGGTTGCCGCTTTAGCCGGTTACAAGGAGGATGTATGAGAATCGATACTCATTGTCATGTTTTGGGAAACGGCGTTGATATTGACAACGTGGATAATGACGTTTTTCTGTACGCCGAGGATAATCAGCTCCTTTTTACGAGAATGCTCGCCGGCATGATTGAAGGCGAATTGGAACGGATGGAAGGCGATCTTAATAAAGACGGCATGATTTCCACGTTCGAATACATCGAGATTCTCTATAGAATGCTCAAAGAGTCGGAGGAAATCGACGGCGTGACGCTTCTGGCTCTCGACGCGCTATACGAGCCCGCGACGGGTGCGTTGGATAGGGTGAAAACGGACATCTGGGTATCGAATAAATATCTTTCCCGGAAGGTCGATGAACTGAACGCCCGTTTTAAAAAGGAGGGCGTAACCGGAAAGAAGTTTTACTTCGGCGCGTCGGTGAGTCCCAATAGAAAGGACTGGGAATCGGAACTCGACTATGTCATCAACCAAACGGAAGCCGTTCTCGTAAAATTGATTCCCTCATCGCAACATATCCATATCCGGGATAAACGCCATGGGGATTTTTATACCATGCTGGCGAAAAACAATATGCCCCTTCTCTGTCATGTCGGCCCCGAGTATTCTTTTCCGGAGGGCATACGAAATAAAAAACTGGACGACTTCAAATATCTCAAAAGACCCCTTGAATGCGGTGTGACGGTCATCGCGGCCCATTGCGCCTCGCCCGTTTTTCCGATAGTGGACCCTAACGTCATGAAAAAATATTTTAAATTCATGGAGAAGGCAAATTCCGGCGGGACGGTGAAACTCTGGGCGGATACATCGGCGTTATCTTTATCGACACGATTGCCTATCCTATCCGAAATCCTTAAAACCTTCCCCCCCCGGTGGCTTGTTCATGGCACGGATTTCCCCATACCGATTGACGGCTGGATTCATTTACCGTTAATAACGCCCAAGGTGAAGATTAAAGAATATATTGAGATTTGTAAAACAAAAAATCACCTGGACAAAGACGTCAGGATTAAGAGGGCGCATGGGTTTTCCGATACCATCATGGAAAACGCGGAAAAAGTTTTAAGGATGCCGAAGTAAACAAGATCCATAGCCGTCATCCCGGCGGCCAGCGCAGTTCGCGTCCGCTGAGCACATGGACATGCATATGGCCCACCGACTGACCGGCCTTTTCCCCAAAATTGACGACAAGGCGATATCCTTTGTCGGCAAGGCCGTTTTTCCTTACGATTACGGAAACCGCGGCGAATAGCTTTGTAACGGTGTCCGATTTTTCCTCCGGAACCTCATGGATTCCGGCATAATGCTCCTTGGGTATGACCAGAATATGCACAGGCGCCTGAGGATGCAGATCATTAAAAGCCACGGTATGCTCATCCTCATGGACTTTTGACGCCGGGATTTGATTGCCGACAATTTTGCAAAAAATGCAGTCATTCATACATGAGCTCCCTTGGCCGCTGAAATTAAAATAATCCCTATGGTTATTCTTGCGTTATGGCGCTTCATAAATCATAAAATACTCCCCGCGCCTCGGGACGAAATAAACGATTCGGGCCGGCGAGATTCATCCTTGACAATTCCATGCATTTGCACGATAATAAAGCAATGTCGAAGGGGACTTCCACGGACCCAAGGATCATCCGTACATGATACCGTATTCCTATCTCCATTTTTTTGCCGCTATCGTTAACTGCTACCTGGCCGTGCACGTGTTGGTAAGGAATCCGCGCGCGGCTCTCAACAGGGTATGTTCCATGAATTTCGTTTGTTTCGCCCTTTGGAGCTTTGCATTTACCTTCGTTCACAACCCCTATGTTTCTGGGAATACCGCGATGCTTTTCGAGAATATCGGTTCCTTCGGGTGGCTCTTTTTCAGCGGTTTTTTCCTCTGGTTCGTTTTTATCTTCGTCGACGCCAAACGCCTGATGCGATCGACGCCGTTAATTGCGTCATTGTTCATCATTCCGTTTATTCTTCTCCAGCGCCAGCTTTCCGGCAACCTGATGCATGACCATGTTTTAAAATCCTTCGGATGGATCGCCCCTTGGCCGGATTCGGGGTGGACCTATCTCTACTATGGATATTACTCGATCATGGTGTTGACCGGATTTTGGATGCTTTTAAAGTTCAGAAAAACCACTCTCGTCCGCGCACGGAAACGTCAAGTTGAAATCCTGATTATTTCAGGTTTGTTCCCGTTAGTTTTAGGGACCCTGTCCAACATAATCTTCAGGTTCGCGGGAAATTCCGATGTTCCTCCCCTCGCCGACCTCATTGTTCTAACCTGGGCCTGCGGTTTGGCGTATGCGATCCTGAAATACCGTTTCCTGAGCCTCACGCCGATCGTGGCGGCGGAAAAAATAATCGCCACCATGTCGGACTTGATGGTGCTCTTGGATTTGGAAGGCAACATTATTTCAGCGAACCGGGCAACCCTCGATGTTTTGGGGTACGCACCGGCGGACTTGGAAGGAATGCCGGCCAAAGTCATTTTTCCCGATCCCGTGCATCCGCCGCAACTTGTACAAGGCTTGATTAATGGGGCGGCGCGAAACGGGCGCGATCATATCTTTACAAAAAAAAACGGCGAGATGTTGCCGGTCAATATAACCGCTTCGCGTATTCAAGGCCTGGGCGTCGTGGTGGTAGCGCGCGACAATACAATGGAAAAAACAGCCAAGGACGCGCTTAAAAAAGCGAAGGACGAATTGGAAACGCTTGTCGCCCGGCGCACCGGCGAACTCAACAGGTCGAATGAGGAATTAAAGGAGGAAATTACCCGCCGCGCCGGCGCCCAGGAGGAGCTTCGCGCTTCGGAGGAGCGTTTGAGAATACTTTTCGAATGCGCGCCGGACGCGTGGTATATCAACGACCTTTTGGGCTATTTCGTGGACGGCAACAGGAAAGCCGAGGAAATCACCGGCTACCTAAAAAATGAATTGATTGGAAATAATTTTTTAAAATTGAAATTGCTCTCCGCTTCACAAATACCAAAAGCGGCCGCGTTGCTCGCCCTCAATGTACTTAATAAACCGACCGGTCCCGATGAATTCACGTTACGGCGAAAGGATGGAAACCCGGTTGATGTGGAAATAAGTACGCATCCGGTAAAGATTGGGGCCAAGAGTCTGGTGTTGGGGATCGTGCGCGACATCACCGAGCGGAAACGGTCGGAAATGGAAAAATCAGAACTCGAAGCGCAACTTCGCCACGCGCACAAAATGGAAGCCATCGGGCAGCTCGCGGGCGGCGTGGCGCACGATTTCAATAATATGCTGGCCGCGGTCCTGGGCTTCGCGGATTTAATAAAACAAAAATATGCCGCCGTCGGTCCGGACCTTGTCAAATACGTCGGCAGGATACAGGATGCGGCGAAAAACATGGCGAACTTGACCGCGAAACTGCTCGCTTTCGCGCGAAAAGGAAAACTTGAAATGACCGTGGTCTCTATCAACGACCTCATACAGGACGTCATCAGGCTGTTGGAACATACGATTGACAAAAAAATTCAGATCGTCCAGCGGCTCTGTGATGGAAATCCCGCCCTATTCTGCGACAGAACCCAGGTGCAAAACGCGCTGCTTAATCTCGCGGTCAACGCCCGCGACGCCATGCCGGAGGGCGGAGCGTTGACTTTTACAACCGATACGGTCGAGTTCGACGGCGCCGCCGGAGATATGTCGTCGTTTCCGATCGCGCCGGGACGCTATGTGTCGGTCGTTGTAAGCGATACCGGGGTCGGCATCGACGATGCGATCAAAACCAAGATATTCGAACCGTTTTTCACCACCAAGGAAATGGGGAAGGGAACCGGATTGGGCCTGGCGAGCGTGTATGGCACCGTCAAGGGGCACAGCGGCTATATCGAGGTCGATTCCCAGGCGGGAAAAGGCGCCTCGTTCAGGATATATTTCCCGCTTTCGGAAATGCCGAGTCCTATGCCGCTATCGGCCTTGCCGATGGTTAAAATGGGGAAGGGCGCGGTGCTTCTCGTCGATGACGAGGAACTGTTGCGGCAAATGTCGGAACAAATGCTTTCGGACATCGGCTATACCGTGCATACGGCCTGTAATGGTGAAGAGGCGGTGGCATTCTATCGGGAACATTTTCAAACCATCGACGTTGTTATTCTCGACCTCATCATGCCCAAGCTCGGCGGCTATGAGTGTTTCAAGGAGCTGAAAAAAATCAATCCCCGCGTTAAGGCGCTGGTGACCTCGGGATATGCGATGAACGGCCAGGCCCAAAAGACCATTGACGAAGGCGCATTGGGGTTCCTCCAAAAACCCTTTGATTTGGCCGTTTTTTCCAAGGCCATCGTGGATGTGCTTGACGGAAGGCGCATACAATAAAAAACATGCCCGGTTTCCGATCCTGAAGTTTCCTTTGTTTATTCAAAAGAAAGGGAATGAATATATTATTTTTATAGTAGTATATCATACGTACGGGATTTTAACCTTTAAAGGACATCGGAAATGACGATTGTTTTACCCAAGGACTACCACGCGAAAACCGCGTTGGAAAAGAGCAGGATTCTCTGCGTTACCCATGAAGACGCGCTCAAGGAAGACATCCGCGCCCTGCGCATCGGCATTTTAAACATCATGCCCAAGGCGGAAACGTACGAATTCAGCCTTTTACATCCCCTTGGGAGGTCGGTATTGCAGATTGAACCCATATGGATACGGCTTAAAACGCACGAATATACCAGCAGCGATCAAGAGCACCTGGAAAAATTATACGTAACCTTCGAGGAAGCCGCTGATTCGCACCTCGATGGGTTGATCGTAACCGGAGCGCCCGTGGAGGAAATCCCCTTTGAGGAAGTGAACTATTGGGACGAAATAAAAAGGATACTGAAATACGCGCGTAAAAACATCACCTCAACTCTGGGTATTTGCTGGGGCGGATTGGCCATTTCAAAATTCATGGGACTTGAAAAAAACCTTTACGATAAAAAAATATTCGGGGTTTTCCAAATGACCAATCTCGACCGGTCGCACCCCATTACCGGAGAGTTGGATGATGTTTTTTGGTGCGCCCAGAGCAGGCATTCGGGTATTTCCGATGATGTTTTGGAATTGGAACGCGACCGCGGAGCGATCCATTTGCTCGCCTATTCCAAGGAAGCGGGCTACAGTATTTTCGAAAGCTCCGACCAGCGATTTTTAGTGCATTTGGGGCATCCGGAATATGAACCCCGCAGGCTCGTGGAAGAATACCTTCGCGACCAACGTCTGGGCAGAAGCGACGTTGAGCCGCCCAAGAATTTCGACATCAATAATCCGGTCAACGTGTGGCGGGGCCATCGCAGCGAATTTTTTTCCCAGTGGATCAAATATATCCACGAAACCACTTCCTATTAACGAAAGCCGTCAATCGTGCAACTCAATGCTTGGATGAACGATAAACTTCCCGGCGTGGTGACCCAGCTCGAAAGCGGCATCCTGTCCGGCTTCGAGGTGGAGGCGCAGGTAGGGCTGGACATGACCGGCCGCCATGATATTTACGAAGTGCTCGACGATATCCTCGCGGTCCTTTTTCCCGGAAGCTACAGCACGGAAAAGATCCCGCCTACGGAGATGAACTTTTTCCTGACCGATACCCTGCGCCATGTATCCCTCAAGATCGGCAGGCATATCGAGGAGGTTTTCAGGTACCGCTGCAAAAAGGGAAAGTGCGACAACTGCGCGTGCGAAACGCGGGCCGAGGACGCGCTGAAGCGCCTCATCGAATCGCTGCCCGCCATCCGCTCCTTGCTTATGGAGGACATCCAGGCGGCGTTCGAGGGCGATCCGGCGGCGAAGTATCTTGACGAAATAGTATTGAGCTATCCGTGCATCGAAGCCATCTCGACATACCGCGTCGCGCACTTGCTGTACGAATTGGACGTGCCGATCATACCGCGCATCATGTCGGAGCGGGCGCATTCGCGCACCGGCATCGACATCCATCCGGGAGCGGCGATAGGCCCTAGGTTCTTTATAGACCACGGTACGGGCGTGGTCATCGGCGAAACCTCGCGCATCGGCAGGAACGTCAAGATTTACCAAGGGGTGACGCTGGGCGCCCTGTCTCCCTTTGACAAGGACGGGAAACCCCGGAAAGGCGAGAAACGCCACCCGGACATCGAGGACGACGTTATTATTTACGCCAACGCAACTATTTTAGGCGGCCGAACGGTCATCGGAAAGGGCGCGATCATCGGCGGGAATACCTGGATCACCACGTCCGTACCCCCCGGAAAGTTCGTGTATCATACGCAACGATAACGGTGCTGCAATGCAAATAACGCTCAATGGAAAACCACGCGATGTGGACGAAGGCGCCACGGTCGCCCGGCTGCTGGAATCGCGCGACATAGCGCCGGGGCAGGTGGCGGTGGAAATTAATTGCGGCATCGTACCGCGAGACGCTTTCGGCGAGCGCCGCATCATGGCCAACGACATTGTTGAAATCCTTCGTTTTGTGGGCGGGGGCTGATAGTGGAGGATCTTCTCGTCATCGGCGGAACCGAATTACGCTCGCGGCTCATTACGGGCTCGGGCAAATACCGCGACGACCGCATCATCAAGGACGTATTGGAGGCCGCGCAGTGCGATATCGTTACCGTGGCCCTGCGCCGCATGGATTTCGACCACCCCGAGGCGAGCGTCATCGATCATATCCCCAAGGGAAAGATACTGCTGCCCAACACCTCCGGGGCGCGTACGGCCGAGGAGGCCGTACGACTTGCGCGATTCGCACGCGCCATGGGATGCGGCGATTGGATTAAAATCGAAGTCATCAACGACCAGAAATACCTCCTGCCCGACAATGCCGAAACCGTCAAGGCCACCGAAACGCTCGCGAAGGAAGGGTTTGTCGTCCTGCCCTACATGCATCCGGACCTTGTCACCGCGCGGCGCCTCGTGGACGCCGGCGCGGCGGCCATCATGCCCTTGGCCGCGCCCATCGGCAGCAACCGCGGCCTGACTACGCTTGATTTTCTGGAGATTCTCGTGGAGGAAATGTCGGTCCCGGTCATCGTGGACGCGGGAATCGGCAGGCCCTCCCACGCCGCGGCGGCGATGGAGATCGGCGTGGACGCCGTCCTCCTCAACACCGCCATCGCCACCAGCGACGATCCCGTGGCCATGGCGCGGGCGTTCAACCTGGCCGTTCGCGCGGGCCGGACGGCCTTTTTGGCGGGCATGCCGGGAGTATCGAAAACGGCCCGGGCATCCTCGCCGCTCACCGGTTTTTTGCACGAAGGAGACGGGAGCGGGGTCCAATGTCCTTCTACCAGGCCTTAGAGAAGTACCGCGAATTCAATTTCGACGGCTATGTGAGTTCCATCACTCCGCGAAAAATAGAATCGCTTCTCGCGAAGGACGCCCTGGCCGAGCTTGATTTTCTGGCGTTACTTTCCGACGCGGCGGCTCCGTATCTCGAACCCATGGCGCAAAAGGCCGACCGGATAACCCGGCGGCACTTCGGAAACGCCATTACGCTTTTTACGCCGCTGTATATTTCCAATTATTGCGACAACGTGTGCGCCTACTGTTCCTTCGCGCGCCAGCATCGCATTGCCCGGCGCCACCTTTCCATCCTGGAAATACGGGACGAAGCGCGCCTCATCGCCGGCAGCGGCATCCGCCATCTTTTAGTTCTTACCGGAGAGTCCCGTTCCAGGGCGTCCGTCGAGTATCTCGCCGAAAGCCTGCGCGGCATACGGGAAAGTTTTTCCTCCATCGGCATTGAGGTCTATCCGTTGACAGAAGAAGAGTACGGGCGATGTATCGACGAAGGGGCCGATGGGCTGACCATTTTCCAGGAAACCTACGACGAGGCCGCGTATCATCGCTACCACCGCGGCGGCCCCAAGGACGATTATCGCTTCAGGCTCGAAGCGCCGGACCGCGCCTGCGGCCGGGGGATGAGGACCATATCCGTGGGCGCGCTGCTAGGGCTGGAACGGCCTATCCGGGAATCCTTTTTCACGGGGCTCCACGCGCGCTATTTGCAGAACGCCTATCCCCAGGCCGAGGTATCGATTTCCCTGCCCAGGATACGGCCCCTGGCGGGCCGGTTTACTCCGCCTTACATCGTGGGAGACGAGCGGTTCGTGCAAACGATCGTCGCGACGCGGCTCTTTCTTCACACCGTGGGAATAACTATTTCCACGCGCGAATCTCGCCGCCTTCGCGACGCACTTTTGCCGCTGGGCGTGACGAAGATGTCCGCGGGCGTTTCCACGGCCGTGGGCGGTCATTCCGACCGGCCATCGACCACCCAATTCGAAATCGCCGACGACCGTTCGGTGGAGACCATGAAATCCGATCTGCTTTCCCTGGGCTATCAACCCGTCATGCAGGATTGGAACTCCCGTTTTTTATGAGAGAGCAAGAGTATCCGAGGTAGAAGAGCAAGGCCGGGGGGTTGGAGTGAGGTTGAAAGCGTATCGTTGCTTATTACTGTCTCCATGCTTCTTTACTATTATCCTCCCGCAAGTGTACAATAATGGTTATCATGAATAAACGCGCTCGCTCCTCCCCCAAAAAAACACGATCCCGGCCTAACCTTCCTCATGATGGCGCATTGGAAGCGGAGCGGACGCGCGCGATCCTCGCTTCCGTAAGCGAGGCGATCATCACGACCGACGCCGAAGGCCGCATCACGCGGTTCAATCAGGTTGCGCAAAAATTAACGGGATTTACCCGGACCCAGGCGGAAGGCGCGTTCTTTTCGGAAGTAATCACGGTCATTGACGAGGCTTCCGGCGCACCTATTGAAAATCCCTTGAAACAGATCCTGCGCAGTAAGGAAAGTATCCGATTCGAAAAGCACGCCGCCATGATCAGTCCCTCGGGACGCCGGTTCGCCATAGAAGCCGTTGCCGCGCCGATGTTCAGTCCCAAACGCTCCATTGCGGGGATCGTGTTCGTATTCCGCGAAACCGGCGCCGGGGCCGATTCTTCGGGGAAAAGACCGATGCGGGAAAATCGCGATGAATTAACCGGACTTTTCAATCGCAACAAATTCAAGGAGCGCCTCGAGGAGTTGACGGCGGACGCCGCCGGCCATGATCGCCGGCACGCGCTGTTGTACCTCGATCTTGATAAATTTAAAATCATCAACGACACCTGCGGGCACGTTGCGGGCGACCAATTGCTCAAACGGGTCGGCGCCGTGATAAAGGGGAAAGTCCGGCAAACCGATCTGGTCGCGCGGCTTGGAGGGGACGAGTTCGGAATCCTTTTGGTCCATTGCCCGCTGCCCAAGGCCAATGAGATCGCGGGAACCATATGCGAGGCGGTCCGCCGGTTCCATTTCGCGTGGAAGGACAGCCCTTTTACCGTGGGGGTCAGCATCGGCGTGGTTGCCATCATGCCCTCAAGCGATAATCCCGAAACCATTTTAAGCGCCGCCGACGGATCGTGCTATCTGGCGAAGGAAAAGGGCGGCAACCGCGTCCATTTGCATTCGGAAGACGACCGGGAGCTGTCGCAACGCCATGGCGAAATGCAGTACATTTCCCGGATTACCAATGCCTTTGAACATGACCTGTTCCGTTTGTTTTACCAACCCATCGTCGCGTTGGGAAAAAACAAGGAAAAAAAACGGATATGGTATGAAATTCTCATCAGGATGATGGAAGACGGCGGCCGGGTGGTCGGCCCCATGAATTTTTTACCGGCCGCCGAACGCTACGACATGATGCCCGCGATCGACCGATGGGTTTTTACGGCTTTTTTCAAGTTTTATAAAAAAAACCTCGAAGGCCGTCTGCCGCCCGAGGGCTTTCTGTGCGACATCAATGTGTCGGGAATGACGCTCAACGACGATTCGTTTTTAACGTTTATCCGCGATCTTTTCGCCGCCTACAACGTCGCGCCCCAAACGATTTGCATCGAGATTACCGAAACGGCCGCGATCGCGAATTTGGATCAGGCGCTACGGTTCATAACCGAATTGAAGGCGTTGGGGTGCAAGTTTTCACTTGACGATTTCGGAAGCGGCTTGTCGTCATTTAAATACCTCAAGCATTTACCGGTCGATTATTTAAAAATAGACGGCTCCTTCGTGAAAAACATCGTCGAAAATACGGTTGATGCGGCGATCGTCGAGACTATTAACGACATCGGCCACTTGATGGGCATTATGACCGTCGCGGAATTCGTCGAAAACCGGGCGATTGTTGAAAAATTGGAAAAAATCGGCGTCGATTTCGCGCAAGGATACTGCATCGCACGACCGCGTCCTCTCGACGAATCACTCCGCGACGTCCCCAACCCATCATACACAGCCGCCGAATAGGGGAGTCCCGGCGCATGGGAAACCGAAAAATCAAAGTGCTGCTTGTTGACAACGACGAACGGGATTACAGAGCCGCTAAAAATTTCCTGGAGGAGATACCCGTTCATCAGACCTCCCTGCAATGGGTTTCGGAATACGAAAAGGCGCTTGAACTGCTTAAAAAAAACATCCATGACGTTTGTCTATTAGACGTTGATATAGGGGGCCGCGGCGGGCTAGAACTGCTGCGCGCCGCCGTAAGGGGAGGGTGCAGGGCGCCTATTATTTTTCTTGCCTCTCGAGGCGACCATGCCAAGGACGTTGAGGCCATGAAGGCGGGGGCGGCCGACTACCTTGTAAAGGGAACGATCGATGCATCCGTGCTTGAGCGAACGATTCGATACGCCATCGAGCGGAAAAAGGAAAAGGAGGCGTTACACAGGTCCAAACGCTTGCAACAGGCCGCAAAAGAGCAGCTCCAACGCGCCATGCAGTCGATCGATGAGGAATTGGAAATGGCCCGCGTCGTCCAGGAATCCCTGCTGCCCAAGGATATTACCCGCGTGAACGGTCTCGAAGTTTCGGCGGCGTATCTTCCATGCGGACGCATCGGCGGGGACCTTTATGACATTATCAAAATCGATGAGCATACTTCGTGCTTTTTAATGTTCGACGTCGTGGGTCACGGGGTTCCCGCCGCGCTGATTTCGGCAATGGCGAAAGTCTCTTTCAGTAAAAACATTATGCATAATGAAAGTCCATCGGAAATCATGGAGCGGGTCAATAAGGAAATCGTCAATTTTTTCCATGAAAAAAGGCACATTACCGCTTTTTTAGGCATCTATGATTCTACGACGAAACAGCTTTCATTTACCAAAGGAGGGCACCCGTCGCCCATACTCCTGCACGCGCGTGAAAAACGTCTTGAGTATCTCATGAACGGAGGACTGCCGCTGGGGATGTTCTCCGACATTCACTACGATGTTTCGAATGCCGGCCTGACCGGCGGCGACTGCCTTGTACTGTATACCGACGGACTTACCGAATGCTGCAACGCGCATGATGCATTGTTCGGAAAAAAACGGCTTGAGGACGTTCTGCTCGCGCTTCCCGAGGAAAGTTCGACGAACGATATCCTCGGCGCTCTCATCAGGGCGCAACTTTCATTCAGCGGAACCGCGCAGCGCAGCGATGACATTACCATTGTGATCGTGAAAATTCCTTAAAAACAAGGAAACTGTTTTGTAGAGGTAATGATTGTAACCTATTTTAAACACGACGTTTTTTTAAACATAACCCCTTATGACGACGATGACCGGAATAATCGCGAAAATTAAAACCCTGCCGTTCGTGGAGGTCCACCCCGAAAAGTGGAGTGCGTGGATACGGATTGGGTTGGGGGCGGGGTACGCGCTTCTTTCCCTTTACAGCTATAGTACCCGACGTCTCAACCCGGAGGCCTTCGCGCTTCAATTGGGATGCGTCGCGTTCCTTTTAGCCTACAGCTGTTGGTATCTTTCCTGCGCTCCGAAGCGCCATGTACGGGCGCTGACTTTATTTATCTTCATTTTTTTCGATGTGGCGGTCGTGACCGCCATTCTGGCTTCCTACACATTGACAAAATCTATTTCCCTGCCGCTGCACGCCACGCTGTGCAGCGTCTACTTCGTCATTATAATGTTTTACGCGCTGCAAAACCGCAGGAGCCTTCCCCTTTTTTGCGGGATTCTGTCGCTTACCGCCTACAGCGCCCTCTACTTTTTTTTACCGTTGACCTATCGGTTTGAAGACGGGCTCTACCACTATTTCGCGCGGGCATGGCTCATTGTCGTTGTCACCGCGCTCGCGACAATCGTCTCCCGCAGGAACTTTTTCACGATGAATAAGGTGATTTCCTCCGAATTACGCTACCAGAAACTGGTCCACAGGCTTCCGGAAATGCTTTTTACCTTGGACGCGCACGGAATCTTCCTGTGGGCGAATAAAACTTCCCATGTTCTGTTGGGTATTCCCGCGCATGTGATGTGCAACCGCAACATCCGGGATTTCATGACCGATCCGGGACTCATGAAACTCGACAAAACGGAGTTTAAGGCCACCTTCCAAATCAAGGACTTCAACGGCGCCTTGAAATTCGTCGATTGTCACCTGCAACCGTTGAAGGAAGACGGCGCGGCGCCGCTCTTTGAAGGCATCATGACCGATGTTACCGATCGGGAAATCGCCCTTTCCCAACGTGAAGAAATGGTAACCCGCCTCTATCAATACCAGAAGATGGAATCACTGGGCACCCTTGCCGCGGGGATGGCTCATGATTTCAACAACATCCTTCAAACCGTGAGCGACATGGTTTTCCTTGTTGAAAAGGAGAGCGGGGAAGCGTTGACTAAGAAGAGAATGTCGGACATTTCCGAAAGCCTTGTCGACGCGAAATTCCTGATATCGGAATTGCTTGCCTTGGGACGCAAACGGCCCTTCGATTTCAAACCCGTGCAGGTGCAGTCTTTTTTTTACGCCATTATTCCGCAATTCCAAAATCAACTCGGCGAGCGGTATTCAATTTTCGGGAAAATGCCCGAAGAACCGCTGTGGATTCAAGGCGAGGCTGATTATCTCAAGCGCGTATTCCAAAATCTTATCGGCAATGCCCGTGACGCGATGCCGGGAGGCGGAAGCATAACCATCGAATGCATGTCGCAGAAAAACCCCGGAAAATCGGCGATGGCGGTCATACGAATTCGCGATACGGGAACGGGAATTCCCCCGCGTATACGGGACAAGGTTTTCGACCCCTTCTTTACAACGAAAAAACCCGGCAAAGGCACCGGGCTTGGGCTGGCCCTTGTCCAAAGGATCGTTTCATTGCATAACGGCGCCATCTGCGTGGAAAAAACCGACGCGGCGGGAACGACGTTCCGCATCGAAATTCCCGAAAGTCGCCATGATGACTCAGACATCGATACAAAGGAACTCCTGCTCAACCGCCGCGTCACCCGCGTTCTTATCCTGGACGATGATCCTAAAATACGCGCCATCCTTAAATTCTTCCTCGCCGAATTCAGCTATCCCCTTTGCGAGGCCCCGGATGTGGATGAGGGAATCCGGGAACTTCGAAAATTCGCGAGTGAATGCGAATTGGTAATCATGGATTGGAGACTCGGTTCCGACGATCCGCACGGCGTGATTAAAAGCCTGCGCGCGATAAAACCCGAATTGATCGTCATCGTCGTTTCAGGCTATCCCCCCCGCCCCGAAAGCATAAAGACAATGAACATTTTTAAATGGATCACCAAGCCCTATGATAAAAACCAGCTCGATCTGGAGATTCAGCGCGCCCTTTATTTTCGGGGGATAAATATCGTTGAGGACGGGCGCGGGGCCGGTCAGGCCATTTGATTGTCACGGCGGTATTTGTACGGCGTCGTCCGGCAGCACTTACGAAAGCATTTTTCCATTTGGTCAACATTGTCGAAACCGCAGGATTCCGCTATCGCCTTTTCGCTCGAATGCGAACAGCGCAGACGCTCCTTGGCTATTTCCACCCGCGACTTCATAACGAAATTTTTAAAGGATTGGCCGGTGAATTTTATTATCAGCGCTTCGATTTTTGAACCTTGAAGCGATAGGCCCGTCGAGACGTCATGGAGCGACAGGTTTTTTTGCGTGACGTTTTGTTCGATGAACCGATAGGTCTTTTGTACTCTACGCTTTTCCTCTTCCGAGAGTTCGGAAATGTTAAAGGCCACGACGCGGCGGCGACGGCGCGTCCGCGGAAGCCCGATAGCGAGCGCGATGATGAGCCCGACGCAAAAACTTGACAATACAATAACCTTCGCGTCGTCGAGGATCCCCGAGGGGCATCGATGGAGCGTACCCCAAAGAAGAGGGCAATAGGCGGCGAGCCCCGTCGCGCCGTTCATGGACACGGCGATGGCTTGTCCTTCCCTGTCGGGTAATTTTATCACCACGTTGCAGCCGAGCGAATCGGGCAATACGCCCCCTACGGCGGCCGCCGGAACCCTGACATCGATACGGTATCCTTTTCCCTCAACCATTTTAACCGTGGAGGGAAACGCGTAATCGACCGTATCAACCGTAAAATCCGCGGGCGTGCTGTCGGAGTCGATTTTTTTATAGGAGAGCAGCGAAGTTTTTTTCCCGAGCGAAACGCGAATCATCACCGTTTTATCCGACGGGAACGGTTCGCGCGCCATGTGCGGATCGAGAAGCACCTCGGCGCCCAGATTCGAGAGGTTGTCTTGTGAGATCGCCGAGGAAAAAAAAGGGTCCGCGACCACGACAATCAATTGCATTTCCTTGGTAGTACAGCCGCCGGATACCCGGAGTATCGTCGGCGCCTTTTTAAACGACAACGTATCGCACCAAAGCAAGGATGCGCGCGCCGTTGCCCCGGAGAGCGTCATCGCCTGGATCGGGACAGGTTTACAATACAAGAATACGCCTTCCCGCTTGATGGTTTGATGTTTCCCGTTTTTTAAAACGCCGTCGGCCACGAATCCCATACCCCTGAAGAGCTGGTTGGGAATATCGGCGATGTTCCAAATCAATTTAAAAGGCGGCTGGGTGATAGTCCCTAAATCAAGCGAAGTATCCGATGATCCATTTACACGATAATAGTGCGCGCCGAGATGGATCGATTCGATATCCGGGCATGCCTCGACGGAGAGCGTGCAACCGGCGCTTCGAATGACCGCGCCATGCCGCGGATATTCGAACCTTATGCAATTTGAATCGCTCGAATCTCCCGCCAATGAAAGGCGGGCGTTTATGAAAATAGGGAAAAAAACGGCGAAATAGGATAGTAGGCGGATGATGCTCATGCCACCGAACCTTCGATTCTCCCTATGTCTGCGCTCATCCTTGTATACCGATGAAAGTATATCGATGAAAAAAATATGGGCGCAGCTGGAATCGAACCAGCGATCTCCGCGATGTGAACGCGGCGCTCTAACCAGCTGAGCCATGCGCCCAAATATTTTATCATGATTAAAAATATAAGGAAAGTCCGCTCCAGATCAAGACTTTTAATATAATCCCGACAATTTTACGTGTTATTTACGCATTTTTTACAATGAATAAGTTATTTTAACGTAGTATACGCCATTGCGGCCCCATGAGAAACCGTGAAAATATTGTCGAGGCCTATTACGTAGTATTACCATGAATAAATATATCCGTTTAATCGTTTTATCGGCGGTTTTTTCTCATGCGGCAAATGCCGCGACGCAAAATGCCTATTCCGACGGTAACAGGAGCCTGTTTTTGCTTCCACGCTCTTCAGCCGTGGGAACCTCCGATTTCGTATTCAGCCGCGACGGCGCCAATCAAAGCAATCCCGCGAATATCCCGCTGGATTCGATGAGCGAAGCATCCCTGTCATACGCCGGATTTTACCAGAACACCTTCAGCTCGTCGATGCTTTCCTATGTCACCCGATTGAACCGGTATTCGGGTTTCGGGTTCTCGCTGGGATACCTTTACAATCCTAATATACCTAATACGGAAAATTTACAAACAATCGATGATATGCCCGTCTATGATTCCACGCGCGTGACCAGTTTTTCCGAATCACAGATTTATTTTCATGCCGCTTACGGTTTCTACCGTCCGCTGAGCTCCTCGGTCGCGGTGGCCTTGGGGGCGGGGATCAACGCTCAACGGCATAGTCTTTCACCCTACCTCGGATACGGCATCGGTTGCGACGGGGGAGCGGCCGTTGATTTTAGCGCTTTGGGTCTTAAGACCGGTGTGATATGCGAAAACATCACGACGAACTATATTCAATGGGACAAGGGGTATTCCGAAACGGCGTTACCACACGTCCGTTTCGGCGTTGGATGGCACAAGGAAATTCCCTATCTTTACGGACGTATCCAGTTGCAATTCAAATCGCTTGATATGCTCGCCAACGAAGGGGTAAACGCCGATACCGCGTATGATTCGGCTTCCGTGCGGATGCTTCGCCCGACAACGAAGCATTTCAGCAAGGATCCGCTCTATTTCCTTCTCAATGGGACCTATGGTCTGGAATACACGGTCATGAACGTGTTGTGTTTACGGTTGGGGATCCCCGTAGGCGACAGCTATGGCGGCGACGGGAACCGGATCGCTTTTGGCTGCGGTGTCAATTTACTCCATAAAAAATTATCACTGGATTTTTCTTATTTGACGCATGAACTCGCGGGCACCTATCAGTTGGGCGTGTCGTATCGGTGGAAAAGTGATTGTAGCTCCAACTAGCGTTTTTTGCTTGCGGGGAATTTGACTGAGCTTCTTATTCACGCAAACAATGATTGCGCCACATGTATCGTCGCAAAAAAACCAAGGTCCAACAAAAGCTCGACGATCTGTCCCTCATCAGCGCGTATTCGGAACAGCTTTTACAACTGGTGGACGAGAACGACGTCATCAAGTGTCTTTTTTCCACCGTTCAAAGGCATTTCCCCATCGATGTCATCGGATTCCTTGTCGTCCGCAAAAGAAACCACGCTTTTTTATATTGGTCGAAAGGCCCCATGGCGGTACCGGCGATTCAAAATGCCTGCTCCGGCGTCATCGAGGAATATAATCGCATGGCCAGGGCAAGCGTTCCCATGAAGCGCGTCTCCTTTCGCCGTATCCTGCCTCCGTGCGAAGGCGCCGAGCCCATTGACGCGCTTCCGGCTTTTTGCCGCATCGTCCCCTTCGTGGGCGAGGCGTTTGATTACGGCGCGATGTATTTCGGATCGTCAAATGATTTCACCCGGCCGAAGGCAAGGGTGACGCTCTTGTCAAGTTTGACGAGCCAGACGCGCAGCTCGTTGATCAACACGAAGCTCTATAACGACATGAAGGAAAATTACATTCGCACGATCAAGGCGCTTGCCATCGCCGTGGACGCGAAGGATACCTATACGCACGGCCATTCCGAAAACGTCATGAACATCGCCGAGGAGCTTTCTAGCGAGCTGGGGCTGGAACCGCGATTGGCGGGTTCAATCCGCGACGCTGGGTTGTTGCACGATATCGGAAAAATCGGAGTTCCGGGGTATATTTTAAACAAGGCCGGCACCTTGACTTATGAAGAATTCAACGGCATCATGAAAACGCATAGTTCGCTGGGCGCCAATATCGTCAAGGACGTGCCCTTTCTGCGGAACTTATACAAATTGATCCTCTACCACCATGAAAATTTCGACGGAAGCGGTTATCCGGAAGGCCTGGAAGGCGAGGAAATACCGCTTGGCGCGCGCATCATCCACGTGGCCGACGCCTTTGAGGCCATGACGTCCAACCGTCCCTACCGGCGCAGTTTGGGCAAGGACGAGGCCATCAAACGTCTCAACGAAAACAGCGGCAAACAATTCGACCCCGCCGTGATTGAAGCATTCATGCGCCTTGCGCGGCGAAAGGGATGGCTCGCGGCGCTTGCCGCCGAGTAAAACCCTTTCATGGTTGAAGAAACAAAACACCTTTGCAAGAACATCAGCGGCATATATTTTACACTATAGAATTTTTAATTATATTTTGTTTTTTTCATGAAAGGTAGAGTATGAGGAAAAGCTTTATTTTTTGTTTGCTCCTTGTTCTTTTCTGCAGCAAGGAGAACACACCGAAGGACGGGGTGGTGTGCGTTAACGGCAAATGGATCTCTCAAACGGAAATCGACAGGGTCATCGATATGTACCGGCAGCAGATGATGCGGGTCATGCCGCAGCAGGCGCTTGAAGCCGTGCCGCCCGAGGTCAAAAAGAACGTTACCATGCAGCTCATCGCCAGCGAGCTCGCGCTGGGCGAGGCGAAGAAGCGGCATATAGCGTACGATTCGGCGAAAGCCGGTCAGACCTTCGCGAATATCGCCAAGCAATTTCCCGACGCGGCCGCCATGAAAACCGAATTCGCCAAAATGGGCCAGACCGAGGAAACGGTAAAGGGGCAGATTCGCGACGGGCTCACCGTGGATTCGCTCATGAAGTCCCTGTTTAAAAAATCCGACACCGCCACGGAGGCCGACTGCAAAGCCTACTATGAGGGAAACATCAGCCAGTTTTCAGCGGAAAAAAAGGTGCGCGCCAGCCAGATCATGTTCTTAGTCAAGAAAGGCGCGACGGCCGAACAGAAGAAGGAGTCCGCCGACAAGGCCAAAAAGGTTTTGGAGGAGGTTCGCGGGGGCAAGGATTTCGCGGCGTGCGCGAAAAAGTACTCGCAAGACCCCAACGCGTCAAGCGGCGGGGACATCGGTTGGTTCAAGAAGGGCGACGTCAAGCCGGAATTCGAACGCGTGGCATTGACGCTTAAGAACAACGAGGTCAGCGACGTGTTCGAGACCGACGTGGGATATCACATCATCAAAAAGACCGCGGAAGAAAATCTGCCGCCTAAGAAATTCGACGAAGTCAAGGCGCAGATCGCCACCATGCTTTCGATGCGCAAGAAAAACGATTCGGTCAAGAATTTCGTCGACAGCCTCTATAAAATATCCAAGGTCGTTTTTGCCGACACATCCTACAAGCCCATGATGGACATGATGCCCAAAGGCAAATAAATAGGATAATTACAATTTCCATTACGTAGAGACGCCATGTCATGGCGTCTCTATCGAAGATTTGCCGCGAACCTTCCTACCCAAAGCCTTCCATTATCGTCAAACGCAAGGGACTTGATGCAGATGTTTTTAAAACCCACGCACCGGGCCGTCGCGATGCCGCGTTCGGCGCGATAGAGGCCTTTTTGGGTCCCGAGATACAGCGCGCCGTTTTTATCCAAGGCCGTTGACCATACCATATTGCCCTTTGGGCCGAAGGAGATTGTCGCGCAAACATCCTTATTGATGATGCCGCATACGTTAAGTCCTCCGCCGATGAACAAGGAATCGTAAGTCGTAATGGTCCAGCAAACGGCGTCTTTTAAAAACTCCCGTTTCAACTCGCCGGTTTCCCTATTAAAAATGAAAATGCCGTTTCGTTGAGCGACCGCCAATTCATTGCCGTAAAAGGCGAGGTCGTGCACTTCGCCCCTCCGGTTGAATAACACCAGACTGTCGGATTGTTGCCTGAAAATCCCGTGAAGCCCGGCGAGCCATAGGTTGCCGTCCGGACCAAGTTTAATTGACCAGGCGGGCCAAGGGAAATGAATCAGAGGCAGGAGCGAGTCTTTTGAGAGATAATGAACGCCCGCGTAATAGGATGCGGCATACAAGCCTTCCTTTGCAAAAACCATGGAGCGAATCGGAAGGTTGCCGGCCCTCGCAACATGCGCGATAGCGTTCGGGTTTTGGGGAGAAAAACGGAAAATACCGCTGTCGGAAGTTGAAAAGTAGAGTGAATCGTTATGCTTTTGAATGCAATACACATGCGATCTGCCGACGGCATTGAATTTTTCCTTGTTACAGAAAATGGTCAGTACCCAAAGAAAAAGCGAAAGATAACGGAATCGGCGATAAATCAAAATTTTATTTTCCCGATATACCTTTCATTACGGCAACATCCGCTTTCCCGAATTCGCACTTTATAATCAAATGTACTTCATGAATAAAAATAGATAGTAGTGCGAATAATTGCAATAGAAGGGCGGGGACGGAATTTTATGCATTCTATTGACAATGATTGAATAAAGAACGTAAATTAAATGGTAGGTTTTTATTTTCCAACCCGCCTTAGGGCGGATAAGAAACAGTAGGTTCAAACACGGTTTCTAAACCGATCACAATAGGGGAGGAGGCGTATCATGCGTTTTTTTCTACGGTCTTTTTTCCTGGTCGCCGTCGGGTGCGCGGCATGCCTGGCAATCGGCGGGTGCGGGGTTAATTCGAAAAAACTCGACGACGCGGACAAGCGGATATCCATGCTGTCCAAGCAAGGCGTTTCGGATTCCGTGCTTTCGGACGCGCGTGTGCTGCTCGTTCAAATAAAGACCTCAAAACAATACGGCGGCGGCGCTTCGCCGCAGCGGCTCTACGACTCGCTCATGACGATTTTGGCGCGGGCGGAACTTTCCTTTACCAACACAACCTCCAGGTTGAAACCCGGCGTCGATTCATTGCGGAAAACCTTTGATGCGCGTAAGCAGGTATTGAGCGGCATTCAATTGAAGGAAGCCGACAGCCTTATTAAAGAAGCCGATTCATTAATAGCATCAAATAAATGGTCTGAGGCCAAGGCAAAATGCGACGAAGTAAATGCGTCTCTGACCGGGCTTGCGAAAGACGAAAAGGTGGCGATGGAAACAAAGGCGAAATTGATCGGTTCCTGGGTGGGCGTCCAAAAAATTAAAAACAAGGATGACAAGTCCGATTACACCGAGAAAAAGATTTTTACCTTTACCCCGGCGGGCAAGGCGGACATCATTGAAGAACGCGCGGGGCAGACCAATGAATCCTTAAAGGAAGACTGGAAATTCCAGTCCGCAGGTTCCTATTCACTCAAAGCCGACACGATTTTCCTTTTTGTGACAAAAGAGAAATGCGTCAAGCAGGCGTATACGAATCTGGTCGTGAAGAACGGGAAGACGCAATGGGTAAGAACCGAAAAAGCGCCGTATGATTCCGTGATTACCAGCGGAAAAAAGGACCGGTTCATTACCTTTGATTATCTTAAGGAAAGTTTCAAGAAACGATGATATGATTTTTAAGGGGGCGCATCGCCCCTCCATCGCACACTACTGTCCTCAATTCAAATCGGTGTAAGGAGAGTCCCAGCGCCATGGAAAATCATCGTGCATCGACAGTCGGTATCGTGTGTTGCGGGTGCATTGTTGTTTTATTCGGTCTATGCGAAGCCGCGCAAAACGAGGAGCTCTTCAGTGTTGACGTCGGTAAGCAGAAGGCGGCCATAGGGAAGGAATTCGACCGGATCGACGAGGTTCTTTCCCAAGCCAAACTGCAGGAAGCGCGAAGCGCCATTGACGTTATAGAACATAAAATAGACAGACTACGAAAAAACCTCGCCAAGGAAGAGAATGATACCTATCGGTTGAGGATTGATAAGGACAGGAAATCCATACCTTCGAAGGAGGACTCTCTTGTTAACGTCGCCATGGAAATTCTCCACTCTCAAGGCGTCGAAGCGTCGCTTCAATATACCCAGAACGACATGCGGCAGCATGGCGTGTCGGACCCTAAAATCGCCGCGGTGGAAAAAAGGATTTTAGAGGAAGCTCCGGCCATAAAACAGGCGCAGGAGCGTGACCAGATCGCCCGGGCGTTGAAAATATTCGAAAGCGGCCAATTGCCGGATTCATCGGTCGATCCCTACATCGTGCGGACCGCCCAACTCATTCTCAAGGCGCGCGAGGACAGCGTTAAAAGGATTGAGGATGGGAAAAAACGCAAAGAACTTGAAGAACAGGAACGCATTGATCGCGTCAAGATGGAAAAGGAGATGAAGGAAAAGAAAATTGAGGAAGAGCATTTAGCCAAGGAACGAAAGGAAGAAGAAAAGAAAAAGGCCGTTGAAGAGGCGGCCCAGCGCAAACGCATGGAGGCTGATGAAAAAGAAAAGCAACGGCAGGCGAAAATCGATGAGGAACGCCAAAAAAAATTACATGCGCAACAAAAGGACAGTATCGCGTTGGCGGAAAAAATAAGCGCGAGGAAAGCCGAGCTGGAACGCGCGAGCAGACTGAGGATCGCGGAAGCGAGGGAGCGGATGCTGCAAAGCAAGGAAGGTCAAAATGCGCCGCCCTCGGCGGCAAAGGATAGTGGCGCCGCTGCCGGCAACCCCCCCGAGCAACCCTCGCCGGACCAGGGCAAGGCAACGGCGGCTCAGGCGGAGGATGAACGCGCGAAACTTGCCCAACAGGAAAAAACAGCGCGTGACAGCGTCGAACGGGAGCAAAAAGCGCGGCAGACGGCGCAAGCGGCTCAGGCTGAGGACGAACGCGCGAAACTTGCCCAACAGGAAAAAACCGCGCGCGACAGCGTCGAAGGCGAGCGAAAAACGCGCCAGGCGCCGCAAGCAGCGCAAGCAACAGTAAACAAACAAGCCCAACAGCCGCAGCAATCGGCCGCGATACCTTCGACGTCCGGATCTGTGCAACAACCCGTCGCCCAAGCACAAAAAAATGTTTCCGCCGCCGCTACGGCGCCAAAGCAGGCAGCAGCTACCGAGCAACAAAAAACCGAGGCGCCGCTGGTGTTGGATAAATCCGTTCAGGCCTACTTGCAGTCCCTTAAGGACAACCAAAAGGATGCTCAGAAAAAGGTCATGGAAATTTACGACCTAATAGAACAAAAACAAGGAAAATCGGCTCTGGACAAGTTTAAACAAAACCGCGCATTTATCGGACAATATGTTGAAACCCAGGTGTTTAACATCTTGGAGCAGGCGGTCATGCAAAGCGTGGTTGTCGACCAATCGGTCGCTTCGCCAGGCGCCGCCGACAGCGCTTCGATAAACGGCGGAAACGCAAAGAAAGTTTCACCCGAACAACAGAGCTACACACGTATCAACAACTATTTGCGGGACAACAACGTCGAAGCCGCTTACGCGGAATTTAAGCGAAGTGAAAAACAGCTAAAAGCCGCCATGACCAAAAGCGAATTCAAGCAACTGAAGAACATGGTCGAAAACGCCTACAAAATACGGCATCCGGGGAAGTAGGGGGGCGGGCAAGCCGTGCCCCTATCGTTCCACCTTCACCCGAACCCCTTCCGAATGACTGGTGAATTCAGGCGCGTACATGCACTGAATGGTCGTGATACCGTTTGAAAAGTCACCCGCGTGGGCGACTATCAGCGGATACTCGAATACATACGTCCCCTTATGCACGGAAGAAAAGAAGAAATTGGTCGCCGCGTCGCGCGTGCTTTCATAATAGCCTAGTCCGTCCTGGAAGCGATACCCCGAAAAAACATTGAGCGGTTCAAGGCCCGCAGCCCGCATGTCCTTCATGTGCACATACTCCATGTCCCGGTCAACGCGAAGCTCAATGCGCACGGTGAGTTTGTCGCCGGGTTTGAGCGCCGTGGTTGCTTCAACGGGGGTCATTTTCGGTCCGGTAGGGCTGTTTTGACGCAAAAACAGTTTTTTCGATAATTTTAACGGCGTCTCATGCTGTTTGATTTTGTCAAGTTGCTCGAAATATTGCCAATACAGCGCGCCCCAGGCGACTCCCGGCTCTTGCTTGGTCACGCTGATGCTACCCATGCCGGCTTTGATCTCAGGTCCTTGCCACGACAGTTTGAAATATCCCGTTCCCGGCTCGGCCCCGGCGCTTTTCCGGTACGCTTCGTCGATGACCGTGTCGCCGAGCCGTATGGTCACGTTCGATGGTTGGTCAAGAAGATTATTTCCGCGCAGAAGCAGCGCATAGCATGCCTCTGCCGTGGCCTTGGTAGTTCGCCAGTTTTGGGTTTGTTTACTTTTAAGCAACCACGCCTTAAGATCCTCCACCGCGGCGTTGTCATGGGCTACCTCATCGAACGCTTCGACCATCAGCGCCTGCGTCTCTATGGGCGCATGCCACCACCATGACGAGCCCTCATACATTTCCTTCCAATACATGCCCATCTCCGTGCTGATAATCGCGTTTTCCTTGAGCGATCTGATGATCGCAACGGGCGGGGCGGTTTCACCCCTGCGGAATAAGGCGAGGGCGATCATTCCCTGTAAATACCTGCTCTTGTCAACCCAATACCGCTTGGCCTGTCCGCGATAGTACTCCAAGGCTTTTTGGTAGCGAGGCTCCAGCGGAGAATCCGTGAAAAAACTGCGCATATACAAATACTGGGTCTGTAGCTCTCCGAGGTGATTTTTGTCAAGGTCAGCCTTGCAGCAGCGCTCAAGCGATTCGTAATCATCCACCATGCGATCATCGCAATAACGCAGACAGCGCGTCAGAATTTCCCGCGTCGCGCCGCCGGCGGCCTGGTCCAGGATGCCAAGATGGATCAATCTGCCCAATCCGGTGGTAATGTATTGGGTTATGAACCGGTCGGCGGGCATGCCCTCGAACCAGGGCCATCCGCCGCTGGGAAGCTGGAGCTTTTGAAGACGCGACAGGGCGGCATCTTGTTCACGGGTCATTGTATTGAGGTCAAACAGGAGCGCGACGCGTTTCTTGCGCTCCGATTCGTTTTTACCGTCAAGCAGCCAGGGCGTTTCCTCCAGCAAAAGATTCTTGAGTTCCTGGTTCTTTTCAAGATTTGACAAGAGCGCGTCGGGCGATTGCGAGCGCCATTGATCGAACACGGCCTTTATACTCGGCGAGGAATTGGCAAGGTGAGAAGCAATGGCGTTTGCATAGAACCGGCCGAAGGTCTGTTCGGCGCATTCGTACGGATATTCCATGAGATAGGGAAGGGCTTGTATGGCGTACCAGAGCGGATTGGAACTGAATTCCAAGGTAAGCCGGTAATTGCGTAGTGTACTGGAATTGCCATTTCCCGAAACAAGATTTGCAAAGGTGAATTTATTGGTTTCTTTTTTCCGGATTGAAAGCGGGATACTTTCAGTCACCGGCATCCGGTTGGTCAGAATCGGCAACGTTTGCTCTTCAGCGTCGGAAAAATCGCCGGATTGCGCCGCGATCCGAACGACGATCGCGCCCATTCCTTCAGGCACGTTCAGATCCCAGGCAAGCGGCGCGCTTTGACCTTTTTTTACGTTAAAGGGGATTTGAGCCGCCGTATTCTTAAAGGGGGAATCAACCGGCGTCATGGTTGCCGCGTCGAAAAGCAGGAGCCTGCCGCTACCGACGAGGTCCTTGTCCGCCAGGTTGGAAACCGCGGCTGTTACGGTAATCTTGTCGCCTTCCCTGAAAAAGCGCGGAAGATGAGGCATGACCATGAGATCTTTTTGGGTGACGAGTTCTTTGCTGATAAGGCCGCAGGAAAGGTTCTTGGTATGCGCGAGACCGAGCATTTTCCATTTTGTAAGCGCTTCGGGAATCTTGAACTTTACGATGATCTCGCCTTTTTCATCGGTTTGCAGACAGGGATAAAAAAATGCTGTTTCGTTAAGGTTTGTTCGTGCGACAATAGTGGAAAGGTTGTGTTCAGGTTCTGCTGAATTTTGTCCCGCGAGCGCAAGGGTATTCGTTCCTTTTTTCTTTTGCCCTCCTCCACCCAAAAACCCTTTCGGAGCTTGCGCTCCAAAACCGATTCCGCCCGCGCTTTTAGCTTTTGCGACCTGCGTCTCCGCCCGCGAGCCTTTTTTCAACTCCCTTGATACCGGAACCATGGCCGAAATCTCCTCTTCGTCCATTGCGCCGTAACCGCCGCCATACCCCTTGCCATGGTAAAGACGTCCGCCCATAAAACCATAACCGAACCAGTTAAACGCGGGGTATTCCATGACCGGAAGACCCGGAATATCATTCCATTTATTTTTAAGGCAATTTGCCTGTTGATTGTCGAATCCTTGGTATGTGTTCCATGCGCGGGTACTACCGTAGACGGGATTGATGCTGAAATTCCAATTGATCGGCCTGAATGAGTCCAACGATGCATCATAGAGGGTTGCCGCCATTTCCGCCGCAATCTTGTCCTTATTTTTTCCGGCAATCCTGAGGCGCCATTCCTCGATCTCACCGGGCTTTAATTTATCGCGGAACGTTTCAAAGGAAATGGATAGTTCTTTGTTGGTCCAAGGCACGACAACAACGGCGTTGTGTTGAAAGACGCGGTTGTCATGTACAAAAGTGAAATTCACGGATACGTTACCGCGGTGTTTTTCCTCAACGGGAATCTCCACTTTTGTTTGACCATTGCTTAATGATAACCATTGTTTCCCGACGATTTCCCCTTTGCGCTCGACCTCAAAGAGAATTTTGACGTTATCATACCCCGAACCGATCAGGAAGACCGCTTTCTCACCGACTTCGCATTTTGCTTTTATCGGAACGAACCAATCGGGTCGGGGGTAGGGGAGGGACTTTTCCTTTTCGGAGAAAAGGACGAAGTATTTGACATTCTTGACGTCCTGTCCCGAAGCGTCCTTTGCGCGGCCTTCCAGAACGTAAACGCCTTGATTCCAATGATCGGCTTGCGATAGCTTAAATTCCTTGCTTTGCCGCGTATCGAACTTTCCTTCAAACACCGTATCCGATTTTTCCCATTGTGTGGAATCCGTTTCATTTTCATACAAATCCGTTGGAAACATGGAAGCATGTCGCGCCTCGGTCATACTAGTCGTATCAGGCGATTGCCATAGACGGTTTCGAAAAACCTTTGAAGGGGTTTTGAGACGGTAGATGAAAATAACGCCTTGCGCAGGTTCGAAAACGCCGCTGAGGTTTTCCGTAGTTATGGAAAACACCGTGTCGCTGCCTTTTCGTACCAGGGCCGGGATGGCGATATCGAGAACCAGCGGAACATAGCCGAGATTTATTGAGGCGCCTGAAGACCGGGTCTCGCCGGATATATCGGTGACGTCAACCGATAGTCTATAGGTAAACACCGGGTTTTCGCTTACCGGCGCCGATGCGTCGGGGACGGCCTTGAACTCCACCGTAAAACCGCCCGTATCATCGGTAAGCGTGGTCCCGCCGGCGATTTCAGTTTCCGTTCCCCACGACGGGGGCCGCCACCGGCGCGACCACTCGGGCAGGCGAGTCACCCGTACCACGCGGTAATTCACTTTCGCGCCGTCGATAGTGTTACCCGCGTACGCCTTCGCGCGGCCCGCGAATTTTACGGCCTCTCCAAGTTTGCCCAACCCTTTAGGCGGATCGAGAGTGACTTCGAACGAAGGGCGCTTGTATTCCTCAACCGATACGTAGGACGTCCCATGTCCGTCGGTGATATACATTTGTCCATTAAGCCCCGTCAGCGGCGCGGCGAAGGAACCATGGATGGAACCGAAATCGTTCGACGTCAATTCAAGCTTCCCGATTTCCTGGCCATTGACATTATAAAAACGCACGGCGGTATTTTCCTTGGGGGCTAGTTCATTGCGGTCGCCGTCGGTGCGAAGCATGATGCCTTTAAAGTAAATGGTTTGCCCCGGACGGTATATGGCGCGATCGGTAAAGAAACAGGTCCGGAGAATCATTTTTTCAGGCTTACTACGCATGGGATAGAGGTAGTATTCGCCGCCGGCCCTCAGGCGGTCGTTGGAAAGATAAAAATCGATGACGCGGCTTTCATAGGAATTCCCCGAAGCGGTGATCATGACGCGTCCTTCCTTGTCCGTCGTGGAGGACCCTTTCGAAACAAGCTTATATACACGAAGTTTATCATCGTACGTACGGCTCCACACCTTTGCCGTAGCGCCTTTTAGAGGAGCGCCCGTCTCACGATCCAGGACAAGGAACTCCTCGCCGCCGTTTTCGTTTTTCCGTTCAACGTAGCTCAACCGGGACACCTGCGTCGTAGCAAAGGCCATGGCCTGCGAAGCGAATCTGAATTGCGGATCCGATGCGCAGAGGAGAGCATAGTGGCCCAATGGCAGGCCGGGCGCTTCGACTTCGACACTATGGTTTTGGAAATCACCTTGTGCGGGTAAATCACTACTCCATTCGTTTATCGGTTTTAGCGCGGCGAGTCTGACGCCAACGCTGTCGCCTTGAAGGATGCGCTGGAAATCCTCGATGGTTATGGGAATTTGCCGCCAGAATATTCTGGGAATGTTTTTATAGGATACCAGCATTTTAAAGGATTTGCCGGGAACATTGACGCTTTCATTGGTAAAGGTCATCGCCTTGGAGGTTATTTGGGCGGAAAGGTTCGCGCATTGCTTCGCGCCGAAGGAGCCGGGAAAGGTCTTCGAAGCCTTTTCGCACATTCTCAGCGACTCTTTGTTCAACCACCGGTAGCGCTCATTTTTTTCCCAAACATAGGAGTCGGCCCATTCCCGATACAACAGCGCGATCCGGTACGTCACTTCCGCCGAAGCGGGACTGTAGGGAGCAAGGTTTTCCAAAGACACAAGCGCCCGAAGATAGAGTGAGTCTTTGTCGGGTATCGAAGCGTGTTGACGTACGAAAGAAAGCCGTGCGATATCCGCGTCGATCAGCGCCTCGACTTCATTATTGTCGGAGTGGAATACGATAAGGTCTTGGAGAAGTTTGAGCGCATGGAATTGCAGGGAAGCGGTGTCGTCATTCGTTAGTTTTATTTGCGTAAATTTCTCGAAAGGTTCGAAATACCGGCTGTCGTTCATTGTAAATTCCGATGCGGGCTTTGTTAATCCGATGTCGTCAATTGAATAAAAATCAATGGCGCGGTGCGCCAGAAAATCATACAACGTGGGCCGAAGGTTTACATTGATGCCGGTGTCGGTGACCGCTTGGTCATAGACGGAAAGCGGAGTTTTTTTCAGGACTTCAGGATTTTGAAGGGACATTTCGAACTCCCGTGTCATCTTGTCAATGATCGATCGCAAGTCCCATGTATGGATGTCTCCGGGATCGGCGGTTATCGTTTGCGTGCGGTTAAAAAAACGCCATCGGTTGTTTTCGTAATAGCGCTGGTAGCATTCGGCGAGCATGGAATGGAGCACGGGCGTAACCGGGAATTTGGCGCCGGCGATCTCGGCGTTGAGCCGGGTGAGCGTTTTAACGAAGGCGTCTTCCTCCTTTACGGATTCAAGACGCATCCTGTAAATAATGGCCTTGATGAGTTGGTCCGGGTTTTCCGAGCTTGCGGCTTGTTTATGGAGCCGGATGACCGTGTCAAGGGCGGTTTGCGTGAGCCCGATTCGCATGAGTGAATCCACGGCCATCCAGGATTTCGCGAAAACGGGAGAAGAGGTTTTGGCTACGCAGGCTATCGGAAAACTCAGGGAAATAAAAAAGAGGAAGAGTTCAAGGGCATTTCTGAAGTTGGTAGGACACCGCATATTCACTCCTCGGTTTCGTATCCAGCTATGGCCTTATAGTTGTATCGCATTTAATCACAATACGTTACAAAATAAAATGAAAATTAAAAGGTATCCTTTCAATTTTCATAAATATAAATAGAAAGTAAGGGAATCTTGCTTAAATTATAGCTATTCCGCGAATTGATGGGATAAGGATTTGTTTGTGATGTTCATGGCTACACCTTCTTGTAAACATTCAAGCCGATTTTTATCTCATCTTTTTCCGGGATGGATACGTTGCCTTCCGTCGAAGCGATTATAACGCTCGGAGGTGAAGGTCTTCCCGTATGGATGGCTGGCGAAGCCAGCCCATCGAAAAACTCAGCGGTGTGTTTTGGCACGTCCGTTGGTGTGCCGTGTTAGAAGAATATATTTGGCTTTTTCCAATGGAATGGTTGGCGAATTCGCCTCGTCACATTTTGCCTGTCTTAAAAGCTTTAAATCTTCATAATCATTGAGATCTTCCTTCATTTTTTCAAATTCTTCGTAAGGGAGAACGGCAAATTCTTTTATGCCGTTTTTTTCCAGGATACTTGGATGAATAGGGGTCATTTTATACCTCCGTTATTTGTATGCATCTTTTCGATGAACAATTCTGTAAATTACAATCTCTTTATCTTCAATTTCAAAAAGAACTCTGAAATTTCCAACTCGAAGCCGATATTCAGGAGTAAAATTCGTTAGCCTTTTCACGTCGCCTCTTAAACCAATTTTCATAAATTCAATTTTGTCAAATATATTTTCAAGATCATTCTTTGGAATTTTCTTGCCATCTTTTAGAGATTTCGGCTTAAATCTTATTTCATAATCCATTATAGCAACCCTTTCTCAAAGAAATATAATTTAATCCGTGTTTTTATTATTGATTTTCATTCAACCATCGCTGCGTCATCCCGTGTTTGTCCACTGAAACGGGCATAACCGAAAACATTTCCTTAAAAGCCTGGTCAAACGAACCGCCGGACGCGCCGCCGCCGTTTTGCTTTGGCGGTATCATTTTTTCTCGACCATAAAACTTTCAACGTTCCTGCCGTGTTTCTCCCATGTTTGCCGATACCGGGTTGCCAAGTCAACGTCCTGCATGCAATGCGTTTCAAACAGTAATTCGGATTGTGCGATAGTATGAACGCAGTTAAAAAATTCGTTTGCGTCCGTCGCGAAAAAGAAGCGGCCGCCGGGGATAAGCGCATTATAAACGCTTTGCAGAAAGCGCTTTCTGCGCTCATTGGACCGCTCGCGAAGATAATCCCGTGGAGGGTTAGGGAACAGATAATATGCCGCGCTCACGGTTCGCGGTACTAGAAGCGGCAGCATTATGAAGAAATTGCCTTTGATAAACTTGATATTTTCCAAGTTGGATTGCGACGCTTCCATAACGGCGCAGTAGAGCGGTTTTTGGGAAAGGTCGATGCCGAGTAAGTTGATATTGGGGCATTGGCGAGCCCTGCCGCATGCAAGAGCTCCCGTTCCGCAGCCGAAGTCGATTTCAAGCGGTTGATCGTTATCGAAAAATTCGTGTGAGGTCAAAGAAGGAAACCGATGCGAATCACGATGCAGGTCGCACCCGCACCACGTACGAAGATATTTCGCTGAAACCTCTTCGCTCGGCGGGTCTATATGCATCCTTGTTGGGTGTCGTCCTCGGGCCATGGGGGCATCGCGGTCCGGGCTATGCTTGACGAAGGCTTTTTATCAACCACGCGATTGTTTCGCCCAGGTCCTTCATGTTGGCCAAAGCCTCCGCGTCGTTTTCAACCTCGCCCTTTTCCCGCCCAACGCCGAAATTCCAGTAAGTCGATCCCGGAATAATCATTCCGGAAATTAAAAACAAATGATTCATGGAATCAACCACCCCCGTCGCCCCACCCCGTCGATGAACGGCCACTGCCGCGCCGATTTTCCGGGAAAAGAGCCGACCGTTGCCGCCCGCAACGAATCCCGAGCGGTCGATAAGCGCCTTCATTTCCGACGTCATACCCGCGAAGTAGGTTGGTGAACCCAAAATAATCGCGTCGGCCTTAATCATTTTGCCGATACATTCATTGACCATGTCAGAATCAATCGCGCATTTTTGATTTTTATTTTCTCTGCACTTGAAGCATGCTATACAACCGCGAATAGGTTTTCCGCCGACCTGAATTATTTCCGTTTCTATTCCCGCCGCGCGAATGGGTTCGAGAACTTTATTAAGGAGAATTTCGGTGTTGCCGCCCTTGCGGGGGCTTCCGTTAAATGCAATTGCTTTCATAGTATTCCTTCCATTATTTCTACGGCGCTTTGAACGCAGGGAACGCAAACCTTATTGCGTAAATCCGATTCATGAAATTGCTTTTGCCCCTCGTCAGTGGTCAGTTCGCAACCGCTGAGTAATTTTCTACAAATATACGTCCCGTGTTTCTTCGCGAACCCATCCATGAGTTCTCGTGTTTTCTTATACGTTACATCCAAAGACGTTTTATCGGTTTTCTCATATTTGCCGTATTTTAATCCGATTGCCATGATAGCGCCGGATAGTGCGCCGCAAACTTCTTCTTTTCGTCCCATTCCCGCGCCGAAACCGCACGCCAATTTCAAGGCGGTTGTTTTATCAAATTGAAAATCGTCACACAGCGAGTATAATACCGATTGAGCGCAGTTGAAACCTTCAAGAAACTTTGATGTGGCCATTTCGGTTTTGTTCATGGTTTGTCCTTTCTTTTGAACGCCTCGATTTTATTCGTTCGATAAATGGAGCCTTGCTGGGTAAAATCGAATGGGGTTTCTAAGAAATTATCCAAACAGTTCGGGTATCCGCTATTCATGAGCGTTCATAATAGGATAAATCTATTGTAATCAAAATACTTTTTAATAACACCTAAAATACAGGTGTTATTGTCCAATGGGGCACACTGAAACGCATATTCCGCAAAGGCTTGTAGTTTCATTTAAATTTTGTTTCGTAAGTTCCCTGCATTTATCCCTGCATTTAAAGGCATCGTAAAAATCGTTCCTGTCGGTGTTGATGTCCCACAGTTTTCCATTCGCGGCGCGCGCGGGGCAGTTTTCCACGCAAACGGCGCAGGCGCCGCATTTGCTTTTGGTTATCGCGATTCCTGTTTTCAAAAATGGATAATCAAAAAGAATCGTGGCTAATCTCACCCGTGGGCCGAATCGCCGTGTTACCAATAGATCCGTCTTGCCAATCCAGCCGATGCCGGCCCTCGTTGCCGCCATTTTATGCGAAAAGTCGGTCCTCAGCGTTTTGTAGTAATTTTCGTCAAGCTCACCATCTTCACAGGTGGGCTTGATCGGTAGATTTTTAATGCGCTCTTTTGATAGCATGTTCGAGATGCTGTTAATCAATTTTGACAACTCATCATTAACGTTTTTATATTCATTGAAATACCTTTTTGTAGGACCTTTTTTTATTTCATCGATTATTCCATCGTCGAGCTTTCGCGCGATTGAAAGCGCGTAATTGAATCCGGAATACTTATCCTCCAGGAGGCCTTTGAGATTCGCAAAAGCGAAGTCATACGTGTCCGGATTGCCGATAATAGCGGCGATCTTGTCTTCGATATCCATCATTTCTCTCCTTTCCCGCTGCTAAGTATTCATCCCGCGATCGTTTGCAGCGCCTTGAGCGTCCACTAAAAATAAAACGCCGTGTTCGGCTGCAATCGCTCTCATTTCCGGTATCGGCATGTTGTTTAAACTATCTACGCGGATTGCGTGGATAATTCCAACAAGGTTTCTAAAATATAAATTCAAGGAAATCCCATTCCCCTAAAACTTTAAAAATAAACCAGGGATTTTTTTTGACGGCCTTTTAGCGGCCTGTTGTATCTTAAATGCCCTTCAAGATTGATCAAATATCATGAAAATATTTTATTGGAGATGACGCGCTATGAACATTCCTGAACAAATCATTAAGGAATTAAGCCTGCAACCCTTTCAGGTACTCAATACCCTTGCCCTGTTCGGCGAAGGCGCAACGGTGCCTTTTATTTCCCGCTACCGCAAGGAAATGACCGGCAGCCTGGATGAAAACCAGATCCGCGAAGTGCAGCACCGGTCGGAGTATTATAAGGAACTCGACGAGCGCCGGACCACGATTTTAGAAAGTATCAAGGAGCAGGGAAAACTGACGCCCGAGCTTGAAAAGAAAATTACCGACACGCTGTCGAAAACCGAGTTGGAGGATTTGTATTTACCCTATAAGCCCAAACGGACCACCCGGGCCATTAAAGCCAAGGAAGCCGGACTGGAGCCCATGGCAACATGGCTTGTTGAATGCGATGAACCCGTGGCGGATGTTATCGCCAAAGCTGCTCCTTTTGTAAATGTTGAAAAAGGCTTTGAAACGCCGCGGAAGGTCATTCAGGGCGCCATGGATATTCTTGCTGAGCAGCTTTCCGACAACGCGGAAATCCGCAAGCATCTGCGCGAGGTCGCTTCCGTGGACGGGGCGTTCGCCTCGTCGGTGAAAAAAGAATTCAAGGACCAGAAAACGAAGTTCGAAATGTATTACGATTTTCACGAAATAGTGAGTACTCTGCCATCACATCGTATCCTTGCCCTGTTCAGGGGAGAGCGTGAAAAAGTGTTGCGGGTGGCTATGGAAATTCCCGTTGAAAAGGCGCACGCCTACCTTGAATCCATGCTCGTTAAACATCCTAACGGCGCGACCGTGGAATATCTGCGAAGCGCCGTAAAAGACGGTTTTGAGCGGCTGCTCCTGCCCGCGACGGAAACGGAAATAAGGATCGCCTTGCGGGAAAAGGCCGAGGCCGAGGCGTTTACCGTGTTCGGAGAAAATCTCAGGGCGCTCTTGCTTGCGGCCCCGGCGGGTCGCAAGGCGGTGCTGGGCGTGGACCCGGGTTTCAGGACCGGCTGCAAGGTGGTTGCCCTTGATTCGACGGGAAAGTTCCTTGAATACCGGACGGTCTTCCCCCACGAGCCCCATAAAAAGGTCGCCGAAGCGGGCCGCGACATCCGGGAAATGGTTGAAAATCACGGCGTTGTCCTGATCGCCATCGGCAACGGGACCGCAAGCCGCGAAACCGACGATTTTATCAGTGACGCGGTTGAAAAAATTCCCGACGACAGGCGTCCCGTTTCCGTGGTCGTCAGCGAATCCGGGGCCAGCGTCTACAGCGCCTCCGAGGCGGCCGGGCGCGAATTTCCCGATTTCGACGTGACCGTCCGGGGCGCCATATCCATCGCCCGCCGCCTGCAGGACCCGCTCGCGGAACTTGTCAAGATCGATCCCAAGGCCATCGGCGTGGGCCAATACCAGCACGACGTCAATCAAACGAAGCTCAAACTGGCCCTTGACGAAGTGGTGGAGAGCTGCGTCAACAACGTAGGCGTGGACGTCAACCTAGCCTCGGAGGAGCTTTTAAAACACGTGTCGGGCCTCAACCGGCTCATGGCCGGACGCATCGTGGGTTTCCGAAACGACAACGGCGCCTTTCCTTCACGTGAGGTGTTAAGGAAAGTTCCGGGAATGGGGGAAAAGACCTTTCAGCAGGCAGCGGGCTTTTTACGCATTCCCGGCGCCGCCAATCCGCTGGACAATTCCGCGGTGCATCCGGAGCGCTATGACGTGGTCACGGCAATGGCGCAATCCGCGGGCGCCGACATTAAGGAATTCATCGGCAACGCGCACACGATACGCGGCATCGAACGAAAAAAATTCGTTTCCGGGACAATCGGCCTTCCCACCATCGACGACATTTGCGCCGAGCTGGAAAAGCCGGGCCGCGACCCGCGCGCTACCTTTACCTATGCGCATTTCAACCGGGACATCCGCGAACTGTCGGACTTGAAGGAAGGAATGGCCCTTGAGGGAACCGTAACCAATGTCACCAATTTCGGCGCCTTCGTGGATATCGGCGTTCATCAAGACGGGCTCGTGCATATTTCGGAAATGTCGGATAGTTTCGTGACTGACCCAAAGCAGGTGGCCAAGGTAGGGCAGGTGGTTCAAGTCCATGTTCTTAAGGTGGATACGGCGTTAAAACGGATTTCTCTTTCCATGAAAAAAGGCGCCCGGCGGCCCGCGGGCGATCCCGCGCCGCAACTTCATGAGAAAAAAAACATGCCCCCTCAACCGCGCGATTCTAAAACACTGGTGACGTTCAAGCCTAAATTCAGCATAAAACAAATCATGCGGTGAAGGCGTTCGTTTTTTAAATCGCCATGGAAAAATCGGCTGAATAATAGGATAATAGTATTGACACTTTTTGTCCTTTAGAGTATTATAATAAGCGCACAAATGCCCGTAGTGGCGGGATGGCTATTTGAACTATTTCACAAAGGACGCGACCATGACGTTGCCCAAGAGGATGGCGTTTTTTTGCGGTTGTTTATTGGTGTTCGCTTGCTACTTAAACGCCCAAACCATCTCCGGAACCATTACGGATGCGATAACGAAATATCCCGTGGGTAACGCTAAAATCACCGTTGTTGAACTCAACAAAGAATATGTCACGGATTCGGCTGGGTTGTATAAAACCGATACCTTGGTCAAAGGAACCTATTCCGTCCGCATTGAATCGGAGCGGTATATCAAGCAAAGCAAGACGGTGAGGATCATTGAAGCCAAGGGTGAAACGGGCACTACCGACATCAAACTCGACGTACTCCTTTTCAGCATTACCTCGGATGTGGACCAAATAAAAGGTCAAATGGCCGTCAAATATTATTTCCCCAACCATGCCGACATTACCATAGAGGTATGCGGTTCGAACGGAAAAACCGTACGGACCGTCTATGACCGGTCGCATTTGGGGGGAATGCGGACATTTCTATGGGACGGTGCGGATAACAAAGGTAAGATCGTGCCCCTTGGAACCTATACCTGCAAATTCAAGTCCGGGAACTTGTTTACTTCCAGGACCCTCGTCTGGAGCGGCGTGGAAAAGAAGTAGCGGCGATTCGGGTTTTTACCGGGTAGTAATGAGAGGCCGAAGAGGGAGAGATCCCTTCGGCCCCTTTTGTAGAGTCGCACGATCGTGCGACTCCACGCTCGAAAATCTACTTTGTATACGAAATCGCTTTTATAAACCTGGCCGCGCCGATCGACACGTTTGCCATGTACCATCCCGATGTAAGTTGTGCGGCGGGAATGGACAGCGTGTGGTAGCCCGCGGGAGTATTCCCGCTTTGCATCCGGGCTATTTCCCTTCCCATCATGTCGAATACCCTTACGTCAACAGGTCCGGCCTGCGGGACGCCGATGCGAATGAAGATCCCGGCGCGATTGGCGCAGAGGTCCGCTTTAAGTTTGCATAGTTGAAGGGATGCTATTCCCGTGGCCGTGGACGGTTCAATGGAAAAAACGCCGCTGTTCGCGATGACGCCGCTCAGAGCAATTGAACCGACGCGCACCTTGCACGAATCCGACGGAGTTTCGGCTTTGGGAATATTCCAGGTATAACGGCCCAGGGCGACATCCACGGAATCCTTGAGCGTGGCCCATGTTGCGCCGTTGTTTTTAGAATATTCGATTTTTACCTTCCCCGTAACATCGTAGCTCGTCCATAAAACGATCGCGCTATCGCCACCGTGGAATTTTTGCTGAGGCATGGGGCTTGCTAGCGAGATCGAGGGAGCGGGAATTATCGAGAAGAACTTATTGCTGACGCCGAATACTGCGCGGCGGGTTACGGCGCTGATTTTTACCTTGCACGAATCCGATAGTACCGTAGGCAACGTCCAGGGGAATGAACCGCCCTTGTTGTTCGCCGCGGAATCCGCGATGGTAACCCATACGCGGCCGTTATTCGTGGTGTACTCGATTTTAACTTTTCCGACAATGCTGTCAGAACCCCAGGTTATGCTGTTGGCGGTATTGGAATTCCATGCTTCACCGCCATTGGGCGCCGCGATCTTGATTGCCGGAGCCACAAGAGTGAACTCGGCGGCGCTCTTGTCCGTCGGCCCGCTCGTAACGATACCGGTAATTCTGACTGAACAGTGGATCGACGGCGATACCGTGTCGGGGACGTCCCATGAATATTTTCCTCCGCCGTTGGCGACGTTGCGTATACTCCGCCAGTCGGCGTTGTTGATGGTATACTCGAGTTTAACGCTGTCGAATGCACCGGTTGAAGTCCATGTTATCGGCATTGACGTTCCGGTAAACCAGGTCACTTTGTCGTTAGGGAAGGTCAAGCTTACCGTCGGCGTCGCGCCTGAGACTATTTCAAAGTAAGCGCGGCCGGAGTCAACCGGCGTTCCGGTTGTTATTTGACTGATGCGTACTTTGCATTTCGCGGAGAGCGTGGCGTTCTCCGGAATGGTCCATGTAAACGTTCCATTATTGGCCGTGGAGGCGATGATGACGGTCCAGGCGGCGTCATCGGTCGACAGTTCTATTTTAATATTCCCTACCGCGCCGTCGGATTGCCAGGTGATCGGGTGTTGCGTTCCGGTCGCCCACTTCTCCCCGCCTTTAGGCGATTGAAGCGTAAGCGTCGGGGGCGCTATGGAGAATAGGCTCCTGCTCGTGTCCAATACTGCGGCATCCGCGGCATCCGATATCCGTACTTTGCAGGAATCCGAAACGGTAGCCGGTATGGTCCACGTATATCTGCCGTCATTGGCGGTGCTTGCGATGACCGGTCTCCAGGCGTCGCTTGGTTTCGTCCGGTATTCAATTTTCAAATTACCCACCGTGCCCACCGAGATCCAGGTAATATCGTGCGTGCTGCCCTGTGCCCACACCTGGCCGCTGTCAGGCACGGTCAGTGAAAGAGCGGGCGCCGGATCGATGATGAATTCCCCGGTAATCGCGGACGGAACGTTAACCGCCGTATCACTGAAGCGGACTTTACAATGAATCGAGGGAGTGTTCGGAATCGTCCAGGGGTATTTCCCGACATTCAACACCGACGCGTTAATAGCGGTCCAGGTCGGCGCATTGGCGTTCGCGTTGATCGAATATTCAATTTTGAATTTCCCCGACGAATTTACGGCGTCCCATTTGATGGTGTCGGAAGCGCCCGCGACTTTATGGGAAGCGGTGGCGGGGGCGGTAATCGTGATGGACGGGGCGATAATAAAAGCGCCGCTCGTGTCCGCCGGATTTCCCGCCGGCCAGGTCGTTCCCGTAAAGGTTTTATATACCCTCACGTTGCATTTTTTTGAAATGGTCGTCGGAAGGGTCCAGGCCTGGGTTATGACACTTGGGTTTGTCGTGGCGCGGCCGGTGTTGATCGCCGTCCAGGTCGCGCCGTCGAGCGTATATTCGATGGCGACGTTTCCGATGGCGCCATTAACTGAAAAGACGACGTTCGAGGCGCTTCCCGCGATTAAAACCGTATCGGTTCCCGGGGCGGTAATATTGATTCGGGGCGAAAGCGTAAAGGCACCCTCGCTGAAATCGCCCGGATCATTGGGAATAGTGGTGGGCGTGATCCGTATGCGGCACAGGGAATTTGGGAAGGCGCCGCCGAGTATGGTATTGGATATGGTCCAGGAATACGAACCGCCATTATAAGGGACCGTCGGGTTGGCGGTGAGACGGGTCCATGTCAGTCCGTTGTCCTGGGACAGTTCTATTCTGACGGTCATACCGGTTGTAGTTTCGGTAGAGGTCCAGGTAATGGTGTGTGTGGATCCGACGTACCAATTTTCACCACCCTTTGGGGAAGTAAGCGTCAACTGGCTTGGAGCGGATTGAGCTATGAGGGATGCCGGCGTCGTGATGGCCGTATTCGTATAGTTATTAATTTGACCGGTAGCGAAGGTAACGGTTGCCGGAACTTCCTTTGCCGCCGTACTGTCCCAGACCTTAAAATAAAGCAGGTCATTGGGATGCATGGCGTCGGAATTGGAAAAATTAACATCGCCATAAACGGTTATTTGAAAACTCGCGCCGGTTGAGGGCCACCGCGCAAATCCGGCGCACAGGCCTCCCGGGGAATAAACGGCGACTTCATCGCCGGCTATTATCGGACTTCCGTTGACCGTTGGCGCCGGGGCCAGGGTAAGCGGTATGACGACGGTCATGGTGTCGGTAGCCACAACTTTTACCGGTACAAAATGCGCGGCCATGAGCGATGAAACCATGCACAAGCATGGTAAAAGCGCCAAATTTATTCTCTTAAAAAGCGTGTTTTTCATATAATCTCCTGTTTTTAAAAAACCTATGGTTGCTTACTGCGCATAACGGAATTGGTTTGAAGACCGGAAATTGATACTCTCCCTCCACTTTAAAAATTATCGTGTTCACACCTCCTTTCTTCTTGTAAAACACCTGGACTTCTCTAAAGGTTTGTCGATGCGTCATTCAAACGGAATTTATAAAATAATCACGAAATATCGTCAAATCCATGGGTAAAAAAAATACCGATTTCTGTCAGAAAACAGATCACGTGGAGAGCCGTTTGGAGGGAAACATCTAAAAAATCGGCTGAAAAAGTCAAATAAATACTACGTGGTCCCGGCTAAGAACCTTACAGTAAATTTACAAAAAATTAGTACCACAAGTAAAATAATAACGTATTCGCTAAAAACAAGTAATTTTTTTTTAAAAAGAAAGATTTTGTTGTCTAAAGGCAACAGGTAGGCGGTTTAAACCCTTGGAAAAGGAGAGCGAAATGAGTGCACCAGGCAAAGCCGGCATTAACAAGCTGGACAATGCGTGAGTACCGGGAGTACACTCGAAGGGATCAGCGTAGGAACGCAAAGGGAAAAGGAAACACATGCCATTCCCGGAAATGGCTTACCTTGAAACCGGAATATTCCTGACAAATACATTCGAACCGACCTGCATTTTGACCGCATAGCATCCTGCTACCACATTCTTTGTATCCCAGGATAGACTATGCTTACCGGCCACGAGATTTTTATTGATTAGGGTTGCGATTTCCCGGCCGGAGAGGTTGTAAATTCTAACGGAAACTTGGTCTGAATGCGAAAGAGAAAATTGAATAGTCATATTCGAGTGGCTTTGAGAATACATCTTTAAATTCACTGGGTTTATTTTCCGATCAGACGAATTTCGATTGCTTACTTCGATCATTTCTGAAAGGGGTCTATGCCATATATTTCCTTCCGCAGTCACTGCAAACAAATTAAAAGCTTTTACTGCAAGAAAAGTGACATTAGCACTCAATAGGTCGGTATTTTCTGAGCGCCACATTGTATGGAAATTGCATTGAAATACACCGGCGCTGGTTCCCGCAAAGAGATAGTCTCCAAAAGGCACGGCAAAAGAATTAATACTACTATTTAAAAGCCCCCAGCTTTTTTTATAGGACATAAAAACGCCTTTTTTTGTTCCTGCCCAAATCTCACTACCTATAACGGCTAATGACATAACAGAAGTATTTATCAGGCCAGAATCCACAGTTGTCCAAAGTCCTCCATTATTGGTAGATTGGAAAACACCGTTGTCCGTTCCTGCAAAAATAGCGCTATCGTTCACCGCAAAAGATAATACGTTGGAATTCTTTAGGCCGGAATCAATTGCTGTCCAGTTTGTTCCAATAGTTGCAGATCGGAAAATACCGTTGCTGGTCCCCGCAAAAATAGTCTTGCCGCACATAGCAAATGCATTGACTGGAGAAGCATTTGAAAGGCCTGAATTAACCGGTTTCCAACTTGTTCCATTATTAGCAGATAAGAATACACCTTTGCCGGTCCCCGCGAAGATATTTGTATCGCTCACTTCAAGAGAAAACACATCAATATCTGTAAGGCCGAAATCAATTGCCGTCCAGGCTTTTCCGTTATTGGAGGATCGGAAAATACCGTTACCAGTCCCCACGAAGATATTGCTATCGCTCACAGCAAAGGCAGTAATGTGTCCGCCTGGACTATTTGTTTGTATCCATTGCGCACCTGCAGTCTGTGCAACCAGCAAACCTATGCTTAGAACAAGCCGTACCAGATTTTTTTTCATAAGAGCCTCTTTTTCGGGATTATTAATGCTACAAACACTAATATACGGATAAAAAACATTCAAAACAATAGGCCTTGAAAAATACCGCTTTCTGTAGGGAAACAGCTCAATCCTTAAAAAACCGATGATTTTAGCCCAATTTTATATTTTATCAGCAATTTTATACGAATCCACTATTCAATTGCGGAATTACACAATAATTTTGCATAGAAAATCCAATGAGAAACCCACGAGCAATCCTGAATGCCTATTCAACAAAATTAGGCACCGTCTCTTTTTCAAGCATCCGTAAATACGCCAAAGCTTCTTCCCTCGACGTCCCGCACATTTCTTCGGACGCGCGCAGCCCTTCGCATACGGGCGGCCGCTGAGGCGTATCGAAAATGACGCACCGGAAATCGGCCGCAAGCTGTATGCATGGCATTCCGGCCGGTTTACCCCTCGGCATACCGGGTATAACGGATGATAAGGATGGCGCGATACAACAGGCGCCGCAGCCGGGCCTGCAATTCATGGCTTATCCGTGAAGGCGTTAAGGAAAACAAGGGAGAAAGAATTATTGAGGGTCATGTTTTTGCGTTGTTGACAAGAGCGTTTTATTCGGGCCGCCGGGGGCCTCGAACAGGGGGAAATAGAGCGTAAAGACGGACCCCTTGCCGGGCTCGCTTTTAACTTCAATGGCGCCTTTGTAATTTTCGACGTATCCCCAAACGTTCGAAAGCCCCAGGCCGGTCCCTTTACCCTTGGGTTTGGTGGTAAAAAACGGTTCGAAAATATGATCGAGGGTTTCTTTACTCATGCCGATTCCTGTATCCGAAACTCCGATACTGATGTAATTCCCGGGTTCAATACTAAACGATTGACACAGCAAACCGGCTTTTTCCAACACGGCCGTTGCGGTGGAAAAGGACAAGGTCCCTGAATAGCATTCTTCCATCGCGTCCCGCGCGTTGATCCCAAGATTCAATAATACATTGGCGAACCGCGCCGCGTCGCCCCGGATATACATGGCGCCCTCGGCCGGGTTTTTCGTGATAGTGATTTTTTTATGGATGGTCCCTCGCAAAATTTCAATGGTGTCTTCCACGGTTTTATTGACGTCGACCAACGTTGATTCGGGCTTGTCCCTGAGGGCAAAGCGCGTCAGTTGGCCGACCAGCTCGGAGGTATGCCGGCTTGCGTCGAGGATATGCTTGATGTAGCGTTGATGGGGAGAATCGCCGGCTATTTTCTGGGCCAAGAGCTGGGCGCACCCGCTTACGGCGCCGAACATATTGTTGAAATCGTGGGCAATGCCGCTCGCGAGCTGCCCCACGGCGTTCATTTTATGCGCATGCGCCAATTGCAGTTCCACCGATTTTTGCCGTTCTTCATTCTGTTTACGTTCCAGTTCCGCGGCAGCCCGCGAGGCGAATATGGAAACAAGCGGTTCAACGAGGTACATGTTGTGCATCGGTTTGTCATTGACCAGGCATAACAGGCCGATGGGTTTTCCTTTTGAATCGTTCAGCGCCTCGCCGAAAAAGAAGACCGCTTTGCATTGCGCAAGCAGCGGATTGGTCTGAAAAAGGGCGTCGGTGTTTTCATCAATCCCGCATTTTTGCCGGGCCAGCACGTCGGCAAAAATCGTCCCTTCGACCGGACTTTCGAAATTTTCATCGACCTTGCCGTCTTTCCAGACGGCGAGGGAACGGAGAGACTCTCCCTTGTTCGTCAGTTCGGCGATCATCGCGCAGCGCGCGAAAAGCGACTGGGAAAGATGCCGTGTCAGGTGAATGAAAAAATCCTGCCCAACCGCCGATACCGTTCCCTTAAGAATGCTATAGAAGGAATGGGATATCTCATTGAGCATTTGGTGGACGTGATAGTTGAGCGCCCGCACGAGAAAATAAGCGCCTGTAAAGATCAATGCCGTAACGATGGTGACGAAATAAAAAAACGCGTCATTGTCCATCATCGCTTGCGCATAGCCGATGCCGTTGGGCAGTATATGGAATTTTTGCAGAAACGCCACGCCGAGGTAGCCGGCTGAAAGGATGAACAAGGTGTTGAGCGCGAGATTTTTGTTTCGTGTGTAAACAATGCAACTGCCGATATTGGAGGCCACATGGGTGATGACAAAGGGGCTTAAAAAACCTCCGGTACATTGGAAAATGAAGGGGGCGATGAGCGCATCGTTGTAGGGAATGAAGCCATAGACCTTTTTAAGCATGGTTTTCTTGAGTGATAGAACATGGATAACCATATTGGAAATCCACGACGCGCAAGCGACCAGGAAAAAATGAGGAAAGGGAAAGGGTAATTCGTACCGAAAAACAAACAAGAAAACCGTGGCAAAACCGACAATGAAATACCTGAGCAGCATTTGCGATTGAATGTCGGCCTTGATTTTTGTTTCATCCGTGAAATATTCCCGGATATGCATCGAAAAATAATCGGCTTGTTTCATGGGGCTTGCTTCCTTATTTTGCATAATAAGTCGGCTTTAAACACGATGGCCAGGCTGATTCATCACACATTAAATCGAATGCTTAGAATGTCGCCGTCCTTGACTTTATATTCCTTGCCTTCAAGACGGAATTTCCCCTTGTCCTTAATTGCTTTTTCGGAGCCGCAGTCCACGAGGTCCCGGTAAGTGAAGCATTCCGCGGCGATGAAGCCTCGCGCGAGGTCGGTGTGGATGGCCGCGGCGGCTTCGACGGCCGCGCTGCCGCCGTGGATGGTCCAGGCCCGGACTTCGTCGGGGCCTACGGTGAAAAAACTGATGTAGCCCAGCGTCTCGTACGCGACGGAGGTCAGCATGTCGCGCGCGGATTCCTTAATGCCCATGTCGTCCATGAACGCCTTGGCCTCCTCCTCGTTTTCAAGGCGCGAAAGCTCCATCTCGAAGTTTCCGGCGAATTCGATCGAACGGTGCAACCCGCCCATTTCCCCGATGAGCTCCGGACGCTTTCCAAAGGACGTTTCGTCGGAATTGATTATTGCGATAACGGGCTTTTTAGTGAGAAATTGAAACCCGCGGATGGCGGTTTCCTCTTTTTCGTCGAAGGTCAGGGTCCTGATAGGGAGGGACTGGTTGAGATGGTCGCAAATTTTGGCGACGACCTTTTCCTCGAAGACCAGGGCGTCGGTTTTCTGGCCGCGCAGGAATCCGGCCCTTATTTTTTCCAGCCGTTTCTCCGCGATCACCAGGTCGCAAAGCAGGAGCTCCTCGTCGATGGTCCGCAGGTCCTTGAGCGGATCGGGTTCTTCGCCGATTTCATTGGGGAATCCGCGCACCACCACGGCAAGCGCGTCCACGCTGCGAATGAGTTTCATCAGCGCGGGCGGAAAGGACTCCTCTTTGATCGCCCCTTCGGTAACGCCTACGAAATCCACGAACTCCACGGTTGCGTAGGTTGTTTTCTTCGGCGTATACATGGCGGAAAGCCGCGTTATGCGCGGATCGCCGACTTTGACAACCGCGACGTTCGGCTCGGCTTTCGCCGAGGCGTAGGAGGCGACCTGCGCCTGCGACTTGGTAAGAGCGTTAAAAAGGGTGGTTTTTCCCGATTTTGGTAAACCGAACAGGCCGATTTTCACGATTCCTCCGATGGATAATGGATATGGATTGGAGTATGTAAAAATAAATGGGAGCGGACGCAAAAAGCACCGCTAATATTCGATAAGCTTGTGCGGTATTATATTGTATGGCGCGGAATTTATTTTATTAAATTCAATAACGGGCATAAAACGAAAACCGAAAAATTCATTGTTGCCCGATAAAAAAACTTCTCCAATAATAACCGCGATATGCCATGAGTTCCTACACCCTGCGCGCCATTGAATTTCAGGACATCGATGAAATCCGTCCGCTGTGGGAAGAACTCAACGCTTCCCATGCGGCGCTTTCCCCCCGTTTCAGCGGACACTTCAACCGCATGACCTTTGAGAAACGGAAAAAAGAGTTCGCGGCAAAGGCCTTGAAAGGCGAGCTGCGAACGGACGGATGCATGGACCCCTCGGGAACGGAACTGGTGGGATACTGCGTGAACAATATTGTAGAGGGGGTGGGGGAGATAGATTCTCTTTTTGTTAAAAATGAACATCGCGGGGGCGGAGCCGGATCGATGCTGGTTCGCGCGGCTATTGATTGGATGCAGCTACGCAAAACGGAAAAAATCACCGTTAACGTAGCGGTCGGCAACGAAAAAGTCATGGCGTTTTATGGACGTTTTGGGCTCTTTCCGAGGCTCATTCAATTAACGGATATACCATAGCTGAAACGCCGTGCGGCAAAGTAAACTATTTTTGTGTGTTTTTTCCCCTTAATCACTATTTATTTTATACACCATAGCAAAATCAGAGTAATCCGCCCGCCGTATAAATTCTTTAAGCGCTATCTCTTCGGCGGACGGGACATTTTAATCCTGTTTTTCCGGGTTAGTAAGGAGATTTTCAGTGCGAGTATATAGCAAGTTTCTGATGGCGGCTTTCTTCACGTCATTGTGCATTTCAGGTGTTTGGGCGGCAACGGGAACTCCTAAAAAAAGCACCACGGCAAAAAATCCTGTCGCGGCATTTACCGGTTCCGGCGACATCGATCAACGTATTGCCGCAGCGGAAGCCGAAGTATCCCAACTTACGGCAACGCTCGAACAATTGAAACAGGATAGCGCAAAGGCGGCGGCCGATGCGTCCGTTTCAAAATCAACGACCCAGGCAAAGGTGGCGCCGCTTGAAAGCCTTCTGGCGCAAAAGACCCAGGAGTTGGCGGGGCTTCGAAGCCAGCGCGACAAGGCGCGGCAAGACAGCATGACCCTGGCGATTAAAAAGAACGGCCGTAGCGCGGTTAATAAACAGGAGGCCTCGCACATGGATGCGGCCATCATGTCCGCTTCAAATCAGCTCAATTCATATTCCACGCGCAAACAACAACTGCCCGCTGATGAAGCCGGCACAGAGATCAAGGCGGTTACGGCGATCCAGCGGGACATTGCCCGCGCCGATTCCGTTATCCGCCTCAAACAGTCGGACATTGCCGCTTGGACTAAAAAACGGGACCAATTCCGCCAGGACTCGCTTTCCGAGGACTCGAAGGCATCGGATGCGCGAGTTCATATTCAAGGTGATGGCAAGCGCCTGGACAGCCTGCTTCAACTTATTTCGATTCAAAATGATGCGGCTGGAAAGCAGGCGAAAAGCAAGGACATCTCGGGCAACCAGGCGCAGGAACAAGCCAAGCTCACCGATCTGATGCGCCAAAAGACGGTTGTCGACGCACAAATCGCCCGGCTCAAGGGGGAAATCGCGGCGGTAAATGCCGAACGCGAACGGCTGCGCGCCTCGACCGGAGCAACGCAAAAAAAATTGGAGCTGGACCGGTCGCCGTTGACGGAGGCGCTGGCCGCCGCCGAGGCAAAGCTCCAAGACAAGCTCTACGGCAAGGAAGTCATAACCTCATTGAGCGAGAAAATTCGCCTGGACAGCGCCATTCAAAAGGCCAAGGACGCGCTCAATACGGCCATCGAACAGCAAGCGCTTGGTAAAAAAGGCGCCGAAAAATTGGTAAATCAACGCGAAAACGAAGTGACGACGCTTATGGGAAAACTTGATGATGTCGTACGGAAAAACCCAAAAGTGGCGCAAGGGGAAGCTCAACTTTCCGGTCTTTCGTCCACATCGGAAAAGCGAAAACGCATCGACTCGCTTCTTGCGGGAGCGGCGGCCGATATCGCGGCTCAAAGCATGGCGCGCGACCAGGCAAAGCGGGCCTTGGATGAGTTCGACCGGACCCACCCCGCCGCGGCGGCGACCTCGACCCCAAAGCTGACATTGTTCGACAGCCTTTCGATTGCCAAGGAAAAGTCCGTGACGGCCCTCGCCGCCAGGCGTGATTCCATGGAAAACCAGATAGCCGTTTCGCAGCGGTCAATTGAAACCGTCGGCGCCGCGTCACGCTTGGAAAGCGCGAAGGCCGACAGCGCTGCCGGCGTGACGCGAAAGCAGCGTTCCGACCTCATGATCCAACGCGCCCAAGTCCGGACCGACAGCATTAAAAACGAATCGGGACTAATGGTCGCCATGATTCGGCTTCGAACCGAGCAAACCAAAATAGCCGTGCAAACGGCCGCCTTGGACCGTGAAATTGCCGGTCTCACGGTGACGAAGGAACGGTTCAAACAATCGATTACGGATGCGCAAAACCGCGACAAAGCGGCAAAGGCCGCGAACCAGCTGGAACGAAAAAGGTTGGACAGTCTCATCGGCGCGAAGGAGCAGGAGGTTACCCAGCTTTCCATGCAGAATGAGAAACTGACGCAGGACCAGCAGGCCGCCGGGAAAGAGCTCGATCTGCTTCTTCAGAAACAGTCGTTGCTCATGCAGTCAATCTCCGCTCAAATCGCCTCCGCGGAGCAGGACGCTGTCTCGGTTTCCCAGCAGGTGGAGTCGGCCCGCAAGGAACGGGCGGCGGCGGAGAAAACGGGGAGTGAAAAAATAAGGGCGATCGAACGCGATAAAACCGCGACCGCGGCATCCCTTGCCGCGAAGAAAACCGAAATAGCGGGCCTCAAGAGTCAACGCGAAGGTTTGCAACGGGGCCTTAAACGCGAGCTGGCGCATATTGACAGCATGATCAGCGCCGCGGGAAAGTTCATTGCCGGGTACGAAGCGGCCCGGGAGAAGGCGCGGCAGGACAGCCTGGCGGCCGAGGCCGCGAAATCGGACGCGCAGCTTAAAAGCGTCGCCGCGTTGCGTAGTAACGACAGTGTGGCCGCGCTGCGGCAGCAACAGACGGTTGAAGCGTCCGCCAACCTCGAAAAAGCGCGGCAGGACAGCGCCGCGAAAAGCGCGGCGATTTCCGGGGGAGCGGCTCAGAATGTCAAGACATTCGACAGCCTGGTGGCAATGAAGGAGCGGGAACTCGCGGATTTGCGACAGCAGCGCGAAAAGGCCCGACAGGACCTGGTGGCCGAGCAGCGGCGCCAATTCACCGCCTTGGTAGCGGCGCATCAAGAGATCGTCGGTCGCCGCACGCTGGTGGAACAAAAACGGGCGGAATCGGCGATGGCGCAGACGCAGCGCCGTAAACTCCAGCAAGACAGCGCCGCCGCGGTCGCGCGGCATCTCCAGGCGGCGCGGACCGCCGGCGGAGAAATATTTAGGAATGCGGGACTTTCGGCGAAAAGGAATGACGAGATGGCCGCGTTGCAGGCGCAGCGGGCCGACGTCGCGGCCAAGCTTTCCGCAATGGGAGCGGATGCGCCTCCACCCGCCGCCATGGCCATATCCGCGACTCCCGCGACGGCTGCGCCCGCTCCTTCATCAGCGGCGGCGTCAACGGACGTCGGACAAAAACAATTGGAGGAAATTTACCTGCTCATCGGAGCGAATAAGACCGATGACGCGGTGGCCCGGTTTAACGCCCTGCGCGGGTTGTTGGCGAAAACGGTCAATGCAGAGGCTTTCGCGGTGCTTAAATACACCATTGAGCAAATTGAGGAACAGAAAAAAAACAAAGGGAAAAAAAAGTAAAACCCCCTCTGCGGGGGCCGGGGGGCGTTGCTCGGGACGATGTCTAAAATTAAAAAGGCCGGAAATGATATCCGGCCTTTTTTTTATCGAACGCCTTCCGGTATTACTCGTTGATGCGCGGGCAGTCCTCCAACGCCTTCTTGACCGCATCTTCGGAGAATTCGTAATCCTGTAAATCGCCGGAAGTATACTTTTCGTATGATCCCAGGTCGAAATGGCCGTGTCCGCTGAGCCCCACGACGATCGTTTTCTTTGTACCCGACACTTTGCATTTGTTGGCTTCGTCGATCGCCGTTTTCAGCGCATGCGCGGATTCCGGCGCGGGAAGGATTCCCTCGGCGCGCGCGAATTGCACCGCGGCCTTGAAAACCGGGGTTTGTTTTTCGGAACGCGCCGTAAGGTACCCCAGTTCGTAAAGGTGGCTGATGAGCGGCGACATGCCGTGGTAACGCAGGCCGCCCGCATGGACCGACGGAGGCATGAACCCATGGCCCAGCGTGTGCATCTTTGCGATGGGCGCCATTCCGGCAACGTCGCCGAAGTCCCACGTGTATTTCCCTTTTGTCATAGACGGGCACGCTTCGGGCTCAACGCAAATGACCTCCAGCTTGGGCCGGGCGCCCGAGATTTTATCCTTAACGAAAGGAATGGCGAGGCCGCCAAGGTTGGATCCGCCGCCCACGCACCCGATGATAATGTCGGGGTAGTCACCGGTTTTTTCAAGTTGTTTCATGGTTTCTAAACCGATGACGGTTTGATGGAGAATCACGTGGCTGAGAACGCTTCCCAGCGCATAGCGCGTATCGTCGTGGGCGAAGGCGTCTTCGCACGCCTCGCCGATGGCAATGCCGAGGCTTCCGGGACAGTTCGGATCGTCCTTCAGGATTTTCCTGCCTATCTCCGTGTCGGGGCTGGGGCTAGGCACGCAGGTGGCGCCGAAGGTTTCCATCAGGATGCGGCGATACGGCTTTTGCGTATAGCTCACTTTCACCATATATACTTTGCATTCGAGATTGAAGAAATTGCACGCCATTGAAAGCGCGCTTCCCCATTGGCCCGCCCCGGTTTCGGTGGCTATGCGCTTGACGCCTTCTTTTTTATTGTAGTAGGCCTGCGCCACCGCGGTATTGAGCTTATGGCTGCCGGCGGGGCTGCCTCCTTCATATTTGTAGTAAATTTTTGCGGGAGTGTCCAGCGCCTTCTCAAGCCGGTAGGCGCGGAAAAGGGGTGAAGGCCTCCAGAGTTTGAGGATGTCACGCACTTCCTCCGGTATTTCAATGTGCCGTTCCCGGCTGAATTCTTGTTTGTTGATCTCGGAGCAGAACAGCGGCGGGGGCAGTTGGGTCGGCTCCTTGGTCCCCGGATGGCGCAGCGGCGGCAGCGGTTTGGGCAAATCCGCCTGGATATTATACCAGTGGGTCGGTATTTCTTTTTCCGATAAAAGGATCTTCGTTTCGTTCATGTGGTCGACTCCTTATAAAATGATAGTGGATATTTAGCAAAAATATCGAATATCCATCAATATAGATAATATCTGGCCGGTGTGGCAAGTGCCTCAATCCGCCTTATAAATCCTGAGTATGTGAGCGGCTATCCGGAACGTGAAATAGTTGATGCGGCTTATTTCCTCGATCAGGTCGATATGGATGGAGGTGGTCTGGAGGGATTCTATTTTTCTATTGTAAAGTCTTTCGAGGTGGCGGTTGAAGTATCTCTCGTATTCCGAATTGAACACTCCCTTGCTTTCATACACCGACGAGGCGAGTTTTAAATCGCTGAGAGTAAACGCGGCCACGGTCATTTTAAGCCGGTCGATGGTTTTCGCGAAAAACTCCAGAATCTCCTCCTTGCCCTCACTTGAAAGCGGGTAGGGACTGTCGTAAATTTTTTCCCCGAGCATGACGATGTTCTTTGAAATGATGTCGCCTATGTGCTCCAGGTCCGTCGTTACCATGATCAGTTCGTACGCTTTGGCGGACTCATCGTGGCTCAGCTCCTTTTTCGACAGGTTCGTGCAGTATTTGACGATGGATTCATGAAGAAAGTCGACTTCGTCGTCGTGTTTCATGATGGCTGCCGCGGCGCCGGCCGCGTGCTGCCGGATAAGGGAATAGGAGCTTTCCACCATGCGCATGACGCAATCGGACATTCGTGAAATTTCCTTAACACTCTGCGAAATCGCCACGATGGGGATGCTCAGGGCCTCGTTTGAAAGGAACTGCGCGCGGTAGCTGGGGCCGTCGGAGGCCTTGGCGGTAACGGCCTTCTGGACGATGGTCGCGAATCCGGAAAGAAACGGCAGGCAAACCGCTGAAAGGAACACGTTGAAAAGCGCATGGGCGTTGGCGATCTGCATTTCCATGGAAATGCCCGTTGCCGGGAGCAGATGGGGAATAAAGGAAACAAACGGGAATACGAGGCACACCCCCACGGCCTTGAAGAGGCAGTGCGCCCATGCAACGCGTACGCCTTCGAGGTGAGCGTTAACCGTAGCCAGCAAAGCGGTGACGCACGTGCCGAAATTCGCGCCTATAATGAGCGGAAGATAGTTGACAATGCCGGGTTGCCAGCCTCCGGCCGCATGGAACGTGGCCGGGAGCGCCAGAAGGATCGTGAGGGTGCCAACGCTGCTTTGGACGATGGCGGTAAAAATCGTTCCGGCTAGTAAGCCATACCAGGGATTGGAAAGGCTGGCCTTGATAAGGAAATTAAACACGCCTACCGTGCGTAGCGGTTCCACGGCTTGTCCCATGTAGTGCATGCCGAAAAAAATGAGCCCCACCGCGAGGATTAATTTGCCGTACAGGGCGATTTTTTTTTGTTCCGGGGCCAGTGAAAGCAAAAAACCCATCGCAATGAGCAAGGGAGCGAAGTAGTAGAATTTATACGCGAAAAGCTGAATGGTAAAGGAGCTGGCGACATCGGCCCCCAATAAAATGCCCAGGGACTGCCGCAGCGTCATCATATTGGCGCTCGCCAGGCCGACGAGCATCACGGAAGTGGCCGACGACGACTGCGTGATGAGGGTAACGCCGATGCCCGCGGTAAAGGCTGACAGCCTATGCTTGGTAATGATGGCAATGACCCTTTTAAGGTACGGGCCGCCCAGACGGTTGAGGTTCTTGTTGCCCATCTGCATGCCGTAGAGAAACAGGCTCAGGCCGCAGAGGAGTGAGAAAAAGTCGAAGAGGGTAAAGGTGTTCATAGAGTATTTTTATTGTAAAATGATCGGTTCCATAATACCAGAAGAAAGTTACTTGATGCACACACGAATAATTTTTCGAAATGTTCTTCTGTTCGTCGTGATGACCGCTTTGAACTCAGCGGCGAACAACGAACATCCCTTGTACATCGCGGCAAGCGGCGAAACCCATGCCATGCTCATGCCCTGCGATTGCCCCGTCAACCCCGGCGGGGGCCTGGCCAAGCGCGCGCATATCGTCAAATCATGGAGGGACACGGCGGCGCTGCTTCTGCTGGACGCGGGCGGTTTTGCCGGAGGCGGAATGTATGATTCCTATACCGAAGGCCGCTTTGGCGATTCCGTGCGAACGCTGTTGACGATACAGGCCATGGCGGCCATGGGCTACGACGCCGTCGCCATCGGCGACGATGATCTTCAGTATGGGGCCAAATGGCTTGCGGAGGCGGCGAAAAAGGCCGGATTGCCGTTAGTGTCGGCCAATTGCGTGTATGCGAACGGCGGATTTGTCGGAGCGCCCTATGTGTTGGTTAAAAAAGGGAAATGGACCTTCGCGATAACGGGGCTTACCACGCAGGAAAAATTCGCCCCCATCGGCGATTCGGTGCGCTGTTTGCCGCCGTTTCCGGCGCTGCGGAAACTATGGTCCGAAATGGGAAGGAAGGCGGATTATCGCATTGTGCTGTCGCATGTGGGTGAGGAACAATCGCGCATGGTTCAGGATTCATTTCCGGGCTGTAACGTGATTGTCAATGGTCATCGTAAAAACATGATCGAAGCGGTTGCCGTGGAAAACGGGAAAATCTTCATGCAGTTCGGCTTCGCCGGGAAAAACATCTCATGGGCTCTTGTCAAGCCGGTGGCCAAGGCCATGACCGTTATCGCTTCCGGATGGGCGCCGGTAACCCCCGAGGTTCCCGACGATTCCGCGGTGCTTGGCGTCATCCGGTCGCGTGCGACGGCGGGAACCTCCGCGCCGGCGCCGAACAAGGCGGTGCTGGACCTGTATATCATGAGTCATTGCCCCTATGGGTTAAAGGCGCTCAAGGAATTCATTGATGTTCTCATGGCTCTTCCCACGGTGGAATGGCATGTGTGGTTCATCGGTTCCCAGGAACCCGATAGTTCTTTGTCCTCGCTTCACGGCGTTAAGGAAATCGACGACGAAAAGATCTGGCTTGCGGTGCAGAGCTTGTATCCCGGTCTATGGCTTCAATTTTTAAACGACCGCGCTTCTTCGCACCCCGCAATCATTGATTCGGCGATTAAAAAATTGGGTATGGACCTTACCCGTATACAAGCATGGGTGAATAAAAACGGAACGCGTGAGCTATTGGTCCATTACAACCGTTCGGTAAGGCTGGACATCCATGCCTCGCCCACGCTGCTGATGAACAACGCGTCGGTTGACATCGAAATAACAAAACTCCGCCTGGCAAAGGCCGTGTGCGGACAAATGTCACCCCGAGAGGTCTACTGCGACTCCGTGCCCGAGTGCGTCGATAACGCCGATTGCGGGAAAAAAGGCATGGTGGGAACATGCATGGGCGATAAGAAAAAGGCGCGCTGCGTTTACAAAGATGCCGTGCATTTTACCTTCACGGTCCTCATGCCCGATTCGCTTATTTCTCATCCCGAGCGCGAAGTCATCGCCACGACCAGTGGGCTTTTCGAAGGCGCGGTCATCGAGACCATATCCGTTGCCTCGGCGGCCGGGAAAAATCTGCTGTCTCAGTTCGCGCCCAAGGCGCTGCCGTTCTACGTGTTTGATAAAAAAGTATCGGAAGCGGATAATTACGAAAAAGTAGAAACCGGACTTGAACCGAAAAACGGAAGGCTTGTGTTTAAGGAAGGGTATGTTAAAAAGGCATATTTCCTCAAGCGGCAGGCCGCGCCGGGCTGCGAAATATATATTGATCCGCTGTTTTCAGGCGTAAAGGAAGCGCTGGCGATCGCGCTTAAAAAAAGGTTGGGGCCGGCGATAAAAATCCTTCCTCTGTTAACCGTAACGCCGGACCTCGATTCCTTGTCAAACGAGGAACGCCTGAACCGGGAAGAGGCCCAGCGGTGGCTTCTGCTTGCGCAAAAATACCCGGAGGCCTCCTACCGGGGATATCTGGAAGCCTTTCTTAAAAGAAAGGATTCCTCCTATTGGTTCCTGACCCTTAAGGACCTGCGTATCAATGTTGACGCTTTCGTCAAGGACATCGGCGTCGACAACGGTCGTTTGAGAAGTTTGTGGAAAACACAGACCGAGATGGGTATCGGCGGCCCGGTGGAGCTGGTTATAGGAAATAGGGAAGTGGTGAGGATCAAGAGCCGGAAGGATTTGGAGGAGCTGTTGGAAAAGATGAAATGATAGGATTGGAAGGCGTGTATCCTCAGCGCTCTATGATACAAAGCTCTATGATACAAATATGGTTTTCAGGGATGTGAGCAAGAAAAAGGTGTTTACACGCCATTAAGCGGTATTTTCGCGGCATAGGTTTGGGTTCCTCCATGGAGTTGCCCTATGTAAATTCCATGGGGACCCTTCGGTATCGTGAGCATGTTTTTGTTTCCGGATAGAGTCCATTCGCCGATCCGGCGTCCCTGAACCGTGCACAGCGTGAACGTAAAAACCGGATGAGCGCTCATCGCGGACGCCGGTGTTTTTACGATCAGTTTATTACCCGATACAATCCATTCGAATCCGCCGCGAGCCCTGTTTCCCACCGCTTGCTTTTCCCTATTCCCAAGTGTCCCTGTCGTCAGTCCCGTCGCAACCGAGGCGTTGCCTGAAGTCAATCCCGTCGCGGAGGCGGTCACCGAAATGGTTCCGGCGGAGGTTCCAGCGCGTAAAAGTATGGAGGCAATGCCCGCCTCGGCCGCGACGGGATTGTTGCCGACCAATGTTCCCGGTCCCGATACCGAAAAACTGACGCTGTTGCCCGCGGCGGGCGCTACCGTACCGGCGGCGTCAAGCACCGACGCATGAACTATGGCGATATCCGCTCCATCGGCAAGGAGCGGCTGATTGGCCCTGTCGATAGTGACCGACAGTTTGTTTGGCGAACCGGCTAGCGCGATCTGGTGCGTGGCTGTCACAGTTCCACTAATCAACCCCTCGGCCTTGAGTGTTCCGGCAATGGAGGCGACCGTAAAAGTAAATGGCGGATGGTCCAGTTTCGAGCCGCCATCGGGCGACTGTGTTCCGATAACGGTAGTTCCCTGGGTTAGGGTCACTTTTTCGCAATTGCTGAATACCGTTATTGTTTTTGAAGATTGGTTCGTCCAATTCGATGCAATGAATACCATTGGGCCGGAAGAGACGCCCGGAATAACGACCGAAGGACTACGTTGACTTTGATGCAAATAATATGAAAATTTGGGAAGCCTGAAAATGTCGATACAGCCCGATGAAAGATGCCACATCACCGCATACTTCGTTTGATAATCGAACGCGGACCACAAGGCGTCGCCGCAAAGCCACGAAAGCGCCTTGTCGGCGTTCATGGAGGTGACGTGATTATCTACCTGGGTAAGCATCTTCGCCTCACCGTCGCCGCGTAGCACGCGGCTGGTGCTGGTTCTGCCCCCATAGCTCCAATCGCCGTATTCGCTGATCACCACGGGCCTGGATTCCGAAACACCCGAAGTGCGGCCATTCGCCTGTTCGGTGGGCGTGGATACATCGATACCGGGGTTGGTATTTTCCCCGCAGGTATAGATTCCGGGGTATTCTTCGTTAGCCGCGCTTTTTGCCGCCGATGTGTAGCTTGCAGGGTCTTTGCTTTCGTTATGCACTACTTCCCAAAGGACCACCGAAGGGTGGTTACGGTAATACCGTATCATGTTGCGGACATCGAGCAATGTGTTGGTTTGCATACCTGTGGGATCGCTATCCCACAGAGTCCACCAGCCGGGAACGCAGGCCATGCTCACGATGCCCAACCGATCGCAGGCGTCCACAAAAGCGATGGACTGAACATAATGCGACATGCGGACGAAATTGAAGCCCGCTTCCTTGAGCCGCAGCGCGTCGCGGTACTGTCCGGAATTGGGAACCGCGTTGCCGATATACGGGTAATCCTGGTGCCTGTTGGCCCCATGCAGATATATCTTTTTGCCGTTGATTTGAAATCCAGTCCGGTCGAATTTTATAGTCCTGATGCCGATGGATGTGTTCTGCTCGTCAACGACTTGGCCGCCGTCGGAAACCTGGGTGCGGACAACGTACAGGGTAGGGGAATCCGGGCTCCACAAACTTGGGGAATTGACTGAGAGCGACTGCGTGACGACGGTGTCGCCATTGGCGGTCATGGTTTGCGCAACCGAGGTATTTGCAGCGACTTCCTGACCCGATGGATCAAGAAGGGTGGTTTTTACCACACAGCTCTTTGCGGCGGCATTCTCGTTACGCACATGGGTTTTAACCTGGACGGTTACCGGGTTCGAAGTTGCGTTGGAGTTGGTAACGAATATTCCGCCGCCGCCGGGGATGTTTTCAAAGAGAGCGCTAGTGATATGCAATTTGTCGGTTACATGGAGAGTAACGTTGCGGTAAAGGCCCCCGAAATAGTCGAAATCAGGAACAGGTATGCCGGGGCCGAACGACGCCGAGTAATTATTGTTAAGTCTGATCGCGATGACGTTTGTTTGGCCCTGCGTTACCTTGTCGGTAATGTCAAGTACAAAGGGTTTATATCCGCCTATGTGCGTCGTTAATTTCGCGCCATTCATATAGACATCCGCGGTTTGCATCGCGGCCTCGATTTCAAGAAACACTTTTTTCCCATTCCATAGGGCGTCCGGGGTAAATGATTTTCGATACCAGCAAATTCCTAAATAGTAATCCGGCCCGATGGTCAGTTCGATTCTCGCGGTATGGGGCAAACAAACGCCTGCCCAGGAGCCGTCTGAAAAAGAGGTCGCTTGCGCGCCGGACGCGTCGCCAAGGAAGAATTTCCAATTATCGTTGAACCGGATATCCTGGCCCGCATGGCTACCGAGCGCTAATCCGAAAATAAAAATAAAAAAAAGGGTTAATTTCAAGTCCATGGAGCTTTCCTCCCTATCCACTTTTTAAAATTGTTTCACTAAATACTAAATTCTGTTTAATATGCATTTTTAAATTGGAAAAAACAACAAAATAAAGAAGGTATCTTTTTTTATGGTTTTTCCGGTGAAAAATATCGATATTATGATGAGGTTGGCGGGAATTAAAAAGAAGGTTTAGAATCACGGGTTATAATTGACAATTGAGGCATGATGGACGGCTGGGCATTTTGGGTTTCGGAAAGTTGCATAAGGATGTTTTTCCGTCGGGATAGATATCCTCGGCGGGAGGCAAATTTTCAGGGACTTGTCCGCTGATTTTTTTCATTGTATTCCGAACTTCTTGACCTACATGAAAAGCGGTTTGTTCAAGAGCTAAGACTTTTTTCTTGATCAGATACTTCACTCCTTATAACGACTCGTTCAACTCCATCTTATAGAATACCACGATCCGGATCATTCCGAGGATGAAGACAGGTTCATCATGCTTGGATTAAGTAGGAAATTGCGTGTATTGCTGGTCTGTCACTTTCCAATTAAATAATTTTTACCAATAAATCATTGAATTTAAGGCTGTTGATGCTTTCCAAAGCAGGACGGCGTTTGCCTGTTTGAATGCAAATGTATTAAATAATTGGCCTGCAGCATGAAATAAATGGATAGGAATAACCATTTTTAGTTACCATGGTTCTTGAATTGGTTATAACATATAATGTATAATTACAATAAATACCTATTTAACAGGAGGTCGCTTAGCCATGAAATCCTTGACGATCCATAAATTGGAAGAACCATTGCTTGTTCTTCTGAAAGAAAGGGCGCATAAAGAAGGCAAAAGCATGAATCAAACGGTCAAGGAATTAATCGAGACCATGGTCGGCATGAAAGTGAAGAGGCAGGATTCCAATACGTCTGAATTTAAGGACTTATGCGGGGTCTGGTCGTCGAAAGATCTGCGGGAATTCGAAAACGCAACGGGAGTTTTTGAGAAAATCGATAAAGAGGATTGGAAATGAAACGGATACTTCTTGACACTAACGCATACGTCAGGTATCTGCAAGGCGATCCGGACATACTGAGTACGCTGTCGAATTCCGAATCGGTGTATATGTCTATTTTCGTGATCGGAGAACTGCTGACCGGTTTCAAAGGAGGGGCGAAAGAGGCGCGCAACAGGACCATATTGGAAGAGTTTTTGGGAAAGTCAACCGTAAGGATACTATCGGCGACAATGGACACAGCCGAATTTTTCAGTTCCATAAAAAACGAATTGCGCCGCAAGGGCGCTCCCATTCCGATCAACGACGTCTGGATCGCCGCTCATGCGATGGAAACAGGCTCCATGCTCGTTACGTTCGACTCGCATTTTCAGCATGTCAATGGTTTGATTGTGTGGAACGGAGTTTGATAGCCATACAGACGCCCGTCACTCGTCCGTGAAAAGGTCTTCCCGTTCCCGGTCTTCCCAGAGCATTTTGGCCTTTTCGATCCACTTGTTGATGATAATGAGGTTGAGTTTAGGGTTTTGCTGATAAGTAATTACTTTTTTTGCGTGTGGAAAGCCGTATAGAAAAATATCATTTACACACTGCACAATTCCCCGTTCTTTTCCCTGCCTTTGCCTCCTTTCCGCCGAAGGCATTCATGAAAAAAATAGGTGTTCCCGGGTGTTTTTGTCAAAATAATAAATGGAACTTATGACCTTGGAATGATCAGGGGCGGCATCGGGCATGAGAGCGAGTCGGAAACCGCTCGCAGGAATTCCGCTTCGCTCAGCGTTATGACCCCATCGGTCTCGGCAATGGCGACGCACGCGGCAAGCACTTGTTTTTTAAGGGGCGGGGAAAGGCGGTTCATGCGATCAAGACTTGCATCCAGAAGCGCCATGGTGCATTGTTCGCGCGGGAGAAATTCAAGTCGGGTGTTTGGAAACAATGCGGCCGCGCACTTGAAATTGCTTTCGGCGGCGACGGGAAAAGCGCCCGCGCTTTCCCACGAAAGGGCGGAAAAAACACCTGCGCAGTCCAGCGCAAGAACCGTATCAATATTCGTGATCGTCCGCCCGGGGGTGTTGTTTTTTGAAAACCTCGCTTCAAGCCTCGTTCGAACCATCCGCAGCACCATAAACTCGAAAAGGTCGACGATACCGTCGGCTTCGATGAGGCTCTTAAGCGTGGCGATAAAAAACGAAAATTCAGCCTCGTTTAAAGTTCTGAGCGAATTGACAGATAAGGAACTTAGGATCGTATAGGCCTGGCGCTCGACTTCCTTAAAGCACGGCGCCAACTCCGCGATGCGCCGGCCGATTGGGGGTGACGAAGCGTCGATTGCGGCGATCTGTTTGTCGCGAATCCCGGCATCTTGACTTAAAAGAAGCCCGAAGAGAACGGCTTGGGCCCCGTTTTTATCGAGGATCGCCGTACTCACCCGGTCGGGTATGGAGCGAATGAGTTTCGACGAATAGGCAACGTGTTGCGCGGTTACCGAACCAACGCTCGTCAGCATCATACCCGCGTTGAAGCTGAGCGGTTCCGTGGAAAAACCCGGTGCGCCTGACTGAGACCGCGGAGGGGCCGACGATACCGGTTGCGAAGCCGCGGCGTGCGGGGCAAGTATGTTGACCGAAGAAAAGTCGCCGTTAAAGGAGGGATCGATGGATTTAATCCGCTTTTCAAGCGAGGGATGCGTTGCAAAGATGTTCGACCAGAATCCCGAAAGGCCATTGGCGAAATACATGTGACTCGCCTGACCGGCGTTATGATGTCCTATGCGCGACCCTTCGGACAAAGCCCCGATTTTCCTCAGGGCGCCGCTTATTCCCAGGGGATTACGGGTAAACTGAACGGCCGAGGAATCGGCCAGATATTCGCGCGTTCGCGATACCGCCGCTTTAATAAGGTTGCCGAAAAAGACGCCTATGTAGCCGATGGCAAAAAGCGCCAGGGCAATGACCAAAATCGCGGCGCCGCCGCCTTTGTCTTTCGATCGAGACCGTCCGCTTCCGGATGATCCGCGAAGAACCCAATAGCCGAGCTGGCCGATAACAAGAATTCCGAAAATAAAACCCATGAGACGGATATTAAGCCGCATATCGCCGTTAAGCAGATGGCTGAATTCATGCGCTACCACTCCCTGGAGCTCGTCGCGGGATAGAGCCTTGAGGCAACCTCTGGTTATGCACACCGCGGCGTCGGTTGATTTCCACCCCGCGGCAAAAGCGTTTATTCCGTCTTCTTCAAGCACATATACCTCGGGCATTCCCGTTCCCGAAGCAATCGCCATTTCTTCGACAACGTTTAAAAGCTGCTTTTCCTTAAGATCCTTGGTATCAGGAGATACCAAAACGGCGCCGAGCATTTCGGCAACGGCGCTGCCGCCCTGGCGCAGTTGGTTGATTTTAAAGAATGATCCCCCGCCGACGACAAGAATGGTCCCGGCGGCAACGGCAAGCATGATAAGCGGTTGCAGCGGATCATGTATCGTGTGGTTGGAAAGAAGGACAATGTCGATAACGGCGTAAATCGCAAGGATGATAATGAGAACCGCGCACATAAAATAGAAAACAAGCAGTCCTGTTTTTTTCCGGGCTTTTTCCTGTTGAGTAAAAAAATCCATTGTTAAAATTGCACCTTGACAGCTTCACGTTCTTTGGTATCGGTTATTTCCCACAATGTAGCCGCCTGGAAATTGAACCAGCCCGCGAAGATCGCGCCCGGAAACGATTCGCGCGCGGTATTGTAGACCATGACCGAATCGTTGTACGCCTGGCGGGCAAAAGAGATTTTATTTTCAGTGGAAGTCAGTTCCTCCATAAGCCTGCTCATGGTCTGATTCGCTTTAAGATCCGGATAGCCTTCCGAAAGCGCGAAGAGTTTTCCAAGAGTTCCGGATAGGCCCGATTCGGCGGTAATCAGCGTCTGCATGGACTGCGGGTCGCCGGGATTGGTCGCGGCGTTTTTGTTTGCGCTGACGGCATTGTTGCGCGCTGCGATAACGGCTTCAAGGGTGTCTCGTTCATGCGAGAGGTAGCGTTTCGCGGTTTCCACGAGGTTTGGAATCAGGTCATACCTTCTTTTAAGCTGCACATCGATTTGCGTGAAAGCGTTTTTAAAAACATTTCGAAGCCGTACCAAATTGTTGAATACGGCGATTGAAACCAAAACGATGATGATGGCAATGCCCGCAATGACAAGCATGGTAATCATGGAAACGTGTCCTTCCGTTGATGGTATGATGAATGCGAAATAGCTTTTTGACGAATGCCCTTTGTTTTAGTTACACCGGTTCTTTTCGGCAACAGCGGTCTTGAAAAAATATAGCTATTATTGGGCACGCTTGTCAAATTATACCGTTATTGATTTGCTGATAGTAATTTTCTTTTAGCAGAATGCACTCAACCTTCTTCGCTTTCTAGCGATCTTTGAGATCGTGCCCTACGATGACGAAGCCGCACAGGAATATGGGTTAATTAGGGTCGCTCTCGAGAAAAAAGGACAACCTATCGGTGAAATGGACTTGCTGATAGGCGCCCAGGCGAAGTCGGTTGGAGCCACCCTTGTAACCAACAACGAACGAGAAATCAGAAGGATTGATGGCCTCCAAGGTGAAAATTGGACACGACCCAAACGCTAATGTTGTGCCGTATCATCATAGTCAACGGCGTTCTCGATGCGGATGATGGTTTCATGGGCCAACGAAAATTGAATCATTCTATTGACAACTTTCGAGATTTATAATTATATTATAATTATGGTAAATCTTCGATTTGCCTGGGATGAAAAGAAAGCCACCGGGAACTTACGGAAGCACAACGTAAGCTTTGAGGAGGCTACATCCGTCTTCTTTGACGAATATGCGGTAGAATACCACGATCCGGATCATTCCGAGGATGAAGACAGGTTCATCATGCTTGGATTAAGTAGAAAATTGCGTGTATTGCTGGTCTGTCACTGCTGTCGGGAAGGCGAAAGCGTTATTCGGATTATTTCCGCACGAAAGGGCGACGAATCAGAATCAATGAGCTACTTCAGAAGGAGATCAAAATGAGAGCACATTACGACTTTGATAAAATGAGAGGACGCAGGAATCCGTTTGCGAGACGCCTGAAAAGACAAATCACAATCCGCATTGGAACGGATACTCTTGATTACTTCAAACATATGTCCGAGTCAACCGGCGTACCATACCAAAACCTTATCGATTCCTACCTCGCGGATTGCGCCGAACGCCATCGGAAATTGAAATGGGCTTAATAGGCTGTTTCTATCGTCGATGAACATGATGATTTTTCGGTCATCGGATGCTTTTAGGACAAAAAATTCCAAAGTTGCGGATGATGTTAAATTCCGCCCCATAATGCCTTCACAACCGGATAACGCATAAATCCCAAAGCTGGGCCATTATCTGGTTGCCGGCACAAAATTGAAAAGAAATAAACAATAGTTTTAACCCATTCAAAGAAGATGTCATGAATTTTCGGAATTTGGTTAATTCGATATTTCGTTTTGTGATTGGTGGGATTATATGTGCTTTTATTAGCAATTGTGCCTTTGGAACGGCAAAAATTAAGCTTACTCATGAAACGTTATCTGAACCAAAAGTAAAACGCCAAGGAACTATTGTATTAGAAAAGTTTTCGGATGAAAGGCAAGCGGATAAGGGAGGAGAATTCATTGGAAATAAAAGAAATGGGTATGGAATGGTTCTCGGGCATGTTGCAATTGATAGTGGTAAGGTAGATAGCGTATTAACAAGTTTCGTCGGTGACGTTCTTAAAAATACCGGATATACAGTTATTTACAATACACAAATTACAAATGCAGTTGCGGATATTACATCCGCACCGATAATGACGGGAAAAATAAAAGAATGCTGGATGGACATGTATATGATTGCAAATGCTCAAGTCGCCATAGATTTAAGCTTACTTACGCCGGATAAGAAGGAAACTCTTTGGCAATCCAATATTAGCGGGGGTAAAGTAAATTTGCTGTGGTGGGGTATAAAGAGCGAATTCGCAAATGTATACAAAAGAGCAATTACATTTGCCTTGGATTCCGCCCAACAAAAATTTTCTTCGGAAGAATTCGTTAAGAAAGTAAGAAAATAAAATCCGTTGATTGCGTCGGTTCTAGTTCCGTGAGTCCATTGCGCCTTTTTTCTCTTAATTTTTTAATTTTGCCTGGTGTTTCTTGATATTTTCCGCGACTCTAAATTTGACAATTTTGCTTATAAGCTTTAAAGGCAATGGTTTGTCAATTGGAAATTGTACGGAGCCTTTGCCTTTTTTATAAGGAGCAAGCTCTTTTTGAAACACCTTGATCCCGTTGGGTATCGGATAAAAACCGATATGATTTTTAAAGGCGGCAAAGTAGACCAGCGGCCCCATGAAGGAAAACGACGGCATCCGGTAGCTAATGCTTTCCATGGAATCCGGGGCCGCCGATTTTATTGCTTTTCGTAATTCAGCTAAAATTCGTTGAATGTCTTTAGGAAAGGAACGAATGTATTCATCAATCGTCGTATATGCGATTTTTCCGCTTTCCATTGATTCGCCTGACTTTTTGAAGTGAGTTTATAGCGTAAGCGTCAGAATTGAATTTCAAGCTATAAGGTTTTATTGCGCAAACACGAATGGGTAAACAATCTGCGCAACATCCGATGGAACATTAATCGGACAAAATTTCCAGCTCTTCTTGCTGCGGTTACTTCTTCGGATATCCTACGGTTTGAGCGAAAATGACTTCCTGGTCAGGTTTTAGTTGCATGGCTTTGGCAAGAACCGGTTTGTCCACATAAGCTCGGACAACGGTGGCCAAGCCTTCGGAGGCGCAGTATAAGTAAATATTTTCACTAATAAATGCCGCATTGGCAATCGCATAGGTTTTAGCATTGTCGCCGCCTTTTTTAATACGGGAGTAGTCTGCGACCATAACGATATTCAATGGGGCATCATTTACAAAAGGTTGCTTTCCGGTAAGCGCCCGAATGTCTTTGCTTAAAACTCGAATGAGTTTATTCGACTGCGCGTCAAACAGATAGCACCCATGTTCCGAGGTTACATACAAATCGATTTCTTGGGTATTCATCGCCGAAGGCGCGGTTCTGCCGCCGGTTTCCGGCCGATTGATGCCAAACCCCGCCCACAGCAAATTTGATAGTTCTTGTTCGGAAATTTTCTGAGAACTGAAATCCCGGGAGGATTTGCGTTCCTTAAGCGCCTGCATCAGGGGTTTCCCTTTGTCCATTTGCGGTTTTGGAAGTACAATGGTCGTACTGTCCGAATTTCCGCCGGCTAAAGAAAGAACGGCAAAAGCGCAAATAAAACATCCCGAAAACAATTTCGAACGACTTGTTAAAAACATGGGCACTCTCCTTAAAGGTTAATACTTTCTCAATGAAATGTCTGGACCATAAATTGTTTCCCGCCCATTGATTCTTCAACATGTTTTTCAGTTTGCTTGAAACCATGCACAATGGCTTTGCTTTCAAGTAGTTCAGGAGGCACAAGATGCATCACCGACGAAAGCTTTTGGATGCCGGCGAATGGGGAAGGGGTTATTTCCGAAATTGTCTTACTTGGTAATTGAACAACGGTGACCAATCTACCGATCGGACTCAGCTTGGAATGAATTTTTGGGAGGACAGTATCTATTTCAACATATTCGAATAATAGTCCTGCATATACCAAATCAACGGGTAAAAAATTAAAGTCATCCGTTTGAATATCGCCTGCGAACAACTCAAGCCCAGGCAGGGAATCCTTGAATCGCCGTTGCGTCTCCCGGATATAATCCGGATTGATATCCACGCCGACAACGCGACGAGTAACCAGCGGCGATATTCGTTCAAACCCATTGCCTCCCGAACATCCGATAATCGCAACGGATTGCGGTGAAAATTTCTTCAGCGCGCTCGCGAACACATCGGATAAAAGCAGCGCCTGAGCGACATGAGGCAGCGCCATATGGCCCTCAAGGTCCGTGAGTGGAATGTCAAGCCAAGGGTTTTTCATTCGCATGGTCCCTGCAATACTTACGGACCGCTCCGAGCGTGGTCATCCAATTCCGTCCGAACTTAACTTCGCCCTTACAAAATAGGTTCCGAACGACTTCGCAATTTACACCATTATCGAATGCCGGGGAGGCCATAGCACTGAAGAACATGAGACATATTTTCTTTCCCAGGAGGTCGACGATTTAATTTTATAGATGCTTCCGGAAATGAATTAGCTGTTTGGTCTGAATTAAATGAATAAATATAGAAGCTGTCCGCCGGCTCCATGACATCTATGGTTACATTTCAAATGATAGCTCAATTTCCGCACAAAAGGTCGTCACTGTTCCCATTTGTCCTTATCCCAGATCATCTGGTCCCACGTGGAGAGCGATATGGCAAAGGTCGTCGCCGGATACGGGACGGACATCTCCGATTCCCGGTTAAGTGAATCCATGGAAGAAATTTTATAATAGTAGGCGGTGGAGTCGTTTAAAGCGATGTCGGTATAAAGAGTATCAGCGACGATTTTCACAAGCGAGAATGTTCCGGTTGCCGACAGACTGCGATACACCCGGTACCTATCTATCCAGTATCATGCGTTGAGAAAAAGTCCCCTTGATTGTTGAAAGCCTGAAAAAGTATGCCCCGGCCGCAAGGCCCATGCTTTTAGGATCGATTGTTATTTCGGCCGCGCCTAAGGCGATTTCCTTATTAACGACGGTCTTGCCGTTGACGGTGAACGCGGTGAATTTGATCGTCGAGCCATGCAAAGCGCCTGCATGAAAAATCAACTTTCCGCTCGCCATCGTGAGCGCGGGGGAAATGGGATTTTTATGTACCTGCGCGAGTGTCGGCGACGCGGACAAAATAAACGAAGAATCCACGCGGCCTTCGGCCTGGCTGTTCCAGACATACGCGACGACCCGGATGTTGGATTCCGAAATGGCCGCGGTGAAATTCCCGTTGGCAAATGTCCCGGTTTGCCGCGAAATAAGGGAATCGAAAAGATAGGCTCCGCCGCCGACTCTTACCGTGTCCCGCTTGTAAAATCTCACGTCAAAATTGCCCGACGACGCTCCGCCGGCGCTTGATTGACACGAAAAAGAGACTTGGTTTTGATCGTTTCGCGACATGCTTAAATGCATAAGCCCGTCGGAAAGCGTCAGGGCCGGATCACCTAAAAAACAGTAGACAAGACTGTTTTGCGAAGCGGCAATTGTTTTTGCCTTTGCCAAAACCCGCCCCAGGGGCATTTGTGGGTTTCCATTGAATGTTGAAAAGAAAGCCCTCATTAAATCCTTATTTGCTTCGGCAAAAGTCAGCGTAGTTCCGCTGATATAGGCCAATGCACCCCCATGGGAAGAAAAAAGAAATTGTTTGCACATGGAATTGTCATATTGTTGTACGAAATCGCCATTTGAACCGGTGAAGGCGACAAAAACCGAAGGCATGGAATCGTTGTGGAGACGGGTAACATCTTCGCTTAAAAGCATATGTTCGTCACTCCACAGGTTTGAATTACCATGACCGACATAGATTGACCAGATCGCGCCCCGGTTGGTGGCGTTTATAATGGAATCTTCCGATTGCGGCTTGAAATTAGAAGAATAATTATCGCGCTTAGTAAAAAAAAATTGCTTGACTTTTTTACTTGCATAAAATTATATCTTATCCATACAGAATACGGTAAATAATATTGTAAATCACGATAAGAGACTATTAAAAGAGAAATCATTTTTTTAAAACAGACTACATATTTGGAATGAATACTATAATACAACCTCTTTCTACCTTAAAAAAAGTAAAACAGCTTTTTGCAAATCGGATTAATTTATTATACATTGAGGATAATGAACATGTAAATTTTATATTAATTGATGAATATTTTAGATCCCAAATTTTTAATAAAAAATCTGCTAAAACTGTTGAGGAAGCAAAGAGGTATTTATTAAGCAAAACGCCTTATCATTGCTGGATATTAGACTTGTCCCTTGAAAGGCATAATGACGGGTTTGAGCTATTAAAATCAAGAACTCATCAACCTTATTGCGTTGTAATATCAGGGGCGCAATCTATGACAGATGCATCCAATGCAATTAAACACGGTGCCTATACCTGTTGGGATAAAAATGATATATTAATGAAAAACCCCCATTGTTTTTTAAAGGAAATTTGTTCTTTGTCGGCACTTTCTTTTGCATTAAAAACTAGAAAGCCAGCTAAATTCAGTATGTTTATTCTTCTTATAAATGATTTTGTAAAAACCTATGAGGAGTGGGCAAAATATTCGTGCATTAATATAAACACACTTTTTGATTCCATAAAAGACGAAACTGGTATGACACCGCAGCAATTTTTATGTTTATTCCACTGTTTATATTTTAATTGCATTTCAGATTGCTTAGTGCAATCACATGCTGGTTTTAAAGAGGCTTTTAATGAGATTCAAGAAAGGCTTGGATTCTATGAGCGATGTTCTGAATATGTAGTTGCGCATTATGATAAGGTATATAAGCCTCTTTTTAATATCTGATTTTATCCTATTCTTGACATTATACGCACATTAAAAAGAGCTCTGACACCAGTATTTACAGCCATTCTAAGGTAGTTTTAATTCTAGGAAAAAACTTAATTTCTAATAAACAGCGATTTTCGCCACGCTCTAAGAAATTAAATTTTGCGGCGCTTTAGGGTGACTTTTTTAAAGCCTCTCTCGACAGAACCGACTTCCATCCGATGCATCTTCAGTCCATTTAATCCATAAT